>Ga0207694_10001134_pt1 | contig 23068 bp, 29 predicted proteins | sample KBSC34metaG_FD_184353 | JGI IMG/M metagenome (GOLD analysis project Ga0207694, IMG submission 184353) | Corn rhizosphere microbial communities from Kellogg Biological Station, Michigan, USA - KBS C3-4 metaG (SPAdes) (version 2) | ecosystem: Host-associated > Plants > Roots > Rhizosphere > Soil... | reverse complement strand
TTTCGACGAATTGGTTGGCGATGCCTTTCTCATGCATGAACAGGCGCAGGCGCTGAGGATTGGGAAAGGCCGAGGGGGATGTGAAGAGCGAAAGTTTGTTAGCGGACATGATGTGTTCCAAGTGAAGAAGACTACCTAACATAAGGTAGACGAACGATAGCGGCCAAATCAGGTTGCGTCAACCCTGTCTAACGTTTGTTAGGTAACAGAGTGTGTTTCAGTGAGAAATTTAAGGTCTGGATGTTCCCTGCCGGCTATCATCGTTATGTCGGATTACAAATTAAAGAGGAGTATCTCGACATCCTCGATCAACTCGACGCCGAGCGCGCTAAATGACCGACTACATCGACGACATCTTCGGCGCGACCGGCGCGCTCGCGGCCAAGTTCAAGGGCTACTCACCACGTCCCGGGCAGATTGCGTTCGCTCGTGCAGTTGACGTTTCGATTCGCGAACGTCGTCATCTTCTTGCTGAGTGCCCGACAGGGACGGGTAAGAGCGTCGGCTATCTAGTTCCTGTGATCTACAATATCAAGCATCCCACTCCACGTCCTCCAGCGCCGCCGCCCTCGCAAGCAGACGATGAAGACCTCGATGGCGTCTCAGCCGACAAGCTCTACGAGGAAGGTGAGCCGCCTAAGGGCCGCGCCATCATCGTCACAGCCAACATCGCGCTCCAAGAGCAGCTGACACAAAAAGACCTTCCACTTCTGCGCGAAGTGCTTCCGTGGCCGTTTACCTACGCGTTGCTCAAGGGCGTGAACAATTTCGTGTGCCTCGAGCGGCTAAACGATGAGCGCTACCAGACCTGTGACAAGTCCGACTTCGACATGTTCTGCGACATTCGAGATTGGGCGCTCGAGACTGAGACCGGCGACAAGTCCGAATTGAAGTACGAGCCGTCGCAGAAGCTCTGGAACCACTTTTCAGTCAGCTCCGATGAATGCATGGGTCGCGAATGCCCGTATTACAAGCCGTGCTTCCCGCGGCAGGCGCGCCGTCGGGCGAGAGAAGCGGACGTCGTCGTCACCAACTATGCTCTCTTCTTTCTCGATTTGATTCTAAGAGAGCGTTCTCACGGGGTTGCGTCAATTCTTCCGCCGTACAACATCGCCATTCTCGACGAAGGGCATAAAGCAGTTGACATCGCGCGCGACTTCTTCGGGTTTCACATCACCGAAGGCATGATCGATTGGGTCGGAAGTCTGCTTTCGAACGAAGGCAAGATAGATCTACATAAAGAGTCGCAGCTCTTTTTCGCTGCGCTACGTGAGCACCGACGTCAACCTGGATACAAAGCACGAATTCGAGCAATTCAGTGTGTGCAGTCCGAGGCGCTGGAGCTGATGCTCGACAAGACCGTGCAGACGTACGCACGAGAAGTGCGCGAAATCGACAGTGACGAAGACAAGCTTGCTGAGGAAGGGTTAGAACTTGATCCCGATAGCAAGAAGCGACGAAAGCTTCTCAATAGGAAGGCGAATAGAGCGTGTGAGATCATAAAGGACATACAGCAAGCGATGCAGCTCTACGCCAAGCCGAAGCTGCCTTGGGTGCTGTATCAAGAAGGCAACACGCCTGAGACCACGTGGTATTGGTCCGATCCCTCCAAAGGCGGCGACAACACCGTCAAGAATCAAATCGAGCTGCGTGCGATCGACAACATCTTCTTCATCGAAGAGGAAAAAGGCGACCGCACTGCCCTCTGTTCGATCCCCGTCTCCGTCGCCGAATCCCTCCATAAGTTCCTCTTCGATACCACCGATAGCGTCTGCGTCACCTCTGCAACCCTTGTTGCGCGTAATTCGTTCGACTTCATTGCCAATGATCTCGGCATCCCCAACCCTCTTACTCTTGTCGCTGAGTCCCCATTCAATTGGCGCGAACAGGCTTTACTCGTGCTCCCAAAGGACGTCCCTGAACCCAACGATGCACGCTTCACGTCGGTCGTGAGTGAGAAGTTTGTCGAGACGATCAACTTCGCCCGCGGCCGTACACTTGGGCTCTTCACGTCGTACAAGAACCTCAACGCAGCCTACGAACACGCGCGCCATCACACGACCCATCGCATTCTTCGCCAAGGCGACATGCCGCGCACCAAGTTGATCGACGAGTTCCGTAAGGACGTCAACTCTGTCCTTATGGGCGTCGAGTCGTTCTGGGCCGGCGTCGACGTCCAAGGCGAGTCCCTAAGCTGCGTCTTCATCGACCGCTTGCCCTTCGCCACACCAGACGACCCGTTGATCGACGCCCTCAGCGAAACCAACAAAGACTGGTTCAAGAAGTACAGCATCCCCCAAGCAATCATCGCCTTCAAACAAGGTTTCGGGCGTTTGATCCGCACGACAACCGACAAGGGCGTCGTCGTTCTTCTCGACAAACGCGTCACGAGCAAGTGGTACGGCGCCATGTTCATCGCGAGCCTGCCGTCCATCATGCAGTCGGCCAACCTCGAAGATGTACGGCGGTTTTTGGATGGTGAGCAGCTGGTTTACTTGAGTGCCGTACCGAGTGCGCCGTCCACAGCGCGCAGCTTGTTCGACGGCATTTGAAGAAAAATGTTGACGCTATTATCGTATTGCTAGTAGCTATACGGGCGCATGCCACAGCCGAGACAGCTCAATATGGTGAAGCGTATGGTTAGCTTCTCGAAACCGTCTTATCAACGTCTGACTCGCGAAGCGACACGTCTCGGAGTGACAGTATCGGAAGTCGTCCGTCGCGCTGTCGACAAGATGTTGGACGGAAAACCGGCCCGATGAGTCGTCAAGACGAACGCATCTACGTTGGCAGTGCCGTCCACAAGGGCAAGTTTCGCTTCTTGTCCGTCAGTGCGATCAAACTCTTCGATCCCTCATCGGAGGGCTGCCATCGCAAGTGGTGGTTCCAATACATCGCCGGCAAACGTCTCGCTAAGACGGACGCGCTCAAGAAGGGCGCTGAGTACGCCGAGAAGCTCGAGCACTATCTGAAGACCAACGAAGACGTTCTGCCGCCGGTTTTGCAGCCAGCCAAGGGATTGTTACCATTCCCGGGTCCTGATCTCGAGGTTGAAAAGCCGCTCGGGCCGAACTATCCGCTCGCGGTTTTCCTTCGTGATCATCTCTTGCAGCCGCAGTATGCGAATCGCGAGGACATCAAACAGGAGATCAAACGACAGGCCGGACTTGTCGTGTTCGATATCCCGTTCGACGGTGCGCCGGACATTCGGCACTTTCGCGACTGGTACATGAGTGACGATGGCATTCCGTGTCGCGAGATTCCAGGGACGCGGGTCATAAAGATCGACGACCTCAAGGCCATTAGTCGCATCTGGCCGCACAAGATCATGAAGGGCGAGAACGCCGGCAAGATTCTCCCGGGCTATGCAAAAACATCAGCTCAGGTCTGTGACGACGTCCAGATGCTCGGCTATGCACGTCGCGATTGCGATGTCTTCCCCGACGCCACGCATTTTCGTCTTGGACACATCTACGCGCAGACCAGCTCGCGAGGCGCCACACGACGCAGCGGCATCATTTCGCGCGAGCAAGTGTTGCGTCGTTGGAATCGAGTCGAGAACATCGTCAAGGACATGACGCAGGTCGCGACGGCGACCAAAGTTGAAGATGTTCAACCGACGCCTAGCTCGTGTGACTCTTACACGCACGTGATTCCGTGCGGAGCGCCGGGCTGTGGTCAGGGTTGTTATCCGGGCAGCGTCAAAAATAAGACCACCGGCAAGTACGATTCCTGCCCCGTCTGTAAAGGCAAAGGCAAGACCGCCAAAGGCTGCGGGCATCGTTACTACTGCCCGCTTTCCGATAGCGTCATGGTCCAAAACATGATCGTCCCTTACAAGGAGTCCGCCATGTCACTGTTCAACACCCTCCCGCCAGGGGCGATGCCGTCGCTCGATGGATCAACGCCCGCACCTCCTGCACCTTCAGCTCCAGTTGCGCAGTCGGCACCGCCGCCACCGCCGGCTGTAGCCAACGATCGAGCCGCCATCGAAGCTGAAAAGCAAAAGCTTCTCGCGCAGGACAAAGCGCGCGCGGATACCAAGACGGTCAAGATGGGCTGCGGCGCGCCTGGTTGTGGTGTGGGCTGCACGCCGGGATGGATCAAAACGCAACCCGATGCACAGGGCGGAGGGTTTGTCATTTGTTCTGAGTGCAAGGGCAAAGGCGGAATTTCGATCGTAGTTCCGGCTGATCGCGAGGTCGATGCATCTCTTCCCGGCACGGTCGTGGTTCCGCCCGCACCATCACCGCCGCCTGTCATGCCGGCATCGCCGATGGCAGTCACGCCACCGGATGCGCCGCCACCGCCGCCGTTGTTGAGGGCGGCAGATCCCGTGCCGCCGGATGAAGCGGCCAAGATCACGAACCCGATACTGCAACAGACGGTCATGCAACACGCACAACAGCATGCGCAGATGACTGCGACCGAAGAGGCAGAAGTTGAGCGTCAGAAGCAGGCGACCGGAACAAGCGTCTGGTGCAAGTGGTCTGAGCAGCCGGTGAAGATCACGATTGCGCAAGCGCTCACGAAGAAGTTCACGTGCGAGTGCACGAAGGTGTTTTCGACGAAGGAAGCGGTTGGGCAGCCGGACGGCAGCGCCGTACTGACGCTCAAGCGACACAAGCCCAAGAACAAGGACGCGGTCCCGGCTACGCCGGCAGCTCCGGCGCCCGGAGCGCCGACGGAGGCGGATGAAGACGCGATGGACGATGATGAGACGCCGTCGCAGACGTTCGTGCAGCCGACGCCGCCACCCCCGCCGACCCCGGTTGTGACGCCTCCACCACCGCCGGTTGGTGAGATGACGCAGATGGTGAACGGCATGTTCGGCGCAAACGGAGCCAATGGGACGAACGGCCATGTCGCGCCTGTGTCTCAGCCGGTTGTGGTGCCGCCGCCTCCGCCGCCGGCAGCTGCGTCAGAGATTCAATTCAAGCTCAATGCGCAGCCGACGCCGCAGTTGCTGACGCTGTTTGTGGAGCTGGTGCAGACGTTGAAGTCCATTGATTACACGTTGAAGCAGATGGTCCAGAAGTGATCGAGACGTACGACGCCCTCTGCCTCAAGGAGCCGTGGCTGGAGCTGATTCTCCTCGCCGCAGACGGCGTCGTGCTCAACATCAAAACGCTTGAGACCAGAACACGGTGTTTGCGCAAGACTAGCGGCGAGTTGGTGCTCGCGAGTTCGGCCACATACGACGAGGCGGCGTGGGTGCATCCTTGGTGCGGTGGGCGACTCGATGCAGCGGCAAAGAAGCGAGCATTGGACGGGCTCGGAAAGCTGCGCGGCATCGCCATGGTGTGTGGGTTTCGGGTGGGTGTTCCCGGGGTTGATGATCAGCGGGCCTGCATTCAGATTATGCAACCGAACGGCAAGCCTCGATTCGTAGCCGAAGTGAGCAACGTCCGTAGATTGGTTGAACAACCGACGATGCGGGTGCGGCCGGAAGGGAAAGGCATCGTCGAGGGTGGGTTGCACGGAATCTTCAAGGTACCAGCAAGCTTCGTTCATATTCGGAGAGCTGCATGATCAACGCAGATGACGCAGCGAAGAAGATCGAAAAGCTGGATGAGTTGACTGCCAAAGTATTGCTGGTTCGTATCTGCAATCTTTGGTGGCGATGGGCTGAGGAGGATATTCGCGGCACGGATGCTATGTCAGAAATTGAGCGCAATTTTGACGAGGTTCTCAAGTAGATCATGGCCAAGCGCTCATTATCGGACAAGCTGTTCGCGGTCGCGCCACCTAGCGTCATCAAGCCGGGCGTGGTCGTCAACACGATTCCAGATCTACAGCGCATACTTGCCCTTCCTCGTCGGCCGCCGTTTGTTTGCGAACGCAATCCGGTAACGAAGCAGTATCCGGCGGCCACCCAGGCGTTGATCGAAATAGAAACACAAAAATTTTCTCGTGGGCCGCGTATCTCGTGTGGCTGCCGCCCGCGGATTTTGAAGCTCGGTCGCGACGGCGCATTGACGATTTTTCGTCGGTTGCCTGAGAAACGTCTGCCTGAGCCGCCAATTCGAACAACACAGGCGGCGTTTGCGGCAGACAACAACACACTCGCTGATACCGATGTTCGTAATCAAGTCTTGGCGATGCGACCAGGGGATGAGTTGCATCTTCCCGCCGTGGATGGTGAGCACGGGCATGACTGCATTGTGGAGCTGTCGCCAGCACAAGCCTGGTTCTTGCGTGAAGCGGCGCAGGAGGGCGGGGCTGTGGGCTTTCTTGGAGTTGGGTCAGGAAAGTCGATTGCGTTGTTGCTTATGCCGCTGCTCTTTACTGATGCGCGGCTCGCTGTTCTTTTGATTGAGCCTAAGCAGCGTCATCACTATCGATCTGAATACATCAAGCTCCGTGAGCACTTTCGTGTGTCGTCGATTGTCTGCGACGTCGAGGTCCCTCGTAGTACGGTCCCCGGAACCGTCCCGTTGCATTTGGTGTCGTATTCGGTGCTGTCGCGGACGGAGAACAGCGACATGCTCGATCGATTGAAGCCTGATGTGCTCGGGCTCGACGAAGCGCATCGTGCGTGTGGGAAGAGCGCTATCAATCGTCGCGTCAAGCGCTATGTGACGGGGCAGATCCGAGCGCGAGAAGAGGCGATGTCGCGAGGCGAGCCGGTGCGTGAGCGCGCAGTGCGCTTGCTCGATGCATCGGGTACGCTCGAGGTGAAGAGCGTGAACGACACGCAGATGTTGTGCGCGTTTTCGCTAGGTCAAGGGTCGCCGGTACCGATTGATCCGAACGAGGCCGAAGCTTGGTCCGCGGTCATGGACATTTCGTATCAACCTGATCGCAAATCAGCCACCTCTAAAGCGTTGCACCGTGTGTTCGGTAAGGGATATATCGAATAAGAAAGCTCGCTTGATTTACTGCTCGCTGCTCCGCCCGAGAAAGCCCTCCGTGAAGGCTTTCAAAAGTGGCGTAGTGAAACGCCCGGCATCATCACCGCAGCTGCATCAGACATCAACGCGTCGCTGTACTTCGGTGAGCTGGAAGTACCGGAGATGCCGAAAGTTGTCAAAGAAGCGCTCGCGGCCGTACGCGTCGACTGGAAGCGTCCTGATGGTGAGGAGTTCGTCGAAAAGGTCGAGCAGCTCGCATGTGCCAAGAACGTCGCATGCGGGTTCTATCCTTATTGGGCGTTCCCTAATCATCCATGTACGTGTCCGTCGACGCGAACGGCGACGCGTTCGGATAATTGGTGTGATGAGTGCACGTTGATTGATGACTGGTATAGCTACCGTAAGAAGATCAGCAAGGCTGAGCGGTCGCTACTGATCAAGGGTGAGATTCAGCTCGACTCTCCGAAGCTGTGCGAAGAAGCAGCGATGCGTGCCTGGGCGGAGGGACGAGCAGAGCTGGACTTTGATCTCTACTGTGATACGTGCTGGTGTACGGCAGACAAGCTTGTGCGTTGGCCGTGTGCGGAGCCGGGGCATTTGCCGGCGTGGCGAGAGCCGTCTTGGCCGAATTGGGCGAAGATTCGTGACAAGGTTCAGTATGAAGAGCGGGTGAAGTGGATCGGTTGCGAGTGTCCAGGTCAATGTGTTGGATGCGAGCCGTCCAAGAATCCCGACACGCATCCGGGCTACTTCTTGGCACGATTTCTTGCGCAATGGGGGAAGAAGCACAAGGGGATTATTTGGTTTCAGTCGGTGGCGCTGGGGCGGAAGATAGCAGAGCTGAGCGGACTACCGTACTTCAATGGTGGACCGAAGGGCGAAGAGCGGCTGCGGGCTGAGAACGGCAAGAGGTCGATCATATGTAGCATCAGCGCCCACGGCGCCGGTACGAACGGGTTGCAGGAGCTGTTCGATGAGCAGGTGCTAGCAGAGATGCCACCGTCGAACGCGACGACGCATGGCGTGGAGCAAATCTTAGGGCGACTCCATCGTCGTGGTCAGAAGAGTGATTCGGTGAGCACGCTGGCTTGCTTGCACGTGTACGAATTCAAGGACGCTCTTCGCAAGGCGATCGAGCAGGCCGAGTTCAATCACGCGATGACCGGCGTGAGACAGAAACTTTTGCTTTCTGATCTCGATGTGGACGAGCTGTGATGTTTGAAATGATCGTAACTAGGTCTTTTTGGATCGTTGATAGGGGTATTGTTGTAGTGGGTCAACCACTCAGTAGCGTAGAGGTTGGGATGCAGATCGAAATCTGGAATCCTGATGGTTCGGCAATAGATTCGACCATTACAGGCGTCGAGATGCGTCGACCTATGCGACCCAACGATCAAGTAGGTCTTTTGCTTCGAGGTAATAAGACGTTGCAGTGTGCAGATGATGTGCAGATCGGCGCATATCTGCGGGAAAGGAGGAAGCGTTAACTCAGTAACACGCATGTATTCGTACTCGAGTTCAACTTCAAACGCGAATTCAGGAGAACAGAATGGGTCAAGACGTCAGTTTGGAAATTGCCGGACAAATCTCCGGCGCGAAAGTTTTCGGGTCCAGCGACAACATTCGGCATGGGCGCTATCAGTTTTTGATCAAGCGCATCTTCGCCGAGCTGGTGGACACCGACCTTGGCAAGAACAAGATGGCCTTCTGGGAGTTCAAGGTGCTCAAGGCCGAGGCCAATCCACAGGTGGAAGGGGATAAAGGCACCGACGGTAAGTTGATCGATGACGGTACCAATCCCAATCGTGTAGGGACGGATTGTGCGCTCAAGATCAACTTCGATGGTCCTGGTGCGCGTTCTGCTGGCGCCAACGTCAAGCAAGCCATCCTCGCGCTCTTCAACAAGCAGGACGGCGAGATTTCCGATGAGGAAATCAACAAGACGTGGGTCGATCTTGCGCGTCGTCGGTCGGTGCGCAAGGGGGAGCAGATCGGGTTTGACCAGCAGAAGGGGCAGCCCATCATTGCGACGGAGGACTTGCCGGCCAATCCGGCGTGCGGCATGGTCATCGATTGCTACACGCGGGCCAAGAAGAAGCGGACGCCGAATGAGAAGGGCGCGTACATCACCAAGCTCATCTTCATGTGCGCGGCGCCCATCGGCACGGGTCTCAACGCGCCAGCCGAAGTCATGAAGCGTCGCGCCGAAATCGAAGCGATGCAGATGGACGACGAGGACGACGAGGCGACGCCGGGAGCGCCGGGAGCGCCTGGTGTGCAACGTCCGGCTCCACCGTCGACGGGCGCCGTGGTGCCGGGAATGCAGGCTGTGCCGGCGGGCATGATGCAGCAGCCGCAAGGGCCGCGCTTGATGACGGAGATGCAGCATCCGATGCAGCAAGCTCAGGCGCCTGTGACTCAGGCTGTGCCGCCGCCTCCGCCGGCCCCGCCAGCTCCTGTGGTCGCGGCCTGGGCGCCCCAAGCGCCGTGGATTCCGCATCCGTCGGCGCCGGGGTTCTTCTGGAGTGACCCGTCGCTCGGGGGCAACAACTCGGTGAAGAGCGAAGCGCAGCTGCGAACGGGTCAGTAATTCAAGGGCGCCGTCTGGTCGAGGGGCTGGACGGCGCCGCTTTTTCTTCAGGGGGTACTATGCTGATCACGCCGCCACCGCCGTTGGTAGTGTCTTCGTCGCCTCCACCTCCGCCATTATTGATAATCGGAGCCGATTCCGAAACGGCGAAGATCCAGGCGGGACTGCTCGCACCACCACTAGTCTGTGTATCAACGGCGATTCGTACCGGCGACAGCTTCAAAACTGAACTCTATAACTGGTGTGACGGTCTCGCTTTCTATCGCTGGGCCTTTGCACAACCGAACGTACTACTCGCGATTCATAACGCACCTTTCGATCTAGGCGTCGCTGCCAACGAAGATGCAGAGCTACTCTTTGCGATCTTCGACGCCTACATGGAAGGGCGCGTCTGTAACACCATCACGTTGCAAAAATTGATCGACGTAGCGAAGGGCTGGCGTAAGTTCCGCCGCCATGACGGTCGTGTTACGAAGGCGACGTATGCCCTCGATGATCTCATGTTGATGTACTATGGCGAGGTCATCGAAAAGAAGGACACGTGGCGAAAGAGCTACGCCTTCTTGCGTGATATTCCCGTCGCTGATTGGCCCTTTAGTGCGCGCGACTACGCCATCAAAGATTCGATATATCACGTACGCATACTTGAAGCGCAGCAGCGATTCATCTGGCAGCACTTCGGCGGGAATCTACCGAATCAGCTCGAGCAGCAGCGCGCCGCTTTGGTTTTGCATCTTATGTCCATGTGGGGGATACGTGCGGAGCAGTCGCGAGTCGATTACTTCATTCAGCATTGTCAGGAAGAGATCAGGAAGATGCACGAGGCGTTGCTCTACTGTTTGCACTGCGGTAAGCCGCGCAAACAGCACGACAACGTAGCCTGCGCCAAGTTTGAGAACACGGGCATCTTCAAGGATGACGGTTCGCGGACGATGGCGGAGATCAGAAGGCGCGTGGTGGAGTCGTTCACGCGTTTCAAGATGCCGGTTCCGATGACGCCGCCATCGTCGAAGCATCCACAAGGTCAAGTCGTCACCGACAAAGACACGCTGGAGCAGACAGACGACGCGTACCTGCACGTGCTCGCCGAGCAGATGAGCTTCGCGAAGCATCTGGGTCAGTGGGGGCCGGTGTTGAGGGCGGCGGTGAAGCGGCCCGTGTGTTGCCGGTACGACGAGTTGATGGAGACAGGGCGTACGGCTTCATCGGGTAGCGAGGGTCAAGAGGGCACCAATATCCAAAATCCGCCACGCAAGGGTGACGTTCGCCCAGCGGTGGTGCCACGCAAGGGCTGGGTGTTTGTTTCGACGGATGCTGACACTATCGAGCTACGAGCCCATGCACAAAACTGTCTCGAGCTGGTGGGTTGGTCGAGGTTGGCTGATGCATTCATAGAGCAAGCTCGATCTAAAGGACCGGACGCGCATGAGGTGCTCGCTGCCGGTATCGTCGGTATTCAACCACGCGAGTTGCAGACGCGACGCAAAGCCGGCGACACAGAGATGGGCGACGCACGGCAGTTTGCGAAGATTCCTGGGTATGGATTCCCGGGTGGGCTCGGCGCCGAGACGTTCGTTGGTTATGCCGCGGGACAGCTCTCGCGTGAAGCGTTCAATAAGTGGTTCTCGACCAATCGTGAGAAGGCAGTCGAGAAGGCGAAGTACCTGCGCGAGATTTGGTTTCAGACCTTCCCCGAGAATCGCGAATATTTCAAGGTCATCAACCTACTCATCGATCGCGAGAAAGGCTACGGCACCGTCCAACAGCTGATGTCGAAGCGCATTCGTGGCGGTGTGCGCTTCACGGCGATGGCCAACGGCTTCTTCCAGGCTCGAGTCGCAGACGCGATGAAGGACGTGTTGTGGCGTCTTGCGATGGAGTGCTATACGGGCCGTGAGACGGACGTCAATGGACGACTGACGGGTCGACGCTCGATCTTGTTTGGGTCGCGTCCAGTCATGTTCCTCCACGATGAGCCAATTTTGGAACATCCTGAGGACGGTAGTGAGTCCGAGCGCGCCGATCGTCAGCAGCAAATCATGGTCGAATGCCTCCAGAAGTGGATGCCCGATATCCCATGTTTCTCGACGGCCGTGATGATGCGTCGCTGGCAAAAGGGCTGCGAGCCTGTGCGCATCGACGGTAAGCTGGTGCCGGCCAAGCCCGAGAAGAAAGAAGTCGACGGTAAGACGAAGGTTATTTGGGTACAAGATCACGGTGATTACGCCATGGCGGCGTGAGGAGAGATCATGATTGGTTGGACCGACGTAGAGAGCACGGGCCTGGACGAAAAGATTGGTGATCTTCTTGAGGTTGCTATCGTTGTGACTGACGATCAACTGAAAGAGGTAGCTGAGATGAGTTTTCTCATCGTGCCGCCTGATTTGGATGCCACGATCGCAAAGATGGATCCGTACGTCAGGGATATGCACACTAAGAACGGGCTTATCGATGACCTGAAATCGCTGAGTCGTGAGCGTGGCTCGGCTGACTCGTTGGCAAATATTCAGTCTCGGATGATGACGCTTGTGGCTGAGGCATTCAAAGATCAGCCGGTCATTATGACGGACAGATGCGCCCTTTGTAAGCTCTCATTGAAGTCGCATTTGTGGGGTAAGGAGATCGACAACCCACAAGCGTATTGCAAGAGCGAGGTGCCGGGGAAGTTTCAGCCGAAGTTTGATACGCCAATCTCCATGACGCCGCTTGCTGGTTCGACTATTCCGTTCGATCGTCGTTGGCTCAAGCAGCACATGCCGTTGCTCGAAGGACTATTCTCGTATCGGTCGATTGACGTCTCTACACTCACAGAGTTAGCGAAGCGTTTCGCGCCGGCTGTCTACAATGCGCGGCCCAAGAAGGGCGAGGCGCATCGTGCACTCCTCGACGTGCGCGAGAGCATCAACTACCTGCGGTATTATCGCGAGAACGGTCTTTTCGGTAACGGCTACGACCGCGCGAAGCTCGACGAAAAACGTTAGTCGCTTTAAGTAGTTATCGTCCTGATCTTTTACTTGATTTTTAGATCAAAATTTTGCGCTTGACTTCAGATCTCCTCGAGATCACTCTCGGGTTAATCAAGGAGTTTTCATCATGGATACCGAGAGTGAAAATAAGACTGAAGAGAAGCAGGCGAATGGCGTGATCAACGCTTCGGAGATGTCTGAAGTGAAGGGCGAGAAGTCCGACAAGAAGAAGAAGCCATGGATCGACGCCGGCTTCAAGAATCGTGACGAGTGGCGGAAGGCTCAGAAGGCAACCAAGGGCTCGTCCTCGACGAAAGTGGAGACGAAGTCCGAAGCCACGACTGACGCCAAGTCCGAGAAGAAGTCCAAGAAGAGCAAGACGAAGATGAAGACCAAGTCGACGGAGAAGTCGGTCAAGAAGACCAAGGGCAAGAAGGCGAGCAAGAAGCCGGTGGTCAAGGCCAAGTCGAAGGACGCGCCGAAGGCGAAGAAGCTCAAGACCACCTACATGAAGAAGCACAAGTACCCGACGACGGCTGCGGAGCGTCGCAAGTCGGCCGAGCGTACTGCGCACTTCATGAAGACGGCGGCCAAGCGCGAAGAGCCGAACATGGATGAGAAGCGCATTCTGCAATCGGTGCGCGTGGGCTCGACGACGAACATCACCAAGATGAGCGAGCTGTTCGCTGGAGCTGCCGCCAAGCGCAAGTCGAAGGTGCGCAATGCCCTGCGTTGGTGCGTGGCTTCGAAGCACTTCAAGCGTCTGGGCGACGGCGAGTACAAGCGCCTCAAGTAGTTTCTCGATCTTCCACTACATTCAGAGGAGTGTCACGTGAGCAGCACATCTCGCGGGGGCAAACGCTCGCCCGCTGACTTCTATGAGACTCGCGCCTGGACTCTCAATCGCCTACTCGAGCGGCTTCCTCTTCCAGGTGGACTCTGGCTGGAGCCGGGCGCTGGACACGGCGCCATCATCAAAGCCGTCAACTCCCGTCGTAACGACGTCGAATGGTACGCCATCGAGAAACGTGAAGCGTGTCGCAAATATCTCATGCCGCTGGTGCAGCCGCGTCCGCCCTCATTTGCACCTGCGTTGCAGATAGCCGATTTTTTGAAGTGGCGATGGGCGGGTCCTCGTTTCGATGTGTCAATCACGAATCCCGCATTCTCCATCGGCATGGAGTATATTCTCCAGACATTACCACTCGCATTTCACGTGATCCACCTCCTGCGCCTCAACTTCCTCGGCACCGAAGAGCGTAACGAGTTCTTCAAGAACAACATGCCCGACGTCTACGTCATCCCTGACCGCGTGAGTTTCGCGAAGTCAATTTCGTGCATGCGCAATAAAAGGGGATGCAAGTACGCGAAGATTGTCTCGCTGACGGCGCGAGTTCCGAAGGCATGCCCAAGATGCGGTGCTAAACTTCGCATCAGCTCGACTGATTCGATCGAATACGCTTGGTATCACTGGGGCGAGGAACGAGGACGTCGAGCTGGTAAAGTCGAAGTGTTGGATCACACGCCGCTCGAGGAACGACAAGCATGAGCAGACGACGCCGACGACATCTGAGTGGGGCTACCGACGGGCGCAAGACGTTTCGTGAGTGGCAGCTGGGGCCATTTACGTATCGATCTGACAGGATCGCCCACGACTACATGCGACGTTGGGTGCTCTTCACACCGTGGGGCATGTTGCGGCTGCATCACATCATGCGCTCGGACAGTCGCGAGCATCACCATGATCACCCAATGGATTTTATGTCGTTCATTCTGTGGGGTGGATACATCGAGTATCGGCCAGATCAACCGCCGCGGACGTTTCGACCGGGGAGCATCAACACGCGCAAGGCGGAGGATTTGCACTCGCTGGAGTTGCTCGGTAAGTCGGCTTGGACGTTCGTCATCGCCGGCCCGGTGCGCCGGCAGTGGGGATTCGCGACTGAGGACGGCTGGATAAAGGCGGGCGAATATGACGCGTGGAAAGCAAGAAGAAAAGAGCTGTGACTATTGCGAGCTAACCGACGCAGAGATGTCGCTTCTCAATCGTCCACCAGTAGCGCGCTGTGGTTCATGCAAGTATAAGAAGCGGGTCGTCTCTCGTGAGCATTTCACCAAGGGACATCACGACTATCAGCGATTTTATTGTCGACACTGTCGATAGTTTGTTGACGTCCGTAGCTGCAAGTTGCATCATGCGGCCGTGGACGAAAAGCGACTGATTCAGACTCGAGTCTCGAAAGCCCTCTACAACAAAGTGGTGAAGCTGGCCGCGGATTCAGGTAGCTCGATGGCGACCTGGGTCCGACAACTGCTCGTGCGTGAAGTCAAAGCTAGCAAAGAGGTCAAATGACAACGAAAGAGATGGTCGAGCGTCTGGTTCTTGACGTGCTCGAGTTCAGCAGCTCGTTCTGTATGGACAACGAGCCGGAGCGTAAGGCACTCGCGGATGCATTGACAGTTGTTTTGCTCGGACGGTTTGAGATCACGGTCAAGCCGATGAACGACGCCGAGACGACGCTCGCACGCGTGTTTTGTCAGTTTCACACGCGTGAGGTCATGGACGGAAAATGTTTGGAGTGTGGTGAGAAATGAGCGCTCTCAAGCCAGTCGTCGTTTGGGAGCATAGTTCATGGCGTATCGTCGCACTTCCACCGAATGATGATTTGGATCGCGGCGTGTGCGTACTCGAGGTTAATCAACGCGACATGCTCGGCAACGACGCCTGGTGTCCTGTTATTAGTGACGACGTACCCGATCCGGCGCAGGGCGCGATAGTTACGTTGGTTGAGGAGATTGTACTCAAGCTCGACATGTTGCCGCTGTGGGTGCGTCAATTCATGACTGAGCAGCGCCAACATAACGATTCGTGCGAGTGCGATCATGATGGTGGAGATGCAGGATGAATATCCCGGCGAACATCAAGCGTGATGCCTGGTTGGAGGGTCGATACCGCTATTCGCTTACACGTCAGTGGTCGGATGGGCCGTTGTTGGTGTCGATCATGTGCAATCCATCCGACGCAGACGCGAAGCAAGACGACCCGACGCTCTTGCGCAACATCCACTTCGCGAATTTCTGGGGATTCGGCGGGCTCGAGGTCGTAAATCCATTCGCGATGGTCTGTTCGAAACCGAAAGACCTCTTCAATGGCTTTCACGCGCTGGAAGTCATGATCGGCCCCAAGAACGGTCTCGCCATCGAAGCTGCGCTCGCTCGCGGCAACACGTTCTTGTGTGCATGGGGTAATCCACCATCGAAGTGTTCTGCCGTTGTCGGGTATCTTGATGCAGTCAAGCGGATGATCATGAACGCGTCGCATCGAAATGTGACGCCTGTAGTCTGTCTCGGATACACGAAGCACGGGCATCCGAAGCATCCCCTTGCGCGAGGGGAACATCGTGTGTCGGATAAGCAGAAGCCGATCATGTACGCGTTAAGTGTTTCATGACCGGACTCAGTATAGATCCCGCCACTCACGGCACAGCCTGCACCCTATGGCGCGAGACGCGACTCGTCGCCGCCGGGTATGCGCCAAACAAGTGCAAGGATGACAACATCGTCCGCCGGTGCGCAGCCTCGGCGCACGCTGCGTTCGATTGGTTGATTCGCGAGGGTGGTGAAGCTGCCGCTATACTTGACGTGTTGATCGTCGAGCTACCTCAGATCTACATGCGCGGCGCCAACAAGACCAAAGGTGACCCGAACCAGAACGTCTTGCCTCTCGCTATGGTCGATGCAGCACTAGCAGCGTTGTTCTCGACCACGGCTGTGTTCTCGTATCAGCCGCACAGCTGGAAGGGCACCACTCAGAAGCCTGAGAAGGCGTACGATTCACAGGGGCGCGAGATCCCGTACATCATCAAAGAACGGGTCAAGGATCGATTGACGCCGGAAGAGCTTGCGGCTGTCAACTGGACCAAGTCGGTGCAGCATTCTTGGGATGTCGCCGACTCGATCGGCGTCGGAATGCATCATTTCGGTCGTTTTGAGCGCGTGCGCGTGTTCGCGAGGGAATGATGGAGACGACGATCAACCGCGCGGCAGTCGTTATTATCAAGCGCATGGACGGGCGTTATCTTTGTGTCTGGAACAAGCGCTACGGTGGCTGGTCATTTCTTGGTGGTAAGGTTGAGGACGGCGAGACACCGATGCAGGCCGTGTGTCGGGAAGCAATGGAGGAAGCTGATATCCAGTTGCTTGATCCCGTGCCCATATTCGAAGGCCCTCACGGAATGAAGGTTGAGACTTCGCGTGGAAGTATCGTGCATGTATTCGGGGTTCGTTACTTTGTCGGCATCCCACATGAAGTCGAGACCGGGTGCCCGGTCACTTGGCTCACTTACGATGAATTCATGCAGTGGTCTCCGTTCGCAGAGTTCTACAAGAAGGTGTTCGCTCAAATCGACGGTCGGTACAATGAGTGGCCCTGAAGACGAGCTAGCGCAGCGCTTTCGTGGTGTCTATCAGGAAGTTCTTCGTGATAGGCCGCGACCGGCGCCACGTCCACGACGCGAGCTGTCAGAAGCGCAGCGTGCATCGCTACGCAAGTATCTCGATGCGCTCGACGCAGACGACGAGGTTGCGAGAGCAGCGAAGATGCCCGTTACGTGGGATGAGCTAAGGGAGATCATAGCGGATAGTTGCAAGCCGCGATATCGCCCGGTGCGTGATGAGATCATCTACAAGACGGTGCAGTCGACGTGGGGAGCGCCGACAAGTGTTGCTGGTGGAATCTTCATTTGTCGTACGCACGTGCTCGAAATGCGAGTTTTCACCATTGGTCGTGAGCCACTCAAGATTCGAGCGCTTGGAGTTCGTGAGCGGCTTGGAGTAGAAGAGCTGCGCGAGATGATGCACGACGAGTCGCCGATGTGTGTCATGTGCAAGACAGTGATCGCACACGGAAACATCTGCTACAACGACGAGTGCAAGACGCCGCTGCATCCACAATGGCCGGCGGTCTATTGTTCAAATCGATGCGCGATGGAGGATTTATAGAGGATGACACTCCTGTTTGTTGTACTGGGCGCTCTCTTCATGCCGGGACCACAACGAGAGCGGCGTGCGGAGTTCGCGACGTGTCCACATTGCTATGAACGTATCGAAGTCGGGTACGAAGGTTTGATCTCAAGTCATCAGGAGACGCTCACGGTCGGTATCGAGATTCGCTGCATCGGGTCTGGTATTCCCTCGAGAAAGGCACGCGCATGATTGAGCAAACACTTTGTATCCTGAAGCCTGATCTCGTCGCTAATAGTGCCGCTGTGGCGAGTGTTCTGCTACGTTTCATGGTTCAGGGTCTAACACCGCGGCATGTTCGTGTGCTCAATCCGATGACGCGTGAACAGGCTGAACAGCTCTATGTTGAACACGTCGGTAAGTCGTTCTACGAGCCCAACATCGCGTTTATGACTTCAGGACCATCGATTGCGGTCGTCGTCGCAAGCGTTCTTTACAATTCTGTGGGCCTTCTTCGTCACGAGGTCGGTGCTACCAATCCGAAGGACGCCCGACCCGACAGCATTCGCTTCATGTTCGGCACAGAGCTGCCCCGCAACGCTGTGCATGCGTCGGCGACCTTGGCAGATGCTGAGCGTGAGATCGCAATTTTCTTTCCTGAGGTGCGTAAATGAGCCAAGGCAAACTCATAGTATTCGAAGGCGACGATGCGGCCGGTAAGCGGACGCAGTCAGAACGGCTTACGAAGCGTCTCAATGCGGTGTTGTACTCGTTCCCGGTCTACGAGACTGATACTGGACAGGCAATTCGCAGCAATCTGTCTTCGCAAGATAAGTGGCTGCCGGCTTCTTGGCGAAAAGGCGATCAACTGAAGCATGGCGAATGGGAACCGGTTCATGGCCAGCTCGATGCCCTCGTGCGCCAGTCGCTCTTTGCGGTCAATCGCCACGAACATGCCGGCGCCATCGCCAAGCATCTTGAGGGAGGTCGCAACGTCGTCTGCGACCGCTATTGGGCGTCAGGCTACGTCTTCGGCCAGTGCGACGGGCTCGATTCTGGGTGGCTCATTCGTATTCACGAGATGTTGCCGCAGCCGGACGTCTGGCTGCTTCTCGATATCCCGCCCGAGGAGTCAATCAAGCGGCGCCCCGAGCGGCGTGATCGTTATGAAACCGACGGGCGCGCTGTTCAACGCCGGCAGCTGTATTTGAAGTTGTTCAATGAGCGCACTTCGAACATGCACAAGGGTGCTTGCTATAGCGCGATGGAGAACGCGAAGGCGTGTCACATCGATCCCCGATGCACATGTGATGTTCGCGCCTGGCACACCATCAACGGGCTGGGTACGGTTGAGGAGGTCGAGCAGCGCATCTGGGACGCGGTGAATCACTGATGCGTCGCGCGTTCTCGGTCGCCATCTTCATCGTGAATATGGATGAAGTGCTATTGATCAAGCACAAGCGTTTGGGGCTTTGGGTGCCGATTGGAGGGGAGGTCGAGAAGAACGAAACGCCGCTCGAGGCTGCGCGACGGGAGACGATGGAAGAGACTGGCTTGCGTCTCATCTTTCCGAAGTTCAAGAACGCGCTCGACGGTGAGCCGCCAGGCTTTCTCGGCTACGAAGAGCACCCCTGCGGCGACAAAGGCACGCACCTGAATTTCAACTTCATGGCCTACGCGGCGTCGCGGGACATCAAGAGCGATGGCTCGTTCACGGAGCATCAGTGGCGGATGCCCGGCGATTTGATTTTCGATACGACGCCGAATGTGCAGCAGTGCATGATTCGAGTGCAGCGCGAATTGATCGAGAAGAGGCACTAATGGAGCGGCATTTTGTCGCCAAGTTCGGTAACGCGTGGTTGTCACGTGGGAGGGATCAATCGTGAAACAGTATCTTGAAGCAGTCCGCACCATCCTCGAGAACGGCTATCGCAAGGAGAATCGTACCGGCGTCGATACGATCTCGACCTTTGGCGTGCATTACAACATCGATCTCCAGCAGGGCTTTCCGCTGCTCACGACGAAGTACATCAACTGGAAAAATATCGTGGTCGAGATGTTGTGGTTCTTGTCGGGACAGACCGACATCTCGATCTTGAAAAAGCATGGTTGCAAATTCTGGGACAACTGGGCCGACGAGAACGGCAAGGTCCCGAGCGCGTATGGGAACTTTTGGCGGCAGTTTCCGGTGCACGGGGATGACGCTGATCCTGACGTAGGTCACGGATTGGTCGTGAAAGAATTCAACGACCAGATCAAGTTCGTCGTCGACACCTTGAAGAAAGATCCGATGAGCCGGCGCATGGTCGTGAGCGCGTGGGCGCCAGGCAATGCTCAGACGTCGAAGCTGCCACCTTGTCACTGTACGTTCGTAGTCAATGTGCAGAACGTCGAGGGACTCGAGCGAGTACCTGGTGGCGGAGGAGTTCTCATGCCACTCACCGAGCAGCGCCTTTGTCTCCACCTCACGCAGCGCAGCTGTGACATGGCCCTCGGTGTTCCCTACAATATCGCGAGCTACGCGTTGCTCATGCATTTGTTGTCGCGTTTCTCGCAGCACTCCTCGCGGTGCGAGGGCATCCCCGTCGGCACGTTCTCACACACCCTCGTGGACGCGCACGCGTACACGTGCAAGCCGGACGGAGCTAAGGCTGAGTTCGACCACGTGCCGGGCCTTCGTGAGCAGCTCACGCGCGAGCCGCGTCGGTTGCCGCGGTTGACGATCTCTGACGAGATCAAGACACTCGAAGATGTCGAGAAGCTCATCGACTGTGACACGGCTGAGGTCATGCGACATTTCGTGCTCGACGGTTACGACCCTCATCCCGCGATCAAGTTTGCGCCGGCAGTGTAGCTGATGCGCAAGTCAATCATCGTCGCCGTATCTCAAAACGGCGTCATAGGTGTCGGCGGTAAAATCCCCTGGCACCTGCCGGCGGACCTGAAGCGCTTCAAAGAGCTGACGATGGGGCATCACCTCGTCATGGGCCGGCGGACGTACGAGTCTATCGGGCGACCGTTGCCAGGACGGACGACAATCGTCCTGACTCGGCGAACACCTCACAACGTGATGCCACCAGGCGTGCGAAACGCAGCTGAGCTGTCGACTGCACTCGAGTTCGCTAAACATAACGGCGAGACCGAAGTCTTCATCTGCGGTGGTGGTGAAGTTTATAAACAAGCGCTGCTGCTGTGCGACCGCGTCTATCTGACGATTATCGAGCGTGAATACGATGGCGATACGTGGTTTCATGCGCCGCATCTAGCGTCACCATTTGGTTTGCCGGTGTGGGGTGTCTGGAAGCGCGTCGAGGTCACGCATGTCGAGGGGGATGCGTTGCCTTATCGATATGAGACGTGGGAGCGGGGGTTGTGTTTTGCGCCGGGATCGGAGGATTGATATGGGCGCAGACGATAAAGGCCCGCCGGGTTGGCGTGATCGTGCACAAGCTGAGATGTGGCGTTTGCTTGACCGTCCTGATAGTGACAAGCCGCGGTCGATCTATAAATCGGAAGACATGGACGTTGTCGCGTTCGTGATTTTTGATCCAATGATTGAGCTAAAGATGCAGCATTCGTACGTGGCTGGTGTTGGTCCGCGGCTCGACAAAGATGAAGCACGCCGTCTGCGCGATGCACTTACGGCGTGGCTGGATGCATGATCAATGTCCCGGGGCTATCTGTGGACGGCACTCGATGAGGAGATTGAAAATGAGTTTGCCAACCTCAACGCTGTTAACGTGGATGAGCTATCAGAACTAGATATCAGTACGTATTCGTTGTTTGGTCGACAGCGATGGTGGCAACAGCGAGAGCTGCAAGAAGATCGAGCATTAGGTGAAGAGTTACATGCCGCGTTGCGTACGCAGCGTCAAACAGTAGTACAGGAGAAACGTCGACGGGAAGCGAAGAATCTAACGCCAGCTCAGCGTATGGCCGTAACGCGAGCACGACGAGCAGCTGAGGGGCGTTGTGTTTCATGTGAGCGTTTTCGTGCATCAGGGGCCTCACGGTGTGAGGAGTGTTTACGGCAACAACGTGAAATCGATCAACGATATCGAGAGAGGAAACGGGGCATGCGCGAGAAGCTACCGATTGAACGACCAGGGGTGACGTTGCATTTTACGATCACAGCGCGTGCCCCGGAACATATGCAGGTGGAAGGACAGCCGCCGAAACTCATTGATGTCGACGGCTACGTACGCACGGGGGTGTACGCGGACGGTCGACTTGGCGAGTTTTTCATCACGGTCGGAAAAGGCGCTGAGGAGTTTGGGCCGGCGATTGATCGTTGGGCCGAAGCCTGTTCCATCGCTATCCAGTACGGCGCTCCTGTCGACGCCGTGCTCAAGAAGTCCCTCGCCACGCGAAGCTGGCCTGACGGTCCGGTGACGGGTGTGAAGAGCGTAGCCAAATGTTCGTCACCTCACGACCTCATCGCGCGTTGGCTTTTGGCCAAGTACGGATCGGCTGAGATGAAGAAACGTATCGCTGAGATGAACGGCGAGAAGCAAGAGGAGATGCAGCCATGACGACGCCAGCAGAGAATCCGCCGCGCGAGCACGCGCTTGAGAAGACGATTCAGGGCGAAGCCGGCGCTGTCATGACAGTCGAGTTCGTTGTGTCGATGGAGTACACGTTCACGGCGGAGCGGCTTAGTTTTCAGGGTGATACTTTTGGTTTCATTCTTAAAGATGTCGTTTTCGACGGCAAGAAGATCTTCCCGGCTCTGTTTTCAAAGGATGACCCGTGGCGACAGCTCGAGAAGCCGAAGAGGCTTCGTGTGGCTCAGATCTCGGTCCGCTTCGAATACGCGATGCCGCTCGTCATCACGATACACGGCAACGCTGTCGACGTTCCACGCGTGCATATTCGTAAGGACACGAGCACCGTCGTCAAGAAACACAAGATCAAGAGCTACGGGCCAGTTTGCGAAGCGACAATGCGGCCGATAGACTCGCTCACGGACTCTGGGCTCGAAAGCAACTGCATGGAGTGCCGTGCGCCTCTCATGATTGGCGAGCTGGGCCAGAAGGGCTGCGCACCGCGCGAGGGAACGACGTGGGAGCCGGGCGAGCCACTGCGAGACGCCGACGGGAAGATCTACGAGCGTGAGAAGCCGTGAGGTGTACCTGTAAAGAGGTTGGTCCCGGTACTGTACAACCACGGCGATTGTCCAGTGCATCCGGTGCCGGAGCTGGACCTGTGGCCGGCAGATCTATTTGAGATGATGGAGGCCATATGAGCGACGACAACGTGATGTCTCGGGACTGGGCAACCTTTATTCGTATTCCTGAGCCGAGCACGAGTGACGCAGCACCGCGGCTCGATCCCCAATGGTGCGCTGCTCGTGGCATCAACCCCGCTGCCGAAGTCGTGTTGCGCATGGTGAAGGATGAGGTCGTGCCTCTGATTCGATGGCTCGAGAAGAATCACGGGCTCGAGGGTTTTCATTTTCTGATTCACGATCGCGAGTCCGGCGTGCCCACAATCGAAGGCGACCACGGCGCATATATTCATCTTCGGTTGTTCTTCAATCAGCCGAAAGGTCTGGACCTGGGCAATTACCCGAAGTGTGTGCTCACGCGTCCCAACGATGAGCGTCGTGAGCCGTTCGCCGGGCTCGACATGCGCATCGTCAAGAATCAGGACGTGTCAGGCGCGTGGGAGCTGCTCAATCAGCAGTCGGCGTGGGT
>Ga0207694_10001133_pt1 | contig 23069 bp, 19 predicted proteins | sample KBSC34metaG_FD_184353 | JGI IMG/M metagenome (GOLD analysis project Ga0207694, IMG submission 184353) | Corn rhizosphere microbial communities from Kellogg Biological Station, Michigan, USA - KBS C3-4 metaG (SPAdes) (version 2) | ecosystem: Host-associated > Plants > Roots > Rhizosphere > Soil... | reverse complement strand
TCCATCGCCGTCACCGACAACATGAATTTCGGCAGCCCCGAGATTCCCCGGATCATGGGCCAGTTCGCCCAATCGATCGAAGGCATGGCCGAGGCCTGCCAGGCGCTGTCCTTCCCGGTCGTGTCGGGCAATGTCAGCCTCTACAACGCGACCGGCAATGAGCCGATCCTGCCCACCCCCGCCATCGGCGCTGTGGGGCTGGTCGAGGATGCGAGCAGGATCGCCAGGATCGGCTTCCCGGCCGCGGGCCTCACCCTCCTGCTGATCGGCGAGGGCAAGGGCGAGATCGGGCGTTCGATCTATCTGCGTGAGATCCATGGGGCCGAGACCGGCGCCCCACCCGAGGTCGACCTCAAGGTCGAGCGGCACAATGGCGATTTCGTGCGCGGCCTGATCCATGCCGGTGCGGTGACCTCGTGCCACGACATTTCCGACGGTGGCCTGCTGGTCGCTGTAGCCGAAATGGCGATGGAATCCGGGATCGGCGCAAAGCTTGATCTGCCGGCCGATGCCGGCCTCCTGTTTGGAGAGGACCAGGCGCGCTATATAATAGCGACGGCCAACCCCGAGGCGATCGAGGCCAAGGCAGGCCCGGCATCGGTGCCGGTCCGCCGTATCGGCACCACCGGCGGCGATATGCTGACCCTCGGATCGGACAGCATCTCGGTCAAGGCGCTGAAGGACGCGCATGAGGGCTGGCTGCCCGGCTATATGGCCGGCAAGGACTGAACGAACTCGAAAGGCGAATGCCGATGGCGATGGACCCGCAAACGATCGAGACGATGATCAAGGAGGCTTTGCCGGACGCGACTGTGCGTATCGACGACCTCAGGGGTGACGGCGACCATTACGCTGCCTATGTAGTGTCTTCGGCCTTCAAGGGTAAAAGCCGCGTTCAGCAGCATCAGATGGTCTATGCTGCGCTGAAAGGGCGGATGGGCAACGAATTACACGCACTCGCGCTGCAGACATCGGCCGAGTAGAGGAGACAGAAATGAGCGACAACCCGGTCTTCAAGCAGATCGAGCATGAAATCGGCTCCAACCAAGTGGTGCTGTTCATGAAAGGCACGCCGGCCTTCCCGCAATGCGGCTTTTCCGCCGCGGTGGTGCAGGTGCTGAACCACCTGGATGTCACCTTCAAGGGCATCGACATCCTGGCCGACCCGTCCCTGCGCCAGGGGGTCAAGGAATTCTCCCAATGGCCGACCATCCCCCAGCTTTATGTAAAGGGCGAGTTCATCGGCGGCTGCGACATCATCCGTGAGATGTTCTCCACCGGCGAGCTGGTCGAGATGTTCCAGTCCAAAGGCGTGCCGGTCGCGGCCACGGCCTGACACTGCGCTCCTCAAAAAACCCCTCTCCAGTCGGAGAGGGGTTTTTTATTGCCGAGAAATCACTTCCGGCCCAAACGCCTTAACTGCCATACTGCCCTCAAACACAAGGAGGAAACGGCATGGCGGAAGCGGCGTTCGAGTCCAGGTATGTCCTGGCGGCGCAGGGGCGTGAGGCGGCGGAGCATGCGCGGCTGGACCTGCTCCAGCAGATATTCGACCCGACGACGCAGCAAAGGCTGAGCCTGGTTCAGCCGGGCTGGCGCTGCCTGGAGGCCGGCGCCGGGCGCGGCTCGATCGCGCGGTTCCTATCGGAGAAGGTCAGCGCCTCGGGCGAAGTGATCGCCGCCGATATCGATCTGGCTCCGTCGGAAGGGGTGACGCTGCCCAACGGCAAGTTCCTCAAGCACAATATCCTCGTCGATAGCCAGGCGCCTCTTGGCGGCCCGGGCTCGTTCGACCTCGTCCATGCCCGCTTCCTGCTGCAGCATATCTACGACCATGAGGACCTTGCCATCCAACGCATGGTCGAGCTCCTGAAGCCCGGCGGCTGGCTGGTGATCGAGGATCTGGAGGCGGCGACGATGGGCTCGGCCGATCCCTACCACCCGCTGAGCGACGCCTATGACCAGGTCATTGCCGGCTCGGTGACGGCTATGCGGGCGTCACGCGCCGTCGACCCCACCCCTGGCCGGGCGCTGGTGCCGCGCTTCAAGCGCGCCGGGCTGACCGAGCTCAGGCATGAGGCCTTCCTCTATATCGATCATGGCGGCAGCCCTCTGGCGGACTGGTATGTCCGCTCCACCGAGGGTTCGCGCAAATCCTATGACGATGCCGGGCACAGCGCGGCGATCGAGGTTACGCTCAACGCGCTGAAAGACCCGGACTTCTGGTTCCAGAGCGGCGCCTTCCACTGCGCCTGGGGCCGCAAGCCGGCATGAGGACCGCCGCCCTCGCCGCCGTCGCGCTCCTGATGGCGATGCCGGCGGGGGCGGCAACCTGCGAAAGCCTGGCGGGGACGACCCTGGCGGAGACCCCGATCACGGCGGCGGAGGCGGTGAAACCCTTCGCCGGCACCGACCCGATGATGGGGTCGTTCAAGGTCGAGCAGAACTTCTGCCGTGTCTCCGGCACCATCGCGCCGGCGATCAAGTTCGAGGTCTGGCTGCCTGAGCCGGCTGCCTGGAACGGCAAGCTGCAGGGCGTCGGCAATGGCGGGGTGGCAGGCCATGTCGTTCCGGCCAGTCTGGCGGCCGCATTGGGCCGGGGCTATGCCGCCGTATCGTCCAACCTGGGCCATGAAGGCGGGCCAATCGATTTCGAGTTCGCTGTCGGCCATCCCGAACTGGTCAACGACTGGGGCACTCGCGGCACCCATATGATGACCGTCGTCGCGAAGGCGGTGGTCGAGGCCTATTACGGCAAGCCGCCGCGCTTCTCCTACTTCACCGGCTGCTCCGGCGGCGGCCGCCAAGGGCTGATGGAAGCGCAGCGCTTTCCCGCCGACTATGACGGCATCGTCGCCGGCGACCCGACCGCCGACTTCACCCGCCTGACCCTGGGCGGGCGGCTGTGGGAGTCGATCGCGACCTTGAAGGACCCGGCACACTATATCCCCGCCGCCAAGATCCCGGTCATCGCCAAGGCCACCGTCGCCGCCTGCGACGCGCTGGATGGCGTCAAGGACGGCGTGATCGACGACCCGCGCCAGTGCAAGTTCGATCCCGCCACCATCCAGTGCAAAAGCGGCGACGGGCCGGAGTGCCTGACCGAGGGCCAGGTCACGGCGCTGAAGGCGATCTATGCTGGCTCGACCTACGGCAACGGCAAGCAGATCTTCCCAGGCTATATGCCGGGCGGCGAGCTGGGGCCGATGGGCTGGGCTACGTACGTCTCAGGGCCGGCGCCGAAGAAGGCCAGCCAGTTCCTGTATGCGGACGGCTTTGCCCGTTTCATGGTGATGGGAAAGCCGGGCTATGATTCACTGACCTTCGACTATGACCGCGACATGCCGGAGGCGATCCAGAAGCTGTCCGGCCTGATCGACGCCATAAACCCGGATCTTGCCGGCTTCGAGGCGCGCGGCGGCAAGCTGATCCAGTATCACGGCTGGAGCGACCCTGGCGTCTCGCCGCTCTGGAGCGTGAACTACTACGAGAAGGTTGGCGAGCACCTGCGCGGCGACCCGTCCGGCTTCTACCGCCTGTTCATGGTGCCGGGCATGCAGCACTGCGCCGGCGGCCCCGGTCCGGACCATTTCGACGCCCTGGCGGCGCTGGAGCAGTGGGTCGAGCATTCCAAGGCCCCCGACCGCATCCTCGCCACGCATATGACCGACGGGAAACCCGACCGCACAAGACCGCTATGTCCCTATCCGCAGGTGGCGAAATGGGACGGCAAGGGGAATACCGATCAGGCCGAGAGCTTTGGGTGCGGGAAGCCTTAGGTCTTATGACCAACGAATCATCCAAACGGCAGTTGCCGGACGGCTGGCGCGAGATACTCGCGGAAAGTAAGGCGCAACTCGCAGCGGGACAAACTGTTCCGAGCGCAGTTGTCAGGCAGCATCTTCTCGACGCGATCGCTCGGCTCAAACGCAAAAAGGCAACAAAGTAAGATCGTCATGGCCGGGCTTGACCCGGCCATCCACGCCCCTCCACCAGCACCGGGCGCTTCGGCACCGCGTGGATGCCCGGATCAAGTCCGGGCATGACGGTAGAGAATATGTTTGGGTCTTGTGCCGAGTAACCCAAACAGCAAAAAGGCCGGGTCTCCCCGGCCTTTCGCATAACCAAATCCGAACCGATCAGCGCGAATAGAATTCGACGACGAGGTGCGGTTCCATCTGGACCGGGTACGGCACGTCCGGCAGCTTCGGGCCGCGGACGAAGGTGCCCTTCATGCCCTTGTGATCGACATCGATGTAATCGGGCACGTCACGCTCGCCGGAATCGACGGCGATGAGGACGATGGCCAGATCCTTGGCCTTGTCGCGCAGCTCGATCACGTCGCCGTCCTTCACCGAGATGGACGGGATGGTGACGCGCTTGCCGTTCAGCTTCACATGGCCGTGGCTGACGAACTGGCGGGCGGCGAAGACGGTGGGCACGAACTTCATGCGGTACACCACCATGTCCAGGCGGCGCTCCAGCAGTTCGATCATGTTTTCGGAGGTGTCGCCGCGGCGACGCGAGGCCTCGTCGTAATAGCGGCGGAACTGACGCTCGCCGATATTGCCGTAATAGCCCTTCAGCTTCTGCTTCGCCATCAGCTGCGTCCCGTAGTCGGACGGCTTCTTGCGGCGCTGCCCGTGCTGGCCGGGACCATATTCGCGACGGTTGATCGGGCTCTTTGCACGGCCCCACAGATTGACGCCAAGACGGCGGTCGATCTTATGCTTGGAATCCAAACGCTTGCTCAAGACATGCACCTTTTCTGGTGGTTTTCGGTTGTGTCCCGATAGTTCAGTCGATCACCGGAAACCCGGGACCGCGACGGGACAAGGCACATTGGCTTTGTCCACATTCTCGGGAATGGCGCGGTTTCTATAGCGCGAGGGGCCCGGAGTCAAATTTGGCCCGAGTCAAATTTGGGTGGCATCCCGCGCAATTGAACATATATTCAGGGCGCCCAGGGAATCCGCCGCGATTCGCGGGGCATTGGTCACAACAGCGAAAGGAGGTGGTCTGATGTCTAACTGTTTTGGTGAACGCGTCATGCCGCGGGAATTTACCAAGGACTCGATCGCTTTCGGGGTTCGCTTCTGAGGAATTCCATTTCGGTGACGCGACCGTAAAAGGCCGCTTCGAGCCATACACGGCACCGAACATGTTGAATGCCGCCTCCTAACGGGGGCGGCGTTTTTCTTTTGCGGCTTTTGCTTTCCCCGCCGTGCCGTTCAAGGCGACGATAACGCCGTGGAAGGTGCGGACTTCCTGCTCGGTCATCTGCGCCCGCTGCAACAGGTTTCGCATGTTGCGCACCATCGTCGGGCGCTGCTGCTCTGTCGTGTAGAACCCGCCCTCCTCCAGTGCGATCTCCAGCCGCTGGAACAGGTTGTCGAGTTCGATCTTGGTTGCCGGCCGGCCGTTGCCGATATCGAGGCGGCGATCTTCCGCCTGCACGCGCGTCCGCCACCAGCAATAGCCGATCAGCAGCACGCTCTGCGCCAGGTTGATCGAGGAGAAAGCCGGGTTGACCGGCACGGTTACCACCGCGTCGGCCAGCGGGATGTCGTCATTCATCAGGCCGGTGCGTTCCGGCCCGAACAATATGCCCACCCGCTGCTCAGCCGCCGCGCGGGCATGCATTTCCTCGGCAGCGGCCTCCGGCGTCAGGATGGTCTTCACCATGTCCCGCTGCCGCGCCGTGGTCGCCACCACGAAATTCAGGTCGGCAATGGCGGCCGACGTGCTGTCGAAGATCTCGGCGCCCTGGATCACCGCGTCGGCGCCCGAGGCCGCCGCCACCGCCCGCTCGTTCGGCCAGCCGTCGCGCGGCCGCACGATCCGCATCCGGGTCAGCCCGCAATTCAGCATCGCCCGCGCCGCCGCGCCGATATTCTCCCCCAGCTGCGGCTCGACCAGGATGATGACGGGATCGAAGTTCTCGCTCACGCCAAGTTCACTTATGCCCGCCGCCAGGTCGTGCCGCCGGGACCGTCTTCCAGGATAATTCCTTGGCTTAACAATTCATCGCGAATGCGATCTGCTTCAGCGAAGTTGCGATCCCGACGCGCACTAACTCGGGCTTCAATAAGCTTGCCTATTGTCTCATCGCTATAACCTACTGTGACGCTTCCCACTTCGGCACTGATCGACAAACCTTCAACGCCAAGAACTACATCTACACGCGTCGGGGACCACTTGAACCAAGCATCCGGCGACTGCGAGCCGAAGAAGCCGAGCAGCTTTGCGCTCCAAAACAGGTAGTTGATGTTTTCAAAGCTTGAGGCATCAACCAACTGCATTATGGCTCGCTTAGTGTTTAGGTCGTCTCCTAAAAACTCTTGAACTTTCTCAATATATTGAGCGTTTTTGGGACCGACCTGATCTTTCCGGCTCTGCCAAGCCCTGTGCCATTTATCGAGGAGAGCCTTGGCTTCCTGTAGTCGCTCCTCCGTCAAATCGAGCGGCGCCGTGTAGTGGGTCAGCATCAGCGCGAGGCGGATGACTTCGCCATGCCACTTTTTCCGAAGATCGGTGACAGTGGTGAAGTTGCCCTCCGACTTCGACATCTTCGCGCCGGCGACGGTCAGGAAGCCGTTATGCATCCAGTGCCGCGCCATGCGGAAGCCCGGCTTGCCCTCGCCGAAGCTGCAGCAGGTCTGGGCGATCTCGTTCTCGTGGTGCGGGAAGATGAGGTCCAGCCCGCCGCCGTGGATGTCGAAGGTCTCCCCCAGATGCTCGGCCGACATGGCCGAGCATTCCAGGTGCCAACCGGGCCGACCGCGGCCCCACGGGCTGTCCCAGCCGGGCTGATCATCGGTCGAGGGTTTCCACAGGACGAAATCGGCCGGGTCGCGCTTATAGGGTGCGACCTCGACCCGGGCGCCGGCGACCTGCTCGTCGATGCTACGGCCCGACAGCGCGCCGTACTCGGCGAAGCTGCGCACCGCGAACAGGGCATGACCCTCGGCGGCATAGGCGTGGCCGCCGGCGATCAGCCGCTCGATCATGGCGATCATCTGCGGAATGTGTTCGGTTGCGCGCGGCTGGATCGTTGGGTCGAGGCAGCCCAGCGCCCGCATATTGTCGAGGTAACCTTCGGTTACGCGCGCGGTCAGCGCCCCGATCGGTTCGTTGTTCTCGGCCGCACGCTGGATGATCTTGTCGTCGATATCGGTGATGTTGCGGGCATAGGTGACGTGGCCCGCGCCATAGACCGAGCGCAGCAGCCGGAACAGCACATCGAACACCACGACCGGGCGGGCATTGCCGATATGGGCCTCGTCATAGACGGTCGGCCCACAGACATACATCCGCACATTGTCCGGATCGATCGGTTCGAACGGCACGACCTCGCGCCGCGCGGTATCGGAAAAAGCCAGTGCCACCATCATGCCGCCTCACCGGCCAGTCGTTTCGCCGCGCGCTCATAACCGATCAGCGGCAGCAATGTCTTCATGTCGGGCCCGTGATCCTGCCCGGTCAGCGCCTTGCGCAGCGGCATGAACAGCGCCTTACCCTTCAGGCCCGTCTCGGCCGCGATGGCCGAGGTCCAGCCCGGCCAGGCCGCGTCGTCCCAGTCCCCGCCGGGCAGCAGCCTGTACGCCACATCCAGCAATTCCCGGTTTTCGATCAGCGGCTGGATCGGGCCGTTCACCACGTCCCACCACAGGACCGCGTCGGACAGCCGGTCGAGATTGGCGCGCACCGCCTCCCAGAACCTGGGCGTCACGCCGATGAGACCGAGCGTCGCCAGCCGCGCCTCAACCTGCTCGAACGGCGTGTTGTGCAGCATGCGGGCATTGAGCCGCTTGAGCTCGCTGAGGTCGAAACGCGGGGACGAGACCGAAAAGCGCTTGAACTCGAACTCATGGATCAAGGTCACGATATCGTCGAGCGGTTCGATCGGGTCGGAGGTGCCCATGCGCGAGAGATAGACCGCCAGGGTCAGCGGCTCGATCCCCTCCTCCCGCAGATTCTGGATCGACAGCGCACCCAGCCGCTTGGACAGCTTGGTGCCTTCCGAATCGATCAGCAGCGGCAGATGCGCGAAGACCGGCAGGGCGCCGCCCAGCGCCTGGAACAGCTGTATCTGGCCGGCGGTATTGGTGATGTGATCGTCGCCGCGCACGATATGGGTGACGCCGAAGGCGATATCGTCGACGACCGAGGAGAAGCCGTAGAGCGGCCGACCGTCCTCGCGGATCAGAACCGGATCGCTGAGCTGCGCCGCGTCGAACGCGATCGGCCCGTGGATGAGGTCGTCCCATTCGACCTTGCCCGGCTCTATCCGGAAGCGCCAATGCGGCTTGCGGCCTGAAGCCTCCAGCGCCCGCCGCTGCTCCGGCGTCAGCGCCAGTGCGGCGCGGTCATAGAGGGGCGGCACCTTGCGCGCCATCTGGGCCTTTCGCTTGGCTTCCAGTTCCTCCGGCGTCTCATAGGCCGGATAGAGCCGGCCGGAAGCCTTCAGCTGCTCGGCGGCCGCGGCATAGGCATCCATCCGCTCGGACTGGCGCTCATAATGGTCCCAGTCCAGATCCATCCAGGCAAGATCGTGCTCGATGGAATCGGAGAACTCCCGGGACGACCGTTCTGAATCGGTATCGTCCATGCGCAGCCAGAACTGGCCGCCCTCGCGCCGGGCGAACAGCCAGTTGATGATCGCCTGCCGCATATTGCCAACATGGAGATGGCCGGACGGGCTGGGCGCGAAGCGAACGGTGACGCTCACGATCCGCCGCCGCGAAGTGCAGTTGTGAACCCGGGCACAGGCAAGGCCGGGATGAGGATATCTGACATCGGGTGTCTATAGCCCGGTGGAGCATCCGACGCCAAGCCGGGCCGTCCGGCCTCGGCGAACACGGCTGAATTTGGAGTAGTATTTGCAACATTATGAACGGTGAAACGTCGTTGGATGCCGCAAAAGAGTATTGTAAGGTTTTGTCGCATCAGCGTCTGGAGTCACAATGCAGCGTCTTGTTCCCGCCGCCCTTGCTGCGATGACCTTCGTCGCGGCGCCTGCCTGGGCGGACAAGCTTCCACTTCCGAAAGCTGCCTATAGTGCCGATGTGACCTTCGTCGCCAAGGGGCGGCAGAGCACCGGCCATATCAATGTGGACGGCCCCAAGGAACGGCGGCAGGCCAAGAATGCCGCCGGGATCGACAAGACCCTCATCATCCGGCGCGACCAGGGCAAGGCGGGCCTCGTCTACGACCTGAAACCCAGCCACAAGCTTGCGGTCGCGATGCGCATGGCCGCCGCGGAGGCAGCCGGCGAGATCGGCGCGGCGGGCATCGATATCGACGCTTTCTACGGCATTGAGGCCACCACGCAGGGCACCGAGACGATCGAGGGGCTGCAGACCACGAAATACGCCATCAAGATCGATGGCGGTCCCGATCTGGTGGTGAATGCGACCGTGTGGGCGACCGATGACGGCATCATCGTGAAGATGATCGGCAAGACCTCGATCGACACAGACGCGGCGCCGTCGCGCATGGAATTGAAGAACATCCAGCGCGGGCCGCAGGACCCGTCGCTGTTCGAAGTCCCGGCGGGGCTCGAGATTCTGACCGCCGGCGGCGGTGACGACGAGGCGGCCGGCAAGTCGAACCCGAACGCCCCCACGACGACGGAAGCGCCGGCCGCGCCCGCAGCGGCTACCGGCGCCCCGGCTGCTCAGACCCCGGCGCCCGCTCCGGCAAGCCCGGCTCCCGCGCCGACACCGCCCGCCAGCAAATAGGCTGCCCGTGTCAGGAAGCGACCGCGACCTGACCGGTCGTCACGCGCAGCTTCTGCAGTTCCTCCGCGATCAGGAAAGCCAGCTCCAGCGACTGGGCGCCGTTCAGCCTGGGATCGCAATGCGTGTGATAGCGCAGCGACAGGCTTGAATCGGTGATCGCCTGGGCGCCGCCGGTGCATTCGGTCACGTCCTGGCCGGTCATCTCGAAATGGACGCCGCCCGGATGGGTGCCCTCGGCCGCGTGGGCGGCGAAGAAGCCGCGCACCTCGGCCAGAATCCGGTCGAACGGGCGGGTCTTGTAGCCGGTGCCCGACTTGATCGTATTGCCGTGCATCGGGTCCGACACCCAGCCCACCACCCGGCCCTCGCGCGCGACGGCGCGCAGCAGCGGCGGCAGCTTCTCGGTCACCTTGTCTGAGCCCATGCGGGCGATCAGGGTCAGCCGGCCCGGCTCGTTCTCGGGATTCAACCTGTCGATCAGCCGGATCAGATCGTCCGGGTTCATCGACGGGCCGCATTTAAGGCCGATCGGGTTCTTGATCCCGCGCATGAACTCGACATGGGCGCTGTCGGGCTTGCGGGTACGGTCGCCGATCCACAGGAAGTGGGCCGAGACGTCGTACCAGTCGCCGGTCGTGGAATCGATCCGGGTCAGCGCCTGCTCATAGGGCAGCAGCAGCGCCTCGTGCGAGGTGAACAGGTCGGTCTCGCGGATCTGCGGGGTGGTGTCGCCGGTGATGCCGCAGGCCGCCATGAAGGCCAGCGCCCGGTCGATCTCCTGCGCCAGCGCCTCGTAACGCTTGCCCTGCGAGCTGGACGCCACGAAACCCAAGGTCCAGCGATGGACCTGATGCAGATCGGCATAGCCGCCCTGGGCGAAGGCGCGCAGCAGGTTCAGCGTCGCCGCCGACTGGTTGTAGGCGCGGACCATCCGCTCGGGATCGGGCCTGCGCTGGTCAGCATCGAAGGCCAGCCCGTTAACCATATCGCCGCGATAGGACGGCAGCTCTATATCGCCCTGGCGTTCGGTCGGCTCAGAGCGCGGCTTGGTGAACTGCCCCGCCAGGCGGGACATCTTCACCACCGGCATGCCGCCGGCGAAGGTCAGCGCCACTGCCATCTGCAGCAGCACGCGGAACGTGTCGCGGATCGTGTTGGCGGAGAATTCGGCAAAGCTCTCGGCGCAGTCGCCACCCTGCAGCAGGAAGGCATTGCCGTTGGCGACATTGGCCAGCAGCGACTTCAGCCGCCGCGCCTCGCCGGCAAAGACCAGCGGCGGCATGGCGGCGAGCGTCTCCTCGGTCCGGGCAAGGGCGGCCTTGTCCGGATAATCGGGCTGCTGCTCGATCGGCTTCGTACGCCAGCTGTCGGGCGTCCAACGCTCGCCCATGTTCGTCTCCGTTCGCCAACTTGGGCCGCCCTCCAGGAACGCGGCCGGAAATAAAGGGGCGCACTATTGCGCCAATCGCGCGCCCGCGACAAGGCCGGCACCGGCAAGGGTGCCATGAAACGGTCACACAAGATCACAATCATACCTTGAAATCCCCGCCGATGCGCCATTTTCCGGCAGCAGATTGAACTCATCGAGACAGGGCGGATGGTCCGCCCCAGCCTTCGACACTCGGAGAGTTCATGATGTCTTTTGCTGTTCGTCCCCTGCTCGCCGTCGCTGCCCTGGCCCTCGCCACCCCGGCCTTCGCCCAGACCGCGACGCCGACCGCGACCGCCCCCACGCCGACCACCGCCTCCGTTTCCAAGACCGCCCCGGACGCCGCCAAGACGGACGTGAAGGCGCCCGACGCGATGGTGAAGTCCGACACCGCGGCCAAGACCGACACGTCGATGAAGACCGACGAGAAGGTGAAGACCGAGGGCACGGTGAAGACCGATACCAAGGCCGACGCCAAGGCGACGACCATGGAGAAGAAGGACACTGCGTCCAAGGCCAAGGGCCAGGTCAGCAGCAACAGCCATCACCACGCCGGCAAGGTGGCGAAGAAGGCCTAAACGCTTTCGGTTACACGCAAAAGGGCCCGGTCTCCCCTCGCCGGGCCCTTTTCATTTGGCGTCTCCGCGCCCGCCGTTTTACTGTGCGGCACATTTCCGGAGGAACGCCATGGCTGACGACATCCCTTACCTGCTGCGCGGCATCACCAAGATGACCACGGCGAGCAGCACGCTGATCAGCTCGTCGCGTTACCTCAACGATCCGCGCATGCGCGAATGGGTGGCGCAGGAGCTGCTGCGCAAGAACGGGCCCGACCTGCCGACGCCGTCGGGCGCCTTCATCCTGTCCGGCATCATCAAGGACATGCAGAACTTCGCCGAGATCGACGCGATGATGGAGGAGGAGCGCAAGCACAATAAGGTGCTGGACCGGTTCCTCTCCGACCGCTTCAAGTCGAACTACACGCTGGACGACCTGTCGAAATATCCCGCTGAATCCGTGGCCGGGCAATTCTACAAGCAGCTCCATGACGGCAATTACCAGGTCAATATCGTCCCGCCATTCGAGGCGAAGGGCAATTACGAGCATTTCCTGCTGCGCTCAGGCCAGACGCATGACCTGGAGCACATCGTTATCGGCGGCGGCTTCGATTCGCTGGGCGAGGTCGTGGTCGGGCTCGCCAAGCTGGAGAATATCTACAAGCATTTCAGCCCGGAGCTGGCGAACGAGCTGGCGGTGATGCAGTTCTTCACCTCCTTCCGCTTCATCTCCCGCATGGCCTGCCACTATCCCACCGTCTGGCACGACATGTGGGCCGCCGTGGACCGCGGTCGGAAGGTCGGCATGACGTCGGACTGCTATCTGCTGGCCAAATACGAAGATGTCTTCCACCTGACCCCGGAAGAGGCGCGGGAGAAGCTCGGCGTGCGCAATGTCGTGGAGGTGGACACCACCCTGCCATCGCGCATCTGGGACGGGCGTGCGTAGCTCTCTCGCCGACTGAAGCTCGGCTGGCGAAGCAGAACGGGACAGCGATGGCACAAGAAGCGACCCAGCGGCCGGTGAAATCGCGTCACAGTCCGGCGCAGGCTCAGCGAGGGGCCGCATCGGACGGTATGTTCGCCCGCATCCCGCCAGAAACGGTCGTGCAGAAACTACAGAACCATGCGATCGACAAGGGTCCGCGGGTCGCGGCCATGCGCGCCATGAGCGAGATAGTGAACGGCAACCCGCGCGTGGTCGCGCAGCGCGAGATGATCGATGCGGCCAGCCACACCGGACGCGTCGCCGAGCTTCGCGCCACGACCGCCATGATGAACGGCGCGAACCGTGCGATCAGGCAAAGCGGGCAGCGGCAAAACAATACAGGGCTGAGCGACCAGCTGAAAACGGGCATCGAATCGCTTTCGGGAATTTCGATGGACCATGTGAAGGTCCACTACAACTCATCGCTGCCTGCTCAGCTAAACGCGCACGCCTTTGCCCAGGGCCGCGACATCCACCTCGCCCCCGGACAGGAACGGCATCTGCCTCATGAGGCGTGGCACGTGGTGCAGCAGGCGCAAGGCCGTGTGCCGGCAACCCGGCAGATGAAGGGCGGCGTCGCGATCAATGACGACCGAGGATTGGAGCGGGAGGCTGACGCGATGGGGCGCCGAGCCCTGAGCGCGGGCGGGCGGGCACCGTTGACCGATGAGGTGATCCAGGCTGCCGCGACGGTCGCCCAGTTGGCCCGCGGAATGACCGAGGAGGAAGCAAAGAACTTTAAAGACATTGCCAAGCGGCTTGAGGAGTTTGGCGACGTGTTGTCCCACAGCAGTTCGATACCGCCGCGGCTGGACCGAGCATTCTTTCCGCTGTTTGCACAAGCGGAGGCACTGGCAGAGCCAATCCACCTCAGCGAGGAGGTGGAGGACGGCACGATAGGCAATTTGGCCGAAATGATGGCGCAGCTGGACCCTATGATGGACGCGGCAATGGAAAGGGCCGCGGAGGATCGGGCTGCAACCGAACGCGGACTCTATCGTCCCGACAAGTTCGAAGGGGTGAGGTTCAGGGACGAAAATGCGAAGACGCGAGCCCGGGAAACGGCGCAGTCACTGAACGAACGACTGGCCCCATTGACCAATTTCGACCGCAATCTGGCCATCCTGCGCAAAAACCCCAACGCCGTCTTCTATGTTATCGGGCAAAGCGCGATGGGCCAGGGCGACACTGCGTTCATCGTGCGGACGGTCGCGCTTTTGCGGCGCCTGGGATTTACGGCAATCGGGGTGCAGCAGAAAAACAGCGCATTCGCTCCCGGAAAATCCCATGCGGAGGCCAGCAGTTTCATCACGCCGGACGAGATGATCGCCCATGCCAAGTCCAGGGACTTCATCATCGAAGGGCCGCTTTCGGACCCTACCCCGCCCCCTTTGCAATCCGCCCCGACCCCGTCGGAGGCACCGACGACCCACAAAGATACCTTGCACGGATTCCGCGTCGATCCGCGATCGATCCTGAATTTACGGCTCTATGAATACGGCACCCTGACCTACCGGGGCGGCCAGCGGCAACAGCAGAAGGGTGCGGAAACGGCCAACGTCGTCGATCATGCAGGCGATCCCAGGCACGCCTTCATGGGTATGGGGCACGGGGAAATCGGCGCGTTCTACAACGCCGAGGATACAGGCAGCGGGTCATCGCTGGAGGCCGCGTTGCAGGACGAACCCGGCAACCATACCTGCCAGATGCTGCTGGCAGAGATCGGGGAGCGGCCCAACGCCGATATTTTCGTCGGTTATGCCAACAAGAGGGAGGCCGTCCAGGGCTGGTGCCAAGCCGTTGCCGCGGTCGCGGGAGCGCGCGGGGCCATCATCGTCGGGATTTACGGTGAAGCTAAGCTTGCAACCACATTCCGTATCGATGATGCGACAGTGACGCTTATCGACGACAAAACGAAGTCTCATGAACCGAGAGAAATCGGCCGCGGCCGGCCGGGGACCAGAGTGATCGTCACCAACAGCGTGCCGTCGCGGGCGTTGAACGCGCTGCAGAAACGCGCCAAGCCGTTCACCTTGACGACTGGGAATTATTCGCTGTCGGAAGCGGTGGAACGCGGCCATTTCCCCGTCTATGAAACTTTGGATTTCAATGCCGGCGTCGCGGGCGCCTTGCAGCTGCAGATGGCGAATGCCCTCGAAAGGCTGGGCCTTGCCGGGACCCCACTCGGCAACGCGATGCTGAAGGTGGTGGTCACGAGCGATCTGGCAAAGCTGACCGCTGAGATAAGCCTCATACTGGCGCACCCGCATGAGGTCGCTCTGGTCACGAAGGTGATCAAGGCGAACACGGACATCAAGGAGACGCTGGTGGCGCGGCTGGCCGAACTGGCCGAGCTGCAAGAAAGATAGCATCCGCGGGCTCTTCCATGCCGACCGGTTTCACCTGCCCTGCCGAATATGCCGACACCGCCCTGCCGGCGGGAGACCGGGAGTATCAGCTGAAGATACCTCTGTGAAGGATGCCGCCGGCGGTATCCACCCGTTCCTCGAACCTTTCATTTCGTGAGATATCTCTGCTAAACTGAACTGCTGTTCGCTGCGCCGTTCAAAGGCGCGCGAGGACGGGAGGCGCGCATGGCTCGGGTTCGGTTGGGGTTCTGTTCGGCGGTGGCGATGGCCACGTCGCTGGCTTTCGCGGCGCATGCCGGGGCGGGCGAGGCCAAAGGCTTTGCGGTCACCTGGTTCCAGCCGGCGATGTTCACCGGCGACGTCGCGGAAGAATGCCCCGACGGCCTCAACAAGTCCCCCGATTTCAAGGCGATCTTCGCCGCCGAGGGCAAGACGCCCGAGGAGATCAAGAATCTCATCGACCATCCCAATACCAAGGAGTTCCTGAACGCGGTCGAGAATCGTGGGCCCCATGGCGAGGATGTCTGCCGCGATCCGACCTCGGTCCCCGATCCGGGCCACAAGACGCTGAAAGGCAAAACCGCCATCGGCTTCAACCTGGACGGCAAGACGGACGGCAGCGCCACACCGAATACCTGCGCCCATGAGAAATTCACCGCGCCCGACGGCACGCCGGGCATCGACAACCAGTATTACCGGGCGCTGGGCTGCATGGTGGCGCTGCGCGGCAAGCGCGGCCATGACGGGTTCGTCTATAGCTACATCATGGAGCGCATGAAGGCCGAGGGCCTGCGCACCTATCTGATCGAAGTCAAAGGGATGGACGATCCCAAGAACAACAAGCCAGGGGACGTCAAGGATGTCGAGCTGGGCATCTATCTGGGTAGCGACTCGCTGGTGCTGGACGCCAAGGGCGAGGTCCGCCGCGACACCACTCAGCGCATCAGCAAGGACCCGCGCTGGCACAATATCGTCCACGGCACGATGAAGGACGGCGTCATCACCACCGACGTATTCGACCTCAACCTGCTGGGCGACCCGCTATGGATTCCGGAATTCCACTTCAAGCAGGCGCGCATGAAGCTGGAGGTTCAGGCCGACGGCACGCTGAAGGGCACGCTGGGCGGGTACGAGGACCTGCAGACGCTGTATTACAACACGTCGAAGTCCGGCCTGCTGTTCGAGACCACCAACGCCGCCTCCTGCCCCGGCGTCTATTACGCGCTGAAGAAGATGGCTGACGGCTATCCCGATCCCAAGACCGGCGAATGCACGGCGATGTCGGTCGCCTTCAATATCGAGGCGCTGCCGGCTTTCCTGATCCATCAGCCGGGCGACACGTCCAAGACCAAGACAGCGGCCGCCACCTCGGCGTCTCATCAGGAATAGTATGTTGAAGCTTACCAAGTTCGGGGCGGCGGCTGCGCTCGCCCTTACCCTCGTCAGCTGCGGCAAGAAGGAGGAGGTCGCCTCCTCCGGCGGCCCGATCGTCATCCGCCGCGTCACGCAGGAGCAGTACCAGACCATCATCGCCGACATATTCGGCGCCGACATCAAGATCGGCGGCCGCTTCGAGCCCGACCTGCGCAAGGCCGGGTTGCTGGCCGTTGGCGCCGGCGAGGTTTCCGTCACCCCGTCTGGCTTCGAGCAGTATGACAGCATGGCGCGCGGAACCGCCGCCCAGGTGGTGGACGAAAAGCACCGCGGCATGCTGCTTGGCTGCAAGCCGGCCTCGGCCAAGGCGCCGGACGAGGCCTGCGCGAAACAGTTCTTCAGCACGGTCGGACGCCTGCTCTATCGCCGGCCGCTGACCGACGACGAGCTCAAGACCACGTTGGCATTCGCCGATGCGGGGACCAGCAAGCTGGGCGATTTCTACAAGGGCGTGGCCATGGGGCTGACGTCGATGCTGGAATCGCCGCAATTCCTGTTCCGCCGGGAAGTCGCCGAGGCCGACCCCGATCATCCGGGTCAGCAACGGCTCACCGCTTATTCCAAGGCGGCGCGGATCAGCTTTTTCCTGTGGAACACCACGCCGGACGACGAACTGCTGACCGCCGCGGAAAAGGGCGAGCTCAACACCGACAAAGGCCTCGCCAAGCAGGTCGACCGGCTGATGGCCTCGCCGCGCCTGGTGGCCGGCACGCGGGCCTTCTTCAACGACATGATGGATTTCGACGCCTTCGCCGACCTGTCGAAGGACACGACGATCTATCCGAAATTCACCAATGCCGTGCTGGTTGATGCGCAGGAGCAGACCTTGCGCACCATCACCGACCATCTGCTGGTGCAGAAGGGCGACTATCGCGACCTGTTTACCAGCCGCAAGACCTTCATGACGCCGCTGCTGGGCACCATCTATCGCGTGCCGGTCGAGACGAAGGAAGGCTGGGAGGCGTATCAGTTCGCCGCCGGCGATCCGCGCGCGGGCCTGCTCACCCAGATCAGCTTCCTGTCGCTGCATTCGACGCCGGGCCGCAGTTCTCCCACCATCCGCGGCAAGGCGCTGCGCACCGTGCTGCTGTGCCAGAAGGTGCCCGACCCGCCAGGGAACGTGAATTTCAACCTGGTGCAGGACACCAAGAACCCGAACTTCAAGACCGCCCGTCAGCGGCTGGACGCCCACCGCACTGCGCCGACCTGCGCCGGCTGCCATAAGCTGATCGATCCGATCGGGCTGGGGCTGGAGCAGTTCGATTCGCTGGGCGAATACCGGCCGGCCGAGAACGGCGCCATGATCGACGCCTCGGGCGAGCTGGACGGGGTGAAGTTCACCGACGCGGCCGGCCTCGGCAAGGTTCTGCACGACAACCCCAACACCACGTCATGCCTGGTCAGCCGGCTCTACACCTATGCCGCCGGCCGCCAGGCCGAGAAGGGCGAGGCGGAATGGATGAAATTCCTGAACTCCGACTTCGCGTCCAACGGCTATCGCCTGCCCGACCTGATGCGGACGATCGTCACCAGCGATGCCTTCTACCGGATTTCGTCGTCTGAGACGGCGAGCTTGAGCTCGAATAAGGAGAGCGCACAATGAGCACGAAAATGCGTGTCGACAACTGGCGCCTGAACCGCCGCACGATGCTGCGTGGCATGTTGGGCGGCGGCGCGGTCAGCATGGGCTTGCCGCTGCTGGACTGCATGCTGAACACCAACGCCACGGCACTGGCCTCCGGCGCACCGATGCCGGTGCGCTTCGGCACCTGGTTCTGGGGCTGCGGCCTCAACCCCGGTCGCTGGATCCCCAACAAGCTGGGCACCGACTACGACATGCCGGCCGAGATCAAGGTGCTGGCGCCGTTCAAGGACCGCCTCTCCGTCTTCTCCGGCTTCAAGGCCATCGTCGACGGCAAGCCGGCGGTCGTGCACTACACCGGCTCGATGTCGATCCTGACCGGCAGCGCGCCGAAGGACATGCAGTCGGTCGAAGCGCCGACGATGGACACGTTCATTGCCGACCAGATCGGCACCACCACCCGCTTCCGCTCGCTGGAGCTGGCCGCCACCGGCAATCCGCGCGACAGCAACAGCCGCCGCAGCTCAAGCGTCATCAACCCGGCCGAGGGATCGCCGCTGGCCTTCTACCAGCGCATCTTCGGGCCCGAGTTCAAGGATCCGAACGCCGCCGACTTCACCCCCGATCCGGTGGTGATGGTGCGCGAGAGCGTGCTGTCCGGCATGAACGAACAGCGCCAGGCGATCGTCGCCGGGCTGGGCGCGGCGGACAAGGCGCGCATGGACCAGTATTTCACCTCCGTCCGCCAGCTCGAGCAGCAGCTGGCTCTGCAGCTGCAGAAGCCGGCCCCGCTGGAGGCCTGCGTGAAACCCGGTGACGTCGCCTGGAAGGAGACCAAGGAGAACACGCAGATCGAGGTCGTCGTCGCCAACCATAAGCTGCTGGCCGGCCTCTTGGCCCAGGCGCTCGCCTGCGATCAGACCCGCGTCTTCAACATGGTCTTCGGCGACGCCGCGTCGACCCTGCGCAGGGCCGGCGAGACCGTGACCCATCACCAGCTGACCCATGAGGAGCCGATCGACGAGAAGCTCGGCTACCAGCCCGAGGCGACCTACTTCGTCGACCAGATCATGGGCGGGCTGCTGGCCATGCTGCAGGCGCTGGATTCGGTGAAGGAAGGCGACGGCACGCTGCTGGACCACACGATGCTGCTGGCCCACAGCGAATGCTCCTATGCCAAGATCCACTCTCTGGAGACGCTGCCGATGTTCATTGCCGGCAAGGCCGGCGGGAAGATCAAGACCGGCCTCCATATCGACGGCAACGGCGACAGCTGCACCCGCGTCGGCCTCACCGTCCAGCAGGCGCTGGGCCTGCCGCTCAACAAATGGGGCACCGGCTCGATGGAGACGAACAAGACCATCGGGGAGATCATGGCGTGATGAAGGGCCTGCTCAGCGCGGCGGCCGTCCTGGCGCTGACCGCCGGCGCGGCTATGGCTCAGACGCCGGTCACATCCCAGGACGTGGCGCCCGGCGTCATCACCACGCAGCCCTTCCCCGGCGGCACGGTCTATGCCGACATCATGGGCCGCACGCTGTACACGTCGGACCACGATACCAAGCCGGGCAAATCGGCCTGCGACGCCGAGTGCGTACGGGACTGGAAGCCCCTGCCCGCTGCCTGGATGGCGAAGGGCGAAGGCGACTGGACGGTGCTGACCCGCGACGACGGCACCAAGCAGTGGGCCTATCAGGGCAAGCCGCTCTACACCTTCGCCGGCGATCATAAGGCCGGCGACACGAACGGAGACGGCTTCGACGGCCAGTGGCATGCCTCGGCCACCCACCGCAAGTTCCTGCCGCCCCGCGTCACGATCTGGCACAGCGATTTCGGCCCCGCCTTCGCCACCACCGACGGCAAGACGCTGTACGTCCTGGCCAAGCTGATCTTCAACCCGCTGGGCACCAAGCGTCATACCGGCGAGAATCTGGGTCTGAAGGACTGCACCGGCGACTGCACCAAGACCTGGGTCCCCTACACCGCCGCGGCGGACGCCAAGGGCGCCGAGGACTGGTCCGTCGTCACCCGCGACGACGGCACCAGGCAGTGGGCCTATAAGGACTGGCCGGTCTATACCAACGTGAACGACACGAAGGCTGGCGACGCACTCGGCGAGGCCGTGACATCCTACAAAGACGGCATCACCGGCCTGTCCTGGCAGGTGGCGACGCTGCTGCAGTAGTTTTGTAGGTCGGATTAGCGAAGCGTAATCCGACCTACGCCGAAGCCGGTTCCCCGGCCTTCTGGTGCATGGCGATATAGCTGTCCAGCGTGCCCGACCGCGCCGCCTCGCGTTCGAACATGCGCCACAGGAAGGGCAGCGCCTTGAAGGCGATGCCCGCCGCGATGGCGGCGATCACCGGGTCTGAGAAATCGGGCCTGAGGCCAGGCTTCATCATCCGGGCGAATTCCATCAACAGCGACAGGCTGAAGGCCAGGAAGGCGGAGAACATCGTGCCGCTGGACCAGAAGCCGCGCCTCAGCCACACCATCACGCCGATCGGGGCGTAGACCATCGAGGTCACGACCAGGCTCTGCGTCGCATGCGCCTTGCTGACGATGTAGAAGTTCCAGAACGGCAGGAACTGCCGCGGCTCCAGCGCGGCGGTCCCTTCCGCCAGCGACCACCACTGGTTGCTGAGCACGCCGGAGACGAACATCACCAGCAGCAGATAGATCGGTATGGTCACCGGCACATAGCGCGAGAAATAGTAGTGGCGCTTGCGCAGATCCTTGCCCTTGATCCGCTGGACGAACAGCACGCCGATGATCGCGCCGGCACTGCGATACATAAGCGATACAAGGAACGGCTCGCTGCCCAGCACGAAAAGCTGGGCGATGAAGATCAGGAAGACCACGCCGATAGCGCGCCAGACCAGCCGCCGCGTCGTGCGCTGGCGCCCCCGCACGGCGAGATACATGCCGAGCGGGATCGCCGTCAGCGTGTCGGCGATGACCAGCAGCAACTGATAGGTCGCGCCACGCCCCTCGCCCGGAATCGATCCCAGGATGCCGAACAGCTCCAGCGCCCGCGCCGCCAGATCGCCGACGCTGAGCGTGACGTCGAACGGCATCAGGTAATAGCCGATCAGGAACACGCTGTAGGCGCCCAGCACGATGGTGAGCCCATCCCCGTCCTCGAACTGGCCGAGCAGCCGGGGATAGAGCCGTGTGTGCGAAACCTGGAATGCGATCACGCCCAGCACCACACCGATCAGCTGGGCGGTGATATAGTTCAGCGTCACCGTGCGCGGCGGGAAGAAGAGCTGCGCGTATTTGATCGCAAGCACGAACAGGAAGCCGGCCGCGAGCGTCACCACGATCCCGGCCGTGCGCCGGCCGGTGATGATCCCCATTCCAAAGGTACTGTTGATCAGGAATGTCAGGGGCACCGGCATCAGCATATTGGCGATCCAGTCCGGACGTTCGTTCGAACCGTGCGAAACGAAGCGCACGGCCAGGAACTTGTCCCAGGCATCGCCTAAGCCCATGGGGACATAGTGAAATCCGGTGGGCCCGAGCACGAGGCTCATGTAAACCATCGCCGACGCGTAAAGCGCGGCCAGCGCCAGAAAATGGTTACGCCGCAGAGCGATCACCGCACGACTATCCCCTTATTCCAAAACCCATGATTGGCTATCATGTGCTATTATTTTCGTAACCTGAAGAATTTTAATCGATAGCGCAGAAAAGCGGTGAGAACCAGCAAAACGCCCGGTGAGTTCCGTCCTTGCCTGTCCGGCCAAAGCACGCTTAGTTGCACCGTCTCATGAACACCAGCCATCCCATTGCGCTCGCGGGCACGACCTTCCAGGCAGAGCTGAACGGCGCATTGCTGTGGCCCGACGAGGCCACGCTGGTGGTGGCCGATCTGCACCTGGAAAAAGGCTCAAGCTATGCTGCCCGCGGCCGGCCGCAATTCCTGCCGCCCTACGACACGGCCGCGACCATCGGCCGGCTGGAGCAGCTGCTGGCCCGGCACGCCCCGCGGCGGGTCATCTGCCTGGGCGACTCGACCCACGATTCCGGCGCCGCCGAACGGATCGATCCCCGGAACGCCGAGCGCATCGCCGCGATGACATCCGGGCGGGACTGGATCTGGATCGCCGGCAATCACGACCCCGAGCCGCCGGCCAGCTGGGGCGGCACCGTGCTGCGCGAGGTCGCGATCGGCAATGTCGTGCTGCGCCACCAGGCAGGGGACGAGGCGCCGGCTGGGAAAGGCTGCGAAATCTCCGGTCATTTCCACCCCACCGCCTCGGTCAAGACGCGGCTGGCGCGGGTTTCGGGGCGCTGCTTCGCGCTGAACGGCCGCCGCCTGGTGCTGCCGGCCTTCGGCGCCTATGCCGGCGGCCTGAACGTGCTGGACCCGGCGATCGCCCGGCTGTTCGATTTCGCCTTCGATGTCGTGATGCTGGGGCGGCGGCGGCTGTTCGCTTTCTCCAGCGCGGCCCTGAGAGGCTGACGGGAATGGTCGCCGTCCAGGCCACCGACCTGACGGCCGCGCCGCCGCTGGCCGCACCCAACAAATTCATGATCACCATCATCCTGATGATGTGCACGATCATGCAGGCACTGGACACGACCATCGTGAATGTCGCCCTGCCCCATATGGAGGGCAGCCTGGGGGCCACGCAGGACCAGATTTCCTGGGTGCTGACATCCTATATCATCGCCGCGGCCATCATGACCCCGGCAACATCGTGGCTGGCGGGACGCATCGGACGAACACGCCTGCTGGTGTTGTCGCTGATCGGCTTCACCATCGTCTCGCTCCTGTGCGGGGTCGCCGGTTCGATCAGCCAGATGGTGCTGTTCCGGGTTCTGCAGGGCGTGTTCGGCGCGGCCATGATGCCGGTATCGCAGGCAATCCTGCTGGACAGCCATGCGCGCCATGAGATCGGCCGCGCCATGTCGATCTGGGGCATGGGCGTTATGGTCGCGCCGATCATGGGGCCGACGCT
>Ga0207694_10001131_pt1 | contig 23075 bp, 13 predicted proteins | sample KBSC34metaG_FD_184353 | JGI IMG/M metagenome (GOLD analysis project Ga0207694, IMG submission 184353) | Corn rhizosphere microbial communities from Kellogg Biological Station, Michigan, USA - KBS C3-4 metaG (SPAdes) (version 2) | ecosystem: Host-associated > Plants > Roots > Rhizosphere > Soil... | reverse complement strand
CCTTCCAGCCGTCGTTATCGAAATCCGCGATGTTCACGCTATATCCAGACATGGGATTGCTCAGGATCGTCATCTTGCTGCGCGCTGTTACCTCGTCGAACGATGCGCCCGCCGCATTCTGATAGAGAGGGAAAGTTTCATTCTGGAGCGCCGAAAGTGCAATGTCGGGATAGCCGTCATTGTTCCAGTCGCGGAAGTCGCAGCCCATGCCGGAGATCAGGTTGCCATGCGCCGGCAGCGCAACGCCGACATCGAATCCCACTTCTTCAAACCGATTGTGCCCTTTGTTGTGGTACAGGAAGTTGAACAGTTTGTCGTTCGTTACAAAGATGTCGGGGAGGCCGTCGTTGTCATAATCGGCTGTTGCGGCGGACATCGCCTTTCCCGGATGAGCGCGGATCCCGGATTGCTCGGAAATATCGGTGAAAGTGCCGTTTCCGTTGTTCAGAAAAAGCTGGCTTGGTGTCTCCTTGTAGAACTTTGGATGACAGTACTCAGGCTTGCCCTTGTATTTGCAGTCAGGCTCCTTCGTCCCGTCCCACGAGAGATAGTTCGCGACAAACAAGTCAAGAAGACCATCATTGTTGATGTCCACCCAGGCAGCCGCGACCGACCAGAGCTTCCCATATTGCTTGTCGGGAAGAGAGAGTCCAGCCTTCTCAGTCACATCAGTGAATGTGCCATCACCGTTGTTGTGGTAGAGCGTATTTCGGTAAACCCCGGTGACCAAAATATCGTCGTACCCATCGTTGTCGTAGTCTCCGATTGCTACGCCCGTGTCAAAGCCCGAACCTTTCAGTCCGGCCTTTTCGGTCACATCCGTGAAGGTGCCCCCGCCGTTGTTGTGAAAGAGACGATTCCAATACTTCGCGGAATCCTTTTTGAGAGTGCTGATATCCGCACCGTTAGTGAAGAAGATGTCCGGGCGTCCATCGCGATCGTAATCGAACACCGCTACCCCACCTGCCATGGTCTCCGGCGCGTGACGCTGAGGAGTTTCGTCGCTGTCCAGCGAAAACGGGATGGAACGCGACGAGAAATGGATAGGCGCGTGCACAGGCGTTTGCGCGCAAGCTCTGCCTGGAAATGTCAGCAGGCAACCGATCGCGGCCGCAAAAGCGGAGATACTTTTCCTCGTCTTTTCCATTTGCGTCTCTGAAATTGACTCCATCTCCGATTATTGCGGCCTCTGAGAGTCGTGGGACGAGTCGCCTAGAGATTGCGAATGGCTCGGCGAAGTGCCGTGGTAGATCTTTTCGATCTCCGTCTTCTCCCGGCTGGCTTCATCCTTTCGCCCTGATGCAGCATAGGCTCGCAGCAGATCCCAGTGGACCCTGCCGATGGAGGGGTCGTCCCCGCGAGCGATTTCCAATTCTTTAATCCCATTGGCCACGTCGCCTTTTGCTACGAGAGCTTCACCCGCCATCATGTGAGCGGATGCGCGTTTTGGATCGAGCTGAATTGCCTGCTGCGCAAGCGAGAGTGCCCGGTCAAATTCCCCGGCTGTAATCAGTTGCTGAGCGAGTCGTATGCGAGCGATTGCACTGGACGGCGAGATCGTAAGCTCACGTTCGAATTCGCGCATTGCTTCCTCCGGATGCATCTCTGAAAGGAAGGCTGCGCGAAGAAAATGAACGCCGGGCTCGTTTGGATAGGTCGCGACCAGCCGCTTGAATTCTGCATCGGCTTCTTCTTGCCGCTGCATCTGCAAGGCGACGACCGCCTTTCCACTCAGCGTGATCAGTTCGCGTTGATCCGGAGGAATTTCGGCGGGTAGATAAGGCAATCGCAATCCAGCGAGTCCAGCAGGCTCGACGAGCGTTGGGTCCGGCGAGCCAGAGGCAAGCATCTTCTGGAGTATGTCCATACTGTCGTCGTAGCGCTCAAAACGGGTGAGCAGGATCGCGACGTGGTAGAAGACCGAATCCATTAGCTCTTTGCGGTCTCCCATGCCCTGAGTCATTGCCCGCTGCAAGTGTTGAAGAGCTCGAGGATACGCTCTCAGCTGAAACTCGCTCATTCCCAGCAGAGCCCATCCTGGTCCGGCATCGGAACGAAGAGTCAGGAAAGAGCGCAAAACATCGCGCGCTGCCGCGAACTGTTCCTTCTCGTACAACATGGAGCCGAGATACCACAAAGCTTCCTCGGATTCAGGCCTCTGCTGGAGCGCGCGCCGGAATAGCTGAACGGCCTCGTCGTCATGATTCTCTTCCCGTGCTTTCTGCGCACTCTGCAGCAACTGATCAAATCTCTGTTGGGTCGAAGCCGCGTTGTTCTGGCTGGCTGCCGCCAACCATGGCCCAAAACCAGCGCAGAGACAAGCGATCAGGAGCACGCGGCAAATCAATGCGCTCTCTCCTTCGGCTCGCCCAGCTTGACTTTGGCCGGGGCCATCACCTCTTCCTTGTTCTTCAAGGCCAGGAGTGCCGCTGATTCTGACTTGGCTTCTTGAGTTCGCCCCAGTCTGGTGTAGACCATCGCCAGATGAGCCCGCACACCTGCGCTTTCCGGGGCCAACCGCTTTGCGGTTTCAAGTTCGGTCAAGCTGGCGTGAAGGTCTCCATTTTCTAGGAGAACGCGGCCCAGGGTGTGATGCGCTTCAGGATTGCTGGGATCGGCGTCGATCGCACTTCGCGCAAGTTCGCCGGCTTCGACGCGATTTGCCTTGTCCAGATCGATTGTGGCCAGCGCAATCATGGAAGGCGCGTGATGTGGCGAGATTGCTAATTCCTCTCGGTATTCGCGCTCCGCTTCAGCAGTATTGCCTTCGAAGGTGTAGAGTGTTCCGCAAAAATAATGCACATCAGGTTTGTGAGAGTAGCGCTTTTCCAGCCTCGATGCGAACTCATGAGCGCGTGCAAAGTCTCTGGGCGACTGCGCGGCATAGAGTGCTGACTTGCCCGCCAGCCAGATCTGTTCACGCAGTTCCGGCGGGTAATCCTCGGGAAGATAGTGGAGGCGCAAAGAAGCCAGTCCCATTCCTTCTGAAAGCTCCGGCACGTCGCCAAGCCGCGGGGCAATAGAAGCCAGCAGATACAGCGATTCGACGAATCTACCATCTCGCGTGAGTAAAAGCGCGAAATGAAAAACCGCCACATCAACCAATTCCGGCGAGCCTGCCCAGCCTGCCGCGGCCCATGCGCGGAAGTGTCGCAGAGCGACTTCATAATTTCCATTCTCGTACTCACAGAGTCCGAGGAAGGCGTAGGCCGGACCGCGGTGCGAAGTGTTGGTCAGGTGCTGAAAAGCCGGGCTTGCCTCGCTGAATCGATCCTGATCGTACAGCAAACTGCCTAAGTACCACCATCCGTCTGCCCATGATGGGCGCAGTTGCGTGCCCTCTCGATACAACCGGATCGCTTCCGGAACTCGATCTTGGGTCCGCGCAAGTTCAGCTTGTTTCGCGATCGAATCGAAGCGGGAGGGAACGGTTGCTGCAGATGCCGCCATCGAGATGGAGATTAAGAGACCTGGAATAAGCGACGACATAACTTAGAAAGAAGAATACCTGGGGCAACCGGAATGGTCGCCCCAGGTGTAACGCCTAGAAGGTGTACTTGCCCGAGAATTCTACAACGCGGTTGCCATAGTGATAATCTGCGTAGCCAAATTCCGAACATGTTGGACCAGGGCATGCTCCCGTGCTCGTTCCGGGGCCATTGGTCAGCACGCCGTTCTGATCGAAGTTCAACTTGGCGTTATTGTCTCCGGGAGAGAACGACAACAGGGCGTGGTTCAGGAAGTTGAATCCCGCAGCACGCAGCTCTAGGTGCTGGTGTTCCGTGAGGGTGAACTTCTTGAGCAGCGTGAGATCGCTGTTCCAGAACTTGGGCGTGGCGATGTACGGGAACCTTGAATTGCCAATTCCGGGGTGTGTCGTTCCGGGTTGAGCAAAACAAGCGCCGTTAGCGTACTGATGAGACTTCAAGCCCGTCCGCGGATCGCAGGTCAGGATTGGAGCCACTGTCACGTCGGGTGACGCAACCAGCAAAGCGCCCGATTGAACGTTGGAGATTCCCAACTGGTACCCGGAGTTCTGGACCAGTAGCGGGCCCGACATGATCTGCGTGATCCCAGAGATTTCCCAACCGTTTGTCGCGCCTCTAAGAACCCTGCTTCCAACCGTCAACTTGGGTAAGTCGAAGATGTAAGAAGCATTGAAGGTGTGTGCTCGATCGATGTTCAGAGGAGACCAGTACTCGCTGGCGCCCCAATCCTTGAAGGCTGCCGAAGAGTTGGTGGTTCCGATGTTCTTGGCCCATACGTAGTTCAGCGAAACGGTTGCAAAGCTGCCAGAGCGAGTCAGACTGGTCTGCATTGAGTCATACTGCGACTTTGCAGTGCTCTCCATCGCACTCAGGCCTTGGTAATACTGATACGGACGGAACTTCTGCTGGCAGTTTGTATCGTTGAGAGTGGTGGTGCTGTAAGCACCGCACTTCGCTATCACCGCGGATTCCGTCATTGCGCCCAGCGGGACTGCGTTGAAGTTCACTCCGTTCTGTGTCAGGTTGGAGTTATTGCCAACATAAGCCAGCTCAAACATGAACTTGTTCGGGAACTGCTGATCCAGGTTCATGCTGTAAGTGGTGGTGTAGGACTGATCGTGATTGTGCGCATCGATGACCGAGATGTTCCCATTCTTGAAGTCAGTCGGTACGCCAAACACCACGTTCGGCGCGCAATGGTTGTTGCCCTGATCGATTCCGCCGGCAGCATTGGCCGCGCACGAACCGCTGCCATCGCTCTTGAACTGGTCGATAGATTCCCAGGTTTTGGCTGTTCCTGGAGCCCCCCAGCCCACTGAGCCGAACGATGTATTTGCAGCGCCCTGATAAGACTGCAGGTTCTGCGCGTAGCGATACTGGCCCCACCCCCCGCGAACGACTGTCTTGCCGTTTCCATAAACATCGATGGAAGCGCCAAAACGAGGCGAGAAGACCACGGGATCGATAGCTGCTCCGGCCAGCGAGACACCTGAGGTCAGGCTGTGCCAGGTGATGCCCGGGTTCATGCCGGTATCTGAATACTTCTGAAAGTCGAAAACTGCGGCTCCATACTTCTCGTTCGGGAAGGGGAACCCGAAGTGCTCGAAGCGCATGCCGTAATCGATCGAGATGCGGCGGTTGAGCTTCCAGTGATCCGTTGCATAAAACTGTAAGGAATTCTGAACCATCTGTATGGGTGGCGGTAGAGCCTGCTCGAAGTAGCTGAAGTTGGTCCCGGCAAGCATGTCGGCGTAGTTATTTCCGGTGCCGCCTCCCCATGGGTTGTAGGTGAATACACCCATGTACTGCGACCACGCATCCTGCGCGTTATAGAGGTGCTCCCAGAACGCGCCGACCTTGACTGTGTGGGTCTTGTAGACCTTGGTGAGGTCAGCTCCGGCGCTTGGAATTCCTTTTTCGGCATAGAACGTCGGATGGTAATCGTGCCCGATATCCCCGATGTTTGGCACGCTCTGCCCCCAGCTGGTGACCACCGGTGCATTGGGGTTCCCGAAGACGCCTTTGAGCGGGAAATTCATCTGGCTGCGAAGGACCTTCTCTGGGCTCTTTGGTCCGCCCGGCATATCCATGTGGGTATAGCCGACGCGGCCTTCTACTGTGAGGGACGGTGAAAAGATGTGCAGGAAATTGGCTGCATAGAAGTCGGAAGTGTTTTTGCTGAGGTCCTCGCTCGGGGCGGGAATCACCCAATCACCGGCAGCCGACCAGAGGCCCAGAGGCTGAATGGCATTCTCACGCTGCCGGCTCCAGCTTACGTAAAACTTGGTGTTATCGCTGAAGTTTGCATCGATCTTGATGACGTTTTGCCAGGAATTCTGGCTCTGCAATACCGGCTGGATGTAGTTGAACCCGTGGCTATCCGGTGCTCCGTTGGGAGTGGTTGGGAGAGGCAATGAGTTCTTCATCCACAACTGCGCCGCGGCTGAGATACATGCGCTCGACATCACGCCGCCGCTGATCGTGCATCCCGGACGGGCACTGGTGATGTCACCGCTGGGCTGGTTGCTCATCCCGAACCTGCCAGGCGAGTTTGTCCATGAACTCATGCCGCTGAAATCGCCGTTGATCATTGCCGCGGTGGGCACAAACGCGCGGTTGATACCCCCGAAGATCAATTGGCGGTACGACTCGTAGGATTCGTGGAAGAAATACCTGTTTCTTAACTTGTTGAACCCAGTGCCGGGAATCAGAATCGGGCCGCCAATGTTGCCGCCCGGGTAGTAGAAGTGCGAACCCGTATCGTTCAGCGCCCCCGCCTTGAGACCGCTGGACGGATCCGATTCCGTCTGTTTGGAGAACTTGTCTTCCGCATTCAATGCGTGGTTGCGCGCGTAAAGGTGAACGTCTCCATGGAACGAAGTGCCGCCGGACTTGCTGATGCTGTTAATCACCACAGGTCCCTTGGAGTTTTCAGCGCCGTAGTTCGAAGTAAGCACAGTTACTTCGGAGAGCATATCGGGGTTGGGATTCACGGGCGTTGCTGAACCCGGAGCACCCGGATCTTCTACGCTCTGGCCATCCTGATTGATCGACATTCCGGTACCCGACTGTCCATTGATGCTGACGCCACCCAGCGCTCCTGCGCCTGCACCGCCCTGCACCGTAAAACCGTTGATGCCGACAACCTGGCCGTTGTAGCCGGGCCGGTTGGTGCCGCCGTTGCTGATCTGTGCGGCGCCTGGGAGGATCTTCAGAAACTCCATCGCGTTGCGTCCGACCAGAGCGAGATGCTCGAGCTTGTCGGTATCAATGTGATCGGCTTTGGCTCCTGAGTCGGTGAGAATCATGTCAGTGGAGTCGGCGACGACCACAACCGTCTCCGTCTCTGCGCCAACTCTGAGCGAGATGTTGAGGCTCTTGTCATCTCCGGACTGCAGGACGATGCCCGATCCCTTCCATTTCTCAAAGCCCCTGGTCTCAGCTGTCACCGTGTAGGTTCCAACGGGCAATTGGGTGACTGAGAAAAAGCCCGCCTTATCCGTCACGGCCTGCCGGACCACCTTGGTGCCCTCGTTCTGGATAAGAACTTTAACCCCCTGCACTATGCCGCCGCTGGAATCGGTCGCGGTGCCTGACAGGTTTGCGAAGATCGATTGTGCAACTGCCGCGGAATTCCCCGACAGCAAGAGCCCAATCGCAATAGCAATGAGGCAGGACCAGACTTTGCAGCCTTTCCTCACGCCCCTGACCAACCCTGAATGGTACGAAGAAGTCATTCTTATCTCCTGTTATTGCTCACCGACGTTGTGGGCTCTCTCACGGCCCTCCGCTCGTGGTTCAGCATCCATGCCCCAACCAACAGTTGCTTCAGTCCCCAACGCTTGCAAACGTTTTCTCAATGCGACCGAGGCTCATGTTTCATGAAGGACTTTGTGTCGCAGGTCAACTCGGAACGCCAGGCAATTCGTCTGCGTTTCAAGCGATCCCGACAGGATGGAACTCAAGCAATTGCGGACTCTAGCACTCAGATGTCTAAGAAAGATTTGTTAATCATGTCGGAATATTGTTGGGAATGTCTTTTGAGAATAGACTGTCGTAAGTTGATGCAATCTATATATTTATCCACTGTCAACGATGTCACATCAAAGGTGTTTGCGTGGGTTCGGGTGAGTTACAGCACCCGTGCCATGGAAATTAGGAAGATGGACAGGTGAGTGCAGGGAAGCGCACCGATACTTGCGCCGGAGGGAAAGCTGGCGTTCACTCGGCTGGCTGTTGCGCAGAGTTTTACTTGGAGATTGTGAGACTCTGCCAAGCCTCTAGCCGCCCTCGTCGATGACCTCAATGGCGGAGATGGTCGCGTAGTTCACGACAGGATCAAACGTTAAATCGATCTTTCCTTCAGGGGTAGGCCGTAAATGGGTGAACGTCTTGGTGAGAGCGTGGAGACTGCCAGCCTCCTTGAAAATGTCGAAATTGTCGAGCAGTGTGGTGCCATTGCAATAGACACGAAAAACTCGGCTGCCGATCCCAATCTTGCCTGAGGCATCTGGGACCCAATACAACTCGGCGAAATGAAGCACGAGCGTATAGCGGCTGTTCGGAACTACCGGAATGGAATACGTGAAGTGCCCGTATCGTTCCTGGGCGTAGAGTTTTGGATCGGGTGTACCGCTTACTTGGCGCGGCGGATCGGATACGACCCCATTCTGGAAATAATTGTCGGGATGCCACAAGTTCCCACTATGGTCTGTAACGGCGGCCGCTTGCATGACCAGTCGGATCGGGATCTGGCGATGAGGCAAACCGGGCAGTATCTCAAGAGCATTCAGCAGCGGGGTCGTTCTGCCCGACGGGAATTTCAGATGGAGATAACCGTCCTTATCTGGGGTGATGTCTTTGAAGACTTTCTCATCCGCGACGTTCGGACCCAGGGCATCAGCGCTGATATTGAAAGCGGACAAGAGCGGCAGCCCGTTCGCGGTTACATCGAAGAACTGAGTCTGGTCGTCAGGTGGTGAAGCGACGAAGAACAGGTGCAATTCATAGACCCCGGGTGCGAGGGGTATGTCGTATGAGAATTCCCCTCCCGTGCGCCAGTAATCGAAGAGCATGGGATCGACGGTGCGAGCGATTGGCGTCTTGGGGCGCTCGAAACCGGCAGAGCCCGTGACGTAGCGATCGGCCTCCCAGTATGCGCCGGCGCTATCCACCTTCGGGCTCCCGCTATAGCCGGCGAGCAGACGCAGAGGAACTGTGGCGACCTTCGAAGGCGTTACCGGCTGCGAGTTCCTCGTGGGATCTTGCGAGGAGGTGGGTAGCGAAGCGACGGGTTCATCGTGCCTCAACAGCCGAACTGCTCCGAAACCTATCAATACTAGAGCGACCAGCCCTCCTGCGGCGTAGAGGAGCCATTGCCTCCTCACAATCCGAGAGCCCGCCGGATCAGTTTTCCTCGCTTGTGAGGACTCCGGCGGTTCTGAAGGATCCGTTGCATCCGCACTCGGGATGCTGTCGAGTTCGTCGATTACCGACTGCTGTTTGGCAGTTAGAGCATCACGATAAATGAATTCCGGCGTGTAGGTTCGAAAGGGGATCAGAATCTGGACACGGTGGTCCTTGCCTTCTGTGTCGTAGAACTCTTTGAGCTTTTTCCGGAGGCGGTAGATTTCGGTGCGGGCTACCGAATCGGTCGAATCGAAAGAACTTTTAGCGCGCCCAAAAACCTCGGTGGCGATGTTGTATTCCGTGATCTGATCAGTTTGGCCATCCAGATACTTCTGTCCAACAAAATTCAGGAGCCTGGCGAGCCGAGGTGAGCGCTCAAGAGCGGCAACCACCGCCGCCAACTCAGCGCGTTCTGCGTCCGCGGATTGCGGTGCGGGGCCCAGCGTCATCCATTCACTCCCGAACTTCAGGCCATTCTACAACCGGCTCTTTAACATCCGAAACATTGGTCGCGGCTCGCTGAACATGAGACCGTCCAATTTTAGGTCAGGACTCAACCCATTGAAATTGCGACAGTAATCGCTCAGATCAAGCGTGAACAATTCTTCGACATGATTGACAATTCCGCGCCGGCTCGCTGCCGCTATATTTTTCCTTCGTTCTGAAATACGAGCTGAGCAGGATGCGTCGCTGTCCAGGTTATGGCGCAAACCACCGATAGCGCTGCCGATCGGCATTTGTGTGCAGGTGGGTCGCCCCTGAGCTCAGTTTAAAGTGCTTCTCGGCCGGCTGGCTGGATCTTTGCGGAGGCTGAAGCTGGGAGCAATTTGGACGACGACGCACTTGTGGGGAACTGTCGAGTCCATTTGGTAGTTCTTGTTCCCTCTTCGCGGGGTCTAAGGCCTCCGGGCCCCGGGAACTTGTTTCGCATTTTGGCAGAACTCAATCCGATAAGGGACCTCAGGTGCACGTTTCGTCAACTCGCCGGCTTCTATTCGTTTCGTTGCTGCTCATCCTCAACCCGATGACCTGTCACGTCGAAGCTCAAGAACGAGCGCCAGTGAGATCGCTGGTTGTGGATCTCAACCAAACTGCGGCTCCGGTCGACCGCTTCTTCGATCTGTCGGTCGGCTCCGATTATCCGGGCACACTGTTGCGAGAGGATAGCCTGGCCCAGCTGAAAATGACCACGGATGAGCTTGGCTTTCGCTACATCCGTTTTCACGCCATTTTCCATGATGCTCTGCGAACGGTGAAGGTGGAGAATGGCGAGACCGTATATGACTGGACGAAGATCGACCAGCTTTACGACGCTTTGCTTGCGCGGCATATCAAGCCGTTTGTGGAGCTTGGATTTACGCCGGCAGCGCTGGCCACCTCGCAAAACAGTATCTTTTTCTGGCACGGCAATACGTCGCACCCGAAGCCAGAAGGGTGGCGTGATCTGATCGATGCATTCATCCGCCACATTGAAGCACGGTATGGAAGAGACGAAGTGCGCACCTGGTTCTTCGAGGTGTGGAATGAGCCGAACCTTTCGGGCTTTTTCGAAGGCGCCGACCAGAAAGCATACTTTGAGTTGTATGACCTGACGGCGAAAACGATCAAGGCCGTCGATCCCCTGCTAAAGGTTGGTGGCCCCAGCACCGCCGGCGCTGCATGGATTCCGGATTTTCTGGCGCACGTGAAGCAAAGCGGAGCACCTGTCGACTTCGTGACCACGCACACCTACGGCGTACTGGGTGGATTTCTCGATCAATACGGGCATGACGATACAAAGCTTGATCCTTCTCCGGATGCGATTCTGGGCGACGTCCGCCGCGTGCGCCAACAGATTTCTGACTCCCCCTTTCCGCGGCTTCCTGTGTACTTCACGGAGTGGAGCACAAGCTATACACCAAGAGATTCCGTTCACGATTCGTACGTCAGCGCAGCGTACATTCTCGCCAAACTCAAGGGTACGCAGGGGCTGTTGCAGGGCATGAGCTACTGGACTTACACGGATCTTTTCGAGGAGCCAGGGCCGCCGACGGCTCCGTTCCAGGGAGGCTTCGGACTATTGAATCCTCAGGGAATCCCCAAGCCCGCCTACTTCGCCTATAAATACCTGCATGCACTCGATGGAGATTCGTTGCCAACGAGCGATTCCCAGGCGATGCTTTCAGCCAAAGAGGGAAGCTTCACCGGCGTCATCTGGGACTTTGAACAGCCGGATCAACAAGTAAGCAACCGATCCTTCTATACGAAGGCTGTGCCTGCTCATCCTGTCGCGCCTGTAAAGTTGCAGATGACCCATCTCATGCCAGCGAGCAGCTATCGCCTGCGGGTCTATCGAACCGGCTATCACGCCAACGACGCCTACACAGCCTACCTTGAGATGGGCTCGCCAAATCAGCTCACCAGTGAGCAAACAGCGACGCTAAACAATTTGACGCGCGACTTGCCTGAGACGAACACGACCATCGACTCCCGTAAGGATGGAACAGCCGAAATCGTAATTCCGATGAACAGCAACGATATCGTGCTGGTGAAGCTGGTTCTTGTCAAGCAACCTGAAGTTGCGGCAACGAAATGAGAATAGAGCCTTGTCTACGCACTAGGCCAACGCAGACGCCAAGCATCGTAGTCGGCGGCGAACCGTCCTGTCAGCACATCCCACACTTCTAGGTAAGGAAGCCATCACCAATTAGGTTAGAAGAATGAGAATCAGGCCAGCCTGTTCAGTCGCGCTATTCATCGGTTCTGTTTTAGCCTTCGCGCAATCGTCTGCCAAGCCTGGAGACCTTCGGTCCGCTGAGTCTCCTCAAGCGCGTCATACATCGCCGGCGGAATCCGGAAACAAGAGCTGGCCCGGCCCCGGACAGCTCTTCGTTGGTGCGTGCTATCAGCCTGTCGATCGATCACCCGAGGAGATCGATCGTGACATCGCCATCATGCAACACGCCGGCTTCAACGTCGTTCGCATGGGCGATCTGTCATGGGATTCTTTCGAGCCGGCCAAGGGCAAGTTTTCCTTCGATTGGTTCGACCGCATCATGGACAAAATGCATTCGGCTGGCATACGCGTCATTCTCGACATTCCCGGAGCACCCGCACCAATCTGGCTGCACCGAGCCTACCCGGGAGTGGATATCGTCGCGCAGAATGGCACTCGCCTTCCTCCGGCGGAGCGCTACATGGACAATATCAGCGATCCGGACTACGTACGCGAATTAGGATTTCTGGCCCAGACGATGATGAAACACTATGCCCATCATCCCGCCGTCATTGCTGTCGGTTACAACAATGAGATTGGCAATGGCTACATGTCCTATTCAGAAGCTGATCGGCAGCGTTTTATCGCATGGCTTGAGAAAAAGTATGGAACCGTCGAGGAGCTCAACAGAGTCTGGGCGACGCAGCGCTGGTCGCGCCGGCTGAGTAGTTTCCAGGATGTCGATCTTCCGCTCGCCGACGGGCCCGGGCCTTCGGAGCGTTTTCTTGATCTCCATCGTTACTGGTCTGATGTAACCATCGCGCGACTCGAAGAGTTGGAAGCAATCCGCAGACGTGAGATGCCGGAATACCCATCAATTTCGAATCTTTGGGATAACGCGTCTCGACGCGGGTTCGACTATCTGAGTACGTACCGTTCTTATGCATCTTTCGGGGCGGAGGGTTTCTATCCAGGCGATCCGATCAGCGGTGCTTTCGGCGCGCTCATGATCAAAGGAGCGCTCTCGACTCCAATCTGGTTTAACGAGTTCACGGCCGGCGGAGGAGGGGACTACGGTACTCCGGGCCGCAGTCGCATGTACGCCTACCTGGCTCTTGCTCTGGGCACGCAGGGTATCCTGGCGTGGACCTTCAATAGCCATCGCGGCGGAGAAGAACAGGCGCTTTTCGGGCTGGTCGATCACGACGGTACGCCTTCGTGGAAAGTCGATGAATTCGCGCGGATCGCGTCGGAGTTCAAGCGCCTCGAGAAACATGGATTTCCCCGTTATACGCATCCTGAAGTGGCGATCGCCTATTCCTTTGATTCCGCGATTGCATCCCATCCGAATGGCCCATCCAATACGACACTGCAATATTTCAAGACTCCGTATGCACAGCAGGTCCAGAACGCCTTCGAGCCTCTATTCCGAGCTAATATCGATGCCGCCGTCATCAACGTGGGACATGAAGATCTTTCCTCATACAAGCTCGTGGTGATTCCGGCCGATTACGTGATGGACGAAGCCAGCGCAAGCCATCTACGAGACTACGTAAAACGCGGCGGCACGGTGCTGATGACCGCGTACTCCGCCAAGGAAGACGAGCATGCACTGTGGTTCGATACTCCGCTTCCAGGCCGATTGAGCGATGTCTTCGGATTAAGGACAAATGCGTTCTACGATGTCCCCGCATTGAGCTTTGAACTAGACGGAAAATCAATCGAGACCACAGCGCATCGCTACGAAGTGCTTGAGCCCTCCACCGCTAAAGTGATTGCGCAATTCACGAATCTTCCGCACAGTGTGCCCGCTCTGACCATCAACAGCTTCGGACAGGGAAAGGCCGCCTATCTTGCTACGGAGTCCAACCCCTCTGCGATTGCGCCCGTACTGCGGTACCTGTGTGCAATGACGGGAGTTCAGCCTGGCCCCGAGACCCCGGAGGGAGTCTACGCACGAATCGTGGATGGGCGCGTGCTCTACATAAACACGACGCCCAAAGAGCAGACGATATCAATTAGCGGCAGCAAAAAAGGGATCATCACCGGCCGGGAATATGAGAACGTTGTGGTTCTTCATGGCTTCGAAGCCGACCTGGTTGAATAAAAATCGAGCGCGTCGGTTCAGCGTTCTCAAACCGCCCTTTGAGAGATGGAGAGGGGAGCATGCATAACGGCAAATCTTCTCCGCCGATGCGCGCAACGTTCCGGACAAAAGTACACCGAACTCCGATTCGAGAGGATTACGGAACTACCCGGATACTTGGACCCTAATGGAAGGTATATGGCGGAGGGAGAGGGATTCGAACCCCCGGTACCCTTTCGAGTACAACGGTTTTCAAGACCGCCGGTTTCAACCGCTCACCCATCCCTCCGCAGCTGGGCAGGTACGTTCAGTTTACCGTAGTCTGTGGCAGCTTCCTTCCATCCGGCATTCAATCACTACCGCGACTTTCGAGCTATCCGGCGACCACGATGGCACATTGTTCGTCCCCCTGACCTCCAAACAGCATCCCCAGTACCTTGACTCTCTTGCCATCCAGGGACATCAAATTCAGCTTCACTTTCTCGGCGGAATCATTCTCGCCTATACGCCGCCGGTTCGTCCTGGATCGTCCAAACAGCCGAAACCAGATCGCTATTTTGATCGAGCACACGGTTGGTCCGTGGTGTTACAACATGAGTGCATGCCCAAGAGAATCAATCCAGGAACGGCTCCTCAACCAGGGCAGCCCATCAGTCTACGGACGCTCGGCGAATACCTGAACCTTTCGCCCGCGACAATCTCGCTCGTTCTGAATAATGCTCCCGGTGTGCGCTCAATCCCTCAGGAAACGCGCGATCGCGTCGTGCAGGCCGCTGCCAAATTCGACTACCGGCCCAGCTTCTTCGCGCGCTCGTTGCGCAAGCGCCAGACCTTTACGGTCGGTGTGCTCGTTCCCGAACTCAGCGATAGTTATGCTTCACAGGTACTGAGCGGTGTAGAGGAACACCTGATTGAAGAGGGCTACTTTTATCTGACCGCCAGCCACCGCCGCAAGCCTGATCTCATCGAAGAGTATCCGCGCCTTTTCATGGACCGTTCCGTCGAGGGCTTTATCTTCATCGATACCACTCTTGGGAAGAGTGTCGGAGTTCTTCCGGCTGTTGCAGTCGCCGGACACCAGAAGATCGACGGAGTCACCAACGTTGTCCTCGATCAGAAACGGGCTGCGGAACTGGCGCTCCGGCATCTCTACCAGCTCGGCCACCGCAAGATCGCCTTCATGCGGGGTGGAAGTCACAGCTCGGATGCCGACGATCGCTGGGAGTGCCTGATGAATGTTGCGCGCGATCTCAAACTCCAGGTTCCTCCGGAATTTGTCGTTCAGCTTCAGCTCAGGGTTTCCACGCCAGAGCTTGGTTTCGAACCAACGAATGAGTTGATTCAGCGTGGTGGTGATTTTACGGCTCTGATTTGCTACAACGACATCGCGGCTATCGGTGCCATCCGTGCCCTGATGAATCATGGCTTGCAGGTGCCGCATGATGTCTCCATCGTCGGATTCGACGACATCCAAAGCGCCGCCTTTCACAATCCGAGCCTCACCACCATTCGCCAGCCACTTCAACAGATGGGCATGACGGCTGCGAAGATCCTTCTACAACGAATTCGCGGACAAGCCACCTTCCCGGATTTCGTCCCAATTCACCCGGAACTGATCATCCGTGAATCCACCTGCCCGCCGAATCCCAAACGCACGCGCACCCGGCGAACCTGAACGGATGGCCCAGGCGATCACGCGCGCATCTACCCGCACTATTGCTGTCCTGCACCCGGTCTTTGCGCTTACCGGGGTGCTCCACGTCGTTGGAGGAGCGCTCCTGCCATCTCTTTCTGCTCGCTTCCACCTCACGGATTCAAACTCCGGTCTGCTGTTTCTTCTCTACTTCGCGGGCACGTCAGTCGGAGCGTTGCTTTGCAGAAGGAACTATGCGCGTACCATGACACTCGGGTTTCTGGGGATGGCTGCCGCCTGCATTTCGGTGGCGTTCAGCCCGCGCCCACTTCTCGAGCCGATCTTCTTCCTCCTGGGAATCAGCGTTGGCGTGCCCATGTCTGCGGTGACACTCTTCACCGGTCGCACTTTCCCCGAACGTTGCGCATCACTGCTTACATTGCTCAACTTTTCCTGGAGCATCGGTGCACTCGCTGCCCCTCTCATTGCGGCTCGAATCCTGATCCAACATGATTACCGCACCGCATATATTCTCTTCGCCATCGCCGCAACCTGTGCTGCGATTGCCTCCGGAATGACCCTCCGTGATGGACCTGAACCTATTCATGCGTCTTCCGCCATCGAATCAACTTCCGCCTCCCACCTTGTGCTTGTCTTTGCTTTTGCTGCTTTCCTTCAGGTGGGAATTGAAAACACAGTAGCTGCGTGGCTTCCTACATATGCGCTTCGCACGCAGAACAGCAGCCTTGTCTTGGCCGCGGCATCATCGTCCTTCTATTGGGCCGGCTTCCTTTCATCACGTGGCTTATCATCGCTTTTACTTCTGCGCGTTGAACCGATGCGGATTCTCCGCACTGTTGTCGCATCGGGATTGATCTTCGCTCTGCTGCTCGAGTTTGCCCCCAATGCTGCTCTGCGCAATCTGGCGATGTTTCTCCTCGGAGCCTCCCTCGCACCAACCTATCCTCTTGTGCTCTCCGGCTTCTTCGCTCGCACCCGCAACACCGCCGATTCCCGCTGGATCTTGTTCACCGCGGGGTTCGGTGGCTCTGTGCTCCCCTGGATCGCAGGATTCATCTCCGGACACACGGCAAGCATTCGCAGCGGCATGTTGACTATCCCCGGAGGGCTGGTTTGCATGGCGCTCCTGATCCCCGCGTTGCATGGTGCGCGCAAAGCATCCGCAAGCGCCTGACCAAATCACAAGTCTTCTGAAATAAAAAGAGGGAAGCCGCAAGGCTCCCCTCAATACAGCCAACTCAGAGCTAAGCTTACTTCTTATCCTCCAGCTCATCCGCCAGCGCATTTGCGCCATACAGCTTACGCAGCCCCTCGATCATGCCGGCAGAATGCACCGACACCGCTCGATTTTTCGATCCGTCATACACAAAGTCGCCGGCCAGTGACTCAATGTTCCCATCGAAGATCAGTCCGACCAGTTCACCCTCGCGATTCACCACCGGAGAACCCGAATTGCCCCCAATGATGTCCCCCGTAGAAACAAAGTCGAGCGGCGTCGCCAAATCCAGCTTGCGCAACCCCGCCTGCTCCTTCGGAGTCAGATCGAACGGCGGCTTATTGCCAAAGCTGTCCGCGCGATCGTAAAGACCGTAAAAAGTGGTGATCGGCGGCGCAACCGTGCCGTTATACGGATACCCATCCACCGTCCCATAACTCAGCCGCAGCGTAAACGTAGCATCCGGATAAACATCCTTCCCATATACCAGGAACCGTGCCTTACCCAGCTTCTCTCCCGCCGGCGTCAGCACGCTTCCCACCGTGTCGCGCATCTTGCGTTGCGTTTCCCTCAGGATCGGATCAACCCGCCGCGCCGCCACAATCATTGGATCTGTCGACGCAGCAATCGCCGCTTCGCCGCCATCAATCAATGCCTTCCGTGCCGCCACGTCGGCAAGCTTCGTTCCATCGATAAGCGAATCCACCGTCCCCTCTACTGCTCCGTTCTGCAGCAGCGCCTGCACGTATGGGTCGGTCTTCCCCAGCTTCTCCTGCGCAAGATTCAACGCCGACTTCATAAACAGCTTCTCAGTCGGAACCATAATCGGCGCCGGCGAAAGCATCTGGAACTTCAGCGATTGCAGATTCGCATCGTGGAACTGCGGCAGCCGCTCGCCATCCGGCTTCTTGATCTCCGCCACGTACTGCACCAGCTGCAGCGCTATCGTAAACAGCCGGCTGTCTGTGCGTCGGAACAGCTGATACCGAATCTCCGGCTTCACCTGCTCTTCCGCCTTGGCGATCGTCTCCCACACTCCGCCGTATTCCTTTTTCCGCTCCGGATTCGCATTGATCTTCTGCCGGAAATCATCTTCCTCGGCCTGCTTCTTCGCGATCAGACTCTTGTCAGCTAGCGCCTCCGCGCGTCCAACGTAAACCTTCAGACTGTTCTGAATTCCAAAAATCGTGCTTCCAACCTGCCGCGCCTGCTCTGGACCCTGTGCCGCATAGGCCTGCGCTGCCGCCAGGCGCCTCTTCAGATATTCAGTCACCGCCGGCTCAACAACGTCGCGCTCCACCATCAACTCCGCCATGGTGTCCTGCCGCGACGTCGATCCCGGATGTCCGGAGATAAAAATCAACTCGCCCGGTGCCGCTCCCTTCGCGCTCCACTTCAGATAGTTGTCGCAATGGATCGGCTTCCCGTTCTCATAGACCCGAAAAATTGCCATATCCAGGTCGTACCGCGGATAGGTGAAGTTATCTGGATCGCCCCCAAAGAACGCCGCCTGCTGCTCCGGTGCAAACACCAACCGAACGTCCGTGAACACCTTGTATTGATAAAGCCAATATTCGCCGCCACTGTAAAACGACGTTACATCCGATCGATATCCGGTCTTGTCCTTGCTCTCCTTCGTAATTGCCGCGATCTCCGCCTCGCGTGCCTTCAACGCTTGCTTCTCGTCTTTGACGCCTTTTGCCGCTCCCTGCACGCGAGCCGTCACGTCCTGCATGCCGACCAGCACATTGATCTCCAGGTCAGCCGACTTCATCTCCTGATCCTGCGACGCGGCATAGAACCCGTCGCGAAGATAATCATGTTCAGCCGTCGAGTTCTTCTGTAGCTGTCCCCGCGCCACGTGATGATTCGTCAGCAACAGACCATCCGGACTTACAAACGACCCCGAGCCACCATCGTTCAACCGCACGCTCGAGAGCCGAAGATGATCGAGCCAGGCCTGCGATGGATGAAAGTTATACTTCGCCGCCAACTGCTTCAATGGCGGGTTATCGAAGGTCCACATGCCCTCTTCGGCGCGGATCGCGGGAGACACAGACAACACTGCCGCGGCAGCAAATATCGCAGTACATCGAAAGAATCTTGCAAGCATGAATTCCTCACAGGAACGATCTTGAAATCGGCAACAACGAACTCTACCAGTACTCGCCAGCAGCCAGCAAACGGGCCCGTCACAAGCGACGCCGTTCGTTTCCTTGCTCTTCCCATTATGCTTACCGGCTCTCAGCTGCCCGTTTGTATTCAACTTCTCGACCCCAAAAACGCTGCGGGCGCGACCATTCGTCGCGCCCGCACCACCCCCGGTTGAATCTCTATCTGTACTCGGCTATCAGCTCGCTGTAACTGGCGTTCACCGCGTGGCAGCGTCCTTCCGCATGCCCAAACTCATTTTCCGTCACATCCATCACAAACCCTGAGATCGGGCCAACGGTGGCATTTGTTCCGGCGCTCGTCCCGGGCTTGTACTGCTTTTCCTGGTCGTTCGCCTCCCACAGCAAACCCAGCGCGAGACAGGCCTGTCTTCGCTGTTGCGCATGTTGCACAAGGCGGTTCATCTGGAGCTGTTCCACACCGCAACGTACGGCGAATCCACTGTTTACCACCAGCAAAGCTGCCAGCGCGCACAGCACCGCCACATCAGCAAACTTCCAGCTTCTCTTCAGAAAACGCAAAGATCGGTACCACCACAACTAGAAATTGAAGGGGCTTGAGAGTGTCCCCAGTATACCGATTTCTTCGTTTTCTGAAGTGACGAATGCCACTTGAGAATCCCCGAATACATGTCTTCCGTAACGGGTCAAATCTGCGCTGTCGCAGAATCAAAAGAAAAGGCCGGCGCGAACGCCAGCCCTTCGAAATAGACCCTGAACTCAGGTTAGAAGCTAAACCGGAATCCAAACTCGCCCCAGGTCGAGCGGGGGATGATCGTCGAACCCGGAGAGATAAAACCCTGAGGATGTTCGAACGTGGCCGCTGAAGCGATATTCGAAAGCGTGGTGCCCAGAAGTGCGGAACCATAGTTGTTGCCATAATTCGCACGATTCGTCAGATTGAACGCCTGAGCAACGAGTTGAATGTTGTAGCGGTCCGCGAAGCGGATGTTCTTTGCCAGCCGCATATCAAGCTGGAAGAACGGCTGACCTCGCAGAGGATTGTACTTGGCGATGGTGCAGCTTGCGGCCACGCCATTCAGTCCATAGAAGCAGTTTTGTGCTCCCGTGTTGTTGCCGGCATATGCGAGGTAGTTTGTTGGATCCGAAATGGGCACAACGACGGCCGTAGCGGTTCCGCCGCCCGTATTGAGAGTGTTGCTCGAGTTGGTCACGCCGTAAGGCCGCGCTGAACCATATTGCATGATCGGCGCAATCTCGAAACCCTTTGGCAGGTCCACAATTCCAGCGATCGTCACATGATGGCGCTCGTCGTTTGGAGATGGTCCCCACTCCCAGCTTGCAAAGGGAGCCGTTGCGAGCTTCGGATAGTTGCGGAACGAGCCGCCGCCGGTTCCATAACCATACGCCCACGACAGAGTGTAGTTTGCTTGCATTTGGAAGCGCTTCGACATGCGTTCGCGGAAACTGAAGTTCGCACCATCGTAGTGCTCGCGTCCGATAGACTCCTCGTTTCGCACGCTGGCTAATTCCGGAATGGAAGGATTTGCTGCAAATGCTGGGTCGAGCGGACGAGTCAGAACTCCACCGATTGGAATTTTCTGATCGATGTTCATCGTTCTGTTGCCATGCAGTCCGAGAACGTGAGTATACTCAGCCTCCACAGCAGTGTTGGAGTTAACAGCCCAAGTGTATCCAACGTTAAACTCCTCAGTAATCGGATTCCGGTAATCCGGATCCATCAGGCGTCCAACGCTGCCAGGTGCGAGTTCGGTGGATGGAGGGGGAATGGTCGGCATCGGATCGGTACCATAGACCCACGTTCCAAGTGTCTTTCCAGTTCCCGGGACTGCATCTCCCGGAGCCGAAAGGCTCAAAACTGTACCAAACACTGTTGGGTTTGCCATCTGCTCCATGAATAGCGGGATGTTTTGAAATACGTTGCCATAGTAAAGGCCGTATCCGCCGCGCAGTACGTGAGTGCCCCTTCCGCTCAAGTCGTAGGCAAAGCCAACGCGCGGACTGAAGTCGAGGTTGTCGTCCTTAGCGATTTTGGAGACGTAAGGGTTCGAGATCGGGCTGTTGAGTGCTACGAGTTCGAGGTAGGTGCGGCTCTGTTTGATCTTCGAACCGCCGATCATGTTGTAGTCCTTGTCCCACCGCAGACCGAGGCTCAACGTGAGCCGGCGCGAAATTTTCCAGTCATCCTGCCCGTAAAATCCAAGTTGCTTGGTCGCAACGATGAAGGTCGGATCTCCCACCGCCTGTGCCATTCCCGTGACGGCGCCGGGGGTTGAAAATCCTTGTGGGTACTTGCCTCCTTTGTTGGCGAGGATATCCGTCGGATTGGCGCCGAAATCAATCTCGAGTGTTGAGCTGAATTCAAAGAAGCCGCCTTCGACCGGATTCCAGATGTAGTCCACGCCACCCTTGAAGGTGTGCTTGCCCATTGCCTTCGAGAAATCATCCCGGAACTGCCACTTACGTTGGAACGACTGCTGTGGCACGTTGGTGTTCGTTCCAAACGACGCATTTGGGAATACCACAAGAGGCGACTGAATGCCGCTGTTGATGAGATTGTTCCAATACTGGAATCCAAATGTCGCCGTGTTCACAGTTGTGTCTGAAAGAATCGAGTTGAAGGTCAGATTCGCCAGTTGCAGATGGTTCACCGTGAAGTTTCCGTTATTCAGATCACCGGTGCCGTCTGACTGATCGTTGAGACTGTTGTTCGCCTGCGAGCTATAGCTGAGGTAGGCGCTCTCTCGCTTGCTGAAGGCCCAATCGGCGCGACCGCTATACCTGGTCTCGAAGAACGGCCTTGGAATGGTCGCAGAGGGATTGTCGAGGCTGCCAAAAAACGGTTGCGCGGCTTGCAGTTCTGAATACGATGTTGTTTCTTCCTGAAGCGACGAGTGTTCACGTTCGCGGTTGATTGCGAAGAAGAGAAACGCCTTGTCTTTCTTCACCGGTCCGCCAATGGATCCTCCAAATTGCTGGCGCGTATAGGCCGGATGTGAGTTTGTGCTGCCACCTGTTCCGTCTGCGTTCTTTTGATCGGTATTTAGAGCCGTATCGCGGAAGAGGCCGATCGCAGAACCGTGGAAATCGTTGGCTCCACGCTTCGTAATAATGTTGATTGCCGCGCCTTCCGATCGGCCGTTCTCTGCCGAGAAGCGCTGCGTGCTGATGTGAAACTCTTCGATCGCTTCGGCCGGAAGCTGCATCACGGGTCCGCCGACAGTGTTGTCCTTGTTGTCGACGCCGTTTACCGTCACGTTCACGTTACGTCCGCCATCTCCATTGACAGAGAGAATGGCGTAGCGGTTCTTGGTCGGATCATAGGAATCGGTCTGCTTCACACCTGGTGCAAGATAGGCCAGGTTCGCCACGTCCTGCCCAACCATCGGCAAGTTTTGTACTTCCGTAGGCGTGATCTCTGTACTGACGCTGGTCTTCATCACATCGACCAGGGGGTTCGATGCCTCAACCTCGACGGTCTGCGATGCGGCGCCAGGAGTCAGGGTCACGTTCGAGGTTGCTGTCTGCCCAACCAGCAATTCAATACTCTGTACAGCGGTCGTAAATCCGCTGGCCTTCACTGTCAGCTTGTAGGCACCAGCGGCCAGCAGGTCGAACCTGTAGCTGCCGAGATTGTTGGTCACCATGGTTCTTGCTGCCCCTGTAGATAAGCTCGTGATGGTGACTTCAGCCCCGTTGATAACTGCTTGAGATGGGTCGGAGATTGTGCCAAGAATCGTTCCGCTGGCCGTGGCCTGTGCGAACATCGCTCTCGGAGCCAGAATCACGAACAGGAATAGGTAGATCGCGGCGTAAGTGATCTTCTTCATACGTTGTCTGATCCCTCGTTTCGGTTTTGCTAGACCTGACCAGCAAATGCACTTCGCGACGTTTGACTCATTGAACGCTGGGCAAGGTCGGGGAAGCATCACGCCGACCACTCGTGACACACGGCAGGGGATAGTTGCGCTATCTAATGCAATTCGGAGGCCAATCCGCAGGTGCGAGTGATTCATTTATGAAATCAGTAACTTGGGGACGAAAAACGGACATTCAATTTCTAGATAACGATATATTTTTGTGTAACTTGCTTTTGAGTTTCCCAAAAACCGTATCGCCCCGTCGGGTCAGTGTTCCCCCGAATGCCTGCTCTGACCCTTCCAACTGCAGTTTCATTCCACGCCTAACCAATCTCGTTTGCAGTCCATTTGCCCTCGGGGGAGCATAATGGAGCCATACCTTCTGAAATCAGCCATGCCTTTAGAGATCTCAATGAGGGCTGGGCTAAGTTCTTTGTCCTGTATCACGTACAAGCAAGTACTTTGTTTTCTATTAAGTACGAAAAAGTAGTAGGGGAGGGGAGGGGAGGGGAGA
>Ga0207694_10001127_pt1 | contig 23129 bp, 14 predicted proteins | sample KBSC34metaG_FD_184353 | JGI IMG/M metagenome (GOLD analysis project Ga0207694, IMG submission 184353) | Corn rhizosphere microbial communities from Kellogg Biological Station, Michigan, USA - KBS C3-4 metaG (SPAdes) (version 2) | ecosystem: Host-associated > Plants > Roots > Rhizosphere > Soil... | reverse complement strand
CACCGTTCGTAATCGCGTGGCGCCAGCTACAAAACCGGAATCGGGACTCGTGACGTTGAAGGTTTGGCTGGCGGACTGTAGATTGCCCACGATCGCAGCATACACGGTCGTAGCCGCAGTCAGATTGGCATTTGAACCGAAGGGCAGATTGGCCAGTGAAAACCCGGCGCCGTTAGCAGCATTCGTTCCCAACTGGTTTGTCTGATTGATGCCGGCATCGTTGCGGCTTATTCCCAACACGTTCTGCCAGTCAGCACCAAACTTCCAAAGGTGATTGCCCCTGGTATAGGAAAGATTATCTGTTACCTGGTTGACGATGGTGTTTCGCGGCTGCGGCATGCAGGTATTGTCATAGTTAACCAGCACGCCCGGCAGCGAAATGAAGGCGGCCGACGGCATTGAGTCGCGATTGAAGTCTACCGGAGCCCACTGGCGGCCATAGCGGACGACATTGGTCCAGCGGCTACCAAATGTCGAGACGAGGGCCGGCGTCACCAGATTTCGAGTAGAGGCTTGAAATCCATTAACACCGCCTGGAAATGGAGCGTCAAGTCCGTTTGTGAAAACATCCGGATGCGTTGAGGTCACGACTCTGCTGTAGACGAATTCGAGTTTGTGAGAGCCCAGACCAGTGTCCTTAAAGAGTTCGTGGTCGTAACGGAAAACATACTTATCGTTAACAGTACTTTCCGCGACGTTGAAAGTGTAGCAGCCGATGTTGAAGCCATCGCTGTTTGTGCAGTTGAAGTTGTTGGCGTTGGGTATCAGGCCAAGATGCGCCGTCATGACGGGGTTGAGTGTATGCACGGCGCCGATTGCCAGAAGATTCACCGTCTGCTGTACGCCATTTGTCCCGATGTAGCGGAATATACCGGTCTTTGCTTCCGCCGTTAGCACGCCGTTCCGATTATTCGCCCGGCCTTGATTCTGGTTGAACTTCTCGTACGAAAAGAAAAAGAAGGCCCGGTCCTTGCCGCTATAAACACTTCGCCCACCCTCACCAAATCTCGGGAAGTACATTGGGCCGCCAATGTCACCACCATAAAAGTGCTGCCGCAGTACCGGTTTTACCGTGCCGTTGAAATTGTTGAAGAATGTGTTGGCGTTATAGCTCTCATTTATCAACTGGAGGAAAGCGCCACCATGAAACTCGTTCGTGCCACCTTTAGTGACCAGGTTGACCTGAGCAGCGCCGCGTCCTGCGTCTGAGCCAACAGTGCCGGTGGTGATACTAAATTCCTGCGTGGAGTTGAGCGACGGAGTAGTGATCGCAAAGAACGAACTCGTCTTGACGAAGTTGTCCATTGCATTGATGCCGTCTTGGGTGAGATTTACTGCCGTCTGCCGGAGTCCCCCCACTGACGCGCCGCGCGTATCGGTTCCAACTACCGCGATGCCAGCCTGCAATGCGGCCAGCTCGACAGGGTTACGACCACCAAGCGGGAGATCGACCACCTGTCTGGTATTGATAACGTTGGTCAGAGTCGGACTCGTACTATTAATTACTTCCTGGTTAGTCGTGACCGTAACCGTTTCGTTTGCGAGGCCGATCTCCAGCGGTATGTTGAGTTGAGCAGTCGAAGCAACCGAGACAATAACGTCGCGGACTATCGCTTTCTTAAACCCCGACGCCTCGACAGCAACAGTGTATGAGCCGGGAAGTAGAGTCTGGAAATCGAATGCTCCGGAACTGTTGGTTATTCCAGTACGCTCTGCACCCGTAGTGACGTTGGTTACGGTGACGGTGGCGCCTGCAATGACGGCGTTACCTGGGTCAGTAACCGTTCCCGCTAGAGAACCCGTCGTTGTTTGGCCCTGAATCACGATTTGAGCCAACAGAATCGCCATACCCACGATCAACGTTTTCGTAAGCTTTCTCATGCTTTCCTCCTAGAGTGGGGATCTCAAATCAGAGTGGAACTAGTGAAAACTGGCTAATGTTTAAAAGCCGGGTCACGAGCAATAAAACTCGAATAGACCAAATCGAAATTAAGACCGGGTTACTCCAATGCGGGGTAGATGGAGAAGTGCTAACGGCAAGAGATATGCCTCAAGGTGTTTTCAAAAAATCGCGATTCTACTAGGAAATTTGATCCTGCCAGTTCACTGTCCGGACGAAATTTTGGAAATCACTTCAATTTTCTGAATTATTCCATTTCTTCAGTAAGCGAAGTGAGTTGGAAGGCTGTTACAGACAACTGTAGGGGTGGCCCTTCTCTGCACCGAGGACGATCTTGATTCGCGTGAGCTGATTGTCTATATCCTCGAAGACGCGGATTATAACGTTACAGTTACCGGAGATTCTGCTGATGCTCTTTCATTAGCAGAGCGTGAGGCCTTTGATCTCATTCTCGTTGATAACTGGATGCCCGGACTTTCAGGACAGGAACTCACCCGCAAGATACGAGCATTCAATAAGACCACTCCCATCCTTTTCTATTCAGGCGCAGCCTACGAATCTGATAAGCAAAACGCCCGCGATGCAGGCGCCCAGGGCTATCTCGTAAAGCCTTCAGGTATCTCGGATCTAGCTGAAGAAGTAGAAAGGCTGATAGCTGAGTCAAAAATCGCTTTTCCGGTTGCCGTTGATTTGCCTCATTAGCTCAACATATTCTCACCAGCAAAGCTGGCTTCACTTGTTGCTGAGGCCACCCCATTGGACACAAGTCGGCCCGCTTCTTTTTGGAGACATGTCGTATTATCCAGGTTCCTCTTAGTTCGAATTCGGCTTGGAGATCGTCCCCGTATATGTCCCCTTGGCGGTTCCGGCGCACAGATCGATCTCCGTGGAGATTGTCCCGCTCCCCGTGGCGTTGGCGAACGCGCCGGCGCCGCCAGTCACGGTGTAAGTACCTGTGGACGTGGCCAGACACTTGTCCTTTGAACGCTCGAAGCGCCCGCTCACGGAAAAGAAGATACTGTCCTTCCCGTTAGCCCCGACGATGACCGCAGTGCTGCCAAAGGTCCCCTGATTATCCTGGAGGCGCGTCAACGGCCCGGTGAAGTTTCCCAGATGCGTCGCCGAGCCCGAAGTGTTGAAGTTCACCTGGGTTATTCCACCAGGCAAATGCGTCACGCCCGTGATCACTGCGGTGGCGGTGGCAGTGAACGACACCTGCTCGTCCACAGAGGCGTGCACCGCCAGACCGCACATAGTGATTACGATCACCAGCAGACTGCTCCCGATCCAACGGGAGGTCGTGTTTATCAAGTTCATCGTCTTTTTCCTTTCTATGTTAACGGCATCGTCAAATACTGAAGGGCGCCAACGAAAATGATCAAGGCTTCGCCGAGATCGGTCTTCTCGAACTGTTACCGCCCCACGGCTGTGGACCTGGGATTAAAATCATCAATCATCCGATACCTGATCCCTCGCCAGTGGAAATGTCGTTCGGATAATGAGGGCAGGATAACTGGCGTGACTGGTTGTGAGAATCCAGAGAGTTACGTAATTATTCTACGTAATAGTGCGTAGTTTTTCGTCCGCGCAATTACGTAGTACTCAGTTCTGAGTAAGATTTGCTATTTCATTCTCCATTGAACTCGCAGGCCGGCTTGAGAGCCGGCCCCGCAAGTTTTCTGATTGTTTCTTGTTACGAACAGCCGTTGCTGGCTCGGATGGCATTCGCGCCGTCAATAAGCGGTTGCCCCTGGGACGGAGTGAGCGTGTGGTTGTTGATGAAAGCGTTGACCTGACTGATGAAGGCGCTGAGCTGATTGCAGGCCGCACTTGTCTGATCGGCATCGAGCTTGGCGATTACCTGATTGATCTTGTCAATCAACCCGGCACCCTGGTTACTGCGACGGTCCCCGGAAAGGAACCAGAGAAACCCGTCACGTATACGAAGGCTCCATTCGGACTGATGGCTACAAAACCCCGCAATCCTCCAACCAGCACAGTGTCAGTTACCGCATTGTTTGCCGTATCTATCACGCTGACCGTGCCATCGCCCAAGTTTGCGACGTAGACAAAAGCTCCATTCGGAGTGATGGCTATTCCACCCGGATTATTTCCAACCGTCACAGTCTGAACCACAGTGTTGTTTGCCGCGCTGATCACCGAGACAGTGTTGCTATTCTCATTTGTCACCTAGACGAAGGCCCCATTCGGTGTGACTGCTACTCCTGCTGGCCCATCTCCAACCGAGACGGTCGCCACCACCGTATTGTTGTTCGCCGGGTCGATCACCGAGACAGTGTCGTCATCACTATTCGTTACGTACCCGCGGGTTTGAGCGAGCGCCGCGCCCGCGCCGAAGACTGCGAGAAACAGCGTCAGCGTTACTACTCGCATCGCTGCGCCAAAAAACTGCTGTGAAGATTTCTGAGTAAGATTCGTCATTTGTTACTTTCTCCTTTTGAACTTGATTGTTGTTGGCAGATGGTTGAGTTCGACGGCCCGTTTCCAAAAGCAGCTCGCGGATCGCGACGATTAGTCAGTCGGTCTCAGACAGAATCTGACGGAGCGGCAGCAGATCCGACTTGCCAACGTAAGCTTCAGCACCCGCCAGCAGCGCGGCCTCGCGGAGCGGCTGATCCTCCCACTGCGAAACGATCACGATCCTGGCTTTCGGGAACACCTGCCTTATCTGCCTGGTCGCGTCGAGTCCATCCATTTGGGCCATCTTGAGATCCATCAAAACAAAGTCAGGCTGGTGCTTGCGGTATGCAGCAACGGCTTCCGTGCCATCGCCGCACTCGAACGTTTCCCCGATCAGATCAGCCAAATAGGTTTTGATCATCCGTCTCATCGGTTCACTGTCATCCACGATTAGGACTTTCATGACTCCTCATCTACCGGTCTGATCTTTCTCACCCACAACGCAAACCTCTCCAGAGCAGTTGGGAAGCCAATGGAAGATGTCGTTCAGATAACGAGGGCAGGATAGGTGGTGTGACTGGTCGTGAGAATCCAGAGAGTTGCGTATTTATTCTACGCAATAGTGCGTAGTTCTTCGTCCGCGCAATTACGTAGTGGTCAGTCTTTGGAGCAGCAGGTCTTTGTGTGCGAGCGCAAATTTCACCAGGGCATGGCTGCCGTGCATGTCCAATTTCTGGCAGATGTTGTTGCGATGAGTGTCGACGGTGCGCGGACTGATGAAGAGTTCCTGTGCGATCTCCTTGCTGGTTTTGTATTCAGCAAGCAGCGTGAGTATGCGAAGTTCGGTCGTCGTGAGGCTTTCCAAATCCGAGTGAGCTGATCCCGCGGTCTCGGCCTGCCGTACGCGCTTCACGAGATAGGTGGTCAGTTCCGGACTGGCGTAATTCTGCCCGGCAGCGACAGCCTTGATACAGCTAATAATATCTGTCACCGCACTGTCTTTGAGAACATATCCTTTCACGCCAGCTTCGAGCGCCTGAGTGAATAGTTTTTGCTCGCGGTACATAGTGACGAGAATGACACCGACCGATGGTTCCTGCGCGACCAGTTTGCGAGCGACCGCGAGGCCATCCAGTTTGGGCATGGAAACGTCCAGTATCGCGATGGCCGGATGCATCCGGCTGATCATCTCGAGGGCTTGCTCACCATCGCCTGCTTCGCCCACCACTTTGAAACCCGGCTCTGACTCGATGGTTTCACGCAAGCCGACACGAAACAATGGGTGATCGTCGGCGATGACAATACTCAGCTCAATCTCGTTTGCCATTAGTCAACTCCAGACGAATGTTTATCGCAGTGCCGTGTGACGGTCGCGAGTCTACCGCCAATGAACCACCAAGCACACGGACGCGCTCGGCTATTCCGGCTAACCCGAAGCCCCTGGCTTTGTTGCCGTTTGCAACGGGCGATGGAATTCCCTTGCCGTTGTCCTCAACCGCGATCGCCAGTTGGTTTCCAGTCTTGCTGATTTCGATGCGGGCGGCGGTAGCCTTCGAGTGCTTGATTACGTTGTTAAGACCCTCTTGTACGATCCGGTAAACGCTCGTCTCGGCTTCAGGTGAAAGCAGCCCTTCGATGCGATCCAGGTTTGAAGAGAGTTTGATGGCAGTCGAGTCAGATACGCGCTCAATCATGGATTCAATTGCCGCCACCAAACCCAGCCGGTCGAGCTCATATGGTCGTAAGTTGTGGGCAATTTCCCTGACCTCAACAATCGAGGCGGTAGCAGTTGCGGCAATCTCTTCCAACTGCTCCCGGGCCTGCTCCTGACTGGTCTGGTCTCGCAAGCCGATGATGGCGCGGTTCTTGATGATCGCGAGGTTCTGGCCCAGTCCGTCGTGCAACTCGGCGGCGACTCGCTGCTGTTCCTCGTCCTGCAGCATGAGAAGCCGCCCCGCCAGATGTTGAAGTCTCTGCTGGTCACGCTTGCGATCCGTAATATCGCGGGCAACGGCCGAAGCGCCCGTTATGATCCCGCGCTCGTCCTTGATCGCGGATATCGTGAGCGAGACGTCGATGCGCCGTCCGTCTTTAGTCAGCCGCACCGTTTCCAGTTGATCGATGCTCTCGCCATGCCTGATCCGTTCAAGAATCCTGAGAAGCTCGTGTTCCAGCTCAGGCGGAATCAAAATCGAAACGTGTTGCCCTACCATTTCGCCGGCAGTGTAGCCGTAGATCTTTTCGGCGCCGGCATTCCAGCTTTTGATCGTTCCATCCAGGGTCTCGCTCAGAATCGCGTCATCCGAAGATTCGACGATCGCCGCCAAACTCTTTTTTGCTTCTTCGGCTCGCCGTCGTTTGTGACGCGTGATCAATAGCCAAACGATAAGGAGTGCCTGGAGCACGCATATCGACGTGACTGCGACTACGCGCCACTTGTACAGCTCCCAGAAAGTCGGCTGGCGAAACAACAGGATGCTGCCTGGTGGAAGCCTTCGCTCATCGATGTGCCAGCGACGGAGCTGTCGCCAATCAAACATGTAGCGATTCGTGTCGGCCACGCGAATGGGTATGTCCGCAGGTTTTTCTCCCGCCAGCACCCGCAGGGCGACGTTTGCGACTTCCTTTCCGTCTGCCTCCATGCTCAAGACAAACCCGCCGATAGATCCAGCCTCGATAAGACGATCGATGATGCTATATGTCGGAAACCTTGAAGCCCGGGCTACCCGAGCCAATGAGTCCATCAAAGTGAAAGCATGGCCGGCTCCGTCGCGATAAACAGTGATATAGAAGATGATTGTGTGCTCGGGCAGATGGGCTAATCGTTGCTCCAACTCTTCCATCGGCAAACCGGTTAGATAAGTAAACTCAACGCGTCCTGCGAAACTGTGAAACTGTGTCTGCGCCTTGGTTAGATTTTTGTCGTCAATCTGCGAGCTTCCCGATACGACGAGTACGTTTCGCGTGTCAGGCTGCATTCTCAGGGCCGCCTCGAGCGTCGCACCAAAACCGACGTCCACCAGAACGCCGGTGATGTTTGGCCCAAGCTTTAGTCCTTCGATCCGGCTCTTCTCAAGGGTGCCGAAAACCACCGGCGTACCGGGAAATAATTCGTCGCCATATTTCGCGAGAAAGCTCAGGACGGATCCAGCCTGAGCAATAATCAGATCGAACTTCTGACCCTGGTACTTCTGGCGGTAAAAACTGCGAACCAGCGAAAGATAATCATCACCGGAGTATTGCGAGAGATCCATGTACTCTTCGTAGAAAGTGATCCGATCGGGCGATCCGGATCTGATAGCAGACTGAACGACGTCACGGTAGCCCATCATTATCCCGTTACTCTTGTCGCCATAGAGGAAAAGGACCTTCTTATCGGCGGCTGAGGTAGTCGTTGACAGTGCGAGCAACGGCAGGAAGACGACGAGAATCAGCGATAGTCGTCGCAGGAGCATGTGAGGCCCTTCAGTCATAGGAATTAGCGCAGTCTATCCACAGATTACACAGATTGATTCCATCTCAAAATATTAACTTTAACGCAAACTGCAGTTGCCTTGAGGAGCCGGAGTCGCCGGTCGGGAAGCGTGTGTTCGTGATGCGCCCGAAGCCAGGCGTCCCGACTATTCTTCCCGGTTGCCCGAAGCTCGCATGATTGAACACGTCGAAGGCCTCCGCGCGAAACTGCAATGACACTTCCTCAGTCAACTTCGTACTCTTCACCAAAGAGAAGTCAACATTACTGAAGCCGGGCCCGATCAATACGTTGCGGCCCAGGTTACCGAAACGTGGCGCCGCGGCAAAAACCCCCGTGTCGAACCAGCGATCCACGCTGCCGATAATTTGCACCGGACCAGTGACATCCGGACGGAGAGTGTTCGGCACACCGTTGACTGCTGTATTGCTGGTGATGATGTTCACCGGGTTGCCGGTTTGAACCTGCACAATCGCCGCGAGCTGCCAACCTCTGACAGCTTGATTCTGTTCGAAGGGCAACTCATAGATGCCGTAGAGCGCTACGCGCTGACGCGCATCAAAGTCCGAAAGTCCGCGATCACCTCGCAGGTTGTAACTGTCCTGCACGGTGATCGTGATGGGCGAGGTAAGCGAGTTGTAGTCGATCGACTTGGACCACGTGTAAGAGAAGTTGAGTTGCAGTCCACGGTCCAACCGCGCACCGCCGGACAGCCAAAGCGCGTTATAGCTGGAGTTCCCTGTGCCTTCAACAGTGGTAATGTTGCCCAGCGGCGCGCTCGGCAAGACCGGGCTCGAGGCTGAGAGCTGAGCGAAAGGCCGCACGCCGTTTACCGGTTGATTGAGGTTGCGAGAGATTCGCAGGTTCGTGCCCTTGGATCCAAAATAGCCGGCCAGCAAAATCACTTGTCGCATGAGCTCGCGCTGAACGTTCAGGTTCCACGACTGCACATACGTGTTCTCGTAGTTGTGATCGACGCTAACCGGAGCCACTCCGGCAGAGGTGGCGAGGGCTCGCGCATTGTCGAAACGAATCGGCCCGGTGAAAGCGAGCGGCGTTGCCAGCGGAGGATTACTGGCGGTGTTGAGCACCGCCGTGATGGTGGGCTGCTCGGTCATGATCGCGTAGGCGGCGCGCACCGACGTCTTGCCATCCTTGAAGGGATCCCAGGCCAGCCCGACGCGAGGCTGAAAGTTTGCGGCGTTTGATTTGTAAACCTGATCGATGTCGGTCCCCACTCGGAGCAAGGCGGCGCGCTCAGGATCGAAGACGATGAATCGATTGAACCGCTCGGTCGGCGCGCGATTCAATTCGTATCGAAAGCCCAGATCGAAGGTCAGGTTCGATTTCCATTTGTAGTTGTCCAGCATGAATAGGTCCAACGCTGTTTGAGCGATACTGCTTGCAGTGCTCGGCAGGGTGATCGAAAACGAATTGGCGTTTCCCGCGATGAACGATCCGATATTCGCAAAATTAAACTGGCCCACGTCGGTCATAAAAAAGTTGCTGAAGAACCGGCGGTATTCTCCGCCCAGTTTGATCGAGTGAGCGCCGCTCAACCGGCTTAAGGTATCGGAAACGACGAAGCTCGTGTCGCCGCGTCCCTGAGGCAACTGGCGTGGCCCGCCAAAATTGAAAGCACCCGCGACATTAATCTGTGGCAACCCGATCGGTTCGCTGATTCCGTTCATGATCTGAAAGTCTGCCGGGTTCAATGCGAATCGAGCACTTCCCCTGAACGAGAACCGGTTAAAACCAAAGCGGGCCTCGTTCACGGTGGTATTGTTAAAGACGCGTGTCAGATTGAGCGTGAAGATCTGTTTGAAGTTTTTGCGAATGTCGCCAAAGTCCGGAATGTTATTGCCCAACAGGGTCGGCTCGTTGCGGTCATCGCGTTGCACAGCATAGTAGCCGTGCAGTCGATCACTCTGGTTGAGGCTGTGGCTGATGTCAATCGACCATTGGTCCACCAGCACTTTGGTGGGTGTTACTCCAACAAACCGCGCCGCACCCGAAGAATCGATGAAGTTGGCGCGCGGTATCAGGTCGACAAGCTTTTTGATCACCGGGTCGGTTACGGAGAGTCTCTGCTGGTCACTCAGAACGACTGTGTTCAGGTTCACCGCTTGATTCTGTCGTAACCCTTCGTAGGCGAAGAAAAAGAAAGTCCGATCCCTTCCGTGATAGACAACGGGCGCATCGCCTTCGCCAAAACGAGGTAGGACCAGAGGACCACCGATTGAGCCGCCAAACTGGTTGCGCTTGAAGGGCTGCGCGTGGCTGGAATTGAAATCAAAGAAATTCCGCGCGTCCAAAGCGTCGTTTCGGAAGAACTCAATCAGCTCTCCGTGATATTGGTTCGTGCCTGAGCGCGTGGCAAGGTTGACGATCGAGCCGGAGTTGCGACCGTACTCGGCGCTGAAGGTCGAGTTGTCAATCGCGAACTCTTGAATGCTGCTGATGGGCGGCAGCATAGTGATGATGTTATTGATCAGGTCGTTGAAGTTGATGCCGTTAATTTGAAAGTTGACGGCGTCTTCGCGGTTCCCTGCTGTATTCATGGCCTGCGATCCCTGGCCCCGCGTAGGCGCCGAGAGATTGCCGTTCTGAGGCGGCGTAACTGAGCCAGGCGCGAGCAAGCCGAGATCGATAAAGTGCCGGCCGTTTAATGGAATCTCCTGGACCGTGCGCCGGTCAATCAACTGCCCGACGGAGATCGTTGCCTGCTCAATCAGGTCGATGGTGGGAGGCACCACGACTTCCTCCAAAACATCGCCGATCTTTAGTTGAAAGTTCTGTGCTGTCTTGCGCGCAACCTCAAGTCGCACGCCTTCGACGATCTGCGTCTGAAAGCCCTGGGCCCTGACATCAATGCGATAGTCAGCCATTGGCAAAGAGGCAATCTGATATCTGCCGCCCTGATCTGTGGTTGCCTTCCGGCGGATGCTGCTCGCTGAGCAAATCACCGTGATTTCGGCGCCGGAAACAACGGCGCCATTTTGGTCTGTAACCTGCCCCTCGATGGATGAAGTTGATTGGGCCAGAACCGGAATACAGAGGAGGAGTACGGATACTACGGTTGACAGTGAGTAACTGAGGGTGAGCGAGTGAAAACGCATATTGACTCTCGCCGGTTATCTCAAACATCAGCAGTTTGATAACCAGGCCTTTGTTGCTGTGCTTGAGGATGTGTGGAGGCACTCTTGCAGCACGCGGTACAGATTGAATTCAGAACTCCCTGGATAGCAGCCTGTGGATATTATCTGTTTCGGTTATGAATTCGATATCCGTAGAACTACGTACTTGGCGTGCTCTTCTCTGTGCAACCTCTGCGGTCTCTGTGCCTCTGTGGTTGAAGATTGCTTAAGAAAAATAACCACAGAGACACAGAGAACGCAGAGGTTGCAGAGAGAAATCAGACTTCTCTAACACTGATCTGGCACGGGCGCCAAAGGCGAGACGCGCAGCATACGCGCGTGACCCAGATCCTGCCCCAGTGGATCTGGAGGAATCGGATCGGTAAAGAGTTCGACGGCCAACGTGGTTAGCGGCGTGTCCTCAGGCAGGCCCAGTCGCTGAAGTAAATTCCTGACCTGTACAAGCTCGAAGAAGCCCTGGCCGAAAAAAGTGCGTGCGTCAGTTTCACTTTCAAACAACTCTTGCGGAGGGAACATCTGCGACCGATCGAGCAGCAGGTTGCGCCACGAAGCAGCGTCGGTTTGTTGGACGCGGGCGTAAAGCACCGCCCACATCGACGTGCGTGGAAAGCGACGACGAGCATTGCGGCCGTTGTACACGGCAGTGGCGTATGGCGCCCGGACTCTGATTGCGAATTCGGTCCGTGCCGCCTGGCATACCAGCGGAGGGACAGGATGCTGCACGCCGGCGATACGAAGTGGGGGTCCGAACAGCGCCTGCGCTAAACACCAGCGATCATCGGCATGGCCCACCCGGATTTCGTAGGTGTACATGCCGAAGAGTTCGAGTGAGGTTTCATCAAGGCCTTTTGGCAATGGCACCAGATAATGTGCGCCAGCCGCTGCTGGTTGGTCCAACTGGTCCATGGCGCGCCGGCCGCTATCATCATGCGGCTGCCCCTGTTCTATCAGTCGCATCCACTCCGGATCGATTGGCAGCGGAGGCTCGATCACCTCCGGAATCACCTCGAACGCGTCAATCAGCATCGGATCCGGAGCATTGGCCAATACGCGCACGAAGTACGCATCTCCCGGGTCGATCGGGCCCGACTCAAATTCGAGCCAAAGACTGCGGCGGCGTTGTTCGGAAGAAGAGTAATCAGCCGCGGCCGCATACGGGGAAAGGGCGATGCCGGCCGAAATCAGTTTTGGCGTCTGCGTCGGAGCCGTGGCAACCGGCAACGCGATGGATTCTAATGCCGGCTCCGGCGGCGGCGCGTCACCTTTGAACTCCGCTGAGATTTCATATTCAATCGTTAACTCGCTGGGAAACTCGCCCGGATCAGGTGGCGGATTCGGCCGCGGTTTGGGATCGAAAGCGTCGAAAAAGAGAATCTCGGTCGACTGTCGCACGGGATCTCGAGGTTTCGCAGAAACTCCCGATCTTGCCGCCGGCGCGATGGCATGTGGAAGGCGCACCGTACCGGCGAGCTCAACAATATCTTCCTTACCGGGGCGCTTCACGCGTCTTTGAATAGCGATACCCTGCTCCGCCAGATCATCCCAGGTCCAGTCGCGCGCCAGCTCAAGATGCAGAACGTTGATCCAACGCTGAATCACGTCTGCGCCCGATGACACTGTAAGCGACGAACGCTCCGGCGAAAGTGTGTGATGCAAAGCCGCTGAGCAGCCGAAAACAGTTCGCTGCCCCGGCCGGCCGGTAAATGTGAGCGCGGAATGATTCAGATCCAATTCCACCGCCAGTCGCTCCGCCGGACTGGCAACGCTCCCGTCCGCTGGAGGTGGTTGGAAAAAGAAGCTGCGCAGAGGAGTCTCGACTGCCGCAAAGAGAGGCGCCTCGGTCATTGCGGCAGCGCGCACATCCATCGCGATCGGCACACCTCGGCGTGTCTTGTCGTCTGCGAAGTATCCCGGATCTTCCTTGCCAAGGCCGACCAACGTGAGCCGTATGTCACGCGCGGTGGGAATCGCTAGTGGTCCGTCTTCCGGCTGTGCGTCTGCCAGTAGGGTCAGCGTGGCTAAATCCTGAAACTCGAGACCCAGATCAATTGCATCAGCATCAAACTCACGCGTCGTCGTGTACAGCGGGAAATAAATCTCGGCATCGCCTGCCAGCGCTCGAACTTCCACCAGGACTTCAACCTTCACCACGTCGGGATCGGCAACGCTCATCTCCCGCTCCCGGTTTGCGAGAATGTCCGCGTCGAGTTCTGCCTGAAGGTCGGCAAAACTCGCGGCGCCGGTAAACAATGCTTCGGGATAACCAAGCCGAGGCTTCTCTATTGTGACAAACGGATCCGCACGCGTGGGTCGGTGGGTCACGTTAATTTGGGAGGGGCGAGTGTAACGTTTGAAATCAATCGTCGTCGTAGCGTGAGGTAGTAACGGCGTATCGTCGGTTGCGGGTGGACCACCGAACGTAAGATCTGCAAGGCGAATCCGGAAATCATAAGACTTGCCATAACGTAACGGTACTAGAGTGTCATCCACGGCCACGAAGGTCTTTTCGCGATTGAGAAGCAGAGGGGCGGCGGCGGCGTTCGCGAGCAACTCCGGATGTTGATGCAGCAGGGTGAGATTGCCGTCCGTCAGAACCAGGGAACTGCCGCGCCAGGTTGCAAAATAGGAAGGCATCCAATACTCACCCACGCGGGCCGGTGCGATCTGTGCCGGCATCACTTCCACTACGGATTCACCAAAGTATGCTCCCAGCACATTAGGTCCAACCATTAGATCGCCATTGCTTTTAATTCGCACGAGGGAATTCCAATCGCCGCCGTCGGTGCGCACGTCCACTCGATAACCAGCAGTCCCCATCGGTGCTTCTGTCGCAGGGTTCGTCTGACGGTTAAGCCATTCCGCAATTTGTTCGTCGTCCCACGCTAGCCGTATTGCGTCGCCATGATCCTGCACCTGCGCGCCATGGACCATACGTGCGAAACCCAAATCGTATTGCTCGGCTTCATGGAACACGTCATCTGCTACACCTCCGCCGTCAACCGGAAAGAGCACAGCGGCGTAAAGTGATCGCTTCTGATTGAGTGGTGGAATCCGGGCCGCGTAAAGAGCCTTGAAGGGAGGCGGCACCACGGCGTAATCGCTCGAGGCGTGCAGGCTGAAATAGAGCCAGCCGCCTTTTTCGAAGACGGTTGGATCTTCAAGATTGATCTCACCTTCTCCGATTAGGCCGAGTGCTACTGCCAGCTTTGGCTGCCGGAGCGCATAAGCCATGAGTTGGCCCCACGTAACTTCGTTCTTTAAGACCTCAGGGTCTGGAGGTTGGCTGGATTGAGCATCATGGAGCGCGCATTCAAAGTCTTTCTCGCTGGCTAGATAGTCAGACAGTTGCCGGCGGCCGGTGAGCGCGAGATAACTGCTGGTAACTGGTTTTAAGAATTTCTGCGTAACGGCGGGTCCTGGCGCTCGCTTTTTTATGTTGAACTCCTGATCGAGTGCATTGAACAACGCTTCCTTATTAATAGGCGGATCACTAATCAACCCCAGTTCACCAAGTCCGGTGGCGTCCACCGCTCGAGGCAGACGGTCAACGCCGCGGATGACATTTGCTTCAAAAACCAGATTTGCTTGCGCAAAACTCGGCTGACCGGGTGCGAGTGGATCGAGCGGACGAATCTTAGGCATACAGAGGAAGCGAACACGCAGGGTGTTTGGCTCCCAACTCTGCGGGAACGCGAGTATGCCTAATTTAGAGGGACCTGCTAATGGCATAAAAGATGTCCTTATAAGGCTTCACGAAAAGTCTCTTGTCGGACTTCTTTCTCTGTGCAACCTCTGTGTTCTCTGTGTCTCTGTGGTTAACTGAATTCGCAGCAAAACTCCCACAGAGACACAGAGAACACAGAGGTTGCACAGAGAAGAGCGATCTGCTGACTTTTCGTGCAAAGCCTCCTTATAGCAAAGCCGCGGCCGGAAGTAGCGCGGGGGCAAAGGCGGCAGCCGCAACGAACGCAAGCGGAAGCGTCTGTTCAAACTGGGTTTTGACGTCGATATCCTCGTCGACGAGCCAGGCGACTGTGACTGAAGCGCAAACGCGGATCTGTGCCCAAACCACAAGCTCATTACCTTCGAGGGAGATGCGTTTGATCTTGGCCATCGCTTCCACCGAGAAGGAAAAACCAACCAGGCCGCCGAGTAGTTTTGCTCTCGCTTCGAGACCCAGGAAAACGCCGGGCGTCAGGGTCTGGGGAATTAGCGTGTATCCATACCTGACGGTCACCTCCACTTCGAGCAGGCCTTTGATCAGGTCACCGCCAATTGACGCCGTCGTTCCCAATCCAAGTTCGATAGTCGGTTTGCCGGTTTCATCAATCTGTATGGCGAAACGGAAGAAGCCGCCCGCATAGATCGCCGGGGGAATGATTCCCTGTTGCACATCACCCTGAAATTCCGCTGAGAGCAGACCACGCGCTTTCCCGCTCAATGCTGCTTCCAGTTCACCATGGATGATGAACTCGCCATAGAACTTACCGATGCCGATATCGATGCGCTCGTTTGGCCCTTCACCAATGCGAAACTTCAGCCTAAGGGTGACGAGGAAGGACGGGCTCGGGCCAGAGCCCGCGTTAACATCCACATCAACATGGAAGTTGTCCATGCCGGTGAAGGCGCTCAAGGCGCTGACGACGTCTTTCGCGGCGTCGAGTGCTGGACCAAAGTCGAGCGTCGGCTTGTCGAGTTTTGGCACGGCCCCGCTCAGCGCAGTGTAGGCTGTCTTTATAGTGAATATCTTGCCGATACCATCGATGTTGATATCGAGATCATTCGGAGTCGCTGCGATCTCCCAGGGCTTGTTCTGAATGGCGGAATCGAGCAGGAGGTCAATACCTTGCGCCGGATCAAAGCCCCTCGACATGTCCCACTCGCCGCCTTTGGCTAATTCCTGCGCCGGCTTTATGAATTTGAAGTTAGGATTGGTCAGTTTCCATTCGCCGGTGGTGGAAATACTGAATAACGGCAATTCGGCACAACGCAATGCATAATTCGGCCGCGGAAATTGGCTGGTGGATTGAACCAGCGAGTACGGATCAGCCACATTGGGGGCCGCGGTGCGAAGCGTGCCCGCCTCGTCTGGATCAACCGACGGCTTAGGAAACAGGGCGCGGCTGGTTGCGGTCGACATCAGGAAACCGAATTCGTCCCTGCTGGAGCGGTTAACATCACCAGGGTCGACGAAAATGTATTTCTTCTGACCGGTGCGACGAATTAGAGGAATGCCGTGTCGAGGATCAACCGGCGAAGCCTCAGACGTTGAGCCGTTAATTCGCACCGCGCTCCACTGCCCGGCCCTCGGCAGTTTCGGCAATCCATATGCGGCGAGCATGAGTGCTATTGGTTTGAATGGACTATCGTCCGGAGCTTCGTCGGCAAAGATACCTGAGAGTTGCATCTCGAGCGTGCCGCCTGCTCGAATCCGGCAATCGATGTCTCCGCCAACTGCTTTTCCAATTGCTTTGAGCAGTCGCTGGATTCGCGAGCGGGTTACTTCGGAACCAGCTCCAGTAGGGGTCAGTTGAATGTAGCCAGGATGATCGTAGATTGGTACAAGGCCGCCGGCTCCAGCGATGACACCGTCGAGATCCGCATCGGCATCGAAGATCACGGGTTGCCATTTGGAGTCGGAAAGGACCAGCGCCGGATTCGAAAGTACTCTTATTCGGCGGATGTTACGAAAAGCCTTGACTACACCTTTTTCAAACTCGAAGTTCTTATCGACATTGTTAGGATCAGGCTGGAATTCAGCTTTGAACTCGCCATCGTTCACCGGTTTCCACCCGCTATCGAAGCGTAGAACTTTCCCGGAGTTTCGCCGCTCGAAGATGATTGTCCGAACGGCATAGCACAGTGGAAACGCAAGAATTGTCTTGGCTTGGATTACTTCGTATGAAGTGCGGCCGTTGAGTACATCGAAACGTACTTTCGTTATTCCGGTGGGAACATTTTGATGCCAATCGCTAAAGGTGCTAAGGCCGTAACCGGATAGATCCGCTCGGTGAAGCGGGAGCTCGTTCAGCCGCTGCAGAAATCCATCCACGCCGGACCCTGGCGGAATCGGAACGCCAAGCGGATCTAATCCGTCAGAAAGCACGCCCGCAAGTTTGTTCTTGTTGTTTTCGAGATTCGTGAGTTGGACCATCGCGCCCGTCATCGACCGGCCCGCCGGATCCTTTTTGGGATCAGAATTGAAAGCTCCGGTTGCAGTGAGACGAAGTTGGCGCGCTGAAGTGAGGTCGCCAAACTGAGGCTCGTGCAGCGTGGTTTCTATCGACGGCCTAAGAAAAGGTATGGCGCCTTGTTCGAAGACGGGATCGAATCGGGCGAAGGCGCGCAGTCCAAAGGGTAATGAGAATAGCGCCGCACAGGGAAGTCTACGGCCGGCTGCAGCCACGAAGTGAAGACTCACCACGCCCGGTAAGACCGGAACCAGTTCAACTGAAGACGCCCCGGCAAGTGTTCGCGCTCCATTTGTTTTGAAGAACAGGATGTCGGAGTTTGGCACACCGGCGTCCGTATTGGGCACGACTTCCAATGGCTCCCACTGCACCTGAGGCTGCATCAAAAGTCGCACCCCACGCTGTTCAACCGTGAGACGGTTTTCCCGCAGTTGCACGTTTTGATCGGATAGCATTTCGAGGGCGACGCCAAAGTAGTGATCATTGCTGGAGAGGTCGAGCAGACTCAGGAACTCGGGATGGCTTTGCAAGTGGCGATCAAACTGGGCCCGGAGATCCGGTGTTTCGTCTGCAGAAGGTTGCCGTTGCTGTGGATAGTCCACCGTTCGTTCCAGGTTTACACTCACGCCCGGCGTCTGGCGATTGGCCCAGCGAAGCGTAATCGAGAGAGCCGACTCGGCCGTGAATCTCTCGTCCTGCGCTCCCCAGTTTGCAATGTAAGGATCCGGCAAGGATGGCAGCGCCAGCGTCACATCAAAGAAAAACACCGCCATGCCGCTGGCGACCAGTGAGACACCATCGTAGTCTCCGGTGAACCCGAGTTTTCGTGGTGGTCGCACCAATAGATAAACATTCTCAAGCGCTACTCCATGTGAATCGTTTCCAATTTGTTGAGTAGCAGCAGCGGCGACGCGCAACAAACCAGTCGGTTCCGCGACCACCGCAAAGAGATCGATCTTGCCTTCGAAAGAAAATGGTTTACCGGCAGCGGTGAGTGGCAAATCCCACTTGTTACCCAATTGGCCGCCATTTACCAGGGAGACGTCACGGCCGTCGCGGAAGCTTAAGAAGAGGAGCCGTGCAATATTCTCTTGCGCGAAGACGGCGTTAGTGTGGGCCGGTGTCCACAGATCAAGTTCGGTACGCGCTGAGGACGTTGCTTGTAAAGCGTCAAGGGAAACACCAGCTCCGTTTGCGGTGAGTAACGTATCAAACCAGGTGGAGGTACCGGCGGCGCCTCGCATCCGGCTTTCGAGCTCACCGCTAAGTCTCAATTTTAGTGAGCCGCCGTGTATTGCTTCACCAAATGTGTTTTGTAAGAGTTTGTTAAGCGGTAATGTCCAGGCGGCAGAAACAACGCGTGAGTCGCCGGTGAATTGCGCAATGGTTGAGAGATTACCGTTGATGGACCACGTAGTGTCACCGACGTCGTAAGGAAATGCGATTGAGTCGGCATCGACAACCGGCGCGCCCAAAGGCTGTTCAAATTCGAGGCCGCTGCCAAAGCCGCTAATCGCGATACTGCCCGTGGCCTGCGCTCCTCCGAGAGAGAGGACTTCGAAGCGCGTTGGTAACCGAACCGCAAGCGCGTTGCCGTCGGAACCGTTTCCGTCAGGCTCTGGCGGCTGTTCCGGTTCCAGTGTCAATTCCCATCGTGAATTGGTTGTTACGCCAATACTGTTGCCGGGCCGCGGCTGCGCGGCTCGGTCTATCTTCAGTGTTCCTTTATTTACTCGCAGGCCTACGTAGCCCGGGGTGTTTCCCACAATGAATCGCGCTCGCAGCCACACGGTACCGGCCGGAATGGAGAACGTGCGGTTGCCGTCCTCACTAGAAGATTCAGCAGGCAGGAACATCAGTGCTTCGGTGACCAAAGGAAACGGCGCCGGCAAGGTGAGCTGGACTGTTAGAAAACGCGAACTCTCAAAAACGGCGAACTGAACCAGAGTCCCATTGGCGTCTGCGAATGGACCAAATACCTGAGCAGGGCGATCAGGTGTTGCCGCAGGGCTGACGTAGCTGTCTCGAACCACACGAATGCGACTGCCTTCTTCTGCGAGCTTGGCTGCAAGAATTACACCCTGAGCTGCAGCTTCATTGATAGCTGCGACAAGACTCGGGTCGGGTTGAATGGGTAAAGCGCCCGGGTTCTGTTGGATTAGACTGGCTGAAAGAAACACACGAAGCGAGGTCAGGGCGTTCTCCGGCACGCCGGACGGACATTCAAGGCGGCCCGAAATGGCGAGCAACTGATCCAGTATGACGTTCAAGGTTCACTCCTGTCGGAGAGCCGTTACGACTGTGCACCCGAGCTCAAGGTGCTGCACATGTAAGCTTCAAGTGAAACGCTTATCGAGGTAAGTGCTATGGGGGGAGTGCAGAGTATCACAAGTCGTGACAGCAAAGATAACTGTGGTAGTGGGTCAGTTTGAAAATACGCCGACGGCGTTGCATTGGATTATTACTTCGGATTGCGTTGCTGCGGTGGCTTCCGTTTGTTTTGTAAGTCTTTGTGCCTGGTGCGGAGCGCGTATGCCAATCCCTGATGTGACATCCCTGCGAGTCGGGCGGCGCGACTCACCCAGCCGTCCGTTTGCTCCAGCGCGAGTTTGATCACCTCATGCTCCATTGCCAGTTTGTCCTGGCCCACTCCGCGACCGGAAAGAAGTTGCCCGCGCTCGGAGATTACGAGGTGATCTCCAAGCTCACGAAAAGCGGCAACGATGGCCTCTGCCGCACGATTCGCAAGACCCGCACTGTCGGCTAATTCAATAGCGCGTCGAAACGTACCGAGTGAGGCGGCGTATCTTTCGCTACGAGCCAATACTCGGCCATACGTGATCAGTGCTTCCGACAGCAATATAGCGTTGCCACTTTTTTCGTGAACGCGAACCGCCGAGCGTATGACGCGTTCTGCCTCTGTGATGCGTCGCTGTTCTAGAAGTATGCGAGTGCGAGTTTCGTCAACCTGAGCAGCGGTGCGGACATCTTTGATGCTCCCATAGATTCGACGTGCGCGATTTAGGTGCTCATTCGCTTCATCGAACCGGTTGATCTTGAAGTAGAGGTAACCGAGATTGGTTTCGACGTTCGCAAGGTATGCTCGATGTTCTGCTAACTCAAAGTGATAGCTCGCAGCAGCATATTCGATCAAAGCACGGTCAATGTAATCACTGCGATTTTGTTGCTCTGCCAAATTCTCCAGTCGATTTCCGAGAGTGACGTGATAAGTTCCTCTCAGGGTGTGGTTATTGAGTTTGAAGAATAACGGCGCATACTTTGAAAGAATCCTAAACGCTTGCTGGTCGCGTTCCATTGAATGCTCGACAAGCGACAGTCTCAGAAGCACCTTTGCCTTCAACTCACTATCTATAGTCAACAGGGCGACCGCCTCTTTAAGACAATCACGCGCTTCCTCCAGATCGTTTGTACGCCAGTAGCAAAAAGCTAACTCCGACCGTACCTCTGCTATCTTCTTTATTACTCGACGCGCTTCAAAGATCGATTGACTTTGCGTGAGTAAGTCTTTGGCGATTTCCTGCGCATTGGTAAGCTGCCTGTAAGCGCCAAGTATTCCGGTTAACACTCCCGCACGTAAGAGCAATTCGGCAGCCGTGTCAGGTTCCAATCCCTCGAGTTTTGGTTGTTCGCCAATGCGGGGCCAGTAGTCGGTCAGAACCTTACGCGCTTCGTCATACTCGCCTCTGTTTTCGAGTTTCCTTGTGACTTCGCAGCATAGCTCTACTCGGTCGTTCACACTGAGTTGTGGATTCTCGAGAGTGCGCAGTAGTGAGGTCCGTAAGGACATAAACAAGTCTGCTTTTCGACTGATTGCAAGGAAAGAGAGCTAACCGAGCGCAAATCTAACGTACAGCGTCAGGCTCTTGCAATAGCTCGGCAGACCGATCATGCTTGTCGAGTTTGGAATTGCAAAATTTTTGCAACTCTCTAGGAGGCACCTAAAGTGAAAACCTTACGCCGAATCAGCGCCGCAGCCATCCTCAGCCTTACACTTTCCCTATCTGTGTTGGCGGGGCAGGTTGAGACATGGGGCGTGGTGGCCCCACCGCCACCACCGCCACCATCAACGGCTCAAACCACTAGCACCACTACAGCTATCCTATTAACGGTGCTCAGTTTGATTTATCGTTAAGCATCTCAAGTGCGGTAATCAGATCGTGACCGTCGCCTCACCGCGACACGGTAGAAGTGTGTCTCAAGCTTGAAAACTCTTTGCAAAAATCACTGAACGTTAGTCTCAACTGAAAACGTTGTGACTCGCCTTTGCCTGCAGATATAAAGCAGATCCTCCCAATCGCTAATGCCCAGATGGCCCCACACGACTGCCCAGAGTGGGGCGGGGGCGTCACCGTCGTCGAATGAGTGGGCATGCGGTGACGCCCCTACTCAAAAACTCCTGGCTCAGGGACCATCAATGAAACCTCTTTTCAATCTTCGCAAGCGCGTATTTCTTAATCCTGTTTCAACCGGCCAAACGTCTTACATCTTGCCGAAGTTGAATCGTTTTCACGCGATCAGGCGTAGAGGTGACAGGAACTGGCCGGAACGGTAGCGACTGGCGGCTGGGAATAAAGCTCACTGGTTATGGCTACGGGCAGCGCCAGCAAGCAGTCACATTCGCGGCTGTCAAAGCTAAGGATGATCGGATCGAGTACGAAAGGCAGGCGCCTGACGGCAGCTCGATCAGCGAGTGGTATGTGAACCGAGTGAACGGATTGGAGCAGGGCTTCACGATCCCCAAAGCTCCGATGAAGCGAAAGTCTGGAGAGAGGTTGAATCTATGGCTGGAGCTGAGCGGAGATTTGAAAGCGCGCTTGGCGGAGAGCGGGCAGGCGATCCTGCTCAACGGAAGAGGCACGGGACCAGGCTTACGATATGACAAGCTGCACGCTTTCGACGCGAAGGGGCGTGAGCTTGAGGCGTGAATGAAGCTCAGCGGAGGTCAGGTGAGGCTGGAAGTAATGGATGAGTCGGCGATCTATCCGGTGACGATTGACCCGACGCTGGCGCAGGAGGCGAAGCTGACGGCCTCTGACGCGGCGGCAGGCGACCAGTTCGGAATTAATGTAGCGATCGACGGAGAGACAGCGGTGGTTGGCGCTAATACTGATGACACCGCCGCCGGCACAGCTGCAGGCTCGGCCTATGTGTTCGTGCGGAGCGGGGTTAGCTGGAGCCAGCAGGCGAAACTCACCGCCAGCGACGCTGCGGGTGGTGATGACTTTGGCGTATCAGTAGCGATTAGTGGGAATACGATCGTAGTCGGCGCTGATCTTAATGACGATGCAGGCTCGGCATACGTGTTTGTGCGAAGCGGTACGAGTTGGAGCCAGCAGGCGAAGCTCACCGCCGGCGATGCCGCGTCTGCGGACCAATTCGGCTTTAACGTGGGAATCAGCGGTGAAACGGTGGTGGTCGGCGCCGTGAGCGACGACACCATCACAGGCTCGGCCTATGTGTTCGTGCGGAGCGGGACGAGTTGGAGCCAGCAGGCGAAGCTTACAGCCAGTGATGCCGCGGCTACTGACAACTTTGGCATTTCGGTGGGAATCAGCGGCGATACGGTCGTGTCCGGCGCTCTGTTTGACGATGATGGCGGAACCGATTCAGGCTCGGCCTATGTCTTCGCGCCACCCAATCAAAACCCCGATTGCAGCGGAGCCTCTCCAAGCGTCTCCAACTATCTGGCCGCCCAATCACGACATGATCAACGTCACCATCCAGGGCGTGACCGACCCTGACGGCGACCCCGTCACTATCAACATCGATGAGATCAAACAAGACGAACCCACCGACGGCACAGGCGACGGTCACACCTGCCCGGACGCCGATGGCATCGGGACTTCAACCGCTCAGGTCCGTGCTGAGCGTAAGGCCACTCTGTTAAGCGGAGGCAATGACCGGGTCTACACCATCTACTTCACGGCGAGTGATGGAAAAGGCGGAAGCTGATGGTGTAGACCCGG
>Ga0207694_10001123_pt1 | contig 23178 bp, 23 predicted proteins | sample KBSC34metaG_FD_184353 | JGI IMG/M metagenome (GOLD analysis project Ga0207694, IMG submission 184353) | Corn rhizosphere microbial communities from Kellogg Biological Station, Michigan, USA - KBS C3-4 metaG (SPAdes) (version 2) | ecosystem: Host-associated > Plants > Roots > Rhizosphere > Soil... | reverse complement strand
CAGGTTCGCAATTGATCTCGTGAAACTCTTTCTCGATCGCAGGGGCCATCGGGTGAAAAACAGAGGCAACGATGAGTGAGCGCATCCATAACACCGCTGACCCGTTCGAAGGCCTTACGCGCGCGGGCCTCTGCGACGCGCGCGATGAAGGTCACGGGCAAGGAAGGGACGGAGCGTTACCTGCGGCGCGAAGAGGAGCACGCCGAGGCGATGATCCTGCTCGAGCTGATGGAGCAGATGGTCGAGGGAGCGCAGACAGCCTACACCGCGCTTTCCTCTCGGGTATTCGAGCTTGCCGATCTGATCACGCGTGGCCCGAATGGGCACGCCTGGAAGAACGACTTGCCCGTCAAGGAGAACGCGACCGCCGTGTACCAGGCGCTGCGCTCGCTGGTGAAGTGGCAGCTGGAGCGTGCGCGTGAAGCCAAGAAAAAACACTGACGGAGCATCGCGCTGATGGCCCGCATTTCCGCCCAGGAAGCCGGCGACAAGCGCATTCTCGCGTTCCTCGACACGATCAAGGTGTGCGAGCTCGGCGAGAAGCTGATTGCGGCCAGCGACGACGGATACAACGTCTGCGTCACGTCGACGGCTGCCCAGCCGATTCTGTTTCATGGGTACCACGATCATCCGCGTCGGATGTTCGTCGTCCACTATCCGGGCGGCACGGTCAACTCAAGCGCGGCCGGCGCCTACCAGCAAATTATGTCGACGTGGGACGATGAAAAGCGCGCGCTGAAACTTCCGGATTTCAGTCCACGCAGCCAGGACCTCGCGGCAGTGGATCTGCTGCGGCGCGCCGGCGCCATCCCGCACATCATCGCGAGCAATCTCTTTCGCGCGGTCGAGCTTGCGGCCGCACTCGGCGATGCGTCGCCGATCTGGGCGAGCCTGCCTGGCTCGAAGTCCGGTCAGCCGCAGCACGACATGGATGTCGTCGCGCGCATCTACGGCGCGCAGCTGGCCAAGTACGAAACCCTCGCGCAGGCGCTGCAATGATGCAGTTCCTGCAGTTCGTCGCCGAAAAGCTCACGCTCGAGCTGCTGTTCCTTTCTGCAGCGTCGCTTTTCGGGCTGTGGGTATTCGTCGCCATGTTGCGCCGTGGCGTGGATCCAACCGAGCTGGTGATCGGCGACGACGGCAAGCTGTCCTGGACGAAGTGCCTCGGCTGCGTCGGCGGCACAGTGTTCACCTGGGGATTTATCCACATGGTGGCCGCCGGCACGCTGACCGAGTGGTTTTTCAACGGCTTCGGGCTGATCTGTTTCGGCACCGCCTTCGTCTACAAGATGAACGCGCTCAAATCGGGTATCGCGCCGAATCAGACCACACGCGTCGACGCGCCGGCCGGCGCAAGCGTGAACATCAATGTCGACGGCAAGGCGCAGCCATGAGGGCCGGCATGAATATCCTGGCCACGATTTTCTTCCTGCTCGTGGGCGCGCTCGCGGTGCGCTGGCAACACTATCTGCAACTGATCCCGGTCGTGCTGCTGTTTGTCGCTGTGCTGTTTGTCATCGCTTCGAGGAACCGCGAAACGTGGGAGGCGCGCGATAACGCCGTCGTCTATGCGTTTATCGCTGGGGTGCTCGTCGTGTTTGCGGTTTTAGCCGAATTCGTGCTGCTCTGGGTATGAACGTCATCAAGCATATACGCCAGCCGGATGGGGCTGAGTGCATTGAATGGATAGATCCGGCCAGCGGCAACTGGTGCCTGGTCGTGGTCAAGGCGCATCCGGACTACAAAGGTTTGGTCTGGAAGTGGAACGGTGATCTCGAAAAGCCGTCGCTCACGCCTTCGATCAAGAGCACCACGTACCAGCGCGATGGCAAGACCGTTCGCGCCATCAATCACTATTTCATGACCAACGGCGTCATCGAGTACTGCGGTGACTGCACACACCAGCATGCCGGCAAAAAATTGCCGCTCGCCGAATGGAAGGACGATTGACCATGGGCATCATCACGTGGCTCCTGCAGCACACCTGGCGCGAACTCATCGGCGCAGCGGTCCTGGCCATTCTGATCATCGGCTATGTCGGCTGGCGTGAACACCAGCGCAACATCGGCGAGGAAGAGTGCCAGCAGGCGCAGGTCGCTGCGTTCAATGCAGGCCAGGCTGCCGCCGATAAGCATGCCACCGGTGCCGCGGCCGCCGTACACGCGCAATACGACCCGCTCGCCCAGGCAGTCACGGACGCCGATACGCGCTACCACGAGGCGCACGCGAGCGACGGCTGCGCGCCGGTGCACTACGAACGGAAATTGAAGCCATGAGACTTCCTGCGATCGCGATCATTGCGCTGTTTTGCTGCACGGCTGCCACGTGCGACCAGGCGCGTCCGACGCGCGGCATCGATGCGCACTGCGAGCAGCAGTGCTTCGAGCCGTGCAAGCCACTCACTGGTTGGGACGGCGATCGCGAGGAAAAGCACCTGGGTGCATTGATGGATCTGCATGACCTGCAGCTCAGCACGTGCGATGGCCAGCGCGCGTTGTGCGTCGCCTGCATCGAAACCGCGCGCGCGGCCGGCGCAATCAAGTAGGAGTTTGAATGAACATCGAAAACACCTCGCTGGTCAAAGTGCTCTGCGACATCACGCGCGCCGGCGAACCCAATCCGCCGTGCGCCGCGATCGTCACAGCTCTCTACCCCGATTCCAGCGGGAACACCAACACCGCCGTGGGTGCGGTGCTGGTCGACGTGACGGCGTTTCCGAACGGCCGTCCGCCGATCTGCGTGCAGCAGCTGCGCGTGTACGACAAGCGCAGCCAGGGCGGCCTGGTGGACGCGGATGCTCACGGCTTCGCGTTCATCACTGACGACGTGACCGGCGCGGTCGCGGTCGGCCGCAAGCAATCACCGACGCATCCGGGAGTGCCGGCATGAACCAGGCCACCAACCACTACCACGACCTGCACTTCAAGAACGTCTATGACGACGCGCGCAAGGAAGGCAAGTCGCACGAGGATGCGCAGAAAATCGCGGCCGACGCTGTGAATTTCATGCGCGCCACCACAGCCACGACACCTCCGGCTGCGGTCGATACGCCAGCGCCGCCGGCGCCGGCGTCGAAGGGCAAGAAGTAAGCGCCCGCCCCATGTCGCAACTCGACTTCATCCAGACGACCGTCTCGGATTTCTTCGATGCGCTCGTCGATTCGGATCTCGCCGACGTGGGGTTTTATTGCGTGCCACCGATCGCGCCGCCGTTTGCCGATGAAGACGGTCGCCAGATCCGAGTACTGATTCGGCGCGACGTCGCGGAGGCCGGTTCCTATGGCCATGTACCTGGTCAGAAGCAAGAGGTTCGCATTGTCAACGCCGACTTGCCGAACTCACAGAAGCGCGACGGGATCGTGAAGGTGACCTCGCTCGCCGCTGGCGAGGAGTACTTCAAGCTCGTGAGCAAGGTCAGCGACAACGGCGCGATCTCGACGTGGAGTGCTGTCCGTGTCTCCTAATGCCGATCCCGTCATCGTCGCGATCATGACCAAGCTAGCCCAGGTAATGGTCGATCAGATCTATCCAGACAACGGGTTTTTCTTCCAGGTCGACAAGGCGTCGATCGACGCTATTTCGTTGAATGATCCTTCGACGAGCGGTCAACGCGAAGACGCCGTGGTCATGATCGAGGAGGAGTTCGACCAGATCGAGGGCTCCAACGCAAACACGATCGCTGCCACGGCAACGTTGGCAGTCCATGGGCACATACGCACGGCCGCGTTCCCGGAGCTCGGCCCAACGCTCATCGCTGCGCGGTTCAGGCAGGACATCACACGTGTGCTGCGTTCCGTCAGCAAGGTCACGTTGAGTGACGTTGCTGGCAACGCGCTGTGTCGGAGTTTCGCCGTGACCGATCGTCGCGAGATCAAAGCGTCGGATATTGCGGAAGGTTATGCAGAGGTAATTGTCCGGGTCGCGATCGAATATCGCGACTCGTCACCGCCGGTTCCCGGCATTTAACCAAGTGAGGTAATGCGGTCATGTCAGGTAAAGTATTCGCGGGCAATCTACGCATTGCCCTCATCAATGCACTGGGCGTCGTCAGCGGTGGGTATATCGGTGTGCTCAACACCGTCAAGTGCGAGATCCAGACGCCGGCGCCGGACAACATCGACCAGATCAGCAAGATGATTGGCACGGTCGGCCAGCTGCGTTCGCGTGCACAGATTCCGAAGGCCTCGAACCTGGCCATCACCATCGACGATCTCAACGATCAGCGTGTGCTCGCATTCGCGTTGAATGGCCTGTCCGGCAACTACACGCAGGCGCAGGTCAATGTGATCACGCAGGCCGGCGCGACGGTCACGGACGAGGTGCACAGCTCCGGCACGCTCGGTTCCGTCATCCAGCTGTCGAAGGTGAATGTCAGCTCAGTGGTGGTCACGGATAGCGCCGGCACCACGACGTACGATGTCGGCGATGACTACACGGTGGATGGTCCGAACGGCACGGTGACCACCACGACCACCGGCGCGATCACGGGCGCCCAGTCCCTGAAGATCGACTTTGTCGCTGCCACCACCGCCGCGGAATCCGTGACGGCGCCGGCGGTTCTCGGTGACTGGGTACCGGTCGCCCACCGGCATATCAGCGGCGTGGTGGTGAAGAACGCGGGAGAGACGACGACCTACGTCGCCGGCACCGACTACACCTTCGACAGCAAGCCCGGATTCATTAAGGTCCTGGCGGGCGGCTCGATCACCGCGGGCGAGGCTCTGAAAGTCAGCTACAAGGCACCGGCCCTGTCCGGCACGCGCGTGCGTGGCGGCGTCGTGAATTCAACGCTGTTGCGTGTGGTCGTGCAGCTCGAAAATCTGGTCGACAATCGCGAGGGCTATTTCATCTGCCCGATCTACCAGGCGACGTCGAGCGGCAATAACGACCTGTTCGGCAAGCAGATGCTGGTCGCTGGCTTGACCGGCGCGATGTTCCTGCCGGAAGAGGGCACAGACGCGTTCACCGAGACCGATGGCGCGCCGTTCTACATCGACGACATCGCCGACGCGGCGTAACGGGTTCGAGTAACGGAACTGCACACGGCCAAGGATGGCCACCGTTTTCAACCCATTACCGTGAGCTGCCATGCCCGCCGATTTTCGCATCGAAAACCTCGACGCTCTTGCTCGCATGCGCGATCGGCTGGCAACGCTTCGCGAGGGCGCGGAGAAAGTAGTTTCCCGCGCGATCAGCACGCTAAAGCGCAGGTTGCCGGTCGAGGCGCGGCGCAAGATTACGGAGAAATACAACCTGCCAGCCGGCGAGGTTCGCAAGCGCCTGCTGTGTGCTGGCGACTCATCCTCCGTCACGCTCACAGCGCTGGGGCGACCGCAGACGCTGATCAAATTCGGTGCTCGCCAAAACGGCGCCGGTGTTGCTGTGCAGATACAGAAGGGCCGCACGGTGCAAATCACCCACGCCTTTATCCGCACGCCGGCAGGTGCACGTGGCGCCGGTCCGCAAGTACTCATCCGCAATGAAGCGCTCAACATAGGTTCACTGCCCGACCAGGTACAGGACATCGCTGTCGTTGATCACAACCGGCACGGCTACCCGATCGTGCTGCTTGGCGGTCCGCCGGTCGCCGAGATGCTGCGCGACGGCGACAACGAGGAGCGACTGACAGGATTCGCGCAGGAAACGTTCGCCGCGGAAGTCGACCGTTTGGCGGAGATCGCGCGTGGCAAATAATAATCGCGACGAAACAATCCGATATTCGTTCCAGGCAACCGGCAACGAACAGCTCGATGCGATTGGTAAGTCGATCGCCGCGATCGCCAATAGCAGCAGCGCGCTCGCGCCAACAGCGCGGGAAATGCTTGAGCAGTTCAATAAGTTTGCTTCGCAATCGGGCGCGGTCGAGCAGTTCGTTTCGTTGAGCGCTGCGGCCGGCGCAGTCAACGTCAAGCTTCAAACGGCCACCAAAGGTCTGGCTGATCTCAACAACGAATTCGACCGCACAGATAGCAGCAGCCGAGCGATCAACTCGGCGTTCGCCAAAGCCGAAGCTGAGGTTGCCTCGCTTTCGACGCAACACAATCGCCTGACCGCACAGGTGACCACGTCCGGCGCCGCGTTGCGTGCGCAGGGCATCGACACGGAACATCTTGACCAAGAGCACACCAGGCTGCGCGCATCGCTTGGGGGCGTGGCGGACCAGGCGGCCAAGCTTGGCCAAGAGACCAAGCATGTTGGCGACGAGACGAAAGCGGCCGGCGAGAAGGCCAAGGAATCCGGCTCGCTGTTCGGCGTACTGAAGGACCATTTGGCCGAGATCATTTCGATAGCGGCGGCCGTCGAGCTCGCGCTCAAGGGCATCGAGTTCGGCAAGGAATCCATCGGCAGTGCAGCGGCACTCGAGGCGCAGCTGTCGCGCGTGAAGGCCGCCGCTGCCGACGCGCAGGGACAGTTCGGCGAACTCGCCGAAGCGGTCGAGAAAGCCGCCCAGGCGACAAATACGACCTCGCAGGTTGCGGCCACTGGACTGACCGCTCTGGTCAACAGTGGCAAGAGCGCCAAGGATGCGATCGAAGCGCTCGTGCCGACGCTGCAGCTCGCCCGTATCGCGAACATCGATGTGGCGCAGGCGGCCGACCTGGTCGGCAAGAATCTCGATGCGTTCAACAAGCCGGCGAGCGAAGCCGCCAATGTCGTCGACTTGCTCACGGCTGCGAGCCACGGATCCGCGACCGCGTTGGCTGGCATCTCGAATGCCGCGGCGGAATTGGCGCCGGACGCGCGCGCGCTCGGGCTCGACTTCGATCGAACGGTCGGCATCCTCGGATTGCTCGCCGACAAAGGTCAGAACGCCGGCAGCGCTGTGCGCTCGCTGCGTACGGTTTTCCAGGACCTGGAAAATCCCGCCAGCAACCTCCGAGGGGAGCTGCTCGCGCTCGGAGATGGCACCGGCGATTTCAACAAGGCGATCGCATACCTCACGTCCGGCACGCCGCGCGCGACCCAAGCGCTGCAGACGCTCACTGGGGGCGCGCGAACTGTAGTTGAGTTGCTCGGCCAAGCAGGGCCGGAGGCAATCCAGAAATTCACCGCAGCGCTGCAGAGCCAGAACGGCATCGCAGCGAAGACGGTTTCAATCATCGATGACAATTTGAAGGGCGCTTACACGTCGTTTTCGAATTCGATCGAGCGCATCGAGAGCCAGCTGGCAAAGCCGGTCCTGGAGCCGTTCAAGAATGAGCTAAACAAGCTCGCCGAGGAACTCACAAAGTTTGCCGAATCTCCCGACTTCAAAGAAATTCAGGAAAAAGTTGGAGAGATGGCCACCGAGGCGGCGCGCGCTCTCGACACGTTCCTTCATGGGATCGACTGGAAAACATTTCTCGACGACGCCAAATCGTCGCTTTCCGGTGTCGTTGAAGGCCTCAAGAAGGTCGCTGATTCGGCCGGGACGATTGCCGACGCCGTGGCGAAAACGGCGGACGCGGTGGGTGGGGCTTATCACACTCTTGGTACAGCGGTAGATCTAGTCGTTGACGGCGCTGCAAGAGCTGGCGACGGTTTTGTTACGCTGTTCGAAAAAGGCGCTGCATTAACTGAAGGTACCGAAGCGGCAGCTGAGCATTTCGAGAGCCTGCATGCCGTGCTTCAATCCACGGCTAACGCGGCTGGCAATGAAGCCGCTCGCCACTATGAAAAGCTCGGCGAAGATTTGGCCGACCTTGCTGGCGATGCAGAAAAAGCCGCCGGGAGCACTGCCAAGCATGGCGAGGCTGCAGCAGCTGCGGCACCAAAGGTGGGCGCGCACGGCGATGCTACGCACAAGGCAAGCATCGACGTTGAAAACCTGCATCAGGCGCTCTTGCCGATTTCTCCGGTCATCGAGCGGGCGGCCGAATCCACCGGTTCTCTTGCTGAGCGACTTGATCGAGCATCCCGAAGCATCCTCGACCTGAAAGACAGTAGCGGAAAAACGCTCTCCGGCGTCGATGCCCTCAAGGAATCAATGAAGTTGCTGGGGACCACCAGTCAGCAGGCTCTTGAGGAGGCCGCTAATAGAGCGGGAAGGCTGTTTGCGAATGTAAACCAACTCTCCGCGGATACGGCGGCGGGTTTGGCTGATCGTCAAAACGCATTCCTTGCCTATGCGGCGGCAGCTCTTGCCGCGAATGCGCAATTGGACGATGCAGCAAAAGCCGATATTCGTGCGCGCTTGGAGCAACAAGGGTCGATCCTCGGCGTAACGATTGCATTGGGAGAGCTCGAGAAGGCGTCCGCGAGTAGCAGCGCTGCGCTTCAAAGCGATGCGCATCGCAACATTCGCTCGTTCGAAGACATGCGCCAAACTGCCTTGGCCAATGCCGGGGCGCTTTCAGGTGGCCCGGAATCTATCGCTAGTGCGGCCGACCAAGCTGGTCAGGCGTATGACCGATTCGCCGACAAGGGTGAAGAGGGTTTCGCTGATCTGACGCAAGGTATAGCCAATGCGCGCGCTGGATATTTGGGTCTGTCGCAGGCGGCAGCTGACTTCTATGACAAAGCGCTAAAAGGAAATTTCGACCTCGGTCATAGCGACGACGGATCCGGTTTCGATCGCGTCGCGCGCGCGATGGCGGACGCGATGGCGCAAACCGATGCGGCGATCGCGGCGCAGCGCAAGCAGTTGCAGGACGAGATTGCCGACATCAGCGGCGTCGGCGATGCGGCCACGGATGCTTTCGGCAATCTGAATCGCGGCGCGATAAATAGCATCGGCTCGCTCGAGGCGATGAAACGTGAAATCGAGGACGGCACGTTGCCGGCCTTCAACCTGCTCGGCAAGGCCGACCTCGCCCCGCTGCAGCAAGCGCTCGATGCCGCGATCGCACGGGCGCAGCAGCTGAAGCAAGCTGCGGAGGCCGCCGAGCAGCAATTCAAATCGCTGGCGGAGGCGACGCTCGATGCGCTCGACGCAGAAACGGGCAATTCGCTCGGCCAGGAAGAGCGCAGACACAAGAAAGTGCTCGAGGATTTGAAGGATGCCGCGACCAAAGCAGGCGATCTGAATACTCAGGCTTTTCGAGACGCGATCGCCAACGAAAACAAGCTGCATGAGCTGAAGCTCGAAAAGATCAAAGACGAACAGGACGCAAGAGACAAAAAGGGCAAATACGCGGACCCAGTCGACAAGGGCTCGAACGGCAACGCCGGCGGTGGCGTCGACTTCAACGGCGGCCGCGGCCATGTGGTGGATCTACACGGCCCGCACCGCAGCATTCGCATCAACCTGCCCGATAGCGAGCAGGGCGACAACCTCGAAGGGTTCCTGCGCGAACTCGAGCGCTCCAAGAGTACTTCGCAATGACCGATATCACACTCGTCAGCGGTGCGACCACGATCACGTTGCCCAAGGAAATGGAATGGGTCGATCGGTTCACGCGCAATCTGGTCGCGCAAAACGTCGAGATCACCGCCGGCGGTAGCCAGGTGATCGAAGAGTTTCAGCAGCAGGGCGGATTTCCGATCACGCTCGTCGCGCGCGGCGCCAATGACACGTGGGTCACTCGCGATGTCATCGCGGCGTTGCAGACGCTGGCAGACACGCCGCTAGCCGAACCCATGGAGCTCACCTACAACGACGGCACCGTGGTGCTTTGCCGCTTCCGCTACAACGGCAACACACCGGCCGTCAACGCGATTCCGGTGACCGTGCAGAGCGGCCACTTCCAGATTTTCCCCGAGGACGATGACAGTCCTTACGCCTTGACCCTCTCACTATTCCAGGCATCCGAATGACCGTCGAATTCGCACTGCTGGCCAGCCAGCGGCTGACCGATAACCCCGATGGCGGCGGTTCCATGACGTCGACCATCATCCCCGACAACGTCGCAGACAATCTGTTCGGTCCGATCAGTCGCATCAATCGCGCGAACGGCAACGTTAGCCTACGCAAGGCGATCGCGAAGGCGCTGACCGCCGACACGAAAACCTTTTTCGGTTCGCATGCGATCGTTGCGAAGCCGCCGGCGAACGATGGCGTGAGCGCGCTCATGTTCGCCACGGGCAGCTGGACCGATGAACGCGTCGACGCCGTCGATCGGCTCGAGTCGTACCTGGTGCAAGGTCCGCAGACACGGTTGTGGGCCTATGGTCAGCAGGTCGCTGGCCAGCGCTCGGTGCTGTGCTATCAGCCGGTGACTGAGCCGCTGCCGAACATCGGCGAGACCTACGTGCTGGTGAACCAGTTTGATGATCCTAACGTCGAGCAGTTCGTGCGCTTAACGTCGGTGGCCAGCACGATTCGCACGTTCATCGACAATGTCGGGCCGTATCAGCTCAACGTGGTAACGATGGGCATCAGCGAGCCGCTGCTGCAGACCTTTCCGGGCATTGGACCGACCCGGTTCAGCGATGTCACGCCGAAGTCGCTGCTCTGCACGACCAACGCCGCTGACGCGGCAAACTACTACGGTGTGCAGACGCTGACTGAGGATGTCGACTCCGGCGCCACGACATGCACGCTCACTTCGGTGTTCGGCCAGCTGGTGCCTTCCTCGGTCGGCGAGACCGCGATCACGAATGCGACGCCGCTCGGCACGTCGGCTTTGATTGCGGCGGCGGACGATACCTATACCGAATCGTTCAATTGGGTTGATGGCACGACGCATTTCTTTGCCACGCGCCCAGTGCTGCCTGGCTCGCTGATTGTTCATCGCGATGGCAGTGGATGGTCACGCGCCGACGACGGCGCCGGCAACATCATCGATACGGTCACGCATGAAGTGCTGGCCACGATCGACTACGCCAGCGGCTTCGTGACGCTACTCAACATAGGCGCCTTCAACTCCAACTCGATCAACCTGACGTACATCCCGGCCGGCGTCGCGCAGCAGTCGCCGTTCACGGCGCAGCAGCCCGTGACGCAAAGCACGCGTGGCTACCTGTATGTGCAATCCCTCGACCCGATGCCAACGCCTGGCTCACTCGTCGTGAGCTACCGCTCGTTCGGCCGCTGGTACGACCTCAAGGACGACGGCAGCGGCGCGCTCTCCGGTGCGGCCGGCGCCGGCAGCGGCCTGGTGCGCTTCGATACGGGCACGTGCACCGTCACCCTCGGCGCACTGCCCGATATCGGCAGCAATGTGGTGTTCGCCTGGGGCACGCACCAGGACTACGCCATCAAGACGGGTGACATCGCGATCGAGGTGCCGGCCGTTACGCTGCAGCTCGCGCATCCGGCAAAGCCCGGCACGATCAGCATCACCTGGTCGGATGGCAGCACGCGGACGGTCACCGACGATAGCCACGGCGCGCTCACGGGTTACGGGACCGGCACTGTGGACTATGGATCCGGACGGATCACGTTGCGGCCGACGATCCTGCCCTCGAGCAGTGCCGGCTTCTCCGTCGCGTATCAGTCCAATCCGGCGACCACGCAGAATCTCACGCCGTCGCGCACCGGCAGTGTCATCGACATCACGCTTTCATCGGCGCCGATCGCGCCGTATTCGGTGCTGATCACCTATTTTGTGCACATGCCGGCGAGCTGGCCGGCCGATATCGGCATCGGCTTCGGGCCCAGCGGCACGATCCAGATGACTGTGTACGACGACGGTTCCGGAAATCTCTACTCGAAGTTCATGCCGGGCTCGATCATCGGCACCGTCAACTATACGACCGGCGCCGTTTCGTTCGATCCGGATGCGACCGTGGTAAGTGCGCACCTCGAGTACTCGACGGGATCCGTTCAACAGTGGGATGCGGGCGCCAGTCCGCCGGCATACGGCGCGCAGCCGCAACGGGTCCAAAACAGCTGGGTACTCGACGATTTCACTGCCGCGTTCACCGACGGCGATCCGATGACGGTCAAGTCAACGGCCGCGTCGGCGTCGGCCAGCGCGACCACTGAGAATTTTTCCGCGCCGCCGGTGATCGCGGATCTCACGCCGACGACGGTCGAGCCGATCGTGCCTGGCAGCGTGCGTTTCACGTTCGCCAGCGACGTCTACGTCGATCGTGCAGGCGCGCTTTATCGCTCGATCAATCACGTGACCGGCGCCGGCATCTATGCGGGCTCGATCGACTACATCTCCGGCGTGGCCACCATTGTCAGCTGGACGTTCAATGCGGCCGTGTTTTCCATCCAATCGCTGCTGACCGCCATCGGGCAGACGCCGATCGGATACCTCGCGAGCCGCGTATCCGGTCAGGCGGTGCGGCCCGCGAGTTTTTTCATTCAGGCAAATCGCCGCAGCGACGGCACGCTGATCACAGCGACGGCCGACGTCGACGGCAACTGGTCCAATACGCACATGACCGGCCACATTGAAGTGGTCACCGGGTTCTACTCGGTGCGTTTCGGCCAGCTGGTGCTCGATTCATCGCTGACGACAGACGACAAGCTCGAGACCTGGTATGACCCTGGCGCCATCGACGGCGACGGCAAGATCTGGCGCCCGGATGAAGCGCTGCCCGGCACGATCAAGTTCTCCTGCGTCGTCGAGACGACGTTGCCGCTGAGCGCCAGCGTGCTGGGGCTGGATCCGGTGCGCCTGCCGACCGACGGCCGCGTGCCGATCATCCGGCCAGGCAACACGCTCGTATTCCGCAATCCGCTGACCTTTACCATGCCGCATCCGCTGACGGCTGGCCAGGTCGTGTCGCTGCCGCGCGATTCCCTCGAGAGCGCGGTGCTGTATGACGCCGACGGCGTCTTGGTCGATGACGCAAAGTACACGGCCGACGTCGCCGCCGGCACGATCACGATGGCGGATCCGCTCAGCTTGAGCAGCTACACCGAGCCGCTCGTATGCGTGCACGCCGTGGCCGACATGGTGCTGTGCTCCGACGTCGACATCGCCGGCGGTATCAGCTTCTCGCCGGCGCTGGTCAACGACTATCCGGCCGCCTCGAGTTTTGTCAGCTCGGCGCTGATCGCCGACAACGCCGGCAACCTGAGCGCCGGCGTCGAGAACCTGTTCACGCAGACGACGTGGAATTTTCATCCGGAGACGCTCTGGTCGAATTCGGTGCAGGGCACGTCGACGACGGCGCAGTTCAACGACATCGACTTTCCGATCCAGGTGCTCAACCGCGACACGATCAAGCAGCGCGTGGCGTTGATCTTCACCAGCGCGACCACAGGCAACATCGCGTTCGAGGAGGAGGGCATTATCGGCACGTTCAATACGTCGACTAACGTGGCGCCGGTCAATCCGGCCACCGGCAATCCGTACTTCGTGATGGATCACCTGGGCTTCGGCACGGGCTGGGCAACCGGCAACGCGATCCGTTTCAACCTGCGCGGCGCCGGCTTCCCGATCTGGTTCGTGCGATCGGTGCAGGCCGGCACCACGGATGCCGATACCGACAGCTTCACGGCGGAGCTGCGTTGGGATGAGTAACACCGATTTCCCGACTGCGCTCGACGATTTCACCAACCCGAGCGGCACCAGCAAGACCGACGGCACCGGCGTGGGAGGCCCGCCGGTGCTGCATTCGCTGCAGCATGCGCAGTTGAATGACGCGGTTGAGGCGCTCGAAGCGAAGGTCGGAATCGATGGAAGCACTGACGCGTCGTCGATCGACAACAAGCTGCAGCAGCTGTTCGGCTCGCGGATTATTTTCGGTCCGGGCGCGCCCTCGAGCGGCCTCGGCGTCGACGGCAACTTGTATCTCGACTATACCGCGCGCGACCTGTACGGCCCGAAGACATCGGGCGCATGGGGTTCCCCTGCATCACTGATTGGCGCGACCGGCGCCACCGGCCCGGCCGGAGCGACGGGCGCTGCCGGGGCCACGGGTGCCGCAGGCGCGACCGGTGCGGCGGGTGCTACGGGCCCCGCGGGAGCGACAGGCGCCGCAGGCGCAACCGGTGCCGCCGGTGCAACTGGCCCTGCGGGTGCTACGGGCGCCACCGGTGCACAAGGTCCGACCGGCGCAGGCACCTCGCTCTATTTTCGACGTGACGAGTTCACCGCCAGCGCTGCGGATGATCAGTTCATCCTGAACCAGACTCCGTATGCAACGCCGGCGTCGACTGTTCGCATCGTGGTCGATGGATTGGAACTGCCGTATTCGGATCTGACGTTTTCTCTGCCCTATGTGACACTGAATTCGCCGCTCAGCGGCGGCGAAAAAGTCGTCTGTTCGTATTGGTCGGCCGTCTCGCCGACGTCGACATCTCTCGGCAATTCGGGTTCACACGATACGTACTTCGCCAATGTCGTGTCGCTGGTCCACTTCGATGGCACAAATGGAGCAACGACGGCGAGCGATGTGATCGGCACAACGTGGACAGCCAGCGGCACGGCCGCGCTATCGACGACGTCGCCGAAGTTTGGTAGCGCCAGCGCACATTTCGCCTCTAGTGGCGGGTTCGCGGCTGGAACGTCGCCCGTTGTTGGCACCGGCGACTATACGATCGAATGTTGGATCAACACGAATGCGGTCAGCAGTGGCTCCTATTGGTCCGTGTGGACGACTGCGTCGTCGGTGCGCGGTGTATGGGTACACAACAACACCGTGGAATTCTGGGACGGCACACTGCGCTTTGCTTCGTCTGCGCTTACGTCTGGCTGGCATCACGTCGCGGTATCGCGCATCAGCAATGTGCAGACGTTGTATCTCGACGGCGTCGCGCAAGGCACGTTCTCCAATGGCACATCGTGGCAGATCGACCATATCGGCACAGATCCGGGGGGCGATCACTTCGCCGGCTACATTGACGAGTTCCGCATGACCGATACCGTCGGGCGGTATACCGCGAATTTCACCCCGCCGACCAATCCATTTCCGAACTCGTAGGACCGCAGAATGTGGGCACGCTCTACGACTCCAAAAACATCTACGACTGGGATGGCACCTACGACGGCGGCCCGGGCGTGCCGATCGGCGCGCCAAGCCACACGCACCAGCTGCGCGTGCGCTATGAGAAGGGCCAGCAACACGAAGGCGCGCTCACGGCCGTCACGCACCAGGCGCAGCCCGAACAATCGGACTTGCGTCTGCGCGGCGACGCCGGCGTTCCCTTCGACCGCCCCATGCATGCGCCCTGGTCGGCGATCACTGCTCTGCAGGCGGACGAGCGCCTCGCCTGGCGGCCGCCGCTCGATCATGAGAGCAGTACTTCAGCGCGCTGGTCAGCAACCGTTGCGCGCGATCGTGCGGTGCGCATCGGTGTCGACCGCACTGCCGAGAGCCATGCAAGCGATGTGCGCGCGCGATGGTCAGGCGTTGGGGCTGTGCAGCGCGAGACCTTATTGCCATGGCGACGCGGCCTGCCGCGCGGGCGCGCCGTGCGCCTGCGATCGCTCGAGGCGCAACCGCACAACCTTTTCCTCCGTTTGCCTTGGCGACCAGGCGCACCGTTCCGGAGCGGCTACGGCATTCCGTATGGCGGCGAACCGGATCCGCCTCCCGGCTCGGCCATCATCGTTCCGCCGCTCGAGGTGTACTCCATGACGCCGGTGCTTAGCATCTTGCGCGTGTCCGATGCGGTCGACGTGTTGGCGATCGACTGCTCCGTGAGCTTGAGTTCGGACGCGTGGGCCTGGTCATTCCAGGCGAGCATCCCGTGGAAGTGCCTGCCGCTGGTGAATCCCAACACGCACAGTTCACCGGTCGAAGTGCAAGTCACGATCAACGGTTATGTGTGGAAGTTCGTTGTCGAGGCCTTCGCCGACGAACGCAAATTCGGCGGCACCAACTGCCGGATCTCCGGCCGATCGCTCTCGGCTTATCTGAGTGCGGACTATGCGCCTCTGGTCAGTGATTCCAACGCGATCGCCGCGGACGCGTCTCAGCTCGCCGACGACTTGATGCCGACCGGATGGACCGTCACCTGGACGTCGCCGGATTGGCTTGTGGCTGCGAACCTGTTCACCTATGCGGACCTGGCGCCGATCAGCGCACTGGCGCAGCTGGCCGCGTCGATCGGCAGCATCGTCGTGCCGGATCCCGTTGACCAGGCGCTGACGATTCAGCCGACCTATCCGGTGTCGCCTTGGAACTGGGGCGCGCCGGCGCCGGCGGACGCGGTTGCGCACACCTGGCTGGCGTCGCACACCTATGCGGAGGGCGATATCGTCACGCCGCCAACGCCGAACGGCCGCAGCTACATCGCGCTCGAGGGCGGAAACAGCGACACGCTCGAGCCGGGTTCATGGCCGACCGACAGCGGTGAATCGTTCACCGACGGCGGCGTGACCTGGCAACTCGTGGCGGCTCCCTACGCCAAGATCCCGAAGGCCTTCTGGACGTCGATTTCTGGCCAGTGGGAAGGCAACTTCGTGGCCGGTTACAACGGCGTCTACGTCAGTGGCCAGAATTCCGGCGTGAGCGGCCGCGTCAAGCGCGCGGGCACGGACGGCGCGGCATTGCTGCCCAGCGTCAGCGACGCGCTTATTTGCCACGTCGACGCGGCACGCGAGCGCGGCCGCCACGAGCTGGCCAAGGCCGATCGGCGCAAGACCGAGACCCTGCGCTTGCCACTGCTGCCGGCGCCCGCCGGCATCGGCAATCCCGGCGTGCTGCAGCGTGGCCAGCTGCTGCAGCTCGAGGAGATCGACGGCACCCTATGGCTTGGCCAGGTGCTGTCGGTGCAGATCGACGCGACGCGCTCGAGCACGGCCTTAAGCGTGCGCCAGACGGCCAGTGTGGAGCGGCACGCATGATCAACTTCTGGCGCCGGCTGACCGGCATCCTGCCGACGGATCCGCTGCGGCTCGGCACGATCGACACGGTCAACGCCGACAACACCGTCACGTGCACGCTGTCGAACGGCGGCAAGTTGACCGTGCGCGGCACCGGCACCGTCGGCGACCAGGTGTGGATCCGAGACGGCAAGGTTCAGGACACCGCGAGCGGCGTGACCACGTTCGCGGATCAGGACGTGTGAGGTAAGCGAAAAAACAAGACGAGCGACCGCCGGCGGTGTTGTAGCACCAGCGGCGGCCGCCGACACCGCGATCAGCCGCGGGCCAGCCGAGGCTCGCCACTCCGCGCGCGGAGCGGCCTCAGCGAAGCCTTGAAACAGGCTGTCGTGCTGATGCTCCAGCGCTGAGTCTGAGCCTGTGAGACGCGTCGCGCTACCATGCAGCGCGATGGCCGTCCGGATACCACGCACAATTCAGTGGCGAGAGCAGGTCGCCGCACGTCGGCAATCGATAGCGGCTTGGGCGTGCGTTTCAGGCCTGCGTCTAATTGTTGTCGGCGGCAGTAACTATGTCGACCGCGCGAAGGTGTTCGCGGTGCTCGACGCCGTGCATATCGATCGCGGCATCCGCGAGATTATCGAGCGCGGCTCGGCCGGCGCCGATGCGTTGGCGCGCGACTGGGCTGCAGCTCGGGGCGTAATGTGTACCATGATCGCCGCCGATCGCACTCTCGGACGGCGTGCTGCTCAGTGTCGGAATGACGTTCTACTCGCCATGAAGCCGGACGGCGTGATCGCGTTCCCTGGGGGCAGAGCAACGGCCGAGCTGGTGGACCGAGCTGTGCGGGCGGAACTGATCGTTTGGCAGCCTAACGTGACCTTGTCTACGGCCGATCGGCCACCATCTTAGCGGTTCGCCTTGAAAAGACCGCCATGAGCGCCTATCATTCGCGGCCCGGTGGCGTGATTGTAATCCGGAGCGGTTCGTTCAGATATCGAACGTAGCTCGCCCCCGCTACCAGAACTAGAATAAAAGGGGCTCCATAAGGGAGCCTTATTTGTTTTAGGAAGGCTGTACGGTTTTTGCAAGGCGTCAGATTTTGCTTCACTAGCGCATGGATTGCGCGTTGCCGGTGTCTGGACACGAAACAACGGCGGACTATGGAATGGGCCTTTTGGCCTTTTTTTATTTCCGCTACCTGAAAATGCGCCACGGCAGGCGGCAACGTTGGATCGATTGCAGACTTGGATCGTGTTTGTTTTGGATCGTGCTTGATTGGATCGTGCGTCAACTTAGAACATGCGTAACGAAGAATTGACCGAATTGCTGGCGCCCGTGGTGGCGGACCTGGGACTCGAATGCCTCGGCGTCGAGTACAGCCCGTCGCACGGCAACGGCCTGGTGCGCGTGTATATCGAGGCGCCGGATCGCGCGGTCACGGTCGACGATTGCGAGGCTGTCAGCCGGCAGGTTTCGGCGACGCTGGACGTGAACGATCCGATCGATGGGCGCTACACGCTCGAGGTGTCGTCGCCCGGGCTGGACCGGCCGCTGTACACGCCGGCGCATTTCGCGCGCTTCATCGGCAGCGAGGCGAAGGTCGAAGTGAACCTGCCGTTGAACGGCCGGCGCCGCTTCCAGGGCCCGATCCGCGCGGTCGAGGGCACGACGATCGTACTGGATCAGGATGGCGTCGCGGTGAACATCGCCGCCGACAACATCCACAAGGCCAAGCTTGTCGCGGAACTCGATGAGAGACCGGGCAAGGTGAACAAAGGCAAGAAAGCGAAAAAGGCAAAAGTATAAAAACCCGGGCCGCCAAGAATCATCTAGACCATCCGGCACTGCCGGATGCAGGAGCTGCAAAAATGAGCAAAGAACTACTGTTGGTCGTCGACGCGGTCGCCAATGAAAAGGGCGTCGCCAAGGACGTGATCTTCGACGCGATGGAAGCGGCGCTCGCTTCCGCGGCGAAGAAGCGCTATCCGAACGAGGATATCGCGGCGCGCGTCAGCATCGACACGCACAGCGGCGAATACGAAACGTTCCGCCGCTGGGAAGTGGTGGCCGACGACGTCGTGATGGAATCGCCGGACCGGCAGATCCGCATGATGGACGCGGTCGACACGCGCGCCGACATCCAGATCGGCGAATTCATCGAGGAGCAGATCGAGAATCCGGAATTCGGCCGCATCGCGGCGCAGGCGGCCAAGCAGGTCATCGTGCAGCGCGTGCGCGAAGCCGAGCGCGCGCAGGTGGTCGAGGCGTACAAGGATCGCGTCGGCGAGCTGATCACCGGCGTGGTCAAGCGCGTCGAGCGCGGCAGCGTGTTCCTCGATCTCGGCGGCAATGCCGAAGCCTATATCCCGCGTGATCGCGCGATTCCGCGCGAAGCGGTCCGCGCCGGCGATCGCGTGCGCGGTTATCTGTACGAAGTGCGCGCCGAGCAGCGCGGTCCGCAGCTGTTCGTGTCGCGCTCCGCTCCGGAATTCATGATCGAGCTGTTCAAGCTCGAGGTGCCGGAAGTCGGCCAGAACCTGGTCGAGATCAAGGGCGCCGCGCGCGATCCGGGCGATCGCGCCAAGATCGCCGTGCTCGCGCACGATCACCGCACCGATCCGATCGGTGCCTGCATCGGCATGCGCGGTTCGCGCGTACAGGCGGTGTCGAACGAGCTCAACGGCGAGCGCATCGATATCGTGCTGTGGAACGACAATCCGGCGCAATTCGTCATCAATGCGATGGCGCCGGCCGAAGTGCAGTCCATCATCATGGACGAGGAAAAGCACTCGATGGATATCGCGGTCGCCGAAGACAAGCTGTCGCAGGCGATCGGCCGTGGCGGCCAGAACGTGCGCCTGGCCAGCAAGCTCACCGGCTGGCAGCTCAACGTGATGACGCAGGATCAGGTCAGCGCGAAGTCCGAGGCCGAACAGATCGCGGCGCGCACGCTGTTCCAGGAAAAACTCGAGGTGGACGCGGAAATCGCCGCGATCCTGGTGCAGGAAGGCTTTACCTCGGTCGAGGAAATCGCCTACGTGCCGAGCGCCGAATTGCTGGCCGTCGAAGGCTTCGACGAAGATATCGTCGAGGAACTGCGTGCGCGTGCGCGTGACGCGCTGCTCACCGAGGCGCTGGCCGTCGAGGAAGACATCGAAGACAACAAGCCGGGCGAGGATCTGCTCGAAGTGCCGGGCATGGAGGAATCCGTGGCCTACGCGCTGGCGCAGCACAAGATCGTCACGCGCCAGGATCTCGCCGACCTGGCCACGGACGAACTCGTCGAACTTGCCATCGACGGCGTCGATGAAGATACGGCGCGCGACCTGATCATGGCCGCGCGCGCCGCGGACAAGGCAGCCTGATGCCGCATGACGCGAACATTGTCATGCGCATTTGCTTTAGGAGAATGAGAACACCATGTCGGACGTAACCATCAAGCAACTCGCGGGCGTACTCGGCATGGGCGTGGACAAGCTTCTCGTCCAGCTCGCCGAAGCCGGCATGAAATTCTCGAGCCCCGACCAGGTCGTGTCCAGCACCGAGAAGGTCAAGCTGCTCGGCTTCCTGCGCCGCACGCACGGCAAAGTCGAGAAGGAAGCCGAGGACACAGCGCCGCGGCAGATCACGCTCAAGCGCAAGACGGTCAGCGAACTGACCGTCAATCAGGGCGCGGCGCGCGGCAAGACCGTGAATGTCGAAGTGCGCCAGAAGCGCACCTACGTCAAGCGCAGCTCGGTGAGCGAGGATCAGAGCATCGATCCCGAGCGCGAGGACGCGATCAGGAAGCTGGCGGATTCGCAGCTCAAGCGCGAAGGCGAGGAAATCGAACGCAAGGATCAGGAGCGCCGCCGCCTCGAGGAAGAGGCCAAGCTGCGCGCCGCCGAAGAAGCACGGCGCGCGGAAGACGCGCGCGTGCGCGCCGAAGCCGAAGCCAAGACCGTCACGGCGCCCGCCGCGACACCGGAAGCACGCACCGAAAAACCGGCGCATGGCGCGCCGGCGCGCAAGCCGCACGACGATCGTCCGGCGCGCGCACGCGTGCCCGGCGCGGTCGAGGAAGCCACGCCGCACAAGGCCAAGCAGAAGCACGGTTCGCATCGCATGCGCGAGGACGGCGAAGATGCCGACGGCGCGAACAAGTATTTCGGCGCGGAGCTGCATCTTTCCGATGCCGGCCACGCGCGCCGCGGCGCGGTCAAGAAGAAGCCGCGCAAGCAGGTCGAGCCGATGCGCGGCCCGTCGTCGTCGCATGCGTTTTCCAAGCCGGCTGCGCCGGTCGTGCGCGACGTGGCGGTCGGCGAGTCGATCATGGTCTCCGACTTGGCGCAGAAGATGGCCGTCAAGGGTGCCGACGTGGTCAAGGCACTATTCAAGATGGGCGTCATGGCGACCATCAATCAACCGATCGATCACGACACAGCCGTGCTGGTGATCGAGGAACTCGGTCACAAAGCGGTCAAGCTCGAGGAGAATAACGCGGAAACCACACTGGCCAAGGTCGAAGTCGTCGGCGAGCGCGTAGCGCGCGCGCCCGTAGTCACCATCATGGGCCATGTCGATCACGGCAAGACCTCGCTGCTCGATTTCATCCGGCGCACGAAAGTCGCGTCGGGCGAAGCCGGCGGCATCACGCAGCACATCGGCGCGTATCACGTGAAAACCGACAAGGGCGTGATCTCGTTCCTCGACACGCCGGGCCACGCCGCATTCAGTTCGATGCGTGCGCGCGGCGCCAAGCTCACCGATATCGTCGTGCTGGTGGTTGCCGCCGACGACGGTGTCATGCCGCAGACCATCGAGGCAATCAATCACGCGCGCGCCGCGAAAGTGCCGCTGCTGGTCGCCATGAACAAAATGGACAAGCCCGAGGCAAATCCCGACCAGGTCAAGCAGGGTCTGGTGCAGCATGAAGTCGTGCCGGAAGAATGGGGCGGCGAAGTGCGCATCGTCCCGGTGTCGGCCAAGACCGGCGACGGCGTCGACGATCTGCTCGATGCGATCCTGTTGCAGGCCGAGGTGATGGAACTGTCCGCGGTCAAGGACGGATTGGCGACTGGCGTCGTGGTCGAATCGAGTCTCGACAAGGGCCGCGGTCCGGTCGCGACGGTGCTGGTGCAACAGGGCACGTTGAAGAAGGGCGATTTCATCGTCTGCGGCGTCGAATACGGCCGCGTGCGCGCACTGTTCAATGAATCCGGCCAGCAAGTGGAAACGGCCGGTCCGTCGATTCCGGTGCAGGTGCTCGGACTTTCCGGCGTGCCCGATGCCGGGGATGATTTCATCGTCGTGCAGGACGAACGCCTGGCCAAGGATGTGGCGCAGGAACGTCATGCCAAGCGTCGCGATGCGCGTCTGCTCAAGCAGGCCGGCAATCGCATGGAAGACGTCATGGCGCAGATGGGCCAGGGCGAAGGCCAGCAGACGCTGAACATCGTGGTCAAGGCCGACGTGCAGGGTTCCGCCGAAGCGTTGCGCGAAGCGCTGACCAAGATCGGCAACGAGCTGATCAAGATCAATGTGATCTCGTCCGGCGTCGGCGGCATCACCGAATCCGACGCGACGCTCGCCGCCGCATCGAAGGCCGTGATCATCGGCTTCAACGTGCGTGCCGATGCGTCGGCGCGCAAGATCATCGAACTGAACGGCCTGGATCTGCGCTACTTCTCGATCATCTATGACGTGATCGATCAGGTGAAGCAGGTGGCGTCCGGTCTGCTCGGCAACGAGATCCGCGAGGAGATCATCGGCGTGGCGCAGGTTCGCGACGTGTTCCGTTCGTCGAAGTTCGGCGCGATTGCAGGCTGCATGGTGGTCGAAGGCACGGTCAAGCGGCACAAACCCATTCGCGTGCTGCGCGACAACACCGTCATCTTCCAGGGCGAACTCGAGTCGCTGCGCCGCTTCAAGGAAAACGTCGACGAAGTGCGCAACGGCATGGAGTGCGGCATCGGCGTCAAGCAGTACAACGACGTCAAGCCGGGCGACCAGATCGAGTGCTACGAACGCATCGAGTTCGCGCGCACGCTCTGATCATGCCGGCGAAGTCCTTCTCGCGTTCCGATCGCCTCTCCGCCGAGCTGCGCAGGCTGATCGGCACGATGGTGCACGAGGCAGTGCGTGATCACGCACTGCCTTCAATGAGTGTTTCCGATGTCGAATGCACGCGTGATTTCGACGTCGCCACGATCTATGTCACCGCGTTGGTTGCCGATACGTCGAAGGATGCGGTCAAGGCGCTCAACGAGATGGCCAAGGAATTCCGCCGCGAGCTTTCCAAGATCATGCGCGTGCGCCGCGTGCCGGAGTTGCGCTTCCGCTACGACGACTCGGTCGATCGCGGCGAACGCATCGACGCTTTGCTTCGCGGCGATACGTGACGTAGGGTGCGTCTCGGACGCACCATTGCGGACGCCTGACGCCTGACGCTTGCGCAACCCGGCATTCACCGCCGCCGACAGCATGAAGAAAAACCTCCGCAACCTTTCCGGCATTCTCCTGCTCGACAAGCCGCTCGGCTTGAGTTCGAACAAGGCGCTGCAGAAAGCGCGTCACTTGTTCCAGGCCGCCAAGGCCGGCCATAC
>Ga0207694_10001122_pt1 | contig 23196 bp, 59 predicted proteins | sample KBSC34metaG_FD_184353 | JGI IMG/M metagenome (GOLD analysis project Ga0207694, IMG submission 184353) | Corn rhizosphere microbial communities from Kellogg Biological Station, Michigan, USA - KBS C3-4 metaG (SPAdes) (version 2) | ecosystem: Host-associated > Plants > Roots > Rhizosphere > Soil... | reverse complement strand
GTCGTTGGGGCCGTAGACGCTCTCCAGAGCGCTCTCGTGGTCCCCGTCCATGTCGTCGAACCGATCCTCGTCCCCGTAGTCGCAGTCGTCCCCGCTGTCCTCCTCGTCACCATCGAAGTCCCGATCCTCGTCCGCCTCTTCCGGGGCGAACAGGGCCGTGGCCTCGTCGAGATCCTCACCGAAGGAGCTGTCACCGTTCAGGAGCTTGTTCGTGTTGTCCATGGTTCAAATATAACCTTTCTTGCGAGGGTTGTGAACTAAAAAGAGAGAAAAAGAAACGTCCTCGGTAGGAATCGAACCTACGACCGACGGGTTAGAAACCCGCTGCTCTATCCGCTGAGCTACGAGGACTAGGAACCGACCCGAGCCTAGAAGCTCGGATCGCGACGGTCTTCGGCCTTTCCGAGAAAGAGGGAACCACCGTCACCGATGGCGCAGCCGACCTCGTAGAAACGTCCGTTCTTTCGGAGGGAGAAGGTTCGCACTCGGCCCTTCTCGCTGAACCCCACCTGACGGCCGTTGCGTTCGACCTGGACGATCTCGCCCGCATAGCTGTCGCAGCCGATGCAGTACGAGGCGGGCATGCCAACGGTCGGAACCAGGCGCTCGGTCTTTTCGTTTCTTTCCATCGCGACCTCCATGAATCAAATATAGCTTCGATGGGGTATTTTGTGAACTAAAAAAACGAACTATTATTCGACGCCCTGCTCGTAGAAACGCAAAGTCGCGATTCTATGATGAATCATGGCGTGCGTGTGCCGTCGTAGTTGCGTTCCGACGCCGAATTCGCTATCCCAGGTGTCCCGAAGGCGTTTCTTCCAAAGGTCTTTGATTTCTTTTCGGAGATCGTGACACTCTTGCTCGTTTTTCATAACGGGGTAGACCGGATTCGAACCGGCATTTGCAGTTCCGTTACGGGTAAGGACTTCGGTGTCCCCCCGCCTAATACCCCATGTTTCTACGTGAAGTCCGGGCAGTGCAGTGCCGCTGTCCTTGGCGAGAGCAAGCTCGGGCAGTGGATCGCTGCGTAGTTGTAGAGGTCCTGGTAGACCTGACCGTTCGTGGGCATTGCTGGCGCACACTGCCCGTAGGAGGCAAAGAAGCTTTCGAGGCACGCAAGCTCCTCGTGAGCAATCTCGGGGCATCCTGGAGCCGCCACGGCAGCCACAGCGCCATCGTGACACTTCGCTCGGTCTGCGTCCGAAACCTCGTGGTCCGGCTGCGTGCAAGCGAACGTAACGTCGAGCATGGCCACGCATTCGCCCGTGAGCTGATCCGTCTCACTTGCCGAGGCCGAGGGTTGACCGCACGCTGAGAAGATCCCGGCAGAGAAGAGGAAAAACAGGGTGATTCGGTTCGTCATGGTTCTAATATATCCTCACGTGGGGAGGAAGTGAACTGTTATTCTTCGTACATTTCGGCCCAAAGCGAGGCATAAGACTTGGCATAATCTTTAGCCAGATCGGCTTTCGTATGACGAGTCTCGGTCTTCCACCTGGAGCGCAATCCCGAATGTCCCAGAATTCCTAGAAGAAAAAGGGAGGACCCGCCGATTCCGCAGAGGCCAATGTAACTTGGCGAATAGCCTTCTGTCTCCAGCGTTCGGTCGCACATGAGACGGATCTGATGCTTTTCGTATTCTGTGAGCTTAATCATTGTTTTAGCCCGAAATTAAACGGTTTTTAACTCCAACTAGCATTGCCACGGAATTATGGAAACCGAAACCGTTCGTGCGTCAAGCAGATCCGAGCACGACACAACAGAACCCGGCTTTCTTCAGAAGCGCCTGCACCAATGTCTGTTGCCGAATTCCAGTATATACCAGTCCTCGAAAGAAGTAAACCTCTTAAATGACTTTGGGCCCCAAACCCTTATTTTCGGTGAGCGTTACGCATCGCCTACGATTAGAGTTTGAGACCCTCGGTCTATTTATCACAAATTATTAGTTTTTTATTAGTTTTTGTCAATGGGTACAGGTAGCGGTTTGAAGTTCCATTTCCCTGTGTCACTTTTTGGCATGGAGCCTTCGGCTCATGATCCGTTGCTCCCCATTTCTACAGTCTTTTTTTTGTTGTGTTCGGATTGACCGGGCTTTCAAGCCCGCATCATCGGACCATCACGTGCGTGATTTAGCATCGTATTATTCCTCTTTGGAGTCTCTGTCGGGACATCACAAGGCCGCCACTCATGGGTCGGCTACAAAGGAACGTCTGCTAGCGCAAGGTTGGTACCCTCTTTCTTGGGAAATGCTAGGGTTGTGGTCTAGAACGTTATCAAAAGTCAGGGTCGGAGTCAAGCTCCAGTCTGCGTCCAGATTTCTCACGTGAGTATTCCATCACGATTTGCTCTGGATGGCTTTTCGGCCAGCTCCCTTTCCTTTGACTCTTTCTTTCTACCAGAACCAGGAACCGATTTGAACTGTTTTGTCGACTTACCGGACCCGCTGGATTCTCACGTAATGGCGACCGTCATCCGTCATCCCTTTCGTGAGTCGGGTGACATGCTCGTCATTTCGAGGCGCAAACCCCGGATTGCGGTTTTCGACGAGCTTGCCCGAAGGCAAGCGAATCATCGGCCATCGGTGCTCGTAGTAGCTCTGCGGAAGTTCCGGTGCCATCAAACTCTTGGAGTGGCTCATTTTTCCTCACAAAAAGGGAGCGGGGCAGCAAGGCTATGTTTTTCTCCTACACTGCCCCCGCATAATCACACCGGGACTCGAACCCGGAGTGTCCTGACCCATACGACAGGACGTCCCACCCGAGACTGCGACACCATGGCGGGCCCGCTTTATATAGACACTCCACGAGTGTCCCGAGCCCGCCACATCATTCGTTGTTGTTCAGCTCGCCTGGCCCTCGGCCTGGACGGGCACCCAGCGGCTCACGCAGCCCCGCTTGACCAGCTTCTGCACGTCGGGCATCGAGTCGCCCGCCGCCTGGTACTTCACCTTGTTGAAGGTCTGACGGTCCTGGAGGCCCACCGGCTTGACCGCACGCTTCTGCTTGCCATTGCTCATGTTCGTATCTCTCTTTCTTTTCGATATGTGGAAGGTTTAGGAACAGAACGAACCGGGAAAGTTTGAGGGAGGACAGAGGGAGAGAGGTTTCTTTTTTTCTCTCTTCTCTCTCTTCCCCCGACTTCTTTGTTATACTTCAGGTCAGGTCTTTAGTGAACCTATTTCGATTTTCTTTTCGGTCAGTCGCCGTACGTGGCATGTCCGGTCCGGCTGGAATAAGCCGGATTGATCACACGGACCGAAATCGTCCAGAACAAGAAGTATGCCGTGATGATGAACCAGTTCAGGCGATCATGCCGGGTTGTCAGACCGAAGGCGATCGAACCACCGTGAATGATTCGAGTCTTGATGCCCCAGGCTGTCGATCGAGCCTCAAGATCCGCCGGATAGTTGAAATCGTAGGTCTTGCGCTTGGGAACGATTCGCTCGATGATTGGCTTGGAGCTTGCACGGTACATCAGAGCTTCTCCTGACCATTTTTGGTCACGTACTTGTGCACGGACTGATAGTATTCAGGCTTGGCAGCGCTGAAAAAGGTGGGGGTTTTCGCCAGGGCAATTGCGGTGTCCAGATCCTCGGCGACGACCTCGACCTCACGATATTCGGTCTTTTCGATGAGAATCTTGAACTTGTAGCTCATTTTGTGCCTCAATGCAAACATACGCCGTAATAGCGTTACTTTGAACCGGATTTCATCAGACTGACGAGAAATTCTTTTGTGCTGATACAGCCCGAAAAAGAGCCATAATACACTGCACGAGGCGTTTCTCCGGGAATTGATACCAGGACGAAACAGCGCTCGATTCGAAGGTCAGTGTGTGGCAGTCGGCCACAACCGTTGTGCCATCCGTGATCGCTGGTGACTTCGAGAGTCGACCCGTTGATCACTGTTTTGTACGGATCGTCCATCTCTAGACACTCTAGCACAGGTCAAAGAGAATTGAAAGCTTTTCTTCACTTATTTAGCACGACCTCGAAAGTGTAACGTTCCCAGATAGTTGGGAATGTTTCTTTGCAGAGGGCGACCATCGCATCGAAATCGAGTGTATTTTCGCACAAGAACGTGCTATGAGACCCGGGCCTGGTATCAACAGTTCGGTCCCAAAAGGAAATTGCAGTCCAGCCATCCTTCTGGTGGAAAGCTGCACGTCCTTGAATTTGTGGACCTTTTGGACAAAGTCCAGTATCTACTTGAATTCCCCAAGGGATTTGTGTTACCGTGTCGGACCATCGAGGCTTTGAAAAGCCCTCGGACCAAAAGTAATGCCCTTTGTCCCGATAGCAACCGAAGTAGAGGATTTTCATTGGATCACATCCAGGTTGCATCATTGGATCACATCCAGGTTGCAGGTGCAAACACGTTCAAGCTATTACAGTAGCTATTCATTGTGTGCCAGGCGTTTTTGGAAATTATGCCATGGAGCTGGCCTGCATACCACTCCGTGGCCGCAATAGTATTGTCAAGATCTTTTCGACCCAGGTGACAGTCTGGCGTCAATCCTCTTGCAGCGAGGATTTCTGTCATTCTTTTGTCGCCAATATGAGCTTCACCTACACCGCCCTCACTAATGGCGGTGACAATTTGTCTCACAGTTCTAACGAATTCGCGGTCTTCTGGAAGTAAGTGCACATTATATGTGTACCACAATTCCAGGTCAGAATGAACCGATTTTCAGCCCACACGGCTGGGGTACGTGGCAATGCCGTTCCGCTCGTTCATCTTGATCGCCATGTCCAGGGGACGAGAATCCCAACGAAACCAGACTCCTGCGGCCGAGCACTCACCCCACAGTCGGCCATCGTCTCGGAGGGTCTGCTCGTAGACGCTTCTCGTTGCGATGGCACAAACCTGCTCGTTTTGCTGCATTCCCATTTCACTGCGCTCCATTCGTGTTTTGCTCGACGCCAGTCTGACGGGTCTTGAGACCGAAGGCGCTCTGCGCCGCCTGGAAACGACGGCAGACCACATTCTGCCCCACGTGACCATTTCGTGCAAGGGTTTTCAGAACCTTGGCCTTGGCTTCCTCGGGGCTCTCGGCGAGGATGTTGACCGTGAGAGAAACCTGGAAGAGTTCGTTGCTCATTGTTCAAGTATAGCCATTTCAAGACTAAAGTGAACAAAATACGAAAAAAACCTCCACCAAAATTTAGGGGGGTGGGGTACCCGAGGTAGAATTGCCCGCCGTGGAGTTGAACCACGTTCCATCCACTAGTAAGATGGTGCCTGCCCTGTTCAGCACAGAAGGCTGCGGACTAGAAATTAATTCAGCTTGAGATCAGCAAGCGACTGGTTTAGATAGCTGATACGCCACCCGCTAAGTTGACCAGACCTCTCGATCTCCATCAGCCTGCCTCCGATGTTGATGAGCACCTCGTGCGAGCAGTTCGTTTCGGCGGCCGCCTCGTAAAGCAAGCCCCAAACGACGTATTCGATCTGTTCTTTCGTCATGGTCAGACCTTGTGGACTTGCGTCATCACCCAAATCAAATCGGCAACTTCCGCTTCTTCTTGCCCTTCCTGGGCTGCTTGAAGCGCACGAACAAGAAGACGCCCAGCCGCAGCAGGCATGTTTACTGCAATCACTTCCATGCGATCTGCACCGCCACTGTCGCTCATCTGCGTTTTCAGTTGCTCGATCCAGTTTTGTTCGTTCGACATTGTTTGAATATAGTCCATTTGAAAACAAAAGTGAACTAAAATCGTTACTTCCAGGTATCGGGGTCTTCGCCAAGCTCCACGATAAGAGCTTTGGATTGCTCCTCTGTGAGCTTCTCGCTTGTCTGCTTGAGAATGCGTCCGAGGGACGCACACCCGTTGTCTCGACTAGCAGCCAAGCGGCCCGCCGCGATCGGGTCCTTTACTGCATCGAGTTCCTCGTGCGTCCAAATTTCCAGAACTACAGTAGTTTTGTAGGCCATTGTTTGAATATAGTCCATTCAAAAACAAAAGTGAACTAAAATCAGAAGACGATCTGATCACCGAAGGGCGACACGTAGTTGGTTCCACGAAGCACGCACTGAAGTGAATCTCCGTTTGGAAGGAGCACCGAGACCTTACGGCCGTCGTCCGAGATACCAATCACCTGAACCTTGAACGGGGCGACACCAGGCGCACGAAGCGTCACAGAGGCACCGTTATGGCAGGGTGCAGAAACCCGAGGAGCCGAGGGAAGCGAGCCGATTTCCATGTTTTTATCGAGATTCATTGTCAATCCTCTTCGTTGTGGACTCGGTCGATTCGACCATAGAGACCAGCATCGCGGTCGGTCACGGTGCCGTCAGGGTTCACGATCACGGTGACATCACCGTCTGCCTCACAGAAACCCTCGAAATACTTCGAGTTCTCTTCGGCCCGCATGTATGTGTCTCGCTTCTCTTTCGTGGTGAAAAAGAGAGGATACGCAGAACCATCACCGCCGCTCTGGACGTAGTAGTAGAGAGTGATTTTCATTTCAGCAGCCCCCGGAAGCAGATGATGGCGTGGGATTTGCCTTGAGTTCCTGATTGATCTCGTCGAACATTTCCTTGTTCGAAGCGTAGATGCGATGAGCCTTGTTCGCCACGATGCGCAGAACGGCCTCGGGCGGCTCGCTAGCAGTGAGAAGATGCGTAGCCACCATCTTCGTGGCCTCTTCGGCAGTGTCGGCTTCGACCGTACACTCCACCATCACAAGGAACTTCTGTTTCGACATGGCTCTGTTGTACCACAGCAAGTTGGGAAAGTAAAGCTATTTACGACGCTTCCGGTGCTGATAAACGTCGGCGAAAGCCTTCAAAACAATAACGCAGATCGAGCCAGTCAGCTTGACTTCTTCTACGATTTTGTCCTTGACTTTACGCAGCGTTTCCATTACTTTCTTCGATTCTTACGGGTTCGGTACTGGTCGTACATTTCCAGTGGCCACGTAACAAACAGAAGCGCCAAAGTCTGAAAAAACCTGGCATACTCACCAGACTTTTCCTTGACTTTTCGCAGAGTCTTCATCAGTAAATTACCGGCTCTTCGCCCTGGAAAAGCACAGCGACTCGGTTCTTGACCGAAGTCATAGGAGGAAAATCACGGGTTTCGATCGAGTGTCGAACCACCACGAGTTCTGGATTGGTTCTTGCCTGATGCTTGGGCGGAAGCAGCGAGATCTCTTCTGCCGTGAAAGGCGTTGACTTTTCCACACGAGTCACGTAGGTTCCCCGCTTGAAAAAGGCCGGATAGTCGTTCCAGTTGATGCCCTTCTCGTGGAGCATTTCCTGTTTCTCTGCACCCGTCTTCCCGTGAAGAGCCTTGTGCGAGAAATAGCCCTGTGCAGCCATCGAGATCGAGTTCTTGGTGGCATCGATCTCACGCCACAGAAGAGCGTTTGCGGCCTCCGTGAGAGTTGGCATGGTCCATGCACGAGAATCGAAGAAGGCGAGCTTGCCAGCCTTTTCCGGCAGACGCTCGGGGGCAAGCCTGTTGAAATGAGCCGTGGCAACCGCAGCCGTCATCGAAACGGTCTTCTGGATGCGCTGACCGAAGTAGGTCTCTGCCGCTCCTCTGGGCTCGTACATCACGAGAGAGATCTCATCGGACTGTGTGTAGCCCACGAGAGCATTCGTCTCGGCCACGAGGATCTTGGTGACGTCAACCATCAGACCAGAGAGACGCTCGTCGTACGGCCTGTGCAAGCCCTTGGTCCACCGTGAGAAGCCACGCCCATCCAAGCGGATGCAGACAGGCGCACACGGAAGGAAACGACGGCCACCTTCGGCCATTTCGTATTCTTTCATCCTATTTCCCAAACTATCGGTCTTATCGGACATGAATCCAGGTCTTTCTTTTCACGATCGACTGCATTGTCGCAAATGATACATTATATTTTCTTGCTAGAGCACGCATCGAATCAGGTGATGCTCGAATTTTTCGTATTTCATCCTCGGTAAATTTGGCATTGTGATGCTTTCTACCACGAGGATGTTTTTCTGGATTTTTTTGAAAGGTTTGTCTTCCTTTTTTGGCCATGTCTATGGCGTTATCTTTACTGGTTCCAAGAAATAAGTGAGTTATCTCATAACAAGGAGGATTATCGCACTTGTGCAAAACCTTCATTCCTGCCGGAATGGGTCCATTATACTCCTCCCAAGTCAATCTGTGAAGATATTTTGTTTTTCCACCAGACCATTTTTGACCATACCCAGCCGAAGAACGAGCTTTCGTCCATTCCAAACAGGGTTTTGGTTCATTTTCCATTCGCTAGGCGCCACCAGTCTTTGTCTTTTCCATGGAAAGTTTATTATACAGTAAGTCAGGTTGAATGTCAACCATTTTCACCAAGCTATACCTTCGGCCCTTGGCGGCATGCGGATGTCAAGCTCTTTGACTGCTGCTTTATACAGCTTTTCAGCATCTTCACGTGCCTTTTTCTGTTCCGATGACTCGTGAACAAAAGCACCTGGCGGACCACCAATGGCGATGATCCGAATCAATTCGGAGGTCTTCATGAACTTCATTTCTGGCATAGAAATATTCTATGCCATCACAGTTCAGAAGTCAACCGTTTTCAGATAAACGTTCCGCCGTCCTTGAACTTCGGCCGCCAGTTGTTTGGCGTACCACTCCAGCCACTCTCGTTGATGGAGTTTTTCATGCTATCGGTCAGGCAGTCGAACGGGATTTCGTACATCCGCAACGGGCGTTCGGGACCGATGTATCCGCCATCGTAGGCTCCACGGGCAGATGCAGCCTTGGTACGCTGGATGCAAACGTCTCGGTCTGCAAAGAGGTTCCAGCCCTCGTCCCGCTGCCCGAATTCGACTTCGATCCACTGGACGCCGAAAACGGTCTTCATTTCCTGGGTCTTTTTTGGCATACTTGGAGTATAGCCTAGACAGGCAGGAAAATCAACCGTTTTTTACCAGCCGAAATCGTTTGGTGCGTAAACCTGCGTATGCGTTCGAATTACTCGTCGAAGGTCTGTGCTCGGTGCATCCAGATCCGTTTCGGAGACACGAATGAAGAATCGCCACTCGTTCACCGTTGCAGGAACGCCACGATGCACGTCCCACCAGTCGAAATCGATCGCCGTACAGGTTGGAGACGAAATCGTCGGGGGCTTCAAGTCGTTGACCTGAACCGTGATATCACGATAGAGTGCCGTTGTATCCCAAGAAGGATTGCGGGTCAACTCCAAAGGTCCATTCACGAATTCGGTCAGACAGCCAACTCCGGTTACAAGCATATGGAAACGGGTTCCACGACCGGATTCCTCGATTTCCACCTGTGCATCCAGGTTCGGAACATCCCTGTTGCTCTTGGCATGCTTATGATCGCCCCTTGGAACGCCATCCGTATGCCATCCCGGAATCGCAGGAGTCCAACCAGGCATCAGCATGTGGACCTTGGAATCCACGACCAGATACTTCCGGTCCCCACGGATGTTCATGGCTCCGATCGCCGCTCGGGTAAGCTCCCCGCCGTAGCGTAGAGCATCCTCCATCGAGGCTCCGATCAGACCGAGAGTGTTTCGAACAAGCTCCGAAGAGGGCTGCTCGATGGTCCGTCCGAATCCAAGCGGCGTTCGGTTGAAGAGCATGGTCAGATCGCGACGCCCAGGTGACGCAGGACCATCACGATCACCCAGCAGGCCGCAGCGAGCACGCCCAGGCTGATCGAGAGCGAGAGCACGGCGAAGAACAACCAGATCGCTCCTCCGAGAATGAGGCCACCGAGACCACCACCAACAACCTTCGCCGCAAAACGACGATTCTCACGCTGATTCATGAACATTCCTCTATCCCTACCTTTCATCTTCGTTATAGCCCATCCTGGACTATAGTTGAACTATTTCTTTGCTTTTTTTGCTTCTAGAGCAGCGAGCACGAAAACGGGATCGATGGCCGTTGCGTGCGGGCCATCCTTCACTTTGTCCATACCGGAGAACGTACCATTTCGACACGGAATGTCTACTTGCTTGCAAATCCAAGCAATCCACCCGTGACCCGTGTGGGTGCCCTCGGGCGGTTTGTACTTTGGGTCTGTATCGAGATGCGCCACCCTGAAAAGCTCTTTCCAAAGCTCCAACGGTGTGATTTCAGGCTTCCTGGAAAGCCGATATTCGAACCAGGCCAATCCCGGTTCGCAAGCACCAAGACTTCGAAAGTATTCCAGAAGTTCGACGGAAGTCATGTGGGTCCCATGAGCAAAGCCCCGGCAATCAAGCCAAGCGCAACACCCATCACGAGACCCATGATCCAAGCGAGAAGCTCTCGGTTGATCACTTCGATTTCGTCGTACTTCTTTCCGTTCCAGTCATTGGACATGGTTGAAATATATCCTATTCGGAGTTAGAAGTGAACCGTTACTTCCACTCGGTCCGCTCACGCTCACGGACATCCATGTACGAAGCCTCTTGAGCAAAGCTCGCCTCGACTGCTTTCGCTTCCAGCTTGACAATCTTCGCCTTCAATTCAGTCACTTCCGCTTCTGACCTCTTGAGGGATTCTCGGAGTTCTTCGAGCGTGTCCACGGCCTTGTCGCCCCATGAATTCAAGCGCTCGTGCTCGCTGGTAAGAAAGATTACCTGCCGTTCCGCAGACTCGGCACGCTCACGAAGTCCAGTAGTTTCGACCTCGTTACAGATCTTCGCTTGCTCGATTTCGGCAAGCAGTTCATCCACTTCGGCCATCGTGGCAACGGCGTGACAGCCGAGCTTGTGATGCTTACGAAGAATTGCAAGTCTTTCGGGAGTCATTTCAGTAATGCGTTTCTTCCGAGCACTTCTCGCACTCGGCAGTCTTGATATCGCTCATGTAGCGCCGACCTCGGAACCAGCCTTCCGGCAAGCTGTGATCATCGATCGCCAAGAATTCATTGTTCTTGGTTGTTACCGTATTTGCAACAGCCCAATACGTTTCCTGCTTTCCACAGTACGTACAGGTTGCTCGACACTGGATCTCGATCTGCATTCAGGGATAATATCGCAGACCCGAAAGAATGTCAACCCAAAATCGTTTCGGTGTCATATGCACCAGAAAGACCACTGAATGGTGCACGACGATCTCGAAGACGTAAACCGTGTGTGGCCATAAAGTACCATCGTTTCATCTGGCGTATCGCCATTCGATTTTTATTCTGTCGTTGTAGCCAAACCCAGGTCACTCTACGCAGCCACCGAGGTCGCAACGATTCGTCAAGCCAATGTCTTGGTTTTGGTTCAGATTTGACAACAGTGCGATACATATTCGACTCTCAACTCTGATGCAAAGGCAAAAGAAGTCGCCCGGTCTTCGGGTTCACCACGCAGAGGTTTTTCAGATCCACCCACACCACATCTTGCCAACGACCTCGGCCATCCTTACGGTCAGATGTTCGCAGACCGCAATTCACACCGTAGATCGTTTCCTTCATGTAGAAAAGGGTTCCCTGGGTGCCCTTGCGGACCTTCCGACCCTTGACCACACGAACCAGGCGACCATGCTTGATCGTGCGCCTGTCGGTCTCGTAGCGCAGCCAAGCATTATCCCGCTCGACTTCCTGCATACGAAAAAGATTTCCGCAGAGCCAGGCTTCCCAGGCGGCGAAAATCTCGTGGCTGGCATTGACTCGGGGTGTTACCTCACAAGTCACTGTCTCGAAGCGTTCCCCGTTCCAGAAGATGGCTCGAATCTCGGGGCCTACGAAGAAGACCTTCACAACCGAATGGGCTGGAATGAACATGCTCAAAACATATCACCAAGCCGCATCATTGTGAACTTTATTTAGATCCGTTCGAACCACACGAGACTGTCACTGCTGCCCTTGGTGTCTGACCACAGATGATTTGGAAAATGGCCAAACCACTGGTAGCGGTCTTGTGTTTCGTTGTAGAGTCGTTCCAGAACCAGCTCGGGACTGGACGTCATCGGCATGTCCAATTCCCCGGTCCTGGCGATGATATCGCCTTCCCGGATTTCTCCTAGACGTTGCCTGAATCGACAACCGCCATCGGCAGCATCTTCTCCGTGGCTGGGAAGCGTCAGCAGAGCCCGATACCTGGGAAGCTCGGGGACCACCGGAGTTTCGGCCTGAGCCAACTCGGGCAGGAAACAGATACCCACGCCGACTACGAGAGACTTGAGGAAGGTTCTGCGCTTCAACATAGTTCGGTTATATCACGAGAAGGGCTACGATTGAACTGGTTTCACGCAGGAAGCACTCCAATAGCCAATGTCACCGAGCTTGGTGCAGAAATCCACAGTAGCATAAGGATCGTCGTGCAAGAGTCGTACCTTGCGTTGTTCGCCTTTGCCTCCAATGTAGACGCCATGGACCAATCGCAACTTACCCGGACCCTTCTTGATCCGGGCCGAGCCTCGTTGAACCAGAACGTGTGTTCCGTAGCGCATTTTATAGCCTCTTGGGGCAGATGCACCTGCGCTCACCAGAGCCCTCACGATAGGTATTGTTGCACTCGACTGTATGACGCTCGCCGAAGGCGTTGACGATTCCCGTCACACGAACGAATTGAGTCTCCCGGGTTGGATCGTCCGTGGCATCATCGCCCTTCTTGATCATTAGTTGCACGTGCTTGATTGCACTGCGCTCGTCCTCGGCATGAATTTCCATCGTGGTCTGAATGAAGAAGCTACGCATTTTTTACTCCGAAGATTGTGTCTCTGGTGATGGTGATGAATCCAAGCACCAAGGTGCCCAGAGCATACAACGGACGTACACGAAGCACGTAAGTCGCAGCCACGATGATTGCGATCCAGGTGATGCTCGTGAAGAAGAAGTTCTTGACTGCTCGACCCATAGAGCGAATATACCACTCATCCTTATAGGATTGAACCCAAATTCAAGTTATTCGTCGTCGTCGAGCCGGAGCAGGGCGAACAGACCAGTCGATTAGAATCGCCGCAGCTTTTTCTGCATCAGTTGCAGGCGGGCATTTTGCATCAGATTCTAGCTGTTTGAAAATTTCCGCTGCCACTTCACGTTCGAAATCACTAATCATTCCGTTGCGAAGTGTTGTTTTCATTTCCTCGGTAATAGGCTCATGTCTACGAATGATCCGGTTAGCTGCCGAAGCAATTAGGCAAGCCTGTCTCGCATGAAGAAATGGAACGTCCATTTTCCGAATATACCAGAAGCCCAGGTCATTTTCAACCCAAAAAGTAAAAGGCGGGACTTGACGGCCCCGCCTCCTACAAAGCTCTATATGACGTTCAGGCTGCGGAGAGTGCCGCCGCAGGCGCAGCCTCTTCCGGCGTCCAGGCGAGGCGCACGGTGCCCTTGAAGCCCATCCGACGAGCCACCGAGAAGAACACTCGATGGAGCGCACGTGCCGTCTCGGCTCCACGACCGACGATCATCGCGATCTCCGACTTCGGTCCGCTGATCTCGACGAGGATGGAATCCAGAGGACGACCATCGTTCGCTTCCTCGTAGCCCACCTTGACCGAGAGCGAATCCGGGTCATTGACAAGGAGGTTCAGCGTGTCCTCGACGTACTCGGAAAACTCCGAGAAATCATCGTTCGACAGGAGCTTCACGCCTTCGATTGCCTTGCTGTTGATCTTCGTCACCATAGGAATAGATACTCGCTTTCGTTTTTTTGAGGAACCACTTTAGTTCCTCGACACTCTTGGTTATAGCAAAGGTCCAGATTTTTGTGAACCAATTTCAGGTTTCGTCTTTGCGCTGTCCATCGCCAGCTACAAAGCGAACCGCTCTCCGGGAGGGAGTAGCAACAACAATGCCATTGCCCTGACCACAGGGTCGGAACTGAAATCGGCCACGCTGCCGCTCGATGATGGCCCGAGCTTCCTGAATCGAACCTGCCTCGACTTCGACCTGAAATTCCTGGACCTTCTGTGCCGTGATCTGATAGCGTGCCATTCTAGCCTCCTGTTATGCGGTTGTTGTCGGAATCTGTCGCACCAACAGGAAGATCCGAAAGCCAACCATTGTTACGAAAACCAGACAAGCACCAACTAGGCCACGATCAACGATCCGAGGAGCCAAGCCGGCAATGATCAGACAAATGGTCGAAAACGTGAAGAGTTCGACCTTGATATTGCGAATGTTTTCCATGGCTTATCGAGCCACCCACACACGCTTGAAGAAGAACGTCTGCGGCTCGTCGTGGTCGCGTCCCATGTTTATGGCCACCAGCTCCCAGCCGACCTTTCCAAGCTCGTTCAGCTCGTACTCGTTCATGCCAGAGTAGCCAGAACCAAAGACAACCTTGTACTCGTATCTCATGGTATCTCCTAGAAATTTCACCCGTGGGGCGGTCGGATTCCCAGGAATCGCCAGGCAACCCGAGGAATTTCCTCACGGACGGACGTATCGAGATTGCGCATCGCCGCCGCAGCCAGGGCATCTTCCTCACAGGAGAGATAATCTGCGATGAATTCGATGTCGCTCTGATCGTCTCGTGCGCACTTACGCAATGCCGGGTCCTTCCGACTGCAAGCCTTCGCACTGTACTCTGCGGCGAGATCACGAAGCGCCTGAACTGCCTTTTCTCGTTCGGCCTTGCGGTCCCTGGGTCGCTGCGATTCGATCTGCGTCCGAAGAATTTGGATAACCCTTACGTATTCAGGGTTTGGATTGTTCGATCTGTCAGACACGAGCGGCTCGGCCCAATCGAGAAATTGCTCGACAGAGGCCAGATTGTTCTCGCTGATCGAGACAGTGAAGATTCGTCCGGGGGAAGGCATGGCTCAAGTATATCCGATTCTGTGAGCTTGTGAACCCATTATCAGGTATTGACGACTCGACCGTTCTTGATGTACTGATGCTTTCCGACCACACGAAACCTCGTGGGCACCTTGGCATCAGTCTGAACATGCTTGACGCCCAAGCGATCGAGGGTCGTCTGTAGCTCGGACTGCTGCGATTCGACGAAGAATCGTGCCTCGTCGATGGAACCAGCTTCGACTTCGACTTCCAGCTCGACGATCTTGTGCACACGAAGACGATAACGAGCGACACGTTGATTGTCTGACATAGGACTACTATCTCACAGAAATGCGGGTTTTAGAACTTAATTTCCGAAGAAATCTTGAGAGCGATGCCTTCCCAATCTGCTGGCTGACCTTGTCGGGCAACTACGGAAGATTTGATATCTCTGTAAAGTCTCTCGTGGACCCAATGCATCAGTCGGTCAATATTAATTCCATATCGAGTGCAAATTTCATTCTCGCAAGGATCAATCAGCATCTTGAGCTGAGGTCCTCGAAGTGTTGGATACGACAACATAATTCTTTCCGTGACCTCATTGAGTTCATCACGGGCAGCAATTAGTGTAGGATTCTCGAGGTCGGTGTAGTCAACGATCACGATCGTCCTAATGTCGAGTAAGCAAACGCCCAGCCAATGAGCCATCCAACCGTTCCCAAAACCATCACAAACAGCAAGTTGTAAATGGCAGTTGACAAGGTGAATGGAATGCCCACGAGTGTAAGCACGAAAGCTGCAAGCAAAAAACCAAACGTCTGGAATCCAAGCATTCGGATCCAGCCCAGGGCCATGCGCTTGATGATGCGCTTGATATTGTTACTTTTTGTCATTCGCATTCCAGGAGCGATATAGGGTCAGAAACAACACACCGCCCATTACTCCGACGATCTGGGCAAGGCAAACGATAAGCCAGACGGCTAATAGTTCTACTATCGGTATCGACCATCCAAGTGCAAGTAATACCGCAGAAGCCACAACGAAACCAGCAGAGGCATAGACAATTTGTCTGCTGATCATTCGGTCTACAGTGTTTTTATAAGTTTTATATTCCATTGAGCCCAGAGTTTATTTTACTCCAAGTTCACAGCGGTTTGAACATATTAATCTTCGCGAGGTCTTCCTTCAACAAAACTCGGTGAACGAATTTCGTGGAAATACAGCGAAGAAGTCCAAGCTCCGGACTCCAGATGTCAATGTAGACTACGGAAGGGAATTTGTCAATGTTACCACAGACTTCCCCGTAGAATTTACGACCGAAATGGACAAACTTCACCGTCTGTCCGATTTTCAGTCTATTTGCGGCAGGAATTTGCATTACGATCTCATCGGATTGCTTCGGCCAGTGGCGAGCTTGATCTCGTGACCGTACTTCCATCCACGCCGCCAGGCAGCGTTCGTGGCTGCCGAAACCGGATCCACGACCCACTGGTAGCGATCCTTGGGGTCTCGCATCCTCATAATGAAAGGTCCGCCAGGATTGGGCTTGCCGTTGTGGGAATAACGGTCCACCTCCCAAGCGTCGGGCCACGTGATACCACAGTGGTACCCTTCCAAGAAGCCCAGCATCACCTTCCGAGGAATCCCGAGGCCGTACTCGATCAGCGGGGTTTCCGTTTCCGGAGCGCACATGATCTCTTCGATCTGCTCGTCCGTCATCGTTGACCACTCGTGGGCGGAACCTTGAATCGCTGCGTATCTGGACATATTTTCTTTATACCCGAAGATTGAGGTAATGTGAACCCAATTCTTTCACATTCGATGCTGCGGCCAGATCATTCCTGCAAGATTTGTCTTGACGTCCCACACGTCGCCCGTGTTGAATCGATTGAAGTTGTCCAGTGTGTTTGCTGGATATGTCCAGTGGTCTTGATTTTGCACGAAACCGACCTCGTAAACCTGGGTCGTCAGAATGCGTTGTGTTACCGAGCCATCGGTCTGAAACCGACTACCCCAAACCACATTGTGATCAGAGCCACTCGTGATTTCTGTATCAACGTGGAGCCATTCGTAGAAGTTGTAGTTGCACCAGTCATCGTAGACTGGACATTGATCATAACACGTGTCATAGGCCGTTTCCGTGCATGAATCGTAACAGGTATCACATTCATCACTGCACGAAGAATAGCCGTTGCCTTGGCTCGTGCAATGCGGATGACACCGACAATCATGCGGATGACAGTCGTAGGAGCGTGGATGAGGATTACAGTCGTGCGGATGACAGCTTTCGGTTCCACGTTGCCGAGTCTCACACGAGACATTGAAAGCATCGACAGGATGGCCCCAGCCCTCACCATCCCGTGTGTATCGCTGTTGAAGCTCTCTCGTGTACTGCCAATGAACGGTCGAAACCGTAGCTGCATGCTCGTGTGGCATGAATACCCACACAGCTAGAGCAATAGACGAGCCAAGAGCCAGGACCGCCAGAAGCATGAATAGAGCGCTCTTGTTGCGCTCGGGACTGTAAACCGGATTGCCACCACGGGGCCGAGCAGTCGGCGGAGGAATTTCCAGAGCCGGATCCTCGAAGACAGGCGGATTTCGATAATCGCCCTCGGAAATCACCTTTCGTGCTGGTTCTGGAGCAAGCGTCAGGGGCGTTCCAGCGGGCGGATTAAGCCCACCTGGCTCCGGCAGATCCGGCGTCTCCTGGAGGCGTTCACGTGAGGAACCGCATTGCTGACACGTAGACCGCCCTGCACGGTTGTCGAACCTGCACCAAGAGCAGGACCAGTTTGCTCCAGCGTTCGCTTCTGCAAGCTTCACAACGTCCGTCACGGGTTTCGTGGTGTCGCCCAGGTCATACTTCTCGCTCTGGTCCTTGGGATTTCCACAGGACGAGCATGTCATGTCGTGGCCCTTGCAGTTGTGCCCACAGGAGCTACATTTCCACGTGTTCTCGACAGTCCAGGACCTTCGACGATGTGACATGTTATTTTCTGTCCGAAATAATGCGGGTCGCCTCGATATGGTCAAGTAACTGTTGCAGTAGGTCAATAATTTCGCCGAAGCCTTTTAGGTCTTCGCACTCGATTTCTACCGACTTCTGAATTTCCGCAAGCCTCTCATCTGAGAGTAGTTTTATGGGCCTTCCCCTGTCGTCCGTGAGCATAGCTCTTTATACCAAAGGTTCAGGCGGAAATCAACTATTTTCAGAGCAATCCACGTTCTCTGTATTCGTCCTCGACCGCTTTGAGCAAACGTTTCAAGAGCTTGTCGTCCGCATAAACGAAACGGACTGCGATTTCGCTATGAACAACCTCTTTGCCCTTTTCGTCCATCTTTTGCAGACTGACGGCACCGTTGGACTTGTGGAATACGAGTTGGTTACTCATAGTGAAAGAATAATGGAAAAGATAACGAAAGTCAACTATTTTAGAGGCTTGGAGCCAGAGAAAATGACACGGATCTTTCCGAAATATGGTGCAAAATACTATTCTCGTAGCGAAGCTGCTCTCGTGTCTTCTCACCAGAAGCAAGAGCTCTTTCATCCGCATCCCGAAGAGCTTGCTTTCGAGCAGCAATTTCCTCTGCACTAATCGTGCCGGAGTTCACTTTTTTTTTCGTGAAGCCGCAATGATTGCCTGGATCCCGGCCCTGGAACGCCTCACGACTGCCGTGGGAAGACTGTGGAACTTGTTGGGATTATGAGATCCGTAGTTGATTGACCACGCCCACCAGGCCCAGCGCTTCCAACGCAGCTTCCACTTGCGCTCTTGAAGAACAAGCTTATTGTAATCGAAAAGCTTGCTTTCGAGCTTGTCGATCAGGTCAAGAAGCTCGTCCTGACTGGCGTCGCATTCCCTTGCCGTCGAGTCAATTCCCGGACCATCGGCGGCCCACTGGAGAATCTCGGCTTCTCTATCAGACCAGTCCATTTTACTTGTACCTCGGCCAGAAAAGCAGGCACAAAAGAAATTCGCGGAAAGTAATTCCCTGCGGGTTGCTCAACGAGCCGGCAAGACTATACATTAGGCCGACCCCTAGATAGAGACCAACCAAGGTTCCGAAGAAAGCTCCGAAAAACCAAAGCGGGATGAACATCCGAAGATTATATCAGAGATCTCCGGGAAGTCAACAGTTTTTATCGCAAGAACCCTGCTACCTGCCAGTAGAGGATCCGTAGCTCATGCAAGTCCTGTACCGACGTTGGCTCGCCAGTATAAGAGCGCTCATCTATGCGATAGAGCATCTCTTTTTCATCGTCGGTCAGTCTGAACGTCCTGGAAAACGTAGATGCCTCGGCATTGTGCCGGTAAATATTGGTCAGAATGAAATGGGCAACAGTTCCGGGATCTTGAAGCTGCTGTTGGTCAAGAAGCTGCATTGTTATCACCAAACCACTCGAAAAACTTCATGAAATGAGTGAAGGCCCGGTTCTGCGGCTCACTGATCCGGTTGCATTCTTCTTGCCAAACCGACTCATTCCAGATAGTCTTTTCGGTCCGCAGCTTTTTCAGCCACTTTTCCTCGTCAGCCCCGGTCTCACGGAGCCAGGCAACCATTTCTCTGTCGCCAGCCTTGTAAGCCGCCTGCATTTGAGCCTTGTAGCTCACAAGACGACCTTCCGTAGCCGAAATCATACGCCCGAGGGTCTTGCCCCACGCTTCGCCTAGTAGCTGTTCATCGGGCATAACGCACGTGACTCCAACCGAAATTGTTTCGCACGTAAACCCGTGTGGTTCCGCAGACTTGGACGGTGTAGTGCCCAGCCGAATCGAAACTCAACACGTGTACACGCTCGATCGGACAGTGAGCTTGCAGTGCGGCCGTCGCTTCCAGGGCAACCCAACGATCTTGAGAGCAACCTGCATCGAGCAGGGCCAAAAAGAGGGCGAATCCTAGAATCAGTAGGCGGTTCATTCCTACTTTATATCAGGAGCGCCCTCGAAAGTGAACTATTACCGACGTTGCAGGAGCCCCCGAGCCTTTTCCTGAACGATCTTGTGGACAGGATAGCCGATGGGCGGTAGACCGCTTTTGACGATGGTGAAGGTCCAAGCGAATCCCCGATCGGCAACCTGGAATGCTCGGGTGAAATCACCGTTTGCGATTGCGGACAGCAGTTCCAACATCGTAAGACGCTGATAACTCAACGTGCAACCTTCGGGCCACGAGACAGGGTGTTCACCGAAAGATGCTTGGATCGCCGCCAGAATTGCATGCATGGCAGAACACTGTGCAGAATCGTGCGTGCCCTCGTGAGACCATCCGGTACAAAAGGTGTTCGGCCGGTCAGCCGTAGCGCCTCTCGTGAAAGTGATGTGCCAGTTTTCCATGTTACTCCACCAGTCCAGCGTCGGCATAACGCTGAAACACGTCCTCGACGAAGACGGGCTTTTCTCGATAGTTCCAGTTCACGGCAATGGCACGAACGCCGGGACCTGGCGAGAAATCACGAGGCGCAGACTGAACCCAGCGACCACGACGGGGATTGGGAGAGGGATTGTTTTGGTTCGACATGAGACTACATTACCTCAACTTTCGTTCTTTTTCAACCCAAAAGACGTCCATCACAACGATAAAGTCCTGGACTCAATTTTTGCGAGGCTGCAATTGCTTCACAATGCTCGCAAACCGTGCAAGTATCAATGTGGTGACAGCCGCTATTGTAATCTCTTACCGAAACAAGACGGAACGTGCGATCTTTTTCATCCGGGATGTAATCCTGAAAGCCCCTCCTGGGTCCGGTATCGACTAGTCGTGTCCAGAATTTACAGTCAGTTGCAGTAGGCTTTTCCTGACCGCACAAGGGCCTTGGAGACTCTTTGAGCCATTCAGGCGTGTTGGCCGCTAGATGATATTTGTACGTCACCCGATGCCTCACAGGCCCAGCAAAGCTACGGCAATTAGCCCTAGGGCTACGCCGGCTCGGTTTGCTATCGAAAGATGCTCGTTGAAAAACCAAACTCCGGCGGCGACGCTGAAAAGATACGTAAGCACCCCATATACAGAAACCATACGACTCAGCGATGCGCCACGTTGACTCAACAGTAACGTCCATGCGATGCCGCAAACAAGATTTGTGCCGATTGCTAGCCAGATTCGTGATGATCGAGCGGCTGCATCTGCAACAAGATTCAATGCAGAGAGAACAAACACGATGATTGGCCAGAATCTCATCACTTCACCGTTATTTGGCTAGCCTCGTCGGCCAGCGAAGCCATTGATCTGTTCCCAGCCGGAACCACCATGCGTGGCAGACGAACCGGGACCATGCCAACGATCGTGGGAATTCGTTCCGAAGCCACGAACCTTCTTCTCGGGCTCACGGAGTGCAAGCTTGAAGCCAGCCTCTTCCAGCATCGGACGAATCTTCGATCCGCTCTGCTGCGTATTCAGGGCGAGAGCACGAAGTTCCAGATGCGTGAACGTCTCACGGTCATCTTCCTCGCAGAACTGAATGAACAGCTCCACGGACTTGTACTCGGGGAGAACGGCGAGGGTTGCGATTGCGTCGAGGTCCATGGTTCAAATATATCCTTCCAAGGACTAGAAGTGAACCTATTAGTAGTCGCTTCCGTTCAATTCCAGATCTTCGGGCCGAGGCCGAGGAAGGGGATGCTGATATTCGAATACGAGTGGCCAGATCTTTCCACCCTTTTTGTCGGAATGGAACATATAGGCGCCGTAGACTCCGAGCCGTAATGCTTCCAAGTCACCCAGCATTCGAAGGAGCCTCATCGTTTCTTCCGAGATACGCATAGTAGTGTTATATCCTAGCTACGATGGTTTGTGAACGAATTTGTAACTTGAGGAATTCCTTCGTCTGGATTAATTTGACGAATGCTGAATATCTGTCCATTATCAGACCAGCGATAAACTCGACAGGTTTCCGAGTTCAGGTCAGAATCCTGTAGAAATTCGATTAGGTTGGTCCATCCAGTCGCCAAAAAATCCTCTGGCCAGATCGCTCTGATTGCCGTATAAAAACACGTGGCAGGAAATGCCATCGGCTCAACGCCCTGCTGACTAATCGTTGCACCAAATCTGGTTCGAACAGGCCAAATGTAATGCAAAGTCTCGGTACTTTGTACGTACGACGTACCTCCGAGGAGTTTTGCTACAAAAAGCTTTTGTTCTGGTTCTGAACCACCAGAGGACAACAACCGGATAGGCATTTATCAGACTTCGATTACGGCCTTCACGTCCAGATACGAGCCAGCGATACCAGGCCCGCCGGTCTCACCGTCGTTCAGAGACGGGAGATACTTGTAGATCATGGCGAGCTGCTTCTTCTCATCCCGCTTCGGCCAGGTCTCGCCTTCCGGGATCTTCACGTAGTAGTGATCGCAGCTCTCGGTCTGAATGTGAACGACGTACTTGGTAGCCATGTTCGTACCCTATCCTACTTTGGTGTGAAAGTAAACCTATTACCAGGAGAAGCCAACGTTGCGAATCCACTCGTCAATTTCACCCGAGCGTTCGATATGATCGAGGCTGGCGTCAAGATGCATCAGCGCCGAACCATACTCTCGGTCCCAACTGGTCCACGTTCCATCCCAATTCGGTCCACGGATTTGACGCTGCAATTCTCGGGTTGCTCCGTAAAGCAACCCGAGAACCAGATATTCCATTTGCTTTTGTGTTAGCACAGGGTTCATTCTATCCTTTTCAGGGGATATTGTGAACCCTATCTCGACTATCTTCGGCGGCCGTCGTACTCTTCCGCTTCGAACTTCGCGGCCTGCTTCTTGAAGTGGCTACGAAGGCCTAGGGGCAGGTTGGCGAACAGACCGGGCTTGCGCCCACGGCCCTTGTTGACCTGACCACGATCGATCTTGCGGGCCATGTCCACCTGACCGAGCACGAAGAGAACCCAATTCGTGACCTCGCAGTCGTCCAGGGAGCCGTGATGGAGACGAATCTCGATCGTGCCGTACTTGCGGAGCGAAGCCAGGCTCACGGCATCGTAGTGGTTGCTCATCAGACCGAGCGCATCGAGCGTCATCGTGGACAGAGCCTTCGGCTCCGGCAGCATGTGCTTACGTCCATCCGAGGCCCAACGATGCTCGCCATAGCCGTAGAGGCGGTACGTCTCCCAATCCACGTCACGGTACTGACGCCAATTCGGCGGCGGTGCCTCGCAGGTGTAGACGGGCGTCTCGGTCACTCGGGTTTCGAGGTCCTTCAAGCGTTCGCTGGCGGGACGGCAGTAGCCATTCTGACCAGCTCGACGGGACTTGCGGACGAGCGCTTCGATTTCCTTCTCGTTCTTGGCCCAGAGCTTGAGCAGCTCGACCGAGGTCTTCGGGGTGTAGGCGTAGTCCGAAGGGGCGTTCTTGACGCCCACGTGAACGTGCAAGCCCGTGGAGTGGTCGGTCTTGAGACCGAGCGAGGTCAGCGTGCGGAGCGCCTTGCGGAGCGTGGCGATGCCCTCGGGACCCTTGAGAACCGGAGACTTGATCTCCAAGGGGTGCGGACCGTTGACCGAACCGTCCGAACCAACGACCCACGTGGTCGAATCGTAGCGGGTTGACACAGCG
>Ga0207694_10001112_pt1 | contig 23264 bp, 17 predicted proteins | sample KBSC34metaG_FD_184353 | JGI IMG/M metagenome (GOLD analysis project Ga0207694, IMG submission 184353) | Corn rhizosphere microbial communities from Kellogg Biological Station, Michigan, USA - KBS C3-4 metaG (SPAdes) (version 2) | ecosystem: Host-associated > Plants > Roots > Rhizosphere > Soil... | reverse complement strand
GAGATCGACGATGATGTTGCCGCGCTCGAATCGCTTGACGTAACCGTTGACGAGGTCGCCGATCTTGTCGATGTACTGCTCGTAAACGTTGCTGCGAACGGCGTCGCGGACTTTCTGAAACAGGATCTGCTTGGCTGTCTGGGCGGCGATGCGTCCCAGCTCTTCCATCGGCAACGGCAATAAGAGCGCGTCGCCCAGCTCGACTTCGTCGCCGGCGAGCTCGCGCGCTTCGTCGATAGAGAGTTCGGTGGCGGGGTTCTCGACTTCGTCGACGACGACTTTCGAGGCCGAGAGCTCGATGCCGGTTTCGGCGTTCCAGTCGACCTGAATATCTTCACCGGATCGAAACTGTTTCTTGGCGGCCGCGCGTACGGCTTCCTTCATTGCTTCGATCACGAGGTCGCGGTCGATGCCCTGTTCCTGGCAAAGCGCCTCGATATTTTGTGCTATCGATGAACTCATCTTCTATCAATCCTTATAGGACATATCGGTCCTATAGGTCCTATTTTTCAATGCCCTGCGCGGCGCAGCTCCTCACTAACATCCACTTCTATATTCGCCTTCGTAATGGTATCCAGAGGAACACGCACCTGCCCGCTCGTTCGATCCTCAAAAAGCACGTCGTCGCCCTCGACTCCCAGCAAACGACCTCTAAAATTGCGCTGTCCGTCAATCGGCTGCCGCGTCTTCATCTTCGCGTTGCTACCGGCGAAGCGTTCGAAATCGGCCCGTTTATAAAGGCCGCGTTCGAGTCCGGGGGACGATACTTCCAACGTGTAGGGCGCGTGGATGAAATCTTCCACGTCCAGAATCGTGCCCAGGTGCGTGCTTACTTCGGAGCAATCCTCGTGGGTGACACCTTGCGGCTTATCAATGAATATACGAACAATCGGCTTGTTCTCGGGGCCGGCTACCTCGGCGTGCACCAGCTCAAGGCCATGGTCGATTGCGACTCGTTCAGCTATCTCCTGAACCCTTTCTGCAATCGACTCGTTTCCCATTGTCACCCTTCAAAGAGGTTCTCGCTCCAAAAGAAAAAGTGGGCGCGAAACCCACCGGACGAGCCCCCGTGCCTTCGAGCAAGCTGTGAATTATACGGAAAGGGCCACCAGCAAGCAACCGCAGAAGCTAGCCACAAAAAGGCGCAAAAAGCACAGAAGCAGAAAAGAGTTTTTGTGTCTTTTGCGCCTTTTGTTGGCTAAGAATTCAGCCTCGCTTTTACGACCTCACTGACGAGGCGTCCGTCGGCGTTTTTGCCCGCCAGAGCGGCCTGTACGGTCTTCATTACCCCGCCCATATCCTTCATTGAGGTGGCGCCTGTTTGGGCGATGGCGGCGGCGACGGCCTGCTCGATCTCTTCCTTTGAAGCGGCTTGCGGCAGGTAAGTCTCGATGACGCCGATCTCGGCTTTCTCTTTATCGACGAGCTCCTGCCGTCCGGCTTTCTCGTACTGCTCGATCGAGTCGCGACGCTGCTTCACGAGTGAGCGCAGCAACTTCTGCATCTCGTCGTCGTCGAGCTCTGAACCCTTCTCGATCTGGCGGTTCATCATCGCCGCCTTCACCATGCGCAGCGTCGACGTGCGGTTCGCGTCCTGCGCCTTCATCGCACTCGTCAGATCCGCGACAATCTGTTTGCTTAGAGACATCTCCCAATCCTCCCTTACAAATATACCTCAAGCTAAATGGAGTACCGTAAAACAGAACAAGTCAGGAAGAGGGGCTTGCCCCCGCTCATCCCATCCAAGCAACAGCGGGGGCAAGCCCCTCTTCCTGACTTGTTCTGTTTATGGGGCTAAGGAATGAACTGTGGAACATTGAAGTCTTTCAGCAAGTGACGTTCGGACATCATCTCGAGAAGCTCGGAGGCCATCAAGCGATGGCCCATGTGGTTTGGGTGGATCAGCTCACCAAAGAAGCCCTGATTCACACTGCCTGCGGCTTCCGTCAATTCAAGTATCTCGAGATACGGCGTCTGACTCTGCTGCATGTCCGATTTCAGCCACGCGCGATACTGCGTCATTAGCTGCGCCTCCGCCGGGTTCGTTACGCTGTCGCGATACGGCGCGCCGATCACGATCACCGCCGCACCATGATCTTTCGCAACTTGAACGATCGCCTTGAAGTTATCAACATACTCTTTCTGCGACACACGCGGCGCCGGCGTGTGCACAACCGGCGTCGCAGCCTTTCGCGATCTCATCCAACGCGTTACATGCGCAATCGCCTGGCTGTGATCGATCAGCCAGCGCCCGGTTACCGACGTCCACCGCGTATCGATCAACTCCCGATCGGGCGCATCGCTCAAACTCGCATCGTTCCAACCAAAACTCGCAATCACCATGTCCGGTTGCAGGTAACCGATGTCACGTCGCAGCCACGCCAAACCCTGATGACTCGTGTAACCCGGCACCGCCATCGGAAACACTTCAATGCTCCGGTTCGGATTCGCCTTCCGCAACTCCGTCTCGAGCAGCATCGGATACGGCTGCCACTCCGGGTTGTAATCATTCGGCTTCTCGGGCCACACCGGCGGCACGCGATAACCAAACGTCACTGAGTCGCCGAGACAAACGATCCGAAACGTCCCCGCGGGCTTCCTCCCGATTGGATAATCAGCACGAATACTCTGCGCGTTCGTCGAAACATTAGTGAAGTCCCAGTACACGTGATCCAGGTTCGGCTTCAATCGCCACAGCAGCAACGGATCGCCTTCGAAGATCGTCGACTGCTGCGGGCTCGCGACCTGCATCTTCTGCTGCACCGTGTTCACAAACAGATCGAGACTCTCGACGCGCGTCATCGTGAGGCGCGTGACGAGCTCGACCGACAGCAACAGCAGCAGGAAAACGACGTAGATAAATCCGATGTAAAGCAGTCGTCGCCGGAGCGGGATCTTATTTGATGTGGCCGTTTGATTTCGCAAGGTAGTCGTGCAAAAACTGACCTGTGTACGACTCTGGAATGTCCATGATCTCCTCGGGCGTGCCGATGCCGACAACATAACCACCCGCGTCGCCGCCTTCCGCGCCGAGATCGATGATGTGATCGGCAGTCTTGATCACGTCGAGATTGTGTTCGATTACCAGCAACGAGCCGCCCGCGTCAATCAGAGCTCGAAAAGCAGACAGTAGCTTGTTGATGTCGTCGAAGTGCAGGCCGGTAGTTGGCTCGTCGAAGATGTAGAGCGTCTTAGCGCCGGTTCGCTTGAGCAAGTGGGCCGCGAGTTTGATTCGTTGTGCTTCGCCGCCCGAGAGCGTCGTCGCTGATTGGCCCAAACGCAGATAACCGAGACCGACGTCGTCCAGCACGCGCAAACGGTTCGTGATCTTCGGCACTTCACGAAAGAACGTGATCGCCTCGCGCACGGTCATGCTGAGCACTTCGTGTACGTTCTTGCCGCGATAACGAATGTCGAGGATCTGCTGTTTGAAACGTGTGCCTTTGCACTCTTCGCAGACGAGCTCGACGTCCGCGAGAAACTGCATCTCAACCGTGACCGTACCGTCGCCCTGGCAGACTTCGCAGCGCCCGCCGGGAAGATTGAAAGAGAAGTGTGACGGATCGAAACCGCGCGCCTGTGCTTCTCGTGTCACAGAAAAAACTTCGCGAATCGCGTCATAGACCTTGATATAGGTCACTGGATTCGAGCGCGGTGTGCGACCGATCGGCGATTGATCGACAAGGATCACGTCGTCGATAAGATTGCCACCTTCGATCTTTTGAAATGCACCGACGTGCCCTTGCCAGTCACCGCGCTGTTTCTTCAGACCGGCGTAAAGACAATCGTGAATCAGCGTTGACTTCCCACTGCCGCTGACGCCCGTAACACAGACGAGCATGTCGAGTGGGATCTCGACGTCGATGTTCTTGAGATTGTGTTCGGCCGCGCCCTGGATGTTGATCCGGCGTTTCTGCATCGTGCGGCGCTGGCGTGGCTCTTTGATCTCCACGTCGCCGCGCAGATAGCGCGCGGTCAGTGAAGTCTCATCGGCGAGTAGTCCTTTGAAGTCGCCTTCGTACATCACGCGACCGCCGAGCTCGCCCGCAGCAGGACCGATGTCGAGAATGTGATCCGCAGACCGCATCATCTCTGCGTCGTGCTCAACGACGAGAACTGTGTTGCCGATGTCGCGCAGGTTCTTGAGCAGGCGAATGAGGCGGTCGTTGTCGCGCGGGTGTAGACCGATCGACGGCTCGTCGAGCACGTACAGCGCGCCGACGAGTGACGAGCCGAGATTCGTTGCGAGCTGAATTCGTTGAGCTTCTCCACCAGATAACGTCGATGCGAGTCGATCCAAAGTCAAATAGTCGAGTCCGACTTCAACCATGAATCGCAGTCGTCGTCGCACTTCGAAGAGTATTCGTTCAGCAATTGCCGCCTGCTCGGTCGAGAGCTCGAGCGTGTCGAAAAACTCGGCCGCGTCTTTGATCGAGAGTGAACACGTTTCCGGCAGTGTCTTGTCGCCGACCCGCACGTCGCGTGCTTCCTGGCGCAGACGCCCGCCGCCGCAGTCCGGACACAACGTGTAGCCACGATACTTCGAAAGAAAGACACGAACGTGAAGCTTGTACTTCTTCGTCTCCATCCAATCGAAGAACCCGCGCACGCCGCTCCAATCGCCGCGCCCTTCGATGATCGCCTGCTGATCCGATTTCGAAAGCTGATTGAACGGCACGTTCATCGGGATCTTTTCCGCGCGAGCGAATTGCTTCAGCTCCTGCATGGCCCACTCGTGCTGCGGCTTGGTCCACGGCTCGATCGCGCCGTCTTTTAGTGACAGACCCGGATTCGGAATCACGAGATCGAGATCGAGTCCGATTGTGTTTCCGAAGCCCTGGCACGTCGGACACGCGCCGTACGGGTTATTGAAACTGAACAACCGCGGCTCGGGTGTCGCGTAAACCGTGTGGTCGTACTTACACTCGAAACGTTCCGAGAACCACATGCGTTTCGGTTCGCTGTCTGCGGTTTGAATCAGCGCGGTGCCGTGACCTTCCTGAAAACAGATCTCGAGTGAATCGACGAGACGCTGGCGAACGTCCGGGCGTGCAACCAATCGATCGACGAGCACGAAGACGTCTTCGAAGTCGTTGCGCGGGTAATCATCGGGCGATTGCAGCTCGATCGTTTGGCCGTTGAAGAAGAGACGCGTGAAGCCTCGCTGCATAAGGCTCATCAGGTGCGCTGTCACCCACTGGCGCGCGTTTGCCCCCCGGCCGCGTTTCTTTGCCGGTTCCGGGTTATTGAGTCCGGCGGATGCAGGGAAGATCACGTAAAAACGTGTGCCTTCCGGCAGTTCGGCGAGCACTTCGTCAGCGATCGAGTCGGGCGAGTCGCGTGTTACGAGTCGTCCGCAGACGCGGCAGAAAGTCTGTCCGACACGCGCGAAAAGCAGTCGCAGGTAGTCGTAGATCTCGGTTTGGGTGCCGACAGTCGAGCGTGGATTGCGTGTCGAGTTCTTCTGCCGAATCGCGATGGCGGGCGCGATACCGTGAATCTCGTCGACGTCGGGCTTGTCCATGCGCTCGAGAAACTGCCGCGCGTAAGCGGAGAGCGATTCGACGTAGCGGCGCTGTCCCTCGGCGTAGATCGTGTCGAACGCGAGTGACGACTTGCCCGACCCGCTCACGCCCGTCACCACCGTCATCTGGTTGATCGGAACGGAGAACGAGACGTTCTTGAGGTTATTAACGCGGGCTCCCTTAACTTGAATTGCTTCTTCAGGCATACAGACGCGAATCGAGCGTAGTCGAAAACCGACAATGATAACCCGGATGGTTCGACGCGCAAAATGGTGAACAAGTGGGAGGAATGAACAAGTAAAAATGGAACAAGTCAGGAAGAGGGGCTTGCCCCCGCTCGTCGGAATTCTAGTAGCAGCGGGGGCAAGCCCCTCTTCCTGACTTGTTCCATTCTCACTTCCGCATTGACACTCGGCGCGCCCTGCATGAAAATGCCCGGCGACATGAAAACCTCTCGATTTCTGCTGCGTGGATTTCGCCGGCCGCGCGAAATCGCTTGCTTCGCTCTCGGTAAGCTCGAACGCCAGGTCATGGAAGAAACCTGGCGGCTCGGCGAAGTCAGCGTGCGCGACATCCATCGCGCCTTCAACGAGCAAATCGCCTACACGACTCTGATGACCACGCTCGATCGTCTCTTCAAAAAGAGCCTACTCGAGCGCCGCAAGGACGGTCGCGCGTTTGTCTACGCTGCCGTGGTCTCTCGCGACGATCTCGATCGCGGAATCAAAGAAGACGTAGTCGATGGACTACTCGGTCACGGAGCTGACGGCGTTGAGCCGGTGCTTGCCTGTATCGTCGACACGATCAGCGAACGCGATCGCGAGCTGCTCGACGAGCTCGATCGCCTCGTGCAGGAAAAGAAACGCGAATTGCGGCGGAAGGGCTAAATGTACGAGTTTCTCGGTATCACTCTAGTCCTTGCCTTACTGCTGACCATCAACGCGACCGCGACGTTGATTGCCGCAGGAGTGGGACGTCTGTGCCGGCCGCTGCTTCGCAAATGCTCTGCACGCACGCGCGCTGAGATACTTTTCGTGATGCGCATCGGGCCGCCGGTGCTCGCGATCGTCTCGATAGCCGCTTTCATGATTCCGTCGTATCTGATTTACGAGCCGCACGCGAGCGGAGAATCGGTGAGTTGGAAACTGGGTCTGCTGGCGGCGCTCTCCGCAATCGGCGTAGGTCTCGCAATCTCGCGTGGCATCCGTACGTGGCTCGCTACGCGCCGTCTACTCAAAGAATGGCTCGCAAGTTCCACGCAAATCGAGCTCGAAGGGATTGGCGTTCCCACGTTTGTCCTGCAACATCGATTTCCGATCATTGCGGTTGTTGGGGCGATTCGACCGCGTTTGTTTGTCGCCGATCACGTGCTCGAGTCGCTGAGCGCGGAAGAGCTCGCAGCGGCTGTTTCTCACGAGTGTGGCCACCTTGCCGCTCACGACAACTTCAAGCGCTCGGTGATGCGCGTCAGTCGCGCGGCGCTTTTATTGATTCCGTGTGGTCGATCTTTGGATCGTGCGTGGAGCGAGGCGTCTGAATCTGCGGCTGATGAACATGCGGCGCAGCAGAGCTCGCTTGTGGCGCTGAATCTGGCGTCGGCGCTCGTGCGGATTGCGCGGATGATTCCTAACGGGCAGCGACAGGAGATTCCTGCTGCGGTCTCGGCGTTTCTCAGTGAAGATTCGCCGGGAGTTAAAAACAGGGTTCGGCGTCTGGTTGAGCTCGCCTCGACTGATCCGCGACAGCTCGTCAGCAATGCCTCAATTGTTCGTTTCGTCCCATGGCTCGTCCTCGCATTGTTCGTTGTCGTTGGCGTAACCATCGAGAGCCGCCCACACGTACTAGCCGCAGTGCACCACGTCGTCGAAAACATCGTCGTTGTCCTGAGTTAAGCCCGACGCAGACGACAGCATAGTTGTCCTCAGCCCGCGAAGCGGGCGACGAATTAGCTCGCTTCGCGAGCTTTTCCTTCCGTCGCTTCGCGAGCTTTGCTTACGACGACTGGTAGTAGTTGAGCGCCGCGGGATAGAGTCCAACCTGTTTAGTCTCAAACTCTAATTCAGGCTATGAAAAAGCTAATAGCAGCACTGAGGCTCTGTCTTTTCGCCTGTGCGATGCCGTTCATGGCGGCCGCCGAGGAAGGCGAAGGCAGAATCAACGGAACAGTCAAAGATTCCGACGGCGCAGTTGTCAGCGGCGCGACTGTCTCACTACTCAATGCTTATCGCGCTGTAATCGCCGCCACCACTACTGACGCCGACGGTCGTTTCGCACTCGAGAAGCTCGAGCCCGGTGACTACCAGCTCAACATCGAGAGCGCCGGCTTCGTGCGTCATCGTTCGGCAGTTCGCGTCACGCAGGGCGACGCGCAGCAAGTCGCTGTGGTGCTGGAGGTCACGCCGATCGCCGAACAGGTCACGATCACAGCCGAAGCCGGACTCGTCTCCGATACGCGCAAGGTCGATACCCAGGTCAACGTCATCAATGAGCGCAAGATCCTCGAGCGTGCGCCGGAAGTCGTGGCCCAGGTCGTCGACGAAGAGACAGGCGTGAACTTGCAGCGCACGAGCCCGTCGCTGAGCGCAGTGTTTGTGCGTGGCCTGACTGGACGAAACGTCGCGGTCTACGTCGACGGCGTTCGTTACACGACGAGTGCGCAGCGCGGCGGTGTCGGCACGTTCTTCAGTTTGATCGAGCCCTCGACGCTCGAGACAGTCGAGATTCTGCGTGGTCCAAACAGCTCGCAGTACGGTTCTGACGTACACGGCGGCGTGGTGAATTTCATCTCGCAGGCGCCGCGATACGGTAGTGCTGATAACGAGTTTCACGGCCACACAAACATCTTCTACACGTCGCCGACAAACGGCGCCGGCGGCAATGCGCTGCTGACTTACGGGACGCGGAATTACGGGTTCCTGCTTAATATAAACGCGCGGCGCATCAGCACGCTCAGACCCGCGGACGGCCTTGATTACCACGCGGCGGTCACGCGTTTTCTCGGCATTCCGTCGGATATCTTCGGCACGCGTCTGCCCGATACAGGTTTCACTCAGTACGGCGGGCTCGTTCGCACGAACTTCAATCTCGACGACAACACACAGCTTCTCTTCAGCTACGCGCGCAACCAGCAGGACAACGGCAAACGCTACGATCAGTTGCTGGGCGGCGACGGCAACAACATCGCCGACTTGCGCAACCTGATGACCGACACGTTCTACGCACGGCTCTTCCGGCAGAACCTCTGGATCTTCAACAACGGCTCGTTTACTTTTTCTTACAACGGCCAGCGCGAAGAACGGATCAACCAGGGCGGGCAGGGAAATCCCACCGGCGCGATTACTAACCAGCGCGAGCGCACGAACGTTTTAGGTTTCAATTTCTATCTCGACAAACAGACTGGCGCCCGCAACACGTTTCTCTTTGGCGCCGATGTTTATCGCGACAAGATCGCAGCACCCGCGTTTACTTTTGATCCGGCTACACGGACGACGACAAACTCACGCCCCCGGATTCCGGATGGCGCGCGTTACCTGTCGTATGGCTTCTTCGCACAGGATAACTTCACCGCGATTCCCGATCGGTTGACGATAAACGGCGCGCTGCGTTACAGCGTCGCGTCGTACGAATCGCACGCGAGCAACGCGGCGCTTGGACCAGACGGCCGGCCATTGTTTCCTGACGACAGCCAAAGTTTCGGCGCGCTCTCAGGACGCATCGGTGGGGTGGTAAGGGTTACCGGCGGCTTCGACATCGCTGCGAAGTACACGCGCGGATTCCGTGCTCCGAACACGACCGATCTCGGCATTCTCGGGTTAGTGGGAACGGGTTTCGAAGTCAATTCCGAGACGGCCATTGCGCGCGGTGGTTTCATCGGCACGACGTCAGGCGGCGATGCTGTTTCGACAGGCATTCCCGTCACGCGTCTCGAACCGGAATACAGCGACAGCTTCGATCTGAGCTTCCGTTATACGAGCCGCCGCTTTGGCGCTGAGCTGACGGGTTTTACGACGAAACTCAGTGACGTCTATTTCGATCAGGCGCTCGTGTTGCCGCTAAACGCAGTCGGCACGTTCCTCGGCAGCGAGCGGATCGTCGCGCAGAATGCTGCTGGGCTTGTGTTTGTTGAGTCGGCCCGCACGACTCCTGTGCTCGTGCGTGTGAACTTCGACGATGCACGATTGAACGGAGTCGAGTTCAGCGGTCGCGCGCGGTTCACGGATCAACTCAGCGGTAATGCCAACTTCACTTACATCCGCGCGCACAGTCTGCTGAACGGATTGCCGCCGAACATCGAAGGTGGTATCCCGCCGGCTACGGCGTTTGTGAGTTTGCGATATCAACCCAAGTCGCGTTTCTACATCGAAGCTTATTCGACGATGGCGGGCCGGCAGAATCGTCTCTCGTCACTCGACCTGGCCGATCGCAGAACCGGCGCGGCGCGCTCGCGCACGAACATTCAAAACTTCTTCCGCCGCGGCGCATGCGTCCGCGGCATCACGACGACGCCGGCCGGAGGCTGTGGTGCGGCGGGTGGGATTTTGATTGCGACTGGCGAGACTCTCTTGCAGGTGCAGAACCGTGTGCTGCCGAATGTCGATAACAACACGCTTGTGCCGCTGTTTCGGTACCTGCCGGGTTACGGATTAGTTGGCGTGCGTGGGTCGATCAAGTTTGGCGAGCGCTCGGAGGTGTTTGTCGACTTCGAAAACATCTTCGACAAGTCGTATCGCGGGCTCAGTTGGGGAATCGACGGCGCGGGACGTGGCGTGACGCTCCGCTACCGCTACGAGTTCTAGCTACAAATGAATTAGACAGGATTTACAAGATGAGAACAGGATTACATGTTAATCCTGAAAAATCTTGTAAATCCTGTCCCCTCTTCCTGACTTGTTCTTTCTGTCAGCGCCTCTGTGCCTACGGCGGTTGGTAGTAATTCCGTTTTCATCCGACAATCTCACTTTCGGAATTCTTAACCTCAGGTGACCGAATGAAAATTAAGCTTCTTACCTTACCGCTGATTCTGTCTGCCTTCATCACGGCTCTCGCGCAGTCGCCGAACACGGCCACGATGATCGTCATCGTCAACGACCAAAACGGCGCGGTCGTAAAAGACGCGACAGTCTCGATCGTCAACAACGCCACCGCCGCCTCGCGCGAAGCCATCTCAGGCACCGACGGCACGGCCACATTCCCAGCGTTGTCGCTGACCGGCGCTTACAAAGTCACAGTCTCGCACCAGGGCTTCGGCAACGAAGAACGCGAAGGCTTGACGCTCCGCTCCGGTGAGACAGCGACCATAAAAGTAACGCTCCAGGCCGGCTCGCAAAACGCAGAGGTCACCGTCTATGGCACTGCCGAAGGCGTCCGCGCGGATCCGCAGGTCGGTCTCCCGCTCACGCCCGATCAGATAAACGAGACGCCGATTCTCGGTCGCAAAGTCTCGACGCTGCCTCTCCTCAACTCGGCGTTTCGATCAGGCAAGGGAACCGGTGACCTGTTCGTCAACCAGACTTATTTCATCACGGGCGCAGGCTCTCGTCGCACCACCACCTTCACGCTCGACGGCGCCAGCAACGATGAGGGTTGGGGGCGCCAAACGGCGATCGCCACGATCCCGCTCGGGGCTATTCAGGAGATCGCCCTCATCTCGAACGCGTTCTCAGCCGAGTATGGCTGGACGGCCGGACCGGCGCTGAACATCGTGACCAAGTCAGGCACAAACGCCTTTCACGGCGAAGGACTCTTTCTGATTCGTCCCGGCGACTGGCAGGCCGAGTCATTCTCGACCAACGGCTTCTGCCCGAAGTCAGTGCCCGCCTGCGTCGTTCCATCGAATATCACGTCGGTCAGCCCGGTAGATATTCCTGACGCCCTGCAACAGTATTCCGGCACGATCGGTGGCCCAATCGTCACAGATCGCACGTTCTTCTTCGCAACGGCTGATTACACGCGTCAAAACCGCACAACGTTTCTTTCGACCACGCTGCCGGCATTTGTGTTGCCGCCAGACGGAAATCTCGAATACACCGGTCACTATCGCCAGTTCCTGTTTGACGGCCGCGTGGACCACAAGCTCACTTCGAGCCAGAACCTGATGTTCCGTGTGAACGTCGATCGTTTCTCAGACGACAACCCGCAGGATGCGGTTGGCGGAACAAATGCGCCGAGCGTGGCGCGCCGTTACTCGCGTCGCTCCTGGACCACGCAGGTGAACCACACTGCGGTTATCAATCCGCGACTGCTGAACGAAGCGCGATTTGCTTACCTTCATGGCGATCCCGTAACACTCTGGGAAGCGCAGGAGCTGTCAACGACTTACACACGCGCCGGTGCGGTGCCGTTTACGATCGGACAATCGCGGTCTTCAGATCTCTGGGGACATCAGGTGCAGTTCTCCGATACGATGTCGTGGTCGCTCGGCAAACACTCCCTGCGTTTTGGCGGCAGCATCGTTCATCATCGCTCGGGTGGAACCGGCAGCGAGCCAGGCACCGCGATCCTCGGCACGTTCACGTTCCGACCCGCCACCACCGCGCCGTTCGGTCAGTTGACTCTTGCTGACGTACAGAACTACACACAGCCAATTGACTTTGGCATCAATAGTTACAACTTGCCGCAGTGGCTCAACACCGTCTTCGTGCAGGACAACATTCACCTGCGCAGTAATTTCACGCTCGATCTCGGACTGCGTTATGACCGCCAGACGCTCACAGACGCAAACGCCAACTTCGCGCCGCGCATCGGCTTTGGCTGGAACCCTGGCGGAGACTCGCGAACTTCGATTCGCGGCGGCTACGCGATGTATTACACGCAGATCCGCTCGAACGCAGTTGCCGGCTATCTCGTGAATGGGCTCGATGGGTTGACGACGTACACGGCCGCTCCGGGCCAAGTCGGGTTTCCGACGTGCCTCGTTGGATCGTGTCTTCCCGTCAACGTCAACCCGAGCACGATTCCCGCAAGCCAACTTCCCGCTCGCGACATTACGATCCGCGCCGGCCTGGCCGATTTTTATCGCGAACAGTTCGCGAGATTCGGGTTGAACTTCGATCTGCTACCGAATTATCCGGACAAGCTGGTAAATCCGCGCAGCCAGGTCGTGACCTTCGGCGCCGAGCGTGAATTCTTCAAGGGATTCTTTTTCGGTGCAGACTATGTGCACCAGCATTGGTCCAATCTCGATCGCATGGTCGACTTGAATGCCCCGACGCCGTTCACCAGCCGTTCGGCGGCGACGCCGACTCGATCGGTTGCTGACGCAAACCTGACACGGCCGATCCGGCCCGCCAACGGCGGTGTGCGACAAGTCAACGTGATCATGAATCTCGGTGTGGCTGACTACGACGGATTACAGACGCTGTTTAGCTATCGTGGCAATCGCAGGATGTTTGCTTCGGTGGGTTATACGTTGTCGAAAGCGACTAACACCTTCGAGCCTGACGGCAACGGCATCGGACCGAATGAGAGTCACATCAGTCAACTCGGCGAACAGGAACGTGGTCCAAGCGTCGTCGATCAGCGACATCGCGCCGTGATCACGTTCCACTATCGATTCCCGTGGGACTTCACTGCGGGGACGGTGTCGATGTTTGCATCCTCGCGTCCGTTCAATGGGACGACCGGCCGCGACGACAACGGTGACGGCATCAACAACGACCGTCCCCTGATCAATGGCGTGGTCCTCGGGAAATCGGCGTTTCGTGGCACGCCCACTTCGGACGTTGCGGCGTTCGTGGAGAAGCGCTTCCGGTTCTCAGAAAGCAAGGCGATTCTGTTGAGATTGGAAGGATTCAATCTTTTCAATCATGGAAACTTCCTCGGACGTGGTGTGACGGTTTTCGGAATCAACCAGACTCCAAATTCGACGTTCGGGTTATTTACAACAGGCGTGGGAACGTCTGGGAATGCAATCCCGGCGTTTGCGAATATCGATCCGCCGCGGATGTTCCAGGTGCAGGCGAAGTTTGTCTTTTAATTCGTGAAAGCCCTGGCCTCTTAAACCATCGGAGGCGTGTCTTCGAATGGTAAATCTGGTTGGTAGCTGCTTTCGCGACGGGAGACGTAGAGTCGCATGGCGAACCAGAGAATTCCGAGGGCGAAGGCGATCCAGAGGACCGTCCAGAAGATAGCCGGGACCCCGGTGGCGTTCGACATGTTCAGCGCGTCAGTCTGCACCGTCGGGCCGAATGGTGACGAAAGGGAAAAGAGCGTCTTCAGATCGAAGAGTGCGTTGAGTACGCATTGAACGGCGAGAAAGCTAACGAAGAAACTTGCGACTCGCGCACTCGCAAACCTCGCGATCAAAACCAAGCCCGCTGAGATCAACAATCCTGCCAGCAGGGTGAACGGTATTCCGGACCATGCATTCACCCAGAACAGCGGTTTGATAAATCCGAAGATCATCGTCATTGCGAATACGAGAATCCCGCAGCTCAGCAGGACGATGCGCGCGGCGATGGCTTTGCGAATCAGGGTCAGCAGCAACGCGCCGAAGGCCATCGAGCCGAGGTATCCGGCGCTCGAGATCAGGACCTGTGAAATGATTCCGCCTTGCGTGGTGTAGGTTTCGCCGCTTGCGTTCATCGCGACGCTCAGGCTGGCCACCGAGTTTCCCGTGAGCAGGGCAGCAAGTGCATGCCCGCCTTCGTGGATGAACGTTACGAAAATCCGGAAAGGATAAGTCAGGAATTCAGCGAAAGGGATGAACGAGAGCACGATAGAAATCGTGGCGGCGATAAGCAGCGTCATGGCCTGGGGTCGCGCGTCTTGTGAAAGCCTTAATCGCATTTTTAACTCTCCGGTAGTTCGGCGGATTTTTCGGCCCTTATTCTAGTGCCGGGATGATTAACGCACAATGGTGTAGCGAGGTTCCAGAACGACAATCATGAACAGTCAGAAATCGAACAAGCCAGAACAGAATGGAACAAGTCAGGAAGAGGGGCTTGCCCCCGCCGTTGCTTGGATGCGAAAAGCGGGGGCAAGCCCCTCTTCCTGACTTGTTCTATTTTTCGGTTCACAACTCTTCAATGCCTTTTATAGTCACCGGACTTGCCTCCGGTTTTTTGCTCCAGGCGAATGCCGGTGATGGTTATGCCTTTTTCGAGGGCTTTGCACATGTCATATACCGTCAGCGCTGCGACAGAAACTGCGGTCAGCGCTTCCATTTCGACGCCTGTTTGGGCGTTGGTTGACACTTCGGCTTCTAAAGCAACGCCGTCGTCTTCCACCGTCGCGCGGACGTCGACATGCGTTAACGGCAGCGGGTGGCAGAGCGGAATCAGATCTGCGGTTCGTTTAGCGGCCATAATCCCGGCCAGACGGGCGGCTTCGAGCGGATCTCCCTTCGGCGTGCGGTGTTCACGCAGGGCTGACACCGTTTCGCTTGTCATTAATACGCGCGCCGACGCCACTGCCCGTCGCGAAGTAATCTCTTTGTTTCCAGTGTCGACCATCCGCACGCGGCCGTGCTCGTCGACGTGAGAAAGCTGTGTCATCGCGCAGAGTAGATAACAAAAACATGTGGCAATCAAGTAGTTCTCGACATTCGACCATGTTTCCGTCTATTCTTCGACCGACCGGGACGAGAGCCTCATTCGAGTTGCTCTCAAGCTCTCCTTCCCACTTCTCGAGCCTGGGTTAGTTCTGTAGTAATAATCGAGCGGTAACAAAATCCGAATTATCGACATTGAACGTAGATTCGCGTGTGATCGTACATTAACGACTTACTTGAAACTCGGAGGTCCCCTGTGTTTGAAACAGATAAGGAAGTGCTGGATTGGTATGAGCGACAACCCCGCGCTCTATCAAAAGAGTACGTCGCTGGCATCAAGTGGAATGAGATTAAGAATCATCCGATCAACCCCGCATTCCTGCCCGTGCTCGTTTACATGCGCGACATCGAATACTTCACTGACATGTATTATCAGGAGCTGCGACGCACGCCGACCGGCAAGGATCCGATAATCAAAAAGTTTATGGATCGCTGGAGCATCGAAGAGCTGCATCACGGCAACCTGCTCAATCGCTTTTTGGAAGAAGCCGGATATCCGACCGGGAAAAACTGGCAGGCCGAAGCGACACGCAAGATTCCACGACTGTACACGATCGGAAGTTACCTCGTTGATCACGCCTCACGTCCGTTTGGAAAATACTTTCACGGCGCGCACATGGTGTGGGGAGCGATCAACGAGATCACGGCGATGAACGCTTATCGCAGGCTTTCAGATCTCGCCGGTCATCCGGTGCTGAAACAACTGCTGATCGGGATCGTGCAGGAAGAGTCGATTCACGGCAGCTTCTACTGGAACGTTGCGCGCGTGAAGCTTGGTGAGACGAAGTTTTCGCGTAACCTCGCGCGCTTCATCATCGGCAAGTTCTGGAGTCCTGTAGGACAGGGAGCGAAGCCGAAGGGTGAAGCAAACTACGTGATGGCGACGTTGTGGCCGGGCAAAGAAGGGCTGGAGCTGTTCGATCAGAAGATCGCCAGCCGCATCGAGCGCTTACCGGGCTTTATTGGATTCAAAGGACTGACGGAGAGAGTTGCGCCTATCGTGCACAAAAGCGTGACCGCAAACCTCGCCGCCGCCGTGTGTGCGTCTTTGTTGTTGAGTTAAGGTAACCGGACGACATTAACTAACGATCCGGCTTCGATCACTTTAGCGTTTGCGGGAACGATCACGAGCGCGGTTGTTAACGCAAACGCTACGAAATCAGACGAGCCGCCCCACTTCAACGGAAACGCCACCAGCTCTGCATCATCGTTACTCGTGAGCTGAGCAGGCAAATAGCTTTCACGATCCGCTGTTCCCTTAACACTACGAGCCAGCACGGCAGTCTCGCGTTTGAGAGCGGGTTCTGCTGTGCCTTGCATCGCGAGCAGTGCGGTGCGTGCGAACAAGTTGAACGTCACTGATACTGAAACAGGATTGCCGGGTAGTCCGAATACGAGCGTGCCGTTCGGTAGACGCGCGAAGACAGTCGGCTTACCTGGACGAAGTGCGACGCGTTCGAAGAAGATTTCTGCGTCGAGCTCTTTGAGTGCTGCTTTGGTGAGGTCGTAAACACCCATCGACACGCCGCCCGAAGTTACGATCAGATCGCAACGTTTTGCAGCTTCAGCTACTTGATTTTTTAGAAGGGAAGTTTCATCCCCGGTGAGCGGCATGCGTTCAGTGACTGCGCCGGCTAGTTCAGCGTAGGCGCTGATCGAGTAGTTGTTCGAATCGCGAATCTGATCCTGACCAGGTTTCTGATCGACTGAGACAAGCTCAGACCCTGTTGCGAGTACAGCCACGCGCGGCTTTCGAAACACTTCGACTTGCGCATAACCAAACGCAGCCAGCACCGCCATCATCGCCGCGTTGATCGTCGTGCCGGCACGCAACACGACCTCACCCGCTTTGATCTCAGAACCGCGCTTAACGATCGATCTTCCTGCCTCAACAGTCTCGAGTAGCTCGACGACCGTGCCATCTTTCAGTTCGGTAGTTAACTCAACCTGCTGCACGCTATCGGCGCCTGCGGGAACCGGCGCGCCAGTCATGATGCGGACCGCCTGTCCTTCTTCCAACTGGTTGTGCCAACCCTTGCCCGCCGCCGACTCACCCACGATTCGCAAACGCGCCGGAACAGCACTCACATCCTCCGCGCGCACCGCATATCCGTCCATCTGCGACCGGTCGAATGGCGGCAAATCCGTGTCCGCTACGACGTCCGCAGCCAGCACCCTTCCCAACGTCTGCTCGATCCGCACACGTTCGGTGGCAAGCGGAGCCGTCTGCTGCCTCACAATCTGAATAGCTTCCGCGACCGAAATCATCTCTGTTAGTTCTGCTTTTGTGCTTTTTGTGGGCCAAAAAACCGAAAGGCCGGTTTTGGACCGGCCTCTCAAGGTTGGCGGAGGCGTTCAGCCTCTATTGGTTACCGTCCTCACCCCGGCAACCACATTCACCGTTGGGTTGAATTGTAGTCAAAAAGCTCGCGCGGTCAAGCGCGGCGACAAAAATTTTTCCGGAGTGCCTGAATTTTTCTGGGATTTAGTACGTGAACGTACAGATGACTCGTTGGGAGACAAGTATCTCGCGAGGCTTACTGGGATAAGTGGCGGAGCCGACGGGACTCGAACCCGCGACCTCCGACGTGACAGGCCGGCGTTCTAACCAACTGAACTACGACTCCGCAAAGAACTGGTTCGTTTGGTAGGCACGGAGGGATTCGAACCCCCAACCTCTTCCTTGTAAGGGAAGCCGTCTACCATTGACGTACGTGCCTGCGATTGGGACGACCCTGCCGTCAGTCCCGATTCAAAACGAGTCGCCATGCTATGAGAACACGACAGGAGTGTCAAGGCTATCCACAGATTGGTAGTGACCTAATTTAAGAAGTAATCCTTTGCGGCCCTCTGCGTATCTCTGCGATCTTTGCGTTTGATGGCTATTTCAACGCAGAGGACGCGGAGATACGCAGAGAGCCACAGAGAAAGAGTCTGTGTAATCTGTGGATGGTTTTGTGGCTAAGATCGTTTTGTGGCAATATTCGAGGCCGAGAGCCCATCCAGTGTGTCGCTATGCAAGTAATTACAAAGCTTTCTCGTCGTTTGCCCGGCTCCCTTGTGCTACTGGTCACTGTGTGTGTGGCTGCGCAGCAGATCACACAACAACAACCCACGCAGCGCCCGCGGCGCGTCAATGGCTCAGAACAAACAACTGAGGCGAAGAAAACTCCACCGGCATCCGCATCCGATGAAGTCGACGAAGGCGATGTGGTCAGAGTGGAGACGCAGCTCGTGTCTGTTCCAGCTGTCGTGACTGACAGCGCGGGTCGCCCATTGTCAGGTTTGAAGCCGGACAACTTTCGTCTCATCGAAGACGGCCAGCCGCAGACCATCACCAACTTCGGCACCACCGACACGCCTTTCGAGATCGCGCTGCTGCTCGACACCTCGGGCTCCACACGCGACGACGTAGCTCTCATACGCGCAGCCGCAAACAGTTTTATCGAAGCGTTGCGCCCGGGAGATCGCGTCGGAGTGGTCGCGTTCAATCAGGCGAATACGGTTCAGTCTCCGATCGCCGTTGTCGAGGTGTTGTCGGAACTCACCAGCGACCGCGAATCGTTGCGAACCGCGATCGACAATCTCGGCGCAAGTCAGGGCACGCCGTATTACGACGGGCTCGAGAAAGTCGCGGACAGCATTTTCCGCGATCCGCCTAAGGATGATGTTAAGGGACGCCGCGCTATCGTTGCTTTGACTGACGGTGTCGATTCGTCGAGTAACTCCGATTTCACCAACGCGAAGATTAAGCTCGCGCGCGCGGGCATCGCTTGCTATTTCATACAGGTAAACACCGAAGACTTCGTCGAAGATCGTCTGATGAAAGACTGCCAGGACGATGGAATGCTCGCGCTTTCGCAAAGACAAATACAACGCTACCGCGAGCTCTTCTTCCCGAAAGCGAAAGCAGAGAATTTCGACAGCTTCTGCCAGATGGGTCCGTTTGAACGAATGTCGATTAGCCGCGCGCTCTACATGCTGGCGCGCAAGGAGATGAATGATCTCGCGCGCACGTCAGGGGGACGGAGTTTTGAAGCCGCGACACTCGCCGATGCGCGTGCTGCGTTCACGCGCGTGGCGGCTGATATCGGCACGCTTTACAGTCTCGGTTACTATCCAACCAACAAGGCTCGCGATGGAAAGTTTCGTTCGATCAAACTCGAAGTGCGCGGCTTGAAAGACAAAGCACAGATCCGCGCACGCGATGGATACTACGCCCCGAAACAATAAAACTTGATGCCCACTTCGTTCCCATTCAACCGCGTCTTATTAATCGTTCTCGACGGCGCAGGCATTGGCGCCATGCCTGATGCGCCGGAGTGGGGCGACGCCGGCGCTGACACGTTTGGTCACATTCTCGAGTCGCGGCCCGTGCGACTGCCGAACTTGCAGCGCTACGGGCTCGGCAACATTCGTCCACTGGAATCAGTGCCGCCGTTGGACCATCTCAGCGGCTCGTACGGTCGTTGTGCTCTTCGCTCGAATGGCAAAGACACGACGACGGGTCACTGGGAGATGGCGGGCATCATCCTGGACCAGGCGTTTCCGACTTACCCGAATGGGTTTCCAGCGCCGGTGATCGACAAGTTCGTTCGTGAGACGTCTGTGCCGGGCATACTCGGAAACATCCCAGCGTCAGGGACGGAGATCATCAAGCAGCTTGGTGACGAGCATGTCAAAACAGGCAAGCCGATTGTTTATACCTCCGCCGACTCGGTTTTTCAGATCGCCGCGCATGAGGAAGTGATACCGCTCGATCGGCTCTATGAGATTTGCGAGATTGCACGGCGAATACTCGACGGCGAACACAAAGTCGGGCGTGTGATTGCGCGTCCGTTCCTGGGCCAGTCCGGATCGTTTTATCGCACTGAGAATCGTCACGATTACGCCGTACCGCCGCCGCGTCAGAACCTTTTGCCGGCGCTCAAAGATGAAGAGCTTGATGTAGTTTGTATCGGGAAGATCGCTTCGATTTACGATTCGCTGGGTGTCACTGAGGATCTGACCGCGAAGAACAACGAGCAGTCGATCGATCAAACGATCAAAGCTTTGAACGACTCGACGCGTGGTCTGATCTTCTCGAACCTCGTCGACTTTGACATGCTATATGGCCACCGCCGCGACACTGAAGGCTACGCCAAGGCGCTCGAGCACTTCGATTCACGATTACCCGAGATCGAAGCGGCGATGCGTGACGATGACGTGATGATGATCACCGCCGATCACGGCAACGATCCAACCTTCCGCGGCTCCGACCATACTCGCGAGTACGCACCGCTACTCGTCTACGGAAAAAAATCCCGACCGGGAGTGAATTTAGGAACGAGAGATTCGCTGGCCGATATCGGACAGACAATCGCCGCCAACTTCCGCGTGAAGCTCAGTGCAGGAAAGAGCTTTTTAGACAGGATTTCATGATTTACAGGATTTACAAGATAAGATCCTGTTAATCCTGAAAAATCTTGTAAATCCTGTCTAAAACTATTTCTTTGCGGTGAGGCTCTTGTAGATTGTTTCTACCCAACGATCGGTTTTGATGAATCCTGCGCCCCACGGGGCCCACTCGGCTGGTAAGCCTTCGGTCTTGATCTGGTCCAATGTCTTCCCGGCGGCGATCTTACCGCGCACGATTTCGGTGGTTTGCTGGAGCATGCGGTGATACGACTTCAGATCGTCGAGGGTTGAGATTGGGCCGTGGCCCGGAATCAGCTTCGCATCCGCCGGAATTTTTCCGATCAGCTCGCCGATGTTTTTGACCAGCCCCTCGACACTCCCACCACTCTCCAGATCAACAAACGGAAACCGGCCCGCAAAGAAATCATCCCCGAGATGCACGACGTTCGACGCGCTGAAGAAGATCACGCTATCGCCATCTGTGTGACCGTGCGGGAAGTGAATCGCGCGAATGTCTTCACCGTTGAAGTGCACCGACAAAGAATCATTGAACGTGATCACTGGCAGCGCTTCTTTAGGCGACGGAGGCGTCGTGCTATTGAACACTGTCGATTTCTGTTCCGTCGCGAGGCGCTTACGCACGTTATCCTGAGCGATGATTGTCGCTTCCGGTCCAAACGCGACGTTGCCGCCCGTGTGATCGCCGTGCCAGTGAGTATTGAGAATGAAGCGCAGCTTCTTATCCGCTAGCCCTTTCAAAGCGGCGCGAATCTTGTCAGCGAGTGGCGCAAACTGATCGTCAACAATCAAGAGCCCGTCATCGCCGACCGACACGCCGATGTTTCCGCCCGAGCCCTGGAGCATGTAAACGTTCCCCGCAACTTTCGTTGCTTTGACTTCAACCTTTGAAAAGTCAGTCTGCGCATGCGCCGAGACGGCAAAGAGCAGCACAACAATTAGCAACAGAAACTTCTTCACGTGTGTTTTCTCCTACGCTTCTGGATTCTTGAGTACTGCGATGAACGGCAGGTTGCGATATCGTTCCGCAAAGTCCAAACCATAGCCAACCACAAACTCATCAGGAATCGGAAAACCGAGATAGTCGATCTTCACTTCGCGCTGGCGCCGGTCGTACTTATCGAGCAGGGCCGCGAGTTTCACGCTCGCCGCTCCGCGGGATTGAAGGTTAGCCAGCAGGTACGAGAGCGTCAGTCCTGTATCGACGATATCTTCGACGACGAGTATGTGCCGGCCTTCGATGGGCACGTCGAGGTCTTTCATGATGCGGACCTCGCCTGACGTTCGCGTCGAAGAGCCGTAGCTCGAGATCGCCATGAACTCGATACTCACGCGCGTATCGATCGCGCGCATGAGGTCGCTGAGAAAAAAGCACGCGCCTTTCAGCACGCCGATCAGCAACGGGTTGAGCCCGGCGTAGTCGCGCGTGATCTGCGCTCCGATCTCCTTAATGCGCGCCGCAATCTGTTCCTCTGAAATAAGAATAGCGAGATTTGGGTTATGAAACTCCGAGTCGAATTGGGCTGATGAAGTAGCCAACTTGTTTCTCCTCTTAGTGCAGGTGTTGGTCGAGCAAGAATTTGCCTGTTTGCCGCGGTGTGCGACATACTATGCAAGCTCTTCCTTCAGGTCAATGACTAACAGACAAATAAAAACACTTCTTTGCGCCGTTGCACTGACGCTTTTCGCTGTTCCCGCATTTGGGCAGGCGACGGCGATTCAGCCGTGCCAGCCAACGACAACACCACCGCGCGCGCGCTTGTTGACTGTTGACGCGAGTGTTCCCGCCGATCCTGACGTCGAAAAAATCATCGCGCCGTACAGCGAGAAAGTCAGTGAGCTGAGTAAAGTGATCGGACGGCTCGAAGGCGGACTTGCGAAAAAAGGGGTTGGCGCAGGCACCCTCGGGAATTTCGTCAGCGACGGAATGCGAGCACAGGCAAAAGCGAAACTCGGAAAACCAGTCGCGCTCTCGATCATGAACTCCGGTGGCTTGCGTAAGAACGACATCGCGGTCGGCGATCTGCGCGCCAGCGACATCTTCGAGCTTCTACCATTCGAAAACACACTCGTCGCACTCGACGTCACGGGCGCTCAGCTTCTGAAGATAATCGAGGTCGCGACGAAAGACGCGCAATCAGGCGCGCGTATCCAGTTTAAGTACAACGATCGCGATCGTCCGGAATTCATCAGCGCGAAGCTTATCGACGAGAATGGGAACGAGCAGGAGATCGATCCGAACAAGACTTACACGATCGTCACTCTCGATTACCTTCTACGGCTCAACAGCGGCGCTTACGCGATTCTCAAGGAAGCGAAGAGCGACGCGCCGCTGAACATCACGTTACGTGATGCAGTGATGAATTACGTCAAGTCGGAAACTACCGCGGGACGAACGATTCACAGCGCCGCTGATGACCGCTTTGTACAGGTTGGACCAGGACCCAAGTCGACGGAACCGCCCCGATGATTAATCGACGAACATTTCTAACCACTTCAGCAGCGTTCGGCGTGACGCTCGCCGGCTTTCCGCGAGAACTGCTCAAGGCGAGTGCGGCCGACACCGTCATCACGATCCTGCACACCAACGACACACACTCGCAGATCGATCCCTTACCCGCAAACGACGCGAACGCAGGGAAGGGAGGCATCGCGCGACGCGCGACAGTCGTGAAGCGAGTCAGAAAAGAAAATCCGAACACGTTGCTCGTCGATGCGGGTGATGTGCTCCAGGGCACGCCTTACTTCAACTTCTACAAAGGCGAGGTTGAGTA
>Ga0207694_10001111_pt1 | contig 23273 bp, 17 predicted proteins | sample KBSC34metaG_FD_184353 | JGI IMG/M metagenome (GOLD analysis project Ga0207694, IMG submission 184353) | Corn rhizosphere microbial communities from Kellogg Biological Station, Michigan, USA - KBS C3-4 metaG (SPAdes) (version 2) | ecosystem: Host-associated > Plants > Roots > Rhizosphere > Soil... | reverse complement strand
CTCGCTGGGCAATTTCGATCCGGCCCAGGCGCTGGATTTCCTGCGCCGCGTGCGTGCAGCCCTGCCGGCCGGACCGGGTGAGGGCGGCATCCTGATCGGACTGGATCTGGTGAAGGATGCGCGTGTTCTTGAAGCGGCCTACGACGATGCCATCGGCGTGACGGCAGCGTTCAACCTCAACGTGCTCAACCACGTGAACGCCCTGGCCGGGACCGACTTCGCCCCGCGCGACTGGCGCCACGTGGCGTTCTACAACGCGCGCCAGCAGCGCATCGAAATGCATCTGGAAGCACGGCGCGACCTCATCGTGCGCTGGCCGGGCGGGCGTCGCACCTTCCACCAGGGCGAGCGCATCCATACCGAATACAGCCACAAGTTCACCGAGCAGGACATCCTCGGCCTGCTGGAAGAGGCCGGATTCGGCAATTGCCGCATGTGGTTCGATGAGCGGCGCTGGTTCGCGGTGTGCCATGCACAGGCGCGTTGAAGGACGTTTGCCGCTGTTGATTCAATGATTTTTGCAGGAGACCGGATGCCTTCCGTCATTACCCATGATCGCGCTACCACCCACGACGACGAGCTGGCCGAGCAACCCATGGCGGTGGTCGCAGCGGCCACTGCCGCCACCATCGATGCGGTCATCGACGCCGCCGTCCAGCAGGTCAACCATCGCCCGCGCGAACGGCTGGGCGATCGATACCGGCGTCTGCGCCGGCAGTCGCTGCTGATCGCCGAGCCGCTCTCGGCCGAGGATTGCTGCGTGCAGGCCATGCCCGATGCCAGCCCCATCAAGTGGCATCTGGCGCATACCACCTGGTTCTTCGAGACCTTCCTGCTGGAGCGTTTCCAGAGCGGCTTCACACCTTTCCATCCGCAGTTCCGCGTGCTCTTCAATTCGTATTACGAAGGCGTCGGCGAGAAATTCCCGCGGCCGCAGCGCGGCCTGCTCACGCGCCCCTCGCTGGACGACATACTGGCCTACCGCGAGCAGGTGGACGCACGCATGTTGCTGCTGATCGATGCGCTGGAGGCCGACCCGGCCGAAGCGGAGGAGGCCCATCCGCAACTGGCGGGCTTCCTCTCCTTGCTGGAACTGGGCATGCAGCATGAGCAGCAGCACCAGGAGCTGATGCTCACCGACATCAAGATCCTGCTGTCGATGAATCCGCTGCAGCCTGCGTACCAGCCGCTGCCGATGAACCTGCAACTGGATGATCCGGCCGCGCTGGAGCTGCAGTGGCATCGCATCGAAGCCGGTGTGGTGGAGATCGGCCATGCCGGCAGCGGCTTTTGCTTCGACAACGAGACCCCGCGCCATCGCCAGTTCGTCGAGGCTTACCAGTGCGCGTCGCGGCTGGTGAACAATGCCGAATACCTGGCCTTCGTCGAGGCCGGTGGCTACGAGGACGCGGGGCTGTGGCTGTCTGAAGGCTGGGAATGGAAGAAGCAGGAGGGGCTGTCGCATCCCCTGTATTGGCGCCGTGGCGCTGATGGGCAGTGGCGCGAGTTCACCGAGTATGGCGCGCAGCCGCTGCAGCCGCATGCGGCTGCCGTGCATCTCTCGTATTACGAGGCCGATGCCTATGCCCGCTGGGCTGGTGCGCGCTTGCTGACCGAAGCCGAATGGGAACATGCCGCCGCACGCCTGCAAGGAAGCGGACGTGAATTTTTTGGCGTGGCCTGGCAGTGGACCAGCAGCAGCTATGCGCCTTACCCCGGCTTCAGCGCTGCACCGGGTGCGGTGGGTGAATACAATGGCAAATTCATGGTCAACCAGTACGTGCTGCGTGGCTCATCCTCGGCCACACCACTGAACCATGCGCGGCTGACCTATCGCAACTTTTTCCCGGCGACCGCACGCTGGCAGGTCAGCGGCATACGGCTGGCCCGCCAGGGCTGATCGGTTTTTCCAGCTTCAGTTTGTTGCCAGGGCCGCCTGGCCCTGGTCCGTGCTACGCGCAATATTTCTGAAATACGCTTGAGGTCTCAGAAGGTTTCCCACTCCTCCGATTTCTCTTCCTTGCTGCTGGCAGGTAGTGCACGTGGTGCTGGCGCAGCGGCAGGGGCGCGCACTGCCTGCGGTTTGACGGGTGCGGGCTTGCCTGGCAGGGCCGCGGCCGGTGCAGGTGCCGCGCTGCGCAGCGGTGCGGCTTGCATGACTGGTGCGGGTGCAGCGCCCCGCTCATCCAGACGGAATACGCTCACCAGTTCCAGCAGCCGCTGTGCCTGATCCTGCAAGGCCTGGGCCGCAGCGGCGGCTTCTTCCACCAGCGCGGCGTTCTGCTGGGTGGTGTTGTCCATCTGCATGATGGCCTGGTTGACCTGCTCGATGCCATCGCTCTGCTCACGCGTGGCAGCGGAAATCTCGCCGACGATGTGGCTGACCTGCTCAATGCTCTGCACCACCTCATCCATGGTACTGCCCGCCTGCGCGACCAGTTCGGTACCGGCCGTCACTTGTCCGACGGAATCATTGATGAGCTCCTTGATCTCCTTGGCGGCAGTGGCCGAGCGTTGCGCCAGTCCGCGCACTTCCGAGGCCACCACGGCAAAGCCGCGGCCCTGCTCACCGGCGCGCGCCGCTTCCACGGCGGCATTCAGGGCCAGGATATTGGTCTGGAAGGCGATGCCGTCGATCACCGAGATGATGTCCACGATCTTGCGCGAGGAGTCATTGATGGCGCCCATGGTCTGCACCACCTGCTTGACGGCCTGGCCACCCTGATTGGCCACTTGCGTGGCATTGCCGGCCAGCTCGCTGGACTTGCGGGTGTGGTCGGCATTCTGCTTGACGCTGGAAGTCAGCTGTTCCAGCGAGGAAGCGGTTTCTTCCAGGGCGCTGGCCTGCTCCTCGGTGCGCGAAGAGAGGTCCAGGTTGCCGGTGGCGATCTGGGTCGAGGCGGTGACCATGGAGTCGGTACCGCGCCGCACCTCCAGCACGATGGCCTTGAGCTTCTGGTTCATGGCGGCCAGTGCCTGCAGCAGGCGTCCGGTTTCATCGGTCGAATGTGCATGGATGACCGCAGTGAGATCGCCCGCCGCCACGGTCTCGGCCACTTCCACCGCGCGGCTCAGCGGACGGGTGATGCTGCGCGAGATGGTCCAGGCGATGAAAGCGGCGAACAGCGCCGCGAGCACACCGGACACCAGCATGATGTTGCGGGTGGTGGTGTAGGTGGCCTCGGCATCGGCGACGGACTTGTCCATCAGCTTCTGCTGCATGTCGGAGAGGTCATCGAGCTGGGCGAAATAGGTCTTTTGCAGCGGCACCATCTTTTCCAGCATCAGCTTGATGGCGGCATCCTTCTCACCAGTGGTGGCGAGCCGGTCGATCTCTTTGCGCAGGGCCGAGTAGCTCTTGCGGGTTTCGGTCACCTTGTCGAACTTGGCGCGGGCTTCGGGATTGGTGATCAGACGACCCAGTTCATCGTAGAGCTTGGTGTTCTCTGCAGAGAGCGTTTCGATGGTCTTCCGCTCATTCTCAATCTGCGCCGGATCGGTCATGAACAACTGGTTGCGCAGCGAGATGGCGACATCGTCCACCTTGCCGGATATGGCATTGACGATGTTGATCTTCTTGTAGCGGTCATTGACTACCAGTTCCAGCGACTCGTTGATGTCGCCCAGCCGGGCCAGGGAAAGCGTGACGATGGCGGCAATGACGACAATCAGGGCCGAGAATCCAATGGCAAGACGTGTGGAAATGTTGAGATTGTTGAAGCGCATGATTTTCCCCCCGAAAAATGTAGATGCGACTTGCTTGCGGATGATGTCACTGTGGTGTGTGGCCTTGAACTGGCGTGACGACCAGAAAATCTATAATAAGCTAGTTACGTGCATTGAGAACGTTTGACTCAAGTAAATTCTGCAGAGTTGTCCGGCATCAAGGAAAGCCGCTCCCGGTGCGGGTTTCCGGGCGTCAACGTGGCAGCCGGACCACAGTGGCAGAAGAACAAGATCAACGGCAGAGCTTGACGCAAAGTGACACGCCGTTAACGCAACAACGCCGCCCGGTAGGGCGGCGTTGCGTTCAGGAAATGGCCGGGATCGCCGGCCGGATTCCGTTTCAGGCAGCCTTGGCCTGTGCGGAGCCAGCCTGGTTGGCGCTCTCGCTGATGGCGATCTGACGGTTCACGGCAGACAGCACGGCCTTGAAGGAGGCGGTCACGATGTTGGCATCGATGCCGACACCAAAACCGGTCGGCGCTTCGTTCAGGCGCAGCTCGATGTAGCTGGCGGCCTTGGCGTCGGCACCGGCACCGATGGCGTGTTCATGGAAGTCCATCAGCTTGATGTCCAGGCCCAGCGCATGCACGAAGGCATCGATGGGACCGTTGCCGCTGCCGCGCACGGTGACCGGCTGGCCATTGCGCACGATGTCGACTTCGATGTTGATGGACTCGGCCTTGGCGGTGTCTTCCGACATGCGGTGCGCACGATAGACGTAGGGCTCGACGCGCTCCAGGTATTCACGCTGGAAGATGGCGTGGATGTCGGAGGCGGCGATTTCCTTGCCGGTGGCATCGGCCTCGCGCTGGATGGCGCGCGAGAACTCGATCTGCAGGCGGCGCGGCAGGGCCAGGCCATATTCCTGTTCCAGCAGGTAGGCCATGCCGCCCTTGCCGGACTGGCTGTTGACGCGGATGACGGCATCGTAGCTGCGGCCCAGGTCGGCCGGATCGATCGGCAGGTAGGGCACTTCCCAGATGGCGTCCGGCTGCTGCTTGGCGAAGCCCTTCTTGATCGCATCCTGGTGCGAGCCGGAGAAGGCCGTGAAGACCAGGTCGCCGACATACGGATGGCGCGGATGCACCGGGATCTGGTTGCACTCTTCCACCACCTGGCGCACCACGTCGATGTCGGAGAAGTCCAGACCCGGGTTTACGCCCTGGGTGTACAGGTTCAGTGCCAGCGTGACCAGGTCGACGTTGCCGGTGCGTTCGCCGTTGCCGAACAGGCAGCCTTCGACACGGTCAGCGCCGGCCATCACGGCCAGCTCGGCCGAGGCCACGGCGGTGCCGCGGTCATTGTGCGGGTGCACCGAGATGATGGTGCTGGCGCGATCCTTCAGGTTGCGGCACATCCATTCGATCTGGTCGGCGTAGACGTTGGGGGTTGCGCACTCAACGGTGGAGGGCAGGTTCAGGATGATCTTGCGCTCTGGAGTGGCACCCCAGGTTTCGCAGACGGCATCGCAGATGTCCTTGGAGAAATCCAGTTCGGTGGTGCTGAAGGATTCCGGCGAGTATTCGAAACGCCATTCGGTACCCGGACGCGCATCGGTCAGTTCCTTGACCAGGCGGGTGCCGGTGACGGCGATGTTCTTGATCTCCTCGCGCGACATGTTGAAGACGATCTTGCGGAAGGCCGGGGCCACCGAGTTGTACAGGTGGACGATGGCCTTCTTGGCACCTTCCAGCGATTCGACGGTGCGGCGGATCAGTTCTTCGCGCGATTGGGTCAGCACGATGATGGTGACGTCATCGGGAATGCGGTTCTCGACGATGAGCTTGCGCACGAAATCGAAATCGGTTTGCGAGGCAGAGGGGAAGCCGACTTCGATTTCCTTCAGGCCGGTCTTCAACAGCAGTTCGAAGAAGCGCAGCTTGCGCTCGGCGTTCATCGGTTCGATCAGGGCCTGGTTGCCATCGCGCAGGTCGGTGCTCATCCAGATCGGCGGCGTGTCGATGACCTTGCTGGGCCAGGTGCGATCGGGCAGGTCGATGGCAGGGAAGGGACGGTATTTGGCGGCGGGGTTGCTTAACATCATGATGGACCTCTTGGTTTCCGGATGGCGTGGAATGCTTCAGTTCAAGTACTGGAATGCTTCAGTGCGTCAGATGTGGCGGATCGGGTTGCCTGGCTGCCACGAGCGCGTGGCCAGGCAACCCTTCATAGAGCCAGAGGCGGCATCTCCCGCAGCGCACGGCCGGCCTGCAAGGGCTGCGTGCGCTGGTTGCGGATTGTGCGGATCATCGAATGCATATGCTTCGCCTGGTGGGCAGCGACGTCGGCTTCATCATGGATGGCGCGTCATTGCCTGGTTGTACTGCGAGTACTGCTGGATTTTTTGAGGTTGCCAGATCGCGTGGAGTCAGCGGAAACGGCAGGAACTACGAATTTTAGCGCGAGGCTAGTAGTAGCGACACCGATAGCAACGCTAGCAGGGCGCTGGCGCTGTTGTGGCGGATGGAGGTGATTGCTGCGTAAGTCATCCGTGCAATGTAGAAGATCGGGCCGGCGTCTGTCAAGGGCTATCTTTTTTACAAGCGTAAAAGAAGAGCGCGCTCCAATAATTTCGTTGCTAGAATCGTCTTCTTAATAACCAGTGGGTCATTTATTTTTATTGCTGCTGCATCAATTCCTTGTGAGGATGGAACGCCGCCGGGTGAAAATGCTCAAAAACAAGCACTGCAGTAGTCCTTTTTCCATATAAGGCACGGCGCATGTCGCGCTGGCGCCAGCGCCCGTGTCTGCCACGAACAACGAACAACAGTAGGGCGAGGCCTCCGCCACCCCGGGAGCGCATCGCCAGGAACCGTCATCATCCATGCAAAAACGCACCGACCTCATCGTTTGCGAAGAATGCGACGCCGTCTACCAGCGCATGGCGCTGGGTGAGCGCGAAATCGCCCGCTGCCTGCGCTGCGGTGCCGAGCTGGAGCGCGATACCGGCCGCCGCCTGCAGCATCTGCTGCCGCTGACCATCGGTGCGCTGATCCTGTTCGTGATCGCCAATACCTTTCCCATCGTCACGATCGAACTGCAGGGCTTGTCCAGCCAGACCACGCTGATCGGTGCGGTAGTGGCACTGACCCGCGATGGCATGTCGGAAGTGGCGCTGCTGGTGCTGGCGACGACCTTGCTGTTCCCGCTGATCCAGCTCGGTGTGCTGCTCTACCTGTTGCTGCCGGGAGCGCGTGATACGCGTCCGCCGGGCTTCGTGCTGCTGCTGCGCCTGATGCAGGCAGCCCGGCCCTGGGGCATGATTGAAGTCTTCATGCTGGGCGTGCTGGTGGCGCTGATCAAACTCTCCAACATGGCCGAGGTGATTCCCGGTCCGGCGCTGTGGTCCTTCGGTGGATTGACGGTGCTGCTGACGGTGGTGGTGTCCTTCAATCCCCGCTACTTGTGGCACGTATGGGAACAGCAGCAAGCCGAGCAATATGGCGACAAGGAGGCTGGCGCATGAGTGTCTTCACCCGCCAGGCTGCACCGCACGTGCCCGACCTCACCCAGGAGCCGGACGAAGACCTGCCCGTGCAGGATGCCGCGTCCCTCGGCGTGATCGGCTGCCATCACTGCGGCACCGTATGGGAAGGCGCGCAGCCCCATCAAGCCTGCGGCGTGTGCCATGCACCGCTGCACGTACGCAAGATCGACAGTCTCACCCGCACCTGGGCGCTCCTGATTGCCGCCTGCATCATGTACATCCCGGCCAACATGATGCCGGTGATGGTCACCAGTACCCTCTTCGATGAGCAGCGCGACACCATCCTTTCCGGCGTCATCTATTTCTGGACTTCCGGCGAATGGGGCCTGGCGCTGGTGGTGTTCGTGGCCAGCTTCCTGGTACCGCTGTTCAAGCTGGTGGCGCTGGGCATCCTGGTCTTCTCGGCGCGCCGCCGCAGCCGCTGGCGCCGTCTCCAGCGCGCCAAACTGTATCGCGTGGTCGAGGCCATCGGACGCTGGTCCATGCTGGACGTCTTCGTCGTCTCGGTGCTGACCGGACTGGTCAAGATCCACGGCTTCGCCAACATCCACGCCGGCATTGGCATCGCCGCCTTCGGTGCGGTGGTGGTGCTGACCATGCTGGCCTCGCTGGCCTTCGATCCGCGCCTGATCTGGGATGAACGCCCGACCGATCCGGCTGCGGACGTCTCAAGTGAGCCTCTCCCCGAACCTGCTTCTCCCCATGACAACGCCAACAAGCCACAGGAAACCGCATGACTCCACCCGACCATTCCGATGACAAACCGGCGCTGCTGCAACCGCGCCGCGCACGCCAGCGCAACTGGCTGCCCTCGCTGGTGTGGCTCATTCCCATCGTCGCCGCCATCGTCGGGCTGACCCTGGTCGCCAAGATCCTGGTCGAACGCGGCCCGATGGTGACCGTCAGTTTCCGTTCTGCAGAAGGACTGGAAGCTGGCAAGACCAAGGTGAAATACAAGGATGTCGAAATTGGCCAGGTGCAGAGCCTGAAGCTGGCCGCCGACCGTTCGCACGTGCTGGTCGGTATTCAGCTGAATCAGGATGCTTCCGGTTTCAATGCCGAGGACACGCGTTTCTGGGTGGTCCGTCCGCGCATCGCTGCCTCCGGTATTTCGGGGTTGGGCACCTTGCTCTCCGGGGCCTACATCGGCGCGGATGCCGGCGCTTCGGAAGAAACCAAGAAGAATTTCGTGGGACTGGAACAGCCCCCCATCGTCACGCGCGATGCCTCGGGCCGCCAGTTCGTGCTGCATACCGATGACCTCGGTTCGCTCGATATCGGTTCTCCCATCTTCTATCGCCGCATCAAGGTCGGGCAGGTGGTGGCGTATGACCTCGACAGTGATGGCCGTGGCGTGACGCTGCGCATCTTCGTCAACGCGCCCTACGACAAGTTCGTCACCCAGGCTTCGCGCTTCTGGCATGCCAGCGGTTTCGACATGGAACTCAATGCCAGCGGCTTCAAGCTGCATACGCAGGCGCTGTCGACGGTGGTGCTGGGCGGCATTGCCTTCCGCGACCGCGATGAAGAGCGCGTGAGCCCCCCGGCCAAGGAGGGCAGCGAGTATCCGCTGGTGGAAGACGAAAGCACCGCCATGAAGGAACCGGACGGCGTACCACAGACCGCACTGCTGTATTTCGACCAGTCGCTGCGCGGCCTGCAACCGGGTGCCACCGTGGACTTCCGTGGCGTGGTATTGGGTGAGGTCAAGAGCATCGGGGTGGAATACGACAAGACGCGTGGTGAATTCCGCATGCCGGTGCTGGTGCAGATCTATCCGGATCGTTTGGGCCGTCGCTTCCACGAAGAAACCGGCGAGCAGCGCCGTTCCAACGCGCAGGTATTGCGCATGCTGGTCAAGCGCGGCATGCGTGCCCAGCTGCGCAACGGCAACCTGCTCACGGGCCAGCTGTACGTAGCGATCGATTTCTTCCCCAAGGCCAAGCCGGCGCAGATCGATCCGGACAAGGTTCCGCTGGAACTGCCGACCATCCCGGGCAGCCTGGATGAGTTGCAGCAGCAGCTCTCCGACATTGCCGGCAAGCTCTCCAAGGTCCCGTTCGACGAGATCGGCCGCGATCTGCAGACCACGCTCAAGACCTTGAACAAAACCTTGACCACGGCCGAGCAGACGGCGGCGCGCATCAACAACGACATCGCACCGGAGATGCAGGCCGCGATGAAGGATGCGCGCAAGACCTTGAATGCGGCCGAGCGTACGCTGTCGGATGACGCACCGCTGCAGTCGGATATTCGCCAGACCATGCAGGAACTGAGCAAGGCTGCGGCCTCGATCCGTATCCTCACCGATTACCTGCAACAGCATCCGGAATCGCTGATCCGGGGCAAACAGGAGCCATGATGCAAGACAAGACTTCGTTCTCCCTCAAGACCCTGGCGGCTGCTGCACTGGCTGCAGCATTGCTGGCCGCGTGCGGCAGTTCACCGCCGACGCAGTTCTACACGCTGGCGCTGCCGGCCGATGGTGCCGCCGCGCGTACGGCCAGCCAGGGACCGCAGACCTTCATCGAAGTGATGCCGGTGTCGGTGCCGGAGCGCCTGGCGCGGCCGCAACTGGTGGTGCGCAGCGATGCCACGCGGGTGGAGGTATTGGAGCAGGACCGCTGGTCCTCTCCCTTCAACAATGAGCTGCGCGATGCGCTGTCTGCGGGCGTGGCGGCAAGGCTGGGAGCCATCGACGTCTCGCGTGGCGGCCGACCGGCGGACCAGGCCAGCTATCGCATCAATGTGGAATTGCGCGATTTCGACGCAGCCCGCAACGGCCAGGTCCAGGCCAGTTTCGGCTGGACCATCACGCGCTCGGATGACCGCCGCGGGACGGCCTGCCGTCTGACCGTGGTGGAACGGGTGGGTGGCGGCGCCAATGCCGACGTCGTCGCGGCCACGCAGAAGGCGGTGGGGCAGGCGGTGCAGGCGATTGCCGATAATGTTCGAGCTTTGCAGGCAGGACTGGGTGGGCAGTGCTCAGGCTGAGCTAGCACGCGTTATGCTCCACACCTTTCTCGCCAAGGAGCAGTGCGATGCGATGGGAGGTAGTGGAGCTAAAACAGTGCGGCGAATATGCATTGCAGGTTCGCTTCAGGGATGGCGTGGAAGGGTCGGTCAGGTTTCTGCCGAGTTTCTTTCGCGGTGTGTTTGCTGAGCTGCAGGACCCCGCGCAATTCAGCCGGATGCGCTTGGCCGATGGTGTGGTGACCTGGCCTGGTGAGCTGGATCTGGCACCAGACGCCATGCATGATGAGATCAAGCGCAATGGCCAATGGCTGCTTGCATGATCAAACCGCGATGAGCGCACCAAAGAAAAAGCCGCTTCCAAGGAAGCGGCTTTTCAACATCAGGACAGCGTCCAGCGATCAGCGATCGCCGTAGGAGCGGCGCGGGCCGTCGGCGCGGAAGCCGCCGCCATTGCCCTTGTAGCCACCACCGCCGCCACCTTCGCGACGCGGGCCGTTGCCGGCCGGCTTGGCGCCGCCGAAGCTGCGGCCTTCGCGGTTGCCACCGAAACCACCTTCACGATTGCCGCCGAAGCCGCCTTCGCGATGGCCGCCTTCACGGTTCCCACCGAAACCACCTTCACGATTGCCACCGAAACCACCTTCGCGATGACCGCCGCCTTCGCGGTTGCCAGCGCCGAAGCGCGGACCGCTGTTGCTGCGGCCATCACCCGGACGCCAGCCGCCCGGCTTGCGCGGGCTGCGCGGTGCAGCCGACTTCTTCGGCTCGAAACCTTCGACCACATCCACCGGAATGGTCTGCTTGGTGAAGCGCTCGATGCGCTTGACCTGCATGCCTTCGGCGTGATTGACCAGCGAGATCGCCACGCCATTGCGGCCGGCACGGCCGGTACGGCCGATACGGTGCACGTAGTCTTCAGCGAACTTGGGCAGGTCGTAATTGAACACGTGGGTGATGCCCGGCACGTCGATGCCGCGCGCTGCCACGTCGGTAGCCACCAGCATGCGCACCTGGCCGCGGCGCAGGCTGTTCAGGGTACGGTTGCGGGCACCCTGGTGCATGTCGCCATGCAGGGCGGCGGCCGCGAAACCGGCGATGTTCAGGCGATCGGCGATGGTGTCGGCGTCACGCTTGGTGGCGGTGAAGATCACGGCCTGGTCGATGCTGGTGTCGCGCAGCAGGTGGTCCAGCAGACGGTTCTTGTGCGACAGGTCATCCACGAAGTGCACGCGCTGCATGATGTTTTCGTGACGGGTCGACGAGCTGGCGATCTGGATGGTGGCCGGATTGTTGGTGATGCGCTTGGCCATGTTGCCGACGACGCCGTCCAGCGTGGCCGAGAACAGCATGGTCTGGCGGGTGGCCGGGGTCGCGGCGACGATCTTTTCGATGTCGTCGATGAAGCCCATGTCCAGCATGCGGTCGGCTTCGTCCAGCACCAGGATCTGCAGCTGCGAGAAGTCGATCTTGCCCGACTCCATGTGGTCAATCAGACGGCCCGGGGTCGCCACCAGGATTTCCGGGTTGCGCGACAGCAGTTGCATCTGCTTCGGATAAGGCATGCCGCCCAGGATGGACACCACGCGCACACGGCGCATGTAGGCACCGTATTTGTCAGTGGCGGTGGTCACTTGCAGGGCCAGTTCGCGGGTCGGGGTCAGCACCAGCATCTTCGGCTGTGCCGGCTGGTAACGCGGACGCTCGCCACGGGCACGGGTAGCCTGGCGTTCCTGGTTGGGGGTACGGGCTGCTTGCGGTGCCTGCGGCAGGTCTGCCAGCTGGTGCAGCGAAGGCAGCATGAAAGCGGCGGTCTTGCCCGAGCCGGTCTGCGAGGACACCAGCAGATCCTGGCCGCTGATGGCGGCGGGGATGGCCTTTTCCTGGACCGGGGTCGGGGAGGTATAGCCTGCTTCGGTCAGGGCTTTGATGATCGAAGGGTTCAGGCCGAGTGCTTCAAAAGTCATAATCTCTTTCGTGAAAGTGAACGCCAGGCACGAGACGGGCGCACGCAAGCGCGCCGGGCATCGAGTGCCTGAACGAAAAAAAGCAACGCCAACCGACGAAATGACTATGAAAAATACAAAGAAATTTCGGCACAAAAGCTTTGCGCCGGGACGGCATCATCAAGGGATGCCAGGGGCGGGGGGCTTTTACTGGGAACTTGTCGTAATGACAGGTAAGGCTTGCGAAGCTGCTTGGACAAATACGGCTGGAAACGCTGCAGGACAGATTTCACGTCCGATTCGCCTGTGCATTGGTTATTGCAATGCACAAGGCGAATCATACCCTAAAACATCGGAATTAGCACGAGGCTATTTCGAGAAACTGTCTCTTTATTGTGGGGGACGCTTGCTTAATCCGGTAATTACTCTGCCATTCCGCCTACCACGCGGGAGAAGCCACCGTCCACGTAGGTGATTTCGCCGGTGATGCCCGAGGCCAGGTCGGAGAGCAGGAAGGCCGAGGCATTGCCCACGTCTTCGATGGTGACGTTGCGGCGCAGCGGGGCAGTGGCGGCCACTGCGCCCAGGATCTTGCCGAAGCCCTTGATACCGCTGGCGGCCAGGGTCTTGATGGGGCCGGCGGAGACGCCATTGACGCGCACGCCCTTGGGACCCAGCGATTCGGCCAGGTAGCGCACCGAGGCTTCCAGCGAGGCCTTGGCCAGGCCCATGGTGTTGTAGTTGGGCACGACGCGTTCCGAACCCAGGTAGGTCAGGGTCAGCAGGGCGGCGTTGGAGGACAGCAGCGGCATGGCCGCCTTGGCCATGGCCGGGAAGCTGTAGGCGGAGATATCGTGGGCGATCTTGAAACCTTCGCGCGAGAAACCTTCCAGGAAGTCGCCGGCAATGGCTTCAGAGGGGGCAAAGCCGATGGCGTGCACCAGGCCGTCGAGCTGGGTCCAGGACTTGCCGAGATCGGCGAACAGGGCATTGATCTGCTCATCGCTGCCAACGTCGCAGTCGAAGATCAGCTTGCTGTCGAATTCTTCGGCGAACTTGGTGATGCGGTCCTTGAAGCGTTCACCGACATAGGTGAAGGCCAGTTCAGCGCCTTCGCGCTTGCACGCCTGGGCGATGCCGTAGGCGATGGAACGGTTGGACAGCAAGCCGGTGATCAGGATTTTTTTGCCTTGCAGAAATGCCATGTTGACTCCGTAGGGTCCGCCGCGTGCGGTGCGCCTCTGGCTGGCAGAAGCAGGCGCGGCGCGGCCGGTAAATAATAGCGGCAGCGCGCGGGGCGGCAGCCGGGATGGGACAGACCCGGATTGTAGGGGCTAGCGGCAGGCGGGGCAACCTTTGCGGCGCTGGCAGGGCAGGGTGCAGCGGGCCAGGCTGCATTTGTTAAGTTGCTTTAATTGCTTCCCTGTAATCGCTGCTCTCTTTACAATGCCCCGACACGGAAATCGTTTCCCGATCCCGTCCTGCAGGCTGCAGGCATTCGGCCAGAGCCCATCAGGCGCGGGACTTGCTTGCCCCCGAGACATCACCGCCCACGAGAGTGCAGACAGACAACCGCATGGTCCCGCCCCTGAAGACAGCCAAGATTTTCCTTTCCTGCCTGCTGGCCGCCGCCCTGGCCCATGGCACCCCGGCCGCCGCCGAGCCCGCTTTTTCCCTGTATGACACCCCCAAGTACGGGCCCGGCTTCACCCATTTCGACTACGTCAATCCGGATGCGCCCCGGCGCGGCACGCTGTACCTGGCCAATCCGGACCGCCGCACCAGTTTCGACAAGTTCAATCCCATGTCGATGAAGGGCGTGGCCGCCGCCAACGTCGACCAGCTGATGTTCGAGACCCTGGCCGTTTCCTCAGGCGACGAGGTGGCCACCGTCTATGGTCTCCTGGCCGACGATATGAAGCTGGCGGCAGATCGCATGTCGATGACCTTCCACCTCAATCCCAAGGCGCGTTTCAACAATGGCGACAAGGTGACCGCCGAGGATGTGAAGTATTCCTTCGATACCCTGATCGCCAAGGGCGCGCCGCAATACAAATCGATCTTTGGCGATGTGAAGGGCTGCGTGGTGGTCGATGCCGCGACGGTGCGCTTCGACTTCGCCAGCAACAACCATGAGTTGCCGCTGATCGTCTCCAGCGTGCCGGTCTTCTCAAAGAAGTGGGCCCAGGGCACGCCCTTCGACCAGATCCAGCTGACGCCGCCCATCAGCACCGGACCCTACCTGATCGAAAGCTACGACACCGGCCGCAGCATCATCTACAAGCGCAATCCGGACTACTGGGGCAAGGATGTCCCGGCCCGGCGCGGCATGTTCAACTTCGAGCGCATCGTCTACCGCTTCTACAAGGATGACCTGGCGCGGCTGGAAGCCTTCAAGGCTGGCGAGTTCGACGTGGTGGTGGAATACAGCGCCAAGAACTGGGCACGCAGCTACACCGGCCCGCAGTTCCGCGACGGCCGCATCGTCAAGAAGGAATTCAAGCATTCCAACGGCGCCGGCATGCAGGGCTTCGTGATGAACCTGCGGCGCGACCAGTTCAAGGATGTGCGGGTGCGCCAGGCCATCGGGCTGGCGCTGGATTATGAATGGATGAACCGCCAGCTGTTCTACGGCCAGTACACGCGCATCTACTCCTTCTTCAACAACAGCCAACTGGCGGCCACCGGTGAACCGCAGGGCGATGAGCTGGCCTTGCTGAAGTCGCTGCAGGCCAAGGGCCTGAAGGTCGATCCGGCCGTCTTCGGTCCTGCACCGGTTCCGCCCTCGACCAATCCGCCATCCTCCTTGCGCGCCAACCTGCGCCAGGCGCGCGAATTGCTGGCCCAGGCCGGCTGGGTCTATCGCGACGGGGCCGTGCGCAATGCCCAGGGCGTGCCGCTGTCCTTCGAGATCCTCGATGACCAGAGTTCGATGTCGCGCGTCATCAGCGTCTTTGCGCGCAACCTGCGCACGCTGGGCATCGATGTGGTCCAGCGCAGTGCCGACTACGCGCTGGTGGCCAAGCGCATGGAAGACTTCGATTTCGACATGACCAGCGTGCGCTTCCCCGATACCAGCAGCCCCGGCAACGAACTGTTCGACATGTTCGGTTCGCGCGCAGCCGACGAAAAGGGTTCCAACAATGCCTGGGGCCTGAAGGACCCGGTGGTGGACCAGCTGGTGCAGACGGTGGTGGCCGCCGATACGCGGGTCAAGCTCACCGCTGCGGCCCGCGCCCTGGACCGCGTGCTGCTGCACAAGTACATCGTGGTGCCGCACTGGTATTCCTCCACGCACCGCATCGCCTACCAGAACCGCTTCGGCATTCCTGCGGTGGCCCCGCTGTATTACCAGGCCGATCCCTACGTGATCGGCACCTGGTGGGAGGAGAAGGCGCGATGAGACAACAAATGAATGAAAAGACCAAGACCCGCGCCCCGCGCGCCGGACAAGAACGAGGATGGTGGCAGGCATGAATATCTGGTCCTACATTTTGAAGCGGGTGCTGTTGATGATCCCCACGCTCTTCGGCGTGGTGGCCATCACCTTTGCGGTGATCCAGTTCGTGCCGGGCGGCCCGGTGGAACAAGCGATGCTGGAGATGAAAGGGCGCGGCGGTGGCGGCGAAGCCTCCGGTGGCGGGGCGGCCAGCGGGGCTTCGGCCTATCGCGGACGGCAGGGCATCGACGAGCAGCGCATCGCCGAGATCAAGCAGCTCTACGGTTTCGACAAGCCGCCGGTGGAACGTTTCTGGACCATGCTCAAGGGCTTCCTCACCTTCGACCTCGGCAAGAGTTTCTATCACCACGGCGATGTCTGGACCCTGGTCAAATCCAAGTTTCCGGTCTCCATCAGCATCGGGTTGTGGACCTTCCTGCTGAGCTACCTGATCTCGGTGCCGCTGGGCATTGCCAAGGCGGTGCGCGAAGGCAGCCGTTTCGATACCGCCACCACCGGCCTGGTGCTGGTCGGCTATTCCATTCCCGGATTCGTGCTGGGCGTGTTCCTGCTGGTGCTGTTTGCCGGCGGCAGCTTCGTGCAGTGGTTCCCGCTGCGCGGCCTCACCTCGGACAACTGGGCCAGCCTCTCCTTCACGGGCAAGATCACCGATTACCTGTGGCACATCACCTTGCCGGTCTTCGCCTCGGTGATCGGTGCCTTTGCCGTCATCACCATGCTCACCCGCAATACCTTCCTCGAAGAGATCCGCAAGCAGTACGTGCTGACCGCGCGCGCCAAGGGGCTTTCCGAGCGCAAGGTGCTCTACAAGCATGTCTTCCGCAACGCCCTGATTCCGCTGGTGACCGGTTTTCCCTCGGCCTTCATCGCCTCCTTCTTCGCCGGCAGCCTGCTCATCGAGACGCTGTTTTCGCTCGATGGCATGGGCCTGCTGGCCTATGAATCGGCGATCCGGCGCGACTATCCGGTGGTGATGGGCACGCTGTATCTCTTTACCCTCATCGGCCTGGTGGTCAAGCTGGTCGGTGATCTTTGCTACGTGTGGGCAGACCCGCGCGTCCAATTCGAAAGCCTGGCGAAATGAGCATGACGACCCCCGCCACTCCCTCCACCCGTTCCATCTCGCCCAGCCGCCGCATCTGGCTGCGCTTCCGTGCCGACCGGACCGGCTACTGGAGCCTGGTGATTTTTTCCATTCTCTTCATCGTGAGCCTGGGCGCTGAACTGGTCTCCAACGACAAGCCGCTTGTGGCCAGCTATCAGGGCAAGCTGATGTTTCCGATGCTGAAGGATTATTCAGACAAGCATTTTGGCGGCGACTTCGACTCGCCCGCCGACTATCTCGATCCCTTCATCGAGCAGCAATTCCGCAAGGACGGCAACTGGGTGATCTATCCGCTCAACCGCTACGGCTACAACACCCTGAACTACTTCGCCAAGGAGCCCAACCCGGCGGCGCCTTCCTCCGAAAACTGGCTGGGCACCGATGACCGTGGCCGCGACGTCTTTGCGCGCCTGCTCTACGGCTTCCGCGTGTCGGTGCTGTTCGGGATGGCGCTGACCTTCATCGGTGTGATCCTGGGCGTGGCTGCCGGTGCGGTGCAGGGCTACTTCGCCGGTCGTACCGACCTCATTACCCAGCGTCTGCTTGAGATATGGGGATCAATGCCGGAGCTGTACCTGCTCATCATCTTCTCTTCCATCTTCCAGCCCAGCCTGGGGCTGCTGCTGGTGCTGCTGTCCCTGTTCGGCTGGATGAGCCTGTCGGATTATGTGCGCGCCGATTTCCTGCGCAACCGCAATCTCGAGTACGTGCAGGCTGCGCGCGCCATGGGCTTGCCCGATCGCCTCATCATCTGGCGTCACGTGCTGCCCAACAGCATGACCACGGTGGTGACCTTCCTGCCGTTTCGCATGAGTGCGGCCATCCTGGCGCTGACCAGCCTGGACTTCCTCGGCCTGGGCGTGCCGCCCTCGACCCCGAGCCTGGGCGAGCTGCTGGCCCAGGGCAAGAACAACCTGGATGCCTGGTGGATTGCGGTGGCCACCTTCGTGGTGCTGACCGTGACCCTGCTGCTGCTGACCAATATCGGCAACGGCCTGCGCAACGCCCTGGACGTACGGAGGAAGGCATGAGCGCCCCGCTGCTGGAAGTGAAGGACTTGACGGTGCGCTTCGGCGACACCGTGGTGGTGGATCGCGTGAGCTTCACGATTGCGCCCGGCGAGAAGTTTGCCCTGGTCGGGGAATCCGGTTCGGGCAAGACGGTGTCCTCGCTGGCGGTGATGCAGCTGAACCAGGATGCGCGCTACGAAGGCAGCATCCTGCTCGACGGCCAGGACGTGCTGAAGAAGAACGAGCGCCAGATGCAGCAAGTGCGCGGCAATGACGTGGCGATGATCTTCCAGGAACCGATGACGGCCCTGAACCCGCTCTTCACCATCGGCAACCAGATCGCCGAGGTGTTGATGCTGCATGAGGGCCTCAATGCGCGCGATGCCGCTACGCGGGCGGTAGCGCTGCTGGAAAAGACCGGCATTCCGGAGCCCGCGCGCCGGGCACTGTCGTATCCGCATGAACTCTCGGGTGGCCAGCGCCAGCGCGCCATGATCGCCATGGCCCTGGCCTGCAAGCCCAAGCTGCTCATCGCCGATGAACCGACCACGGCCCTGGATGTGACCATCCAGGTACAGATCCTGGCGCTGCTGAACCAGTTGCAGCGCGAAGAGAACATGGCCGTGCTCATCATCTCGCACGACCTGAACCTGGTACGCCACTTCGCTGATCGCGTCGGCGTGATGGAGAAGGGCAAGCTGGTCGAAAGCGCGAGCGTCGCCGAGCTGTTCGCCAATCCGCAGCAGCCGTACACGCGCAAGCTGCTGCAGAGCCGTCCGCAGCGCAACGCGGCTGACGTGCCGGCACAAGCGCCCGTCGTCCTGCAGGCGGAAAAAGTGCGCTGCACCTATCACATCAAGCAGGGCTGGTTCGCCAAGCGCGCCTTCCATGCGGTCGATGGCATCGACCTGCAATTGCGGCGCGGCGAGACCATCGGCATCGTGGGTGAATCCGGTTCCGGCAAGTCCACGCTGGGCATGGCCTTGCTGCGGCTGTCGGCGGCCAGCGTGGCGGGCAGCATCCGTTTTGAGGGGACGCCGATTTCCGAGCGCAGCAGCCGTGAACTGCGGCCCTTGCGGGCGCGCATGCAGGTGGTGTTCCAGGATCCTTTCGCCTCGCTCTCGCCGCGCCGTACGGTGGAGCAGATCGTGGGCGAAGGGCTGGCCCTGCATCATCCCGGGAAGACGCCGGAGCAGCAACGCGAGGCCATCGTCTCCGCACTCGAAGAAGTGGGCCTCACGGCAGCGGTGCTGGAACGCTATCCGCATGAATTCTCCGGCGGCCAGCGCCAGCGCATCGCCATCGCCCGTGCGCTGGTGCTGCAGCCGGAACTGCTGTTGCTGGACGAGCCCACTTCCGCCCTGGACGTGACCGTGCAGCAGCAGGTGCTGCAACTGCTGGCCGACCTGCAGCGCCGGCATGGACTGGCCTATCTGTTCATCACCCACGATCTGGCCGTGGTGCAGGCCATGGCGCACCAGGTGATCGTCATGAAGGATGGCAAGGTGGTCGAGAGCGGTCCGGCCGAACAGGTCCTCAAACAGCCGCAGCAGGAATATACGCGGCGCCTGGTGGCCGCCGCCACCTACGCCGAAGCTGCGCACTGAGCGGCCCGGCAAAAAGAAAACCCGAAGTCCGGATCAGCTCCGGGGCTTCGGGTCCATGCAGACTGCAGTCGTTATTTTTCTTCCGTGCTTGGGGCGCGTCTTCTTGTTGTAGGCGGTCGAGCCGCCCGGGTCTCCTCCGGTTTCCTCCGGATTATTGCTTGCGAGCGCCGTTGCCGGAGGCCAGCGTCAGCGGCTTGCCGGCGACCTTGCGCGCCGGTGCCGGTGCCGCCTTGCGCACCGGGGCCTTGGCCGATGCCACCTGGCGGCGTGCCGGGGCAGCGCGGTGCGTGGCCGCTACGCGCGTCGGTGCGGCGTGGGCGGCGGCATTGGGCACTTGCAGCTGCAGGCTCTGGCCGGCGGCCAGGGTGTCACGCTTCAGGCCATTCCATTCCTTGATCTGCGCCACGCTCACGCGGTAGCGGCTGGCGATGCCGGCCAGGGTGTCGCGCTTGCCAGCCTTGACATGGATGCGGCGGGTTTCCGGCACATCCGGGGCGATAGCCAGACGGGCGTTGTCGGCGATTTCCGGGGTCAGGTCGGTATCGAGCGCGGCGGTCTCTTCATTCTTCGGGACCAGAATGGTCGAGCCGGCCTTCAGGACCATGCGCGGCGGGATCTGGTTGACGCTGCGGATCACTTCAGGCGTGGTGCCGAACTTGCTGGCGATGGTCTCGATGCGCTCACGGGCGCTGGAGACGGTGTGCGCGGTCCAGGTCGAGAAAGCCTGGGTCCACTTGGACATGTTGGACTTGAACTTCTCGGCATTGCTTTCCGGCAGCAGGATCTTGGTATCTTCGCCGCCGATGATGACGGGGCGGTTGAATTGCGGGTTCAGCGCCTTGAACTCGTCCAGCGACAGCTCGGCCAGTTGCGCGGCGACCTTCACGTCGATGTTGCGGGTCTTGCCGATGGTGACGAAGTAGGGCTGGTTGTCCACCTTGGGCAGGGCGATGTCGAAGGCGGCCGGGTTGGCGATGATGTTCTTGACCGCCTGCAGCTTGGGCACGTAGTTGCGGGTCTCGTTGGGCATCTGCGCCGACAGCGTATTGAAGTCGATCGGCAGGCCGGCCGCGAGATTACGGTTCACGGCGCGCTGCACCGAACCTTCGCCCCAGTTGTAGGCTGCCAGCGCCAGTTGCCAGTCGCCGAACATGCCGTAGAGCTTCTGCAGATAGGTCAGGGCGGCATCGGTCGAGGCCAGCACGTCGCGACGCTCATCGGTGAACATGTTCTGCTTGAGGTTGTAGTCACGCCCGGTGGAGGGGATGAACTGCCACATGCCAGCCGCCTTGGCGGTGGAAAGGGCTTCCGGATTGAAGGCCGATTCGATGAAGGGCAGCAGCGCCAGTTCGGTGGGCATGCCGCGCTTTTCCAGTTCCTGGACCACGTGGAACAGATAACGCGAGGCGCGCACCGTGGTGCGCTGGATGTAGTCGGGACGGGAGCTGTACCACTGGGTCTGGCTCTCCACCAGCGAATTGTCCAGATCAGGAATCCCGAAGCCCTTGCGAATGCGCGTCCAGATGTCGATGTCATTCATCCCTGGCAGGGCATTGCCGGCCAGTTCGGGATTGATCGCATTGAAGGGGGCGGGGTAGATCGAGATATCGTTGGCGTGGGAGAGCAGCGGGGTACCAGCGCAGAACAGGGCGGCAATGGCGAGTTGTTTCAAAGTACGCTGCATGTGGGCGATATCCTGTGCCAGAGGCAAAAGTTGGGTGCGGCGCTTCCGTTGCAGAGCTGTGATGAAGCTCGACACCTCCTGCCGGCGGAATCCGGATCAGTCCGATCACGGGCGCGTGCAGGTTGACGGTAATGCAAGGTCGGAAGCTGCGAGTTTCCCCGGCGTGGTGCAGAGTGGACAGCGTTTCGTAAAAGTTCGTAAAAACACTGGTGCCCAATTTGGGGAATTGGAGGAGTGTACGGAAGACCCTTTTCGCCAGTCAAGCAAAAATTGGCCTCTGTTACAAAGCCAAGTCCTTGATTTGGCTGGTTTTTGCGCCTAACTAGTCCTCAATTTGGCGCTATCTGTAGGTATTCTTCCATTCGCGCAGCGCTGCAAAGCTGCTAACTTCATTCAACTCCGTCAATCGGCCCGCCTTTTGCAGCGATTCCTGGATTTCTTTTTGATTGGCGCGCAGGAAGGGATTGGTCGCGCGCTCCAGGGCAATGCTGGTCGGCACGGTGGCTTCCCCTTGGTCCCGCTTGACGCGCTCACGCTGGATGCGAGCGCTGAGCTCGGCATTGCCGGGCTCGACCTCGGCGGCGAACTTGAGGTTGGAGAGCGTGTACTCGTGGGCGCAATACACCTGGGTCTCACCCGGCAGGCTGCTGAGCTTGGCCAGTGACTCGACCATCTGTGCCGGGGTGCCTTCGAAGAGGCGGCCACAGCCACCGGCAAAGAGGGTATCGCCGCAGAAGACAAAACCCTGTTCTGCCGAGTAATACGCGATATGGCCCAATGTGTGGCCGGGCACGTCGATGACCTGCAGCGAGAGGCCCAGAGAAGGGATCGTCACTTCGTCATTCCCGTGCAGCGGGACCGTCATCCCCTTGATGCGGGATTGCTCGCGCGCCGGCCCGTAGACCGGTATGGCCGGGAATTCGTCGCTCACGGCGCTGCGCGCCAGCTCGACCACACCGCCGACATGGTCAGCGTGGTGATGAGTCAGTAGAATAGCGGCCAACGTCAGGCCCTCGGCCTGCAATGCGGCCAGGACGGGGACCGCGTCGCCGGGGTCGACCACGGCGGCATGGCGCCCGTCATGGATGATCCACAGGTAGTTGTCGTCGAACGCCGGTACGGCCAGGACGTCCAATGAAGTTTTCTGATCTGCTTGAGCTGGCTTGGCTGGCTGGGTCATGAGGCGCGAAAGAAGAGATGGCTGACAAGGCTGAAACTGCTGTGACTGCGAACAACGCGGAAATTATAGACCTGGCCGCCTGGTTGCAGACGCCCATCGGCGATTACCTGCGCCAGTGGGAGCAGCATCACCTCAATGCGCTGACAGCCGACATCTTCGGCTTCAACGCCGTGCAGATCGGTTCGCCCCAGATCCACGCCCTGCAGGCCAACCGCATGCCCTATCGCTGGCTGGCCGACAACCGCATGCCGGTGGAAGGGCAATCCGAGCTGGAAATCCCCCAGGTAGTGACGCAGAATTTCGGCGAACTGCCCTTTGCCACCCAGAGTCTGGACCTGGTGGTGCTGCCGCACGTCCTGGAATTCGCCGCCGAGCCGCACCAGGTGCTGCGCGAGGTGGAGCGGGTGCTGATCCCGGAAGGGCAGGTCATCATCTGCGGCTTCAATCCCAGCAGCCTGTGGGGCATGCGCCAGGTGGCCGGACGCCTGACCGGCGCGCACTTCCTGCCGCAGGATGGCGAGTTCATCCGCCTGCCGCGCCTGAAGGATTGGCTGAAGCTGCTGAACATGGAAGTCAACCGCGGCCACTTCGGCTGCTACGCGCCGCCCTGCGAGACGGCGCAATGGCTGGACCGCTTCGGTTTCATGGAGAAGGCGGGCGACCGCTGGTGGCCGTATTTCGGTGCGGTCTACATCGTCCAGGCCATCAAGCGGGTGCCCGGCATGCGCCTGATCGGCCCGGCCCTGCAGCGCCAGAAGCTGAAGGCGCCGCGCGGCGTGCCGGTGACCAACCGCATCCACAAAACCGATTGAAACCAGGGCGTGCCAGCGCGATCAGGTATCATCGCGGCCCGCCTGTCATGCGCAAATGCGCATACGCAACCAGATTGAAGTGAAGAGCATGGACAAAGTAGAGATTTATTCCGATGGCGCCTGCAAGGGCAATCCCGGCCGTGGCGGCTGGGGTGCGTTGCTGGTGGCCGGGGGCAAGGAGAAGGAAATCTTCGGTGGCGAGCCCAACACCACCAACAACCGCATGGAACTGATGGCGGTGATCCAGGCCCTGAACGCCCTCAAGCGTCCCTGCGAGGTGGTG
>Ga0207694_10001110_pt1 | contig 23278 bp, 12 predicted proteins | sample KBSC34metaG_FD_184353 | JGI IMG/M metagenome (GOLD analysis project Ga0207694, IMG submission 184353) | Corn rhizosphere microbial communities from Kellogg Biological Station, Michigan, USA - KBS C3-4 metaG (SPAdes) (version 2) | ecosystem: Host-associated > Plants > Roots > Rhizosphere > Soil... | reverse complement strand
GTCGTGCGTGGAATGCCGATCTACACGCGCGGACTCCGGCTGCTGCTCGATGGCCTTGCCCTGTTCGCCGACGACCCGAAGCACCAAGGGCCGGATATAAGCGCGGCACTCAGGAGTGCGAAGCGGTACGCGGCTGCGGCCGACTGGCGCTCGACCATCACGACTTTTATTGGGGAGGACCCGGACACACCAGGCAAGGCAGCTCTCGGCAAGCCTGAAGACCCCACACACGTCATATTCTTGGCCGATGTCAGCGAGGAAGACCTCGAATGGCGAGGTCGAGAGGTGACTAGCACTTCGAGGTCTCCTTTCAACGCCGACGGTAGTATGGCGGCAAGGGGCCCTGTGACTCTGGCCGACCCCGACCTGGAAAGGGTGCGCCGTGCTGCCGCGCTGGGGGAGATCTCGGAAAGGCCGGAACTCGCGCCCTCTGATTCGGTGAGGGATGAAACTTTAATTGTGCTCGGCAGTGATGCTCTCCGCCGATATCACCAGCGCGAGTCGGAGCGGGAGCGGATGCGGGTGCTCCTCGAACCCCACTCCACGCAGCTCGAACCCAACTCGCCGGAGCGAACGATTGCGCGCTTTTTCCGTGCCGCCGACGCGCAGACACAAGCCGAGCGGATGTTCGATTCGAGTCCTATCAAACTCGCGGGCGCAGATCAGCCCGCCGAATTAAACGGCCTCGCCCTCGAACGTATCATCGGCGTTAGCGACCTGCTGAGCATAAGCTTTCTGGAACGAGGCCTGGCTGCGGCCCGTACGGTCGCGCATGTGGTAGCGCGTTCCCCAGAGAGGCACGCTCTCAGTTCCGCCACCGGGTTTATGGTGTCACCCCACCTCTTCCTAACGAACAACCACGTGATACCAACGTTGGATATAGCTAGAGAAAGCTACGTCGAGTTCGACTATCAGGACGGGCCTGATGGACGGCTCCTCAAAAGGACGCGCTGTTCTTTCGATCCCGACACTTTTTTCGTTTCGGACAAGGAACTAGACTTCTCACTGATTATGGTGCGCGATGTGGAGCACGCTGGAGACTTCGGCTGGAATCGTCTGACCGACGAACAGGGCAAGATTCTCATCGGCGAGCGCCTGTCGGTTATCCAGCACTCAAAGAACGCGCCGAAGCAGGTGTCCCTCCGTGACAATCGGGTGATTGATATTGTCGAAGACTTCCTGCACTACGAAAGCGACACTGCCGCGCCTTGGTCGGGTGCGCCGCTGTTCAATGACCAGTGGGAGGTGGTGGGCATACACCATGCGAGCGTCCCCGCAGTTGACTCTGAGGGAAACATCCTCGCCGCTGACGGCACCGTCTGGAATAGTGAAAGGAGTGAGGTCGGAATGCGTCTGATCGCGCATGAGGGTGTTCGCGTGAGCCAGATCGTGCGCTTCCTTCGGGAGGCGAAGCTCACGGTTGTTCAAGAGAGGCTCCGAGATGAGTTGCTCTTTCTAAAGCCACCGGCGCGTCGGTTGACGGCAGGCTTTTAATAATCGTAGACACACGCGTCAAGCGTGGTCATTAGCCTGAAGACGTCCGCTGGCCTCAAACCTTGTCTCGTATACTCGTGAGCCATTGTTTATATCATGTCGCTCGGTGGCGTTTTACCCCATGTGGATTGTTGTTCGCTCACGAACTCCAAGTACCGAATGAATCTTGTTGACTTTCATATTAGATGAGCCTATGCTCCGCGCATTCTCATCATAGGCTGAACCTCAACGAGCCTCTGCCTTCGCTCTGCACTCGACGAATTAAGCCTCTGCTCTTTCTACCAATTTGCAAACTCTGATTCCTTCAACCGCGGAATTCGGCATCAATGGTGCGCTACTGGCAAACCAAATGATGTCATTGGAGGCCACAAATGAATCGCTTTTTCACAGTGATTACGTTTCTTCTTGCGATTGTGCTGAGTAACTCTTCAGTTGCGATCGCTGCGCCAAAGATTGAGTGGATCCCTCGCGAAATCGAAGTCACGCTCAGCGAGCAAGATTCGACCGATTCGGTTCTTGCAACCTTTATGAGCGATATAGCATTGGATCAGATTACGTTGGAGGTTGTTCCAGGATTAAGTGATTTTGTGGCTGTTGAGCCTGCTGTAATTCAAAATGTGCAAGCAGGCGTCTCTCATACTGTTGCACTTAACTTCTCTCTCCCTCCAGGTACCGAACCGGGCATATATGAGGGCGTGGTCCATGTGAAAAGTGGGCGGCGGACTCTGCCTGACACGCTGAAAATTAGAATAACGGTCGAGGCTGCGGCTGCCTCAGAATTTTTACTGGGCACTGACCTACCGCCGCACAGCGCCGCCGAATTCGCAGTCGCTATTTCTCAAAGCATTGCGCAAGGCTTTTCTCTCACATCACCCATCAGCATTACTGAGCTCAAGTTGCAGATGTCCGGCTTTGGTAGCGATCAATTTACTGTGTGGGTAACAAATTCCATCGGTCCCGGCACCACTCAAGCTAATGTTCTGTTTCAAACAACCGCTACGTTCCCAAATACTGGCGGCGGTACAACTGGTAGTACGATTTCAATCCCAATGAATTTGAGTCTGCCTCCGGGAGACTATTTCATTGTTCTCAGTTCAACCCAGCCATCTGTGTTGCAGGGGTGGCTAATGTCGACGACAACGTTACCAAGCACATTGGGTTCTTTGAGCGACATGAGGTTTGTTATTTTCGGCAATGTGTTATTTCCGCCGGCATCCGAATTTATTACCCTCGGCGATAGGCCAGCGGCGTTCCAGATTTTTGGTACGCAATAAGTCTCTGCCAATTGCTTCAGCGTCACACTGCATACAAATTCGCCGGTATTAAGAAGGGATAGACACACGCATTGGGTGGACGAAGTTTGGGGCGGTCCCAACTATTCACGCGAGATCCGTTCGGGAAAACCACCATGTTTATTTTGAGTGAAGTTCTAATCCTACGACGTTGGAGCGGGGCAGCATACTCATTTTACAACCGATAAGATTCACGTGAAGATGTTGAGATCTAAAAAGCTTGAGGCGACCCCTCGCGAGTCGCCTCTCGTTGGATTTAATTAAGGAATAGCGCTCCCCACACTGGACAATCTTCGCAACTTTCTGTTGACCGCGACCACAGAAGGGCTCAGTTTCTTCCAACAGTTCCGAGAAGCGCCCTAATTTTGCCACTCACTCTGAGGACGCGAGCGTTGGTGCGGAAGCACATAAGATTGTAAGCGTGTACCATCGCAGCCCACAGCGGACAATCTTCGCAACCTGTTTACGACACCGACGGCCGGCGTTAAGAAATTCACCCACATGTACGTAAAATACGGGTCTTAATGAATCAGATCTGGTACATAATATCGCTCGATTTATTCGAACTTCAATCCTCTCTCTTCATTTTCCCTGACAATCTTGTTAGTTCGAGCTCGTTTAGAATTAGGAAAGACAGCAGAGAACTGAAATTGGGTTCGGCAAAGCTCAGTGGCTGTTTTCTGACCCAAGGAACTGCGGACGTACGCAATGCAATATGAAGCGCCTCATTAGAAAGATCCATCTTTGTACACAACTTGCTCCAAAGGTTCATTTTGCGTTGGCTTAAGACTGTGATCGAAAAGGAAAACATCAAGAGCGTCATTAGTCCCGTTGCCCAAGCGAAGAATAGAGGAGATGGTTTTTTGAAAAAAAGCGCAGAACCAAGAAATATAATAATAATAGGCATAAAAGGAAAAAGTGTTTGAATGAGCAGTTTTCGCCTTATAGATGATGCGAGAGAAGACAAGCAAAGACTAATGACATCCATGAACACCACAACGCGAATCGGTATCCGCAAAAGTCGTCCGCTCTCAAAAACTACGTTGAAGAGACGCCTTGCTGTAGCAGCATCACTCTTTGATTTAGCGTCGTTCAGACCTTCGGCTTTAAGAAGTTCCGATAGGAAATCAATGGATTCCGGAAGCTTTAGAAGATCAATGACTTCCGCAGCTGTAGCAACCATCAGCGATTTGGTTTTGTCCGTGACGCGCTCACGAGTGTATTCGTAAAGAAGTGCTGCAAACAGGTACTCCATAAAAGATTTATGACCAAATCGAAAGGTACCAGACGAAGCAGGGTCATCTATCAATAGTCCACATGCACGAACGTCAGTTTTAACATGATCCACTCCATAGTCTGTTTCTCTTAACCTTTCGCGTAATGGCTGTGTTGTTTCACCTGAAATTGCCGAGGACTCAGTGGATACTGCATCGGGTATACATTCAATCAAGTGCACAATAAGGTCATTCAACTGGATCCCGGTAATCTGATTCGGAAGCCGTTCATGAGCCATATATGCCGCAATTCCGCTCATGAAGTACTCCCTTTCTAGTGACGTAAGAGCCATAAACTCAGGAGAGTCTAGTTCTTTGAGTCCTTGTCTTCTATAGCTATGCCTTACAAATAAATCCATCACATAAGCGGATGTAAGTTGGTCTACTTTTTCATGGAGGCGATCTCGCTCCCAAAGGACCGCTACGATATGCAGGAGCGACGGACGTGAAACCAACTCTAGGAACTTCCCTCCTTTTTTCGAAAGTCCATAAATTTGCCCTTGAACAGTTGAGTTATACGATCTAAGTGCATCTCTGATTTGTTGCGGCTTAAAAGGACTGAGCCTCAGAGCCTGACAATACGGGCGTCCTGCGATGGGCTTGCTGATTCCTAATGCAGCTTTAAGTTCTTCCTCATCTAAAAAGAAATTCGGACGCCCAGTGATTAATATTTTGGCTTTCGGGTAGGCAAACTGCCAAAGGGTTCGGAAATGCTTGAGACGCATCTCAGAATCTCCTATTAAAGCCATTTCGTCGAAGCCCTCAAAAATCAGAACTAGGCGACCTGCTATGAGAAGCCTCATCAGTGCTTGGGCGTTGAGATTATATTGAGCGGACCATGCGCCGAGCAGGGTTAGCGGTGTAAGATTTCTTGGGCTCGTTCCGCGAAGTTCTATCAAAAGCGGAATTCGTTCATCATGGACTCTTTTTTTTGTTATCTGATGGTACACCCACATCAGTGTTGCGGTGCTCTTGCCTTGACCGTACTCACCCAATACCGCCAATTGACGTTGCCCTGATTCACTTAGCCACTCATTGAGATAATCCTCGATTGATATTCTAGATTCGCTTTCATCTGACGTCATGAATTTTGAAGGAACATATACATCGTGTAACGTGAGATTGGAATCGGGCAATGGCAAGGAACAGACCCGTCTCTTAATCTCCGAAAAGTAATCCTTAAAATCGACCAGCCGATTTAATAGGCTAGTTTCATCCTCGTAACGAATTGTGATGTTTTGCCATTTTTCAAACGGACGCCAACTCTGTTCTTTTGAGGCTGCGATGATTTCGCCAATCGGTTTATTCTCAACTATTGAAATCTTCCATGCATACTCTAGGAAAGATTCGAAAAGTGGTTTGCTCAACTTCTGGAATGGATATAAAAACACTAATTCCTCTGTATCAACGTTCCGACCGATCCAGCATCCCTCCTTATCATGCCAGCCGGATTCATCATCAAAGGCATAGGACGATGACGTAAGCCGGATCAATTCCTTGACCTGATCCTTCCAGGCGAGTGAATCGGTTACAGGTTCTAACTGATCTATAAAGATTTTGCTTTGAAGGGGAGAATAAATTGGTAATGGGTCCGACCCAATCACAATCCGCTTGAATTCGCCAACTCCATCAAAAATGAAATTCGTTGTCTCTCCACGCTGGTCCTGTTGGTGATGTCTTACACTCTTTAGGCCGCGCCAGGCTTTGTGTCGGCCGTTGACCGTGACGATTACCAACCCGTACAGCAATAGGAGTAAAAAATAGTCAGCGTTATTCAGTAATGGACGAGCAACAGCATCCCTCTTGATGATTGCTACAATTATGTGCGGAAGCGACCACGGCATCACTCCTGATAGGAGTGTGAGGATTACCACAAAGGACACAAGTAATAGAAAAAAGACACCTAAGAGATCAAACTGCTCCCTAACGTATCTTGACTGAAGCACCGACACAATTACTAAGTCTTTAGCAAACAGCGTTGCCGCTACTAGAACGGCAAACATGAGGAGAATGTGATTGTAGTTAGTCGAGCCTGATTAAGTGAAATCTTAACAGTAAATACTGAGCGACAGGCTGAAATAGTGAGGATAGAATTTGCCAGCTTTGCGAATTTAAGTGGCGAAAGTTGGCAAAAGATGAGACCCACGAAAAGTGCGCAGGGAGAGGAACAAGGCGAGCTCTATCAGACCCGCTTGAACACCCTATTGGACCAGCGGCATCCACTGTACGGGTTGGGGGCGGCCATCGATTGGGAGTTTTTTGAGCGGGAGTTTGGCTTGCTGTACGTAGAGCACAAGGGCCGACCAGGATTGCCGATGCGCTTACTGGTAGGACTGCACTACTTGAAGCATCTCTACGATGTGAGCGATGAGCGAGTGGTGGCGGGCTTTCTCGAGAATCCTTATTGGCAGTACTTCTGCGGGGAAGAGTTCTTCCGCCACGACTTACCCTGTGACCCGACCACCTTGGTGAAGTGGCGGCAGCGGATTGGGCCGGAGCGGATGGAGAAGTTGTTGCAGGAGACGATCGCGGCGGCGCAACGACAAGGGGCGCTCAAGCCGACCGAACTACGGCGTGTGAACGTGGACACCACGGTGCAAGAGAAAGCGATCGCTTTTCCGACCGATGCGCGCTTGTATCACAAAGCGCGTTGTGTGCTGGTGCGCGAAGCGAAACGGGCTGGGCTCGATTTGCGGCAGAGCTACACGCGGGTGGGCAAGCGAGCGTTGCAGAAGCAAGGGCGCTATGCGAGCGCACAACAGTTGAAACGCGCGCGCCGTGAGACGAAGCGTCTGCGCACTTACCTGGGCCGAGTGCTGCGCGACCTTGAGCGCAAAGCAGCGGCGCGCGGTCAGGAGTTGAGCCCGTCATTGGCGCAAGCGCTCGAACGCGCCAGTCGCATCCAGCGGCAGGAACGAACGGACAAGCACAAGCTCTACAGCATGCAAGCCCCAGAAGTGGAATGCATCGCCAAAGGCAAAGAGCACAAGAAGTATGAATTTGGTTGCAAGGTGTCGGTAGCGACCACTTCTAAGCGTGGTTGGGTGGTGGGCATCAAGGCGCTGCCGGGCAATCCCTACGATGGCCACACGCTCAAAGCGGCTCACGCGCAAGTGGCCCAGCTGACGGGCGTGAAGCCGAGCGAGCTGTTTGTAGATCGCGGTTACCGCGGCGCGCAGCATCATCCCGCCGACGCTCAAGTCTATCTCTCGGGGCGCAAGTTGAGCGGCAGGCTGAAACGCTTACTGCGCCGGCGCTCGGCGATCGAACCAGTGATCGGACACTTAAAACAAGACCACCGCATGAAACGAAACTACTTGCAGGGCCAGGCGGGTGATCAGATCAATGCCTTGTTGGTCGGCAGTGGCTTCAACTTAAGAAAACTGCTGCGAGTTTTCTTTTGGCTCTTTTTCGGTTGGCCCGAGCCAGCCGCGCAAATCAAGCTTCCGTTGCGCGCGGCTGCTTGATCTGCCGACTGCCCAAAAAATCGATTTGTTCAGCGACGACTAGTTAATCTGCAGCGGAGATTCAGATTGCGGTATTTGCTGGAAAAACCCACTCTTGTACTCCACCAGGAGACCCCCGATAACGACGAGAATCGGGATGGCGATATTCCACCTCAATTTGTGTGATAGGTGGTCTGCCTGACCGCTAATGTTATTCGTATGACTACCTTGGTCTGTCATAATCGAATGCGATTTTTACTAAAGCTGTCGACACATTGGTTTATATCTTCGTCAATCTAGGCACGCCAAGCCCAGGACTGTCCGAAGGATGGCGAACGGGAAAACTGATAAGTGGGTTGAGATGCTCCAAACGTTTGGGACTCACGCGGGAACTCCGTAACCGAAGAGGATCGGTGTAGCGTCCAAACTTTTATTCTAATTTGCTAGGCAAGTCAATAGAATGGCAAGGTAGCAAAGTTTAGGGCAAATCGTGGGGAAAGAGGGTCAATTCCGCTACCTAATGATTTCAACTCAGAAGGCAGAGTCTCAAACGTATATTTGGAGCGAAAAATTCTCTATCAGCCTACCGGGACGAACAATTCACGCAAAAGGCCTCCAAGCTGGTGATCTTCCCTTATTTACTAAGGAATAATTGTCCCCACACTGGACAATCTTCGCAACTTCCTCTTGACCGCAACGACGGAAGTGCTCAGTTTCTTCCAAATCTTGCGGGCGCAGTAGTTTGGCACACAAGGCACAGAGCTTCAAAAGAGTCCTGAGGCAGCCCACAGTGGACACTCTTCGCAACTTGTTTTTGAAACTAACGACAGAAATGCTCAGTTTTTTGCAACAGTGGCGAGGAGTGCTTTAGTCCGCCAGGTCGAAACTCGAATTGACGGTAAGGGCGGGATTGGCATGGAGTATCAGGAGTTGAGCTTCCCGGCTTCAATCGATTCGCTCTTGCTGAACTCCGCTGCTGCTTCTTCGAGTAGCCCGAGTTGGTTCAGGGTCATTCCCAGCATGTAACGAGCATCGCTACATGTGTTATCAATTAAGAATTAGTGTGGCGCGGAGTGGTGATTCAAGCTCCATTAGACGCAATGAGCGCCACACTAATTCTTAATTAGTTCGGCAGCAGCCCCTGATAGAATCACGCAACGCCGTTCATTTCAAGGTGCGAGAATTGACCAGTCGCGACGTCATACACAACGCCCCACGAGCAACCACCGTCACAGACGTCGATTAGAGATTCGCGCCAGGTTTGAGGTGGTTTGTCGTCGCAGAAAGCGTTTATGAAAATGAATTTATGACCTTTAATGATAATGCCGAGATACTGGCGGTAGTAACGATCTGGATGTTCGATTTGCACGCCGACAATTCCGCTTTGTGTGCGCAGGCGCGAGATGCGTGACAAACGAGATTCCATCGTTTGAATGTGGCTCTCGGTTGGTTTCCATGTCGCTTGAAATTTTGGCGGGCCTGGACGAGAGCAAAGTTGCTTCGCATGATCGGCTTCCGTTTCTGGGAGCAAGGTCCATCGAGTCTTCATTTGCGCGACCGATATTGACGCCATCACAAGAATGAGGGCCGTTGCTGAGATCAGGTAGCGCATCTGTTGTTTGGTCATATGATGCTGCCTGCCGAACGGTCTGCGGTTGAGCGGCCGCGCTTTTCAGCGGTCCGCTCCAAGCGCGTTGTGCGCGGATGGGATCAATGAAAAATCTTACGAGCTTCTTCGTTGGACAATTTGTCGAGCCAGTGACCCTTGTCGAATGAGCCATCTCTCCCCGCGACGTACAAGCGACGGTCTTCAATGAGCCATGTTTCATCAATTGCGTCGTTAGTCATCTGCTCAACGCTAAGTTCAATGATGAACTGGCGTGCCGACAAGTTTCGGATTGCGTGTTTTCCCCAGTAGTCTCTAAACGAAATACGGAAGCGACGACAAATCGGGATCTGTGCAGTGCCGTCCTCGTTTGTAGCGACGATGAACCGCTTGTGATTAGCGATTCCAGAAATCGTGACGCCCGAAACGACAGCCCCGTTCGGGGCAACCACGAGCAACGTGTAGTAGTTCGGTTGATTACCCAAGCGTTCCGATACCCGAAGGGGGCTGTGGTCGACAGGGCTGGTCGCTTTGATTTTGTTCCGTCCGACAAATCTCCAGGTGCCCTCATATCGTTGGTCATTGTACAAGTCACCGTTCAATCGATATTCGAATGTGCGGTCAGCATTGATTTTGATCGTGCGGCAATGGAAAGGACAATCCTGATACGCGCCGTAAATTGATTGGGATCGAGCAAGACATGGTACGCTAACGAGGAACGATGCAAGAAACAATAATTTGAGTATCAGCGATTTCATCGCAATTCTAGGGTTCAGCGCACAACGAATAGGATTCTTTCCGCAGTTTCGCCGCGTGTCAAGATGGAGTAATTCACAACTTCGAGAGGCGGCGAGCACTGCGGAAAGAATCCTATTCGTTAGGAGTATTTGCCAGTTACCCGCATAGAAGCCGCGTGTACGTGGTAAGGCTATCATGTGAGCTTCCTTATGCAGTGGGAGTCAGGAAGAACACGGCACAATCTATTACACTCCTTCAGAGAAAAGCAAAGCAAAAGGCAGACCACATCAGGCGTTCTTTCGAGCGTCCTGTCCCTGAATATTCTGTACTCACGAAACTTGTCCTATTCTTCTCTGCCAATGCTTCCCCAGCTAGGACTCGAACTTGTTGGTCCCATGTGGTTGCTTCCGGAAGCAGTTTACGGCTGGGGTACTAATGGCTCATGGCATAGGTGATGACATTCATCCCGACCTTATATGCAACCACGCCGTATTGGGCGGGATAGCGCGAGTCGTTGATCCACTCCCAGGCGTCGCCGAGGTCACAATTGCGAGTGAGGAAAACCATGAGCCGGCCGTTCTTATTTTCAACGCCCATGTAGTGCGGCGTCACGCCGCCCTTTTCGTAGGTGACGCCCTGAACCAGCGCCGCGACTCCCGGCACCTGGACCACACCTTCGAGATCGAAGTAACTGTGGAAGATTGGATGTGTAAGCGGCAGGTCTTTGATCTCATACTCAGGTAGTATCTTCTTTATCTCGCCTCGAGCATGTTGCCACTCGATTTCTCCGTGGAAATCATCGAGCATGAGAAAGCCTCCGCGCATGAGGTATTCATGCAATGCTGCCGCGTCCTCGTCTGAAAGCTCCATGTGTCCAGGCTCGACAATATAGGCGAACGGATAATCAAATAGTCGCTCGTCAGTCGGACGTATTTGTACGGGGCGGCCTGACAGGTGCAGATTTGAGCCCGCCCATTCACGGATTCCCATCATGAAGTTGTAGTCGGCCTCCGGATAGTCGACCCGCCAGGCGCCGCCGAACCAGCGGTTATATGGCGAGTGCGGCGAATCGTAAATGATTCTGGCGAAGGTATATTCGCCGGGCCAGTCGCCGTCGGTGAATGGACGAGGATGGCGTGGATTGGGGTCACCCTGGAAGGGCTCAAGCTGCTGTTGCCCCACAATTGGCATTAATAAGAGCAGAAGCAGGAGCGGAACTACTAAATGATGGCGCAATCTCGACATCGGATTGATTCCACTAATCTGAATTCCGGTAACGGTGAATCCTTAGATGCCAATTTTTACCAACGAGGATAGACAAATCCTCAAACCTCCGCTTCGAGCGCCATCTCTTCGCTTCGGGCAGCGCGGCGCTCGACCCACTCATAGACCATCGGCAAGATCACTATCTTGATGGGGCGTGTTACTAACCCGCCAACCACTACGATCGCCAGCGGCTTCTCGATTTCTGCCCCGGTCCCCGAGGAGATGATGAAGGGAATTAAACTAATGCTGCCGATCAAAGCGCTCAATAACTCAGCACGCAAACGTACACTCGCGCCGGTAATGACAGCTTCGTGCAGCTCCATACCTCGACTGCGCAGCTTGTTCATATAAGAAACCATCACCATTCCGTTTTGTACCGCGACGCCGAAGACCGCAATGAAACCAACTATTGCAGGAACGCTCAGCGGAAAGCCGGAGATCAGGAGAAAGGTAGTGCTACCCACCAGAGCGATTGGTATGTTGAAGATGATGGTCAACGTGTTGCGCAATGAACTAAAGGAGGAGTAGATCAGCACAAATACCAACAGGAGCGAAATAGGTATGGCAATTAGCAGCCGGCGCACTGCCTGCTGCTCGTTTTCGAATTGCCCGCCCCAGGTGATGAAATAGCCGGGTGGAGTACTGACCTGCGACGCGACGGCCTGCTGCGCATCGCCCACGAAGCTGCCGATGTCGCGGCCCTTGACGTTGCACATCACCACAACTCGCCGAAGCGAGTTCTCACGGTCGACGACCGAATCGCCACTCGATAATTTGAAGGTCGCTAATTGGCCCAACGGTATGCGTCCGCCCACTGGCGCATTGACCAGGATGTCGGCAAGCTTCTCCACTTGATTGCGGTAATCCTCTTTCAGCCGCACAAAGATCGCAAACCGTCGTTGGCCCTCGAGTACGTCGGTAGCTTCGTCCCCGCCAATGGCAATCTTGGTGACTTCGAGCACATCTGCAATGTTCAACCCGTAGCGCGCGATCTTGTCGCGCTCGACATCGACTTCCAGATGCTCTTCGCCGGCCACTTGCTCAACCGCCAGATCCTCTACGCCGCGAACGTGTGACATCGCGTCGCGAATATTTTCGGCCAGCTTGCGCAACGTCTCCTGATCTTCACCAAAAATCTTTACGGCAATTTGCGCATTGATTCCTGAGATCAGCTCGTCGTTACGCGTTTGGATAACCTGCGAAAAATTAAATTTCACACCCGGCATGCTCTCGACCCGGCTCCGCATTGCATCGACTAACTCCTCTTTCGTTCTGGCTGTGGTCCATTGGCTCTTCGGTTTGAGACGCACGTAGAGCTCATCATTGCTGACACTCTCTGGATCGCCGCCCAGCTCGGCGCGTCCGATTTTTGCGACGACGGTTTCGACTTCCGGAAACTGGCGCAAAGTTTTTTCGATTTGCGTCGATACTTCCACAGCTCGCGGCAACGAAATACTTGCCGGCATGGTTGCGCGAACAAGCATGTTTCCTTCGTCGATCGTCGGCAGGAACTCGCTGCCGAGAATAAAGATGTCTGCAAAACTCCAAACGAGTAAAAGTCCCGCGATCGTCAGCGCGATGTAACGATGACGAATGGCCCATTCAAGCACCGGAACGTAAATGCCTTTGAAGAACCGAATGATCGGATTGGGGCGAACTTCTCCTTTCTTCAGCCGCAGCCACAGCGCGCACAGCATCGGCGCAATGCACAGCGCCATCAACATCGAACCGAACATCGAGAAGGTGACGGCGTAAGCGAGCGGTTTGAACAACTTGCCTTCTATCCCTTGTAACGTGAAGACCGGAAGAAACACAGCGATGATTATTAGGATGGCGAAGAACATCGGCCGGCCAATTTCCTGCGCGGCAACGAGGATGGCTTCACGCGTCGAGTGTTCACGATGTTCCTCCAGGTGGCGATAGATATTCTCGACCATCACTACTGTGGCATCGACCATCATCCCAATGCTGATTGCCAAGCCGCCCAACGACATGAGGTTTGCCGACAATCCGTCGTACCACATCAGAATGAAAGCAACGAGCATGCAAAAGGGAATTGCGGCGGCGGTAATAAACGAGCTGCGAAAGTTTCCCAGGAGCAACACCAAAATAATCAGCACCAATATCTCGCCTTCGATTAGCGATTCAACGACTGTGTGCACGCTGTTATCTACGAGCTCGGCCTGATCGTAGTAGTCAACTACGCTGACACCCTGCGGCAGCGCCTTGTTGATCTCCGCTACTTTGTCCTTGACTCGCTCGATCACCTGCTTGGTGTTTTCGTTGATGCGCTTGAGAACGATTCCGGTAACAACCTCTCCCTGGCCATCCTTAGTTACTGCGCCCTGGCGGATCTCGTTGCCGATCTCCACTCGCGCAACGTCGCTGACTCGAATCGGCGTGCCGTTGCGCGAGTCGAGCACGATGTTCCCGATATCGGCGACGTCTTTGACTAGACCGAGGCCGCGTACGACGTATTGCTCGTCACCATGTTCGATGAAGTTGGCGCCCGTGTTTTGATTGTTGTTCTGGATAGCTTCAAAGAGAGACTTGAGCGTGATGTTGTAGCTGACCAGCGCCTGCTGATCGACGATGACCTGATACTGCTTGACGTCGCCGCCAAAGCTGAGCACATCAGCCACGCCCGGCACAGTGCGTAGTTGCAGCTTTACGATCCAGTCCTGAATCGTGCGCAATTCCTGGTTGGTCTGTCCGTGGCCGACGATTTGGTAAAGATAGATTTGCCCTGTCCCAGTGGTGATTGGTCCCATCTGCGGCTCGAATCCGGCGGGGATACTATCTTTCGCCGCTGACAGGCGTTCGAAAACTTGCGCGCGTGCGAAATAGATGTCGGTGTCGTCAGTGAAATACACGGTGACCACGGATAATCCGAACTTGGATTCTGATTGCACGCGCGTGACGCCGGCGATCCCGTTCATCTCGTTTTCGATTGGAAACGTGATCTGTTGTTCGACTTCGTCCGGCGCCAGCCCTTCGGCTTCGGTATCGATTTCAACCTGCACCGGCGTGACGTCGGGAAACGCATCGACGTTTAATCTGCGCAACGCGAGAATCCCACCCGCTACGATCAGCATCGAGACAACGGCTACGAGCAATCGTTCGCGATAGAAGAAAGCGATAAAGTTATCAGTCATAGTCGTATCCGCGTCTTTAGTTTTCTCTGCGGCCCTCTGCGTATCTCTGCGTTCTCTGCGTTAAGATCAGATCAAACGCAGAGGGCCGCTGAGATACGCAGAGGATCGCAGAGATCATTTCTTTATTGTCCGGACTTGCTTTGTTCCAGCAGCAAATAGTTTCCCTTTACGACGACTTTGTCGCCGGCTTTGAGCCCGTCGACGATTTCCACGCGGTCGTTGTTTTGAATGCCAGCCTGCACCTGACGCTTCTGATAGCCATTGCCTTCGGCAACGAAGACGATTGTCTTTCCTTCGTCGTTGAGAACGGCTGATTGCGGAATCGAAATGGCCGCCCTGCTCAGGTCAGTAACTATCTGCACGTTCGCAAACATGTCCGGTTTGAGTCTGCCATCCGGATTAGCGACTTCGGTCCGAACTTTCACGGTGCGCGTTTCGGGATCGACGACGCTATTAATCAAAATCACTTTTCCGGAGAAGGTCGACTCGGGAAAGGCGGTGACCTTGAGCTTTACTTCCTGGCCGGGTCTCACTCGCGGCAGGTCTTTTTCAAAAACGTCAGCATCGATCCAAACACGCGACAGATCGATGATCTTGAACAGGTTGGCGTCAGTCCCGACGCTCGCGCCGACAGTGGCGTTGCGCTCAACAACGATCCCATCGATCGGAGAGTTGAGTGAAAAAGTTGCGGCCAGGTCGGTTTTCTTCGCGAGGGCGTCAATCGTCGCGTCGTTGAGACCGAGTATGAGCAACTTACGACGCGCGGCAGTGAGCGCAGCCTTCGTCCCATTAACCGAGTTCTCGCCCGCGGCTTTAGCCACTTCAAGATCGTGTTCGGCGGATTGCAGATTCTTACCGGCGGTGATTTTTTGTTCGTAGAGCTGTTTATTGCGATCGTAACTTTGCTGAGCGAGCTTTACTTCGGCAGCCGACGATCGAAGCGCGTTCTCATAGTCGGCGAGCGCCTTTAGATAGTCGGCCTCCGCTTGATCGATATCGGCTGATTCGAGATCGGCAAGCCTCTGTCCCTTTCTCACTCTTGTCCCCTGGCCGGCATAGAGACGCACGATTCTTCCCTGGTTGACTGGACCAATCATTGCCACACTATTTTCCGGAACGAGAATTTTCCCGGTTGCGGGAATCACACCGGCAATCGATTGCGGCGACACGATCTCAGTCTCCACAGCGCTACTCTGTACCGGCGCGGGTGTTGGCGAGTTGTTGGCCGCAGCCGAATTCGCGGGCGGCGTTTTGTTGCACCCTAACTGCACCGTCGCGCTGAGAAGCGTTAGCAAGAGAATTGTGAGTGGCGTCTTTCGATGGATCATGTTGCTCCTTTCGCGGTCAGTGCAGTGGCGTTGCTGTCGCGAGCTCAAGATCGAGCAACGACATCTGGTAATCGAAGAGCGTCTGGTAAAAACTCGCGAGGGTGTCGCGTCGTGTGCGAATCGCGTCCAGCAACTCGAGCGTCGAGCTTTCACCGGCCTGCAAAGCGATCTGCGTCTTGTTCTGAATATCGTTGACCTTTGTAATCACGCCGGTTCGGTAAAGGTCGACCCGGTGCTTTTGTTTCTCGAACGCAACCAGCGCTTTGTCTACGTCACTCAGCACTTGATTCGTTAGGAACTGTTCCTGGGTTTGGGCCTTCTTCTTCTCAATGAGAGCTTTGGCCCGCTCGCCCTGATTGCGATTCGATACGGGGATCTCAATGCCGACGCCAAAGGTGAAGCTGCTGGCGCCGGACGGAACTTGCTCGACGCCACCGCCGAGGGTGAGATCAGGAATGCGCTGAGCGTCCTGCAAGCGGATATTCGCATCGGCGGCACGTTCGCTTAGCTTTGCTGCTTTTAAGTCGGGCCGCGCTGCTAACGCCAAATCGAGCAATTCGTCTCGTGAGAACTGATGCGGTTCGTAGTCAATAGTTCCGGCAGTCTCTATCTCCATCGCTCGGTAGTCGCCACCGAGCGCGAATCGCAGGTCGCGTAAGGCGACTTCATAATCTCGTTCCGCGTTGGCCAGGTCGGTATCGAACTTCAGTTTCTCAACTTCGACGCGGTCGAGATCCAGTCCCGAAATCTCACCGGCATTCATGAGCTCAGTGGTGTGCTTAACGATTTCCGTAAAGGTAGTTTCATTTTCCTTTGCAAGATTGAGTAACGACTGATTCAGGAGCACTGTGTAGAACTTGCGTTTCAGATCATTGGCCAATTGCCAGACGACCATTTGGAACTGTCCTCGAGCGAGGTCTGAGTTTGCGTCCGCGGTTTCGATTCTTTTGCTGCGCTTTCCGCCGAGCTCGAACGTGCGCGAGACGCCGTAGTCATAAGTTTGTTCTTTGATTATTGGTCCGCTGAGATTTACCGGCAGGTCCGAAAGGCCGAAACTGATTTGCGGATTAGGACGCAGTCGCGCGGTCAGTTTCTCTGCGTCCGCCGTTTCGATATCGTAACGGGCCGCCACTAACTGAAGATTTTGTCGCATGAAGATCTCGACTGCTTCGTCCAGTGTGATCGATCGTTTTGACGTTTGCGTTTGCGGGTGAGTTGTTCGATCCAAAAATGCAGCCGGTTTCTCTTGTGCGTGGCTGCCGGCTACCGCAAATAGAGTCAATAGAGTGCACTGAACAAGCATGCGCCACTGATGCATTCCCACACCTCTCATTCAACTAGTGAATAGGTGTCGTCTGCCTGATTAGACCAATGGCGGGCAAGGCAGGCTCACCTGAATCTGAGTCTTTGAAATCGGTATTACGACAGACCAGTCAAGCTGATGATCTGCGATTCACTGAATTGAGTTCAGATCGAAGGAGGGGCGCGACCGCGGGTTGGTAATGCTGAAGTTGAGAGATAGGAAATGGTTTGCTGAGAATGAAAAACAAATTGCTGTGCGGTGTGGGCGACAAGTATTACTAAGGCTAAGCCTCCGAATAACTGTTGCTGAAATTGGCAGAGCGAGCACTCGCTATGAGCGGAGTGGTCCTGATATGAAGATTGAGATTTGTCATCACCGGAAACCGCTGCAAGCTGCGACGGATTTGACGAAGAAACTCCGTGGCTATGCGCGGCCTCGACGATTGCTCCATAAGCGATCGTAAGAAGCAACAGATAGGCGAGCGCAGAGTGAGACCTCCTGCGCACGGAATTCAACAAGTTAGAGCGGACGTTCACTTTGATCCAGTCCCTTTGCTAGGGACGATATCCTACTCTAACGCCGTTTGGCAAAGTGGCATCAGGAGGTTAGGAACACAGGAACCCGCGAAGGCGCTAAGCCCATCATCAGCGTGAACAATGAATAACGTCAGAAATAGAACAAGTCAGGAAGAGGGGCTTGCCCCCGCTGTTGCTTGGACTGGACGAGCGGGGGCAAGCCCTTCTTCCTGACTTGTTCTATTCCTGATCGTCGACGTTCTGCCACCATTCGAGTTCGTCGCCTTCGCCGAGTTGCCGGCGGATTCAATTCTGACTGGCTGGGTTTTGAGCGGCCTTCAATCCGAGCGCTTTTAGGTATCCGGTGTTGATCCGGCAGTTCGCAAATTTTATGCGCTCCAGATAATCGCTCAGCGCCTTTTGTACCTTTTCCTTTGGTGGCCGGTTCTTCCTTACCTCTTCGAACGTGGTGCGCGGGCCGTTTGCAAAAGCGATAATCGCCGCCCAATCCGCAGGTGGATTTATCGAGGCGACACACGAAGTCGCGTCGAGCTTCTTGTACGGCCAGAAGTACCAACCGATGTGGTGTTGTTCCAGCAACGTTCTATAGGACGCGATCCACTCGTCAGTGTTTTCACCCGACTCTCCCATCCAAACGGGCACATTATGTTTGTCGCGAAAATCGAGGTATTGCTGAATGACCCCTTTGTTCACGTTCATCCAGTATTGGTGAAAGGTGTAGGCAAGCTTATCGTCAAACGGTGGTCCAAAAACTTCGAAGTTGCCGTTCCACTGCGCGCCGCCAAGAAAGACCAGATGGTTCTTGTCGACCTCGCGTATACCGGCGACGATTTTGCGATAGAGCGGCTCGAGCTTTGGGTTGAGGGAGGCGGTGTCGAAGTAAGGAGCGATCGGCTCGTTAAGCAGATCGTAACCCAAAACCGTCGGTTCGTTTCGGAAACGCGCGGCGATCTTTCGCCAGATATTGACGGTCAACAACTGACTCTCGGCGCTTTCGAACAGAAACGGATAGCCCCAACTGTCATCGATGTTATCTCCAGTCTGTCCGCCGGGCGCGCCATGCATATCCAGGACTACAGAGAGACCTTCCTGTTTGCACCAGGCGACAACTTGGTCCAAGAGCTTGTAACCCGGACCTTCAAGCTTATGCTGTTCACCCTCGGAGACAAAAAGGCGATAGCTGAAGGGCACACGAACCGAGTTGAATCCTGATTGTTTGATGAACCTGATGTCTTCTCTCGTAATGTAGTTCTCACGAAAGGCTGTCCAGAAGCGTCGCGCCCCGTCTTCACCGATCAGTTCATTCACGACGGACTGAATCAACCGCGGAGAATTGGCGGTCTTGAACTTGAACATGTAGCCTTCAGGCAGCAGCCAGTTGCCCAGATTGATACCTTTCAGGAGCAGCGGCTTGCCATCAGGCGAGATAAATTCTTTGCCTCGTCTCGTGACAAACTTTGACTGTCCAAGACTGGTGAAGGGAAGGCTCAGGGTGAACAGCACGACAGTCAGGAAGACGATACGACTTCTCGTGAGCTTGGTCATCGGCATTTTCTACCCAACGCGAAGGATAGCACGAAGACAAGGGCTATTGGTGTCGGGTCAGTTTGATCTACTAACACGACTTGGCGAGAAAAGACCACTGGAGTTACTTCCAGCGGTCTTCCTAAATCGTGGCTCCCACGGCATCGATGGGTCACTCGATGCTCAACTACCCTTGATCATCGCGTCGCGCTTGGCTTTGAATTCTGATCCGGCTTTCCATTCCGGAAACTTGTCGCCTTGCGCTACTCGATATCCGATCATCGTCAGCAATTGCGCGTCGTCGACGGCTCCCGTGAGATCCCAATCAGGCTTAACCTCGTCGGAAACTTTGTGGTAGTCGTTGTTTGTGTATTCGTCGCGCTTCTGTTTGCTGAACGCCGCGTCTTTACCTTCGTAGTTAATTCCCGAGTCTGTATAGAGCGCGGGAACTCCCTGCTTCGCAAATTCGAAATGATCCGAACGGTAGTAAAAACCTTTCTCCGATTCCGGATCGGGATTCACGACTCGATGCTGTGAGTCCGCGGCTTCACGCAGCAGATCGATCAACGTGCTGTTGTCATCGCCGACCATCGTGATGTCTTTGGTCCTGCCCCACTGATTGACGCCATCCATGTTGATGTTCGCGAGCGTCTTGTTCAGCGGATAGAGAGGATTCTCAGCGTAATACTTGGCCCCGAGTAACCCTTTCTCTTCGGCCGTGACTGACAGAAACAAAACGGATCGTTTAGGAGGTGTGGCGAGTTTCGTGAATGCTTCAGCTATCTCGAGCAATGCCGCAGTGCCCGAAGCATTATCGAGCGCTCCATTGTAGATCTGATCGCCCGCTAGTTTTGGATCGCGTCCGAGGTGATCCCAGTGCGCCGTGTAGATAACGTACTCGTTCTTCAGCGCCGGATCCGATCCTTCAAGCTTTCCGATGACGTTATTCGAATTGATTTCACGTAACGTGTTTTTGACCGTCATGTTTGCCTTCGCATTGAGCGCAACGGGCTTGAAGTCTTTCGATAGAGCGGCCTTCTTTAGGGCGTCGAAATCCTGTCCGCTGGCAGTAAACAACTCCTTAGCGCGGTCGGTCGTGATCCATGATTCCACGGCAGCACGGCCCATGTTCTTGTCGGGCGTCTGAATGTCGAAGTTCTCACGAGACCAACTTCCGGAAACAACTTCATAGGGATAACCAGCCGGGCCGGTTTCATGAACGATCACTGCGGCAGCCGCGCCCTTCTGCGCTGCAATCTCATACTTGTAGGTCCAACGGCCGTAGTACGTCATGGCCTTGCCTTTGAACATTTTGTCGTCGAGTTTCGTCGGATCGGCCGAGTCAGGCACTTGCGGATCATTGATCAGCATTACGATCGTCTTGCCCCGCACGTCCAGTCCTTTGTAGTCGTCCCAGCCATACTCCGGCGCAACTACGCCGTAACCAACAAAGACCATGTCGGAATTTTCAACGGTGGATTCAGGAACGAACCGGCGTGAAACCGCAACGTAGTCTTTGGGAAAGGTCAGGTTCATCTGCTTGCCACCGACAGTGAATGAAGCCGTTGGCTCGCCGGTGAATCCGACGAGCGGAACCTTCTGAACATACGTGCCATCGGGATTCCCGGGCTTCAGGCCGAGGCGTTGATACTGTTCGGTCAGATATTTGACGGTAAGTTCTTCGCCCTTCGTTCCTGGACCACGTCCTTCATACTCATCCGCTGACAAAACTTTGGTGTGTTGCAGGATGTCGTTAGCGGTGATTGAGTCAAAGGCGGGTTTCAACTCGGTCAGAGCGGAGTTGTTAGTTGCACCCGAGTTCGTGTTCAGGTTGGTCGGAGCGTTTGTACACGCGAGTGCGAAACTAAGCATTGCTGCGCACGAAACGAGCGCATGGATTCGCTTCTTCATTTTTCGATAGCTCCTCGATTCCGTTGTTTGAATTTGATAGAGCTTTTCTATGTCGAAACGTGGGCACAAGTCAAACTTAGCCACAAAAAGCACAAAAGATTTCGTTTGCGCCTTATGTGCCTTTTGTGGCTAAAATGAGTGATGACTTTTCGGCGGTCGTTATGTTCCAGTCTCCTCATCGTACTATTTTTTTCCGTAATCCAGTCCCAGGAACGATGGACAGAACTTTCCGCTCCACCGGTAACAACCGCTGTTTCCCCCAATGGGCAAACTATAGCAATCGCGCGCAGTAGTGGTGGTTTCGAAAAGCGTGATGGCCGCGTCGAGCTGTGGGATTCAACAAGTGGTGCGTTACAACGCATCATCACTGGTTTCGATGGGCCAATCTGGTCGATGTCGTTTTCGAAGGATGGCAAATCACTGATTACGGTCAGCACGGAATTTCACAAACCAAAGACTCAGCCCTCGGACAGAGAAGAGCCAGATCCTCAGACAGCAGAAATCAAATGGTGGGACGTAAACTCGGGTGAGTTCCTGCGAAGGGTGTCGCTTGGAACCGAAGGTGTCAGGAGCGTAGAGGCGAGCTGGTCGCCGGCGGGTGATGTCTTTGCACTTGTTGAGCGATACGCACGCGGTCAGTGGAAACCGTCGACGAGACCGCAGTCGCTTGCGTCTGACTGGGCCAGCATTGTGGAGTTGAAGCTGGGTCTGTTTGACGCGCATTCCATTGAGAGAAGAAGCAAGATCGAAGGTGGCCAACAGATCGCTATGGGAGAAACCGCTTTCTTAGTGCGAATTGCACATCCTGTTTTTTCCTCAAATGGAGAAATGCTTGCGGCTGTCAGCGGTACTGACGTGAAGCTCTGGAAGGTCGACTCCGGTAAAAAGTTGCGCACGATCGGAGAGTTCAACGGCGATCCGAGCGCGATTGCGTTTTCTCCCGATGGACAACTGATAGCAGTTGCGGCAGTCAAAGGGAAGATGCCGGGAGGAAAGAGTGAGATAAGAGTGGTGGAGGTTTCGACCGGCAGATTAGTGAATAAATTGAATGGTCTGAACGATTCGGTAGCGTGTCTGCAATTCGCCGAGCAGGGTCCGATCTTGTTGATCGGAACTCTGCAATATGAACCTCAGCGGGCTATGGGCACTGTGAAGTTTTGGGATCTGAAGGATAATCGCCTTTTTAGATTTGACGTTAACGAGGGTAAGACAGTTTCGTCGATGACGGTAATCCCGAACCAGCGGGCGATCGTTTTGCAGTCCGGCTCAGATGTCGAACTGAGAGACCTGCAGAAGTGGAAGGTCATACATCCTTTCGATCCGTCTGCAGATGATAAGAGCGAATCGATGCGTCGCAGTCCTTTCGTCTTATCAGCAAATCGTGCTTCAGCCGTTGCGTTTGGGAGTGACGGTATCAGCGTGTCTTCAGTTTTGCCGCGTGAGATTCGAATATGGGACACGCGCACTGGTGGTGTGAAAAACCGGCATTCGCGTGAGCCGGTTGATGTGATTGCATCGTCGTCAAACGGCGAGTTAATCGCTGAGGCAACTCTGAGACAAGTGAGTCTGACGGAAGTACGGACCGGTGCAAAGAAGGTTCTGGCCTTACAAACTGGTGATCGCATTTCGGCAATTGCGCTTTCGGCTGATGGTCGCAGTTTAGTCACGGCGGACGAGCTCGGTCGTGTTCAGTTTTGGGAAGTCAGCACTGGTCGGCTCATAAAGAGTTTCGAAACGGGACAAACGATCACGGCGCTCGCCGTTGATACATCGCGTCAGATATTGGCGGCTGCGACGGTCGACCGGTGGATTGGTTTATGGAGCGTGCGGACGGGGACGGAGGAAGTTGAATTGAAAAAACATCGAGACGTCGTGCGTGCGCTCGCTTTCAGTCCCGACGGTCGCACGCTTGCAAGCGGAGGCGACGATCGAAATGTGATTCTATGGGACCTCGGGTCAGGGAAGGCAACGATGACGTTCGAGAAAAGCGATTCAGCAGTCACCTCAATCGCTTTCTCCCCTGACGGACAGTTACTCGCGACCGGCGCCGGCAATGAATCTGTTTTCCTCTGGAACGTGAGGACCGGCAAGCTCGAGCGCATCCTGCGGTGAGACCTAGAAGCCGAATGATCCACTCGTCACTCTTTGTTAAGAGGTGGATACGCCGAAGGCGTTCGCTAATTTGAGCCCAGGGTTCGAGCTTGCGAGAACCCTGGGGAAATAATTTCAAATTACGATCAAACCCTGAAAGGGTTCGGCGGGCGGCGAACCCTTTCAGGGTTTGATCTATTTAATGTTGTAATCCCAGGGTTGTCGCTAACGCTCTAACCCTGGGCTGCAATTAGCGAACGCCTTCGGCGTAACTTCGGTCAATTTCAGACCCCTATAACTCTTGCCAAATCTTC
>Ga0207694_10001107_pt1 | contig 23324 bp, 20 predicted proteins | sample KBSC34metaG_FD_184353 | JGI IMG/M metagenome (GOLD analysis project Ga0207694, IMG submission 184353) | Corn rhizosphere microbial communities from Kellogg Biological Station, Michigan, USA - KBS C3-4 metaG (SPAdes) (version 2) | ecosystem: Host-associated > Plants > Roots > Rhizosphere > Soil... | reverse complement strand
GGCGTTGCCGAATATGTGCGGGTGCCGCCGTTCCATTTTGTCGCAGATCCGCTCGATCACGTCCTCGAGCGTGAAATGTCCGGCTTCCTCGGCCATGCGGCTGTGGAAGACGACCTGGAGCTGGAGATCACCGAGCTCGTCGGCAAGCGCGTCCATGTCCTTGCGCGCGATCGCGTCAGCGACTTCGTAGGCTTCTTCGATGGTGTAGGGCGCGATGGTGTCGAAGGTTTGGACCGTATCCCATTCGCAGCCGGTCTTCGGATCGCGCAGGCGGCACATGATCTCGACGAGGCGATCAAGCGACACGAGGGCCCCCTTCGCTCTCGCAATCTGTAAGTATGATAATATTCATTATGTAAAGTATCGGCATAGTCAGGAGACCAGAATCAGCCATCGTCCCTCGACGCCCCACCGGCTCAAGGTCGACAGATAATTCATTCCAAGGACGTTGAGGTCGTCGTTGTCGGCAACCTGCACCCCGACGTCGCGGCGGACGATGCCGCCAACGCTGAGTTCGTCAGCACGTCCGCTCGACACGCGGATAATGCCGTTGCCGGTTCGGACGAACTGGTCGCGCCGCTGCGAGACCTGGATCCCCGCTTCCTCGGCCGTTTCGCGATCGACGGTGGTCATCGTCGCCCCGCTGTCGACGAGGAATTTGACGTCACGACCGTTAAGCCGGGCATTGATCCAGAAATGGCCGTCGATCGCCATCGGGATACGGGTCTCGCGGCCCTGGTTCACGGGCGTACCGATCGCCTCCGCTTTGAGGCGCTGTGCGAGATAGCCGAAGTCGTCGCGGAACGTGAACAGCACGAATCCCGCCGCGAAGACCACGATCCAGGCCAGCGCCATTTTGATCATCTTCGCCGCGGGTTCGCGCCTCGCCATCAGCGATCCGAGCACGAGCATAACCGCCATCAGGATGTACACACCGCCAAGCATCACATCGTTGGTCATGATCATGCGGCGATCTCGAGCCCGTCATAGGCCGGCGCCGCCCAGTCGGGCAGCTCGGCGATGAGCGAACGATAATCGAGACTATTGCCCATGTGAACGAGATACAGCTGTCCGATGTTAAGGTCTCGCGCCCAGCCGAGAACGGCGTCGAGATGGGCGTGCGTCGGATGTGGGCGGCGGGTGAGACAGTCGGCGATCCATATGTCTGCGCGTTCGTAAAGCGCGGCCATATCGTCCGATAAGTCACTGAAATCCACTGCGTACGAGACTGAGCGATCGCCTTCATCGAAGCGAAGGCCAAGTGATGTGGGGTCGCCGTGCGGCTGATCCACGAAACGCGCGGTGGCTTCGCCGAAATGAAGTTCCTCCCCCAGCTCGCTAGCTTCAACGATCGGGCGGTAGAAATCAGACCGGGCGAAGGCGTAATTGAACCGGCTTTTCAACTCTTCGAGCACGGCTGGGCGAGCGTGGAGCGGAACCGGTCCACCCATCGCGTTCGATACCGGCCTGAGCTCATCGATCCCGTGGCAATGGTCACCGTGGGCGTGCGTGACGATCACGCTATCGAGGCGGCTGACGTCGGCCGCTAGCAGCTGCTGACGAAGGTCGGGGCCGCAGTCGACAAGAAGGCGCTCTCCGCCACTTTCGACGAGAATCGAGGTTCTCAGCCGGTAGTTGCGCGGCTCGGAGGGATCGCACTGCCCCCAGTCGTTCCCGATTTTCGGAACGCCGGTCGACGTCCCGCAACCCAGGATTCGTACCTTCACGCCGCTTTCTTGAAGAGTCTGAAGAAGTTAGCGGTGGTCGCTTCGGCGAGCTGTGCGACCTCCTCGTCGCGAAGCTGAGCGACGAAGGCTGCGGTGTCGGCCACGAAGGCCGGCTCGCACTTCTGGCCACGGTGCGGGACCGGAGCGAGGAACGGCGAGTCCGTTTCGACCAGCATTTGGTCTGCTGGCAGCCATTTCGCCGTCGCCTGGAGGTCGGTCGCGTTCTTGAAGGTCACGATCCCCGAGAGCGATACATAGAAGCCGAGGTCCAGGCCCTTGCGGGCAAGCTTCGCGGAGCCGGTGAAGCAGTGGAGCACGCCGCTGACTCCCCCCTCCTTCACCGCGCGCTCCAAGATCTCGGCGGTGTCGGACTCCGCCTCGCGGGTGTGCACCACGAGCGGCAGTCCTGTCTCCCGCGCCGCGTCGATATGCGCCTGGAACCGCTCCCGTTGCGCGGCGCGATCGGACTTGTCGTAATAATAATCGAGGCCGCATTCGCCGATGGCGATCACGCGGGGATGGTCAGTGGCCTCCACCAGCGCGGCGGCGCCGAGATCGGGATGCGCGTCGGCCTCGTGCGGGTGAACGCCAACGCTGGCCCACACGTCGGACTCGCGCTCGGCTACGCCGATGATGTCCCCCCATTCCCGCTGCCGCGTCGAGATGTTGAGGAAACCCGCGACGCCTCGTTCCCGAGCATTATCAAGCGCTTCGGCCTGGCGTTCGACGAGGCCTTCGTAATTGAGGTGGCAGTGGCTGTCGATCAGCCTCATGCCGCCTCTTCCTCCTCAAGCTCGAGCCGTGGGAACAGCGGCGCCGGTTGCGCCAGCTTGAATTCACTCTCGGCGAGGGGCGAATACCAGTGGCTCATGATGCCCTCGTAAGTCCGCAGCTCGGGAGCCACGCCCATCGTGTCGAGCAGCTTGTCCGAACTCGCCGGGATCACAGGCCCGATCGAAACCGCGAGAATCGCGATGCAGATGTAGAGAGTAGCGAGAACCGTCTCCATCCGCTCGGGATCTGTCTTGCGCAGCGCCCACGGCGCCTGCTCATCGATATAGGCGTTGCAGGCGAACACGGCCTGCATCCACGCTTCGCAGGCCTTCGACAGAGCGAGCTCGTCAAAGGCGGCGGGGATCGTTTCGCTAGCGGCGCCGCAAACGACGTCGAACAAGGCGTTGTCCGCATCATTGTGGCCGTGAATTTCGGGCGGTCCTCCACCGCAGTTGCGGACGATCTGGGTAAGCGTGCGCTGGGCGAGGTTGCCGAAGCTGTTCGCCAGCTCGGCATTGGCGCGGCCGACGATGGCTTCGGCGCTGTAGCTTCCGTCCTGGCCGAAGGTCACTTCCCGCAGCAAGAAGTAGCGCAGGGCATCCACACCGAACTTGTCCGCCAGCACGATCGGATCGACGACATTGCCGACGCTCTTGGACATCTTCTCGCCGCGGCTGAGAAGGAAGCCGTGGCCATAGACCTGCTTCGGAAGCGCGATCCCCGCGCTCATCAGGAAGGCCGGCCAGTAAACCGCGTGGAAACGAACCACGTCCTTGCCGATCAGGTGGATGTCGGCGGGCCAATATTTTCGCCACAGCTCGGTGTCGTCGGGAAAACCGAGGCCCGTGATGTAGTTGGTGAGCGCGTCGAGCCAGACGTACATTACGTGATTGCCGCTGCCCGGCACCGGAACGCCCCAGTCGAAGCTGGTTCGCGAAATGCTTAAGTCCTTGAGGCCGCCCTCCACGAAACGAACGACCTCGTTCCTTCGGCTATCCGGCTGAATGAAGTCCGGATTCGCCGAATAATGGTCGAGCAACGGCTGCTGATACTTCGAGAGCCGGAAGAACCAGCTCTCCTCGACTGTCCACTCGACGGGCGTGCCATGCGGCGAGAGCTTCGAGCCATCGTCCGCGTTCGTCAGCTCCTCCTGTTCGTAATAGGCCTCGTCGCGGACCGAGTACCAACCTTCGTAGCGGTCTAGGTAGAGGTCCCCCCTCTCCTCCATCGCTTCCCAGATCGCCTGGCTGGCGCGGTAATGATCGGCCTGCGAGGTACGGATAAAGCGGTCGTACGATACGTTAAGAGTATCGCACATACCCTGGAAAAGACGCGACATTTTATCCGCAAATGCGCGCGGTTCGATACCCTCTCCGCGTGCCGCCTGGGCCATCTTGAGGCCGTGCTCGTCGGTGCCGGTCTGGAAGCGCACGTCGCGGCCACGGGCTCGCTGGAAGCGCGCGATCGCGTCGGCGGCAATTGCCTCATAGGCGTGGCCGATGTGCGGCGGACCGTTCGGGTAGCTGATCGCGGTCGTGATGTAGAAGGGGTCGGACATTGGCCCTCGCCCTAGCCGCCCGTCCCTACCGCTTCAAGGAACGCTCAGGAACTTGGGCAAGGTAGCCGCCAATCTGGAAGACGGTCGCCGCCGGATCGAGCGAGACCCGCGGGGCGACCGCTGCGAGTTCGCGGGTCTTCGCATAAGCGTCGAGCGCGCGCTCGAGCGGCGCGCCGCGAAGCAATCGCGCTTCCCGGGCGATCAGCGACGGCGCGAGCTCGAGGAAAGCGGCGTAGCGATCGGCCGAGGCTTTCTTGCCGAGCTCGCTCGCCAGCTCCGATCGCCGGGCGTTGGTCGGGTCCCCTTGACGAAGAATCGCGAGCGCCGCTTCCTCCAGCTTGGCGAGACCGAGCTCGGCGAAGGCGAGTGCGCGCCCCGCCGAGCCGAAGGACATGCCGATGATCCGGCTCCGATCCCCTTCGCTGAGCCCCGACGGCTGCTGTGCGAGAATTGACGCCATGGCGTCATCTTCGAGAGCGGTGAAGTGGACGAGCCTGCAACGAGATCGGATTGTCGGAAGCAGCTTTCCTGGCGCATGACTGATGAGAAAGAACAAGCTGTTCGAGGGAGGCTCTTCAAGAATCTTGAGCAACGCGTTAGCAGCCGATTTCTCGAGATCGTCGGCGGAGTCGATGACTACGACGCGCCATGGCGAAAGCGCCGCGCTGAGCGACATGAATTCTCCCAGATCGCGGATTTGATCGACCTTGATGTTGCGGTTCAGATTGCCTTTTTCATTCACCAGCCGCTCGAGCCAGCGCATGTCCGGGTGGCTGCCGGCCTCGACCAGCTTCACGATGGGATGATCGTCCGGAGTTTCCAGACCGGACAGATCGACCTGCGGGCCCGCGGCATCGGCAAGCACGCGCCGGGCGGCGGCGTGCGCGAATGTCGCCTTTCCCACGCCGCGCGGTCCTGCAAGCAGCCAGGCGTGGTGTAGCTTGCGGCCCGCCCAGGCTGCCGCGAATTGCTCGACGGCTCGATCCTGCCCGACGATCACGGCAAAAGGTCCGCGATGGCGTCAAGCAGCCGCTTCGTGACCTGATGAGCGTCGCCTGATGCGTCGATGAGCTGCACTCGTTCGGGCTCCTCCGCGGCCAGGATCCGGAAAGCGGCCTCGACCTTGCGATGATAATCGTCCGGACGGCCGCCGATGCGATCGCTCGCCCCGCTGTCACGCGTCCGGGCGCGGTCGCCGCCCTCCTCGAGCATGAGGATGAACGTTCGGTCCGGGTACCAGCCGTCAATTCCGAAGGCGTTGATCTCGCGCACGGTCTCGATCCCCAGACCGCCGGCGCCTCCTTGGTAGGCCAGTGAGCTATCGACGAATCGGTCGGAAACCACCCAGCGGCCAGCTTCGAGAGCCGGGCGTATCGTCTTTTCGACATGGTCGGCACGGGCCGCCGCGAACAATAAAGCTTCGGCGCGAGCGCCCCACCGTTCCTCAACGCCGCCGAGGAGAAGCTCGCGGATCCCCTCCGCGCCCGGGCTGCCACCCGGCTCGCGAGTGACGAGTACGTCGATTCCGCGCTTCCGGAGCGCTTCCGCCAGCGCCTTGACCTGGGTCGACTTGCCGACCCCCTCCCCGCCTTCGAGCGTGATGAACCTGCCGCGCGTCACGCCATTCCGATGAGCGACTTGAGCCCCAGCCAGATGCGCCCGAAGAAGCCGGCCCGGCCGACGTCCTCCCCGGCGACCAGCGATACGATCTGCGGCGGCGTGTCGCCCGTGGTGATCACCAGCTGCGCGACCTCCTGTCCCTTGGAAATCGGCGCCATGAGCGGGCCGTCGTAACGGATCTTCATACTCGTCGCGCCCGACGCGAGGCCGGCGGGAATCGTAACCGCGAGATCGCGGGGAGCCATCAGCGGCACTTCGGCGGAGCTACCCATCTGAACCTGCGCCGAGCCGACCTTCTGACCCGATTTGAAGAGCGGCTTGTCGGTCCATGCGTTGAATCCCCACTGGATCAGCCGCGTGGATTCCTGAACGCGCATGTTCCAGCTTTCCATGCCGGCGAGCACCTCGATCAGGCGCCTGCCGTTCTGCTCGGCCGACCCGGTGAAGCCATAGCCCGCTTCATCCGTATGGCCTGTCTTTAGCCCGTCGGCGCCAGGAACGTGTCCGAGGATTGGATTACGGTTCGCCTGCGTGATGTCCTGGCCCGATCCCATCGTCTTGCCCCAGGTGAAACTTGGCAGCGAGTAGAACTGCTTGTAGAGCTTGTAATGGTGTTCGATCTCCCAGTCGGCGAGTTTCGCGAGGTCGCGCGCGCTGACGTAGGTGACGCCATTGTCCGGCCAGCCGTTGGCGGTTCCGAAATGGCTGTTGGTGAGGCCGATGCGCTTGGCGAGCGCGTTCATCTGGTCGGTGAAGGCCTGCTCGGTTCCAGCGATGCACTCCGCAAGCACGACGGACGCGTCGTTGCCCGACAGCGTGACGATGCCCTTCAGGAGATTCTCGACGCTGACCTGCTCGTTGATCGACAGGAACATCGTCGAACCCTGATTGTGCCACTTCTGCCAGGTCTCCGGCCTCACCGTGCACATCTTGTTGAGCGGAAGCTTGCCCTGGTCGATCAGTTCGAAGGCGACGTCGGTCGTCATCATCTTCGCCATCGAAGCTGGCGGCATGCGAACGTCGGCGTTCTTCGCGTAGAGCACCGCGCCCGAATTGACGTCATAGAGATAAGCGACCTTGGCCGGCGTATCGAATTGGGGAGCGGCGGCGGGCGCTGCGCTGGCGAGAAGGACTGAAGCGGCGGTGGCGAGAAGAAGAGTGCGCGGCATGGACTGGTCCGAATTCCCCCGTGTCAGGCTGGTGAGAGACCCCTGTTATCGCCGCGCAATCGCGTCCGCCAGAACTCCGACCGAAATCGCGTAGAAATTCGAGCAATTGTAATCGAGAATCGCGCGATAATTGGTGGTGAGCAGGTAGGCGGTCGCATTCGGACCGTCCGGCTCGATCAGGCTCGCCATCTCATTGTCGGGCAGCGAACGTCCCATCGGAGTGACGCCAAGCGCGCGCCACTCCCGCATGCTCAGCCATCGGCTCTGGCGGCGATAGACCTGCGGACAGCGCGGCGCGGTGATTCGCGATACGATGGCCTGCCGGTTAAGGTTGTCAGGAGTTCGAACCGGGATTCCCCAAAGCGCGTTCGGCTTCCAGCCGGCGTCGCGCATGTAGGCGGCGATCGAAGCGAGACCGTCGAGCTCGTTCGACCAGATGTCGGCATAGCCGTCGCCGTCGCCGTCGGCCCGTAAACGAAGCGCGACCGAAGGCATGAACTGCGGATAGCCGGTCGCGCCGGCCCAGCTGCCTTTCAGCTGCCTCCGCGGAACACCCAGGTCGATCAGCTTCAATGCCGACACGAACTCGTTTTCGAACATCTGTCGCCGACGTCCATAATAGCCAAGGCTCGCGAGTGCCTCGAGCAGGTCCGTGCTTCCGGTTACCGTTCCGTAGCTGGTTTCGAGACCCCAGATGGCCATCAGCACCGCAGGATCGACGCCATATCTTGTTTCGAGGGCCCGAAGCGCGCCGTAATGTTCGGAATAATTCGCCTGCCCGCGCGCGATCAGCGATCGCGTGACATGCGACCGAAGGTAGGGCGCAAGCACGCCGACGACGCCTCCGGACGAGTGAGCCACCGGCTCGGTGCGCTCGAGATCGATCACCCGGCTGTTCATGCCGAGCCCCGGAACATAGGCCTGGATGGTCGACTCGCGAACGCCCTGCAACCTCGCGAGCGAAGCGAGGCGGGTCTTGTATGTGTCCCAGTTATAGTCGGAATATTGCGATGCGGTCGCCGATGCCGCCACCACCGTTGGGGATCTGACGCCATCCGCGACCGACTGTGGCGCTGCAGACCCGATCGAAGCCGCCGACGCAGCAACCCAAATCCAAGAACTCATTCCCGACAACGCCTTCCTCCCGACTTCCGAGGCTAAAGGGAAAAACCCGCATACCGCCAGCTTGGTTCACCGCGTGCCTTGCACGGCCCGTCCCGACACGCGATAGGCTCGGCGTCTCGAGGATGGGTGGCCGAGCGGTTTAAGGCACCGGTCTTGAAAACCGGCGACGTGCAAGCGTCCGTGGGTTCGAATCCCACCCCATCCGCCATCCTGTCGAGCGGGACTTGCATTCACGCTACAAATGTAGCACGTACCGTGACGAGCGCGGCGACTCCGCGCGCCGAACAGGATTATCAGATGCTGAGCAAGCTCCCGCCCCGCGAACGGCAAATCGTCGATATCCTCTACGAGCGCGGGCCGCTGCCCGTCGCCGAGATCTGCGATGTCCTCCCCGATCAGCTGAGCGGTTCGGCGGTTCGCGCGATGCTGAAGCGCCTCGAAGACAAGGGCTTCGTCCAACGCAGCGAGTCGGAACGCGGTTTCCTTTACGCACCGACGCTCTCCGACACTGTCGCGAAGAAGTCGGCGCTGAGCGAAATCGTGCGGGTCTTCTTCAACGGCTCGCCCGCAAGTGCCGCGAGCGCGCTTCTCGGAATGTCCGAAAAGCTCAAGGAAAACGAACTCGATGAGCTCGAGCAGATGATCGCTCGCGCCCGCAAGGCGAAGGGCGAGCGGTGATACAGGTCCTGATCGCGATCGCCGCCAAGTCGCTTCTCGTGGCTGGAGCAACGCTCGGCATCCTCATGGTGATGAAGAAGCGCTCGGCGGCCGAACGGTCGTGGGTCGCGCACATCGGTCTGCTCGCGCTCGTCGTCATGGCGTTCGCGCCGATGGGGCTTCCGACTTGGAACGTGGAGGCCCCTGCCCTGTTTGGCACGGCGCCGCCGACCGAGATTTCGGTCGCGCCGGCTGACAAGGCAACCAACGCTCCAGCGCCGGTACTCCCAACAACGGCGGCTCCGGCTCCAGCGCGCCCGCTGATTAGCGCCTCTGCGGCTGCCTCGGCCATCTACGCGCTTCCGGCCGCAATTCTCTTGTTGATTACGGCGCTCGCGCTGGCGAGGTTGATCGCGCTCCGGGCCCGGGCGGACGTTCTCGTCGACGGTCATTGGCTGAGCGCGCTCGCCCGGGCGCAGCGGCGGATGGGGTTCAAGCACGGCACGGCTTTGCTCACCAGCAATGAGCTCGCGTCCCCGATCAGCTGGGGGCTCATGCGGCCGGTGATCCTTCTGAACTCACGCGCGGTTGAGGCGTCAGGCGAAGCCGAGGCGATCATTGCCCACGAGCTGGCCCACGTCGCCCGGATGGACTGGGTGAAACTGCTCCTCTCCCGCGTCGCGACGGCGCTTTTCTGGTTCAACCCCCTGGTCTGGATTCTCGCCCGCGAGGCGCACCAGTTGCGCGAGGAAGCAGCGGATGATGCGGTCCTCGGCGCGGACATCGCCGATACCGACTATGCGCAGTTGCTCGTCGCCGTAGCGCGTCATGAATGCCCGGGGCTGCTGCTCGGTGCGCATGGAGTCGCTCCTTCGAAAAGCTCGCTCGCGAGGCGGGTCGCGAGGGTGCTCGACGGCACGTCGGTCCGCGGACCTGGCGCGCGCAGCTTCGCTGTCGGGGTGTTCGTCGGCGCAGTCGTGGTGGCCGCTCCGCTGGCCGCGCTGACCTTCACTCCGGCCGGGAGCAAGTCTCAGTCAGCGCTTGTAACTTCAGCGAGCTTGCCCGGGACCGTCGGACATCCCGTCGCTATTCCCGCCGACTTGCCGCACATCATTGCAAGCGGCGTTTCGACGTCCGTTGCAACCGCCGCACAAGCGATCGCCCCTGTAACCGGCAAGCCCGAGTTCGAAGCCGTCGGACCCGACGGCGCCAAAGTCGTCACCGGCAAGGGCATGACTGTGGCCACGGGCACGGACGGTTCGAAGGTTACCGTTTACCCACCCGACGCCTCGGGACGGAGTAGGGTTGTAGCGGTCGCCGCGAATGGTGCGACGGCGGTCAGCTATGCCGGCGCCGGCGCTTATGCAGCCGCGCAGGGACGGCACGGTCGCGACGATGATTCGATCGACACCGCCGTAAAGCTGAAGGTGCTTGGTATCGATGCCGGATACCTCGCTGCCATGCGGGCGGCGGCGCCCTCGCTCAGGGATGCCGACGTCGACGAGATCATCTCCCTGAAACAGGTCGGTGCGAGCCCGCAATATGTCCGCGACCTCGCCAGTTCGGGCTTGAGCGACCTCACCTCGGACGATTTCGTCCAGGCTCGCGTGGTCGGGATTACAGGCGATTACGCCCGCCGGGTTCTTGCGACCGGAGTCCGGGCCGGCCTTGATGATCTGATTGAGCTTCGGGCGATGGGGATCACGCCGGATGAGCTCGCGCGCGCGCACGCGAGCGGGACGCTGAGCAAGCGCGAGATGCACGAACTCGCCGTAAGGCGTCCACCACTGCCGCCCAATCCACCGCCGCCGCCGGCAAATCCCGACGACGACTGACCGACCCCGCTGATTCGAAACAAGGCTGAATTTGAAGCGCCCGTCAGGGCGAACGGGTGAGATTTGCCCGGAACTTTGAAGGAGACGAACAATGAATCGCTTCGTGATTTTCGTAGGCGCCGTCCTTGCTGCCTCCATCAGCGTAGCCTCGGCCTGCACCGCCGCGCCGTCCGAGCCGATCAACTTCACGCTCACCCCTGAACGCGGTAGCGATTCGATCCAGGCAAGCTTCAACAGCAACCTCGGCCGCGGACACGAGAGTAACTGGTCGACCGGCTTCCGTCCGGCGGAGCTTGCGGGACTCGACGTCGCCGGCTTCCGGAGCGCGGGCAGCCGCCCTTTGCGCTTTGCTCTGGTTCGTGAGGCCGGCCGGCTCGATTGTGCAGGCCGCGGCGGCGACTCCCGCGCCTCGGGCGGGTGCAGCTTCACGCCCGATCCCGGATTCATCCAGCTGCTGGAAAGCCGCCGCATCGGGCGCCCGACGAACGAGCAAGCACTTGGGCTCATGGCGGTCAACGTGCGCCGCGAGCTGATCGACGCGATCGCGGCGGCGAATTATCCCACGCCCACGATCGACAATCTGATGGCGCTCTCTGCACTTGGCATCGACGAGCATTATATCGCAGGTATGGCCCGGGCGGGCTATCGCCCGAACACGCTCGATGCGCTTGTCCAGTTCAAGGCGCTTGAGATCACGCCACAATGGATCGGCGGCTTCATGCGCATCGGCTACGCCGACTTGCCGGCCGATGAGCTGATGCAGCTCAAGGCGCTCAATATCACTCCGGAATATATCGCGGGGTTCGACCGGGTTGGGTACCATCACCTGCCCGTCGACAAGCTCGTCCAGCTGAAGGCGCTCGACATTACGCCCGAATTCGTTCGCTCTGTCGCTGGCCCAAGCGGCCAGATGCCAGACGTGGCCAAGCTGATGGAGCTCAAAACGGTCGGCGGAAGGTACTGAGCGTCCGTTTGTCCAATCGTCGGCGGCCGGGCGCGGTCCGACGAAGCGCCTGTCGATTGGTCGATCACGGCTGGTTCGAATCTCCGGCATAGGGCTGGCGTCATTCCCTGACGATCACGGGGAACGACTTGCGCCTAAATCCACTCGCCGGTGTCGCGGCCGCGGCATTGATGGCCAGCTGCCCCGCCATCGCAAGGCAGGCGGGAAGCGCGCCGGCCGCGGCCCGCACCACCAGCTACGATGCGGCGTTCTTCGCCCAATATGCGCCGCGAACCGCGTACGACATCGTCCAGCACGTTCCGGGATTCCAGCTCGATCTGGGGAGCACGCAGAGCGCCACCGGTAGTGTGGACGTCCGGGGTTTCGCCGCTACCGCCGGGAATGTCGTCTTCAACGGCGCCCGGCCCAGCACCAAGTCGGAAACGCTCGACGTAACCCTTCAGCGCATCCCCGCGCAGCGGGTCGTCAGGGTCGAGCTCGGATCCGGAGATCTTTACGGGTCCGACTACGCGGGGAAGAGCCAGGTTCTGAACATCATCCTGTCGGATGCCGCTGGTTTCGACGCCAATGTGACGGCCAGCGCGACGCGGCGGTACACCGGCTACATCCAGCCCAACCTGTCAGGCAATGCGCTGATCCGCAAAGGGCCGTCGAGCATCAACCTTTCCGCGGGAACGCAGCGGAACAAGCAGTTCGAGGAAGGGACCGATACGCTCACGGACCTCGGCACGGGTGAACTGGTCGAGTTCCGCCGCAAGCATAACATGTACTACAACCGCGATCCGTTCCTGTCGGGCGCCTACGCGCTGGAGCATGGGTCGGACGATGCCTGGCGGATCAACGCGCGCTGGCAGCCGAGCCGGTTCGACCTGCACCAGGACAATCGAGTCACTCCCGGCGAGGGGGCAGTCCACGACGACAATCTGAACCAGCATTATCGCGATCCGGTCTTTGAGCTGGGTGGCGATGTCACGCGTCCCCTCGCGGACGGTGCGCTGAAGTTCGTCGGCCTCGCTACGCGCCGCAAACGCCACGACTTCGACCAGTACATCCAGCGCGACGGCCTGATCGAGGACGATGCGGCAGTGAACGGCGGATTCGAGCAGCTCGTGGCTGCCCGGCGCAACGAAACCATCGGGCGCGCGAGTTGGACCCGGTCGAACCTCCTGGGCTTCTCCTTAGAGGTGGGTGCGGAGGCCGCGCTCAACAGCCTCGACGATCACGTCAGCTTTTCCGAGATCGACGAGAATGGTCAGCGGGTGCCAATCGACCTGCCCATCGCCAATGCGACGGTGAAGGAAAAGCGCGGCGAGCTTTACGTGAATGCCGGAAGAAGCTTGTCGAAGACCTTGCGGGTCGATGGCGGCATCAACTTCGAATTCTCGCACCTGACCGTGAATGGCGATGCGACCGAAGACCGGCGGCTCAAGTTCCTGAAGCCCAACCTGACATTCGACTGGAACCCGGGCGGCGGATGGCATGCGTTGCTGTCGGCCCGGCGTACGGTCGCACAGCTCGATTTCTACGATTTCATCAGCATCGCCGACCTCTCGGCGCAGCGGGTGAGCGGCGGCAATGCCCAGCTCCAGCCGCAGCGGACCTGGGAATTCCGGGGATCGGTCGATCATCCGTTGCTTGGCGACGGATTGATCAAGCTCGACTTCGGGCATGACCAGGTCAGCCTGCTTCAGGACCGCATTTTGATTGAGGACGATCAGGGGAAATTTTTCGATGCCCCCGGCAATCTAGGAAGCGGGCGGCGTGACTTCGCACAGCTGACGCTCGATATTCCCCTGTCGAAGCTGTGGAGCGGTCTGCGGGTCAAGGGAGGCGGGACGCTTCAGCGGACTCGCGTCGAGGATCCGATCGATCACCACCAGCGCAAGTGGAGCGGCTATTATCCGACCTGGCAGTGGAACGTGGACGTCCGCCGGGACTCGGGCAAATGGTCCTACGGCTTCTCGGCCTTCGATAACCAGCGCTTCACTTTCTATCGGACCGACGAGTTCGACACCAACTTCAACGGGAGCGTGTACTGGACGGCCTTCGCCGAATATCGGCCGTGGGCAAACACCGCGATTACCTTCGACGTCGACAATCTGTTTGCGACGAGCGGCAATCGCGAGCGCCTGCTGTTCAGGCCGAACCGCGCCCAGCCCGATTTCATGTTCGACGAGTTCCGCGAGCGCAACCGTCACCAGAGCTTTGGAATCACGCTGAAACGCAGCTTTGGCGGCGGCGGCACGACGAAGGTGGCGAAGTCGGGGGGAAGCGACTAAGGAGCGCTGGATTTTCCTCGGGGACCAGCATTGGCGACTTCACGCATCGCGGACGTGCACGAGCATCACGAGCCCGCAATCCTGCCGTTCGATTGGCAGGACCCGTTCGACCTTGATCATCAGCTGACTGACGAGGAGCGGCTCGTCCGCGACACCGCGGAAGCCTTCGCGCAGGAGAAACTGCAGCCGCGCGTGACTTCCGCCTATCTCGAAGAGCGCTTCGACCGCGAGATCATGAGCGAGTTCGGCGAGCTCGGTCTCATCGGGGCGACGATCCCGCCTGAATATGGCGGCGCGGGTCTTGGATACGTGAGCTACGGCCTCATCGCCCGCGCGGTCGAGCGCGTCGACAGCGGCTACCGCTCCGCCATGTCGGTCCAATCGAGCCTCGTCATGTATCCGATCCATGCCTACGGCTCGGAAGACCAAAGGCAGAAGTATTTGCCGAAGCTGGCGACCGGTGAGTGGGTCGGCTGCTTCGGCCTTACCGAGCCCGACTCCGGTTCGGACCCGGGAAGCATGCGGACCCGCGCCGAGAAGATCGACGGCGGGTATCGCCTCACCGGCACCAAGATGTGGATCACCAACTCGCCGATCGCGGATGTCTTCGTCGTTTGGGCGAAGTCGGATGCGCATGGCGGAAAAATCCGCGGTTTCGTGCTCGAGAAGGGCATGGCCGGACTGTCGGCGCCGAAGATCAAGGAGAAGCTTTCGCTACGGGCTTCGATCACCGGCGAGATCGTGATGGACGGGGTCGAGGTCGGCGAGGACGCTCTCTTGCCCAACGTCGAGGGACTGAAGGGCCCTTTCGGCTGCCTCAATCGGGCGCGCTACGGAATTGCCTGGGGCTCAATGGGAGCGGCCGAGGCCTGCTACCATTCGGCGCGCCAGTACACCCTCGACCGCAAGCAGTTCGGAAAGCCCCTCGCCTCCAACCAGCTTGTCCAGCTGAAGCTTGCCAACATGGCGACCGAGATCACGCTTGGACTGCAGGCCGCGCTTCGCGTGGGGCGCCGTCTGGAAGCTGGCGAGCTCGTTCCGGAGACGATCAGCCTCATCAAGCGCAACAATTGCGGGAAGGCGCTGGATATCGCCCGCATCTCCCGCGACATGCACGGCGGCAACGGCATTTCGGCCGAGTTTAACGTGATGCGCCACGCCGCGAACCTCGAGACGGTCAATACTTATGAGGGCACGCACGATGTCCACGCCCTCATCATGGGCCGCGCGATTACCGGATTGAGCGCCTTCTAGTTTCGGAGCGGATTGGGCCGGCGCCAGACGCTTGTCGGCTCGCCGTGGTAAACGCCGTCGGGCTGGCGTTCGTAGCCGAGGCGCTGCGCAAGCTTGATCGAAGGTTCGTTCTGGATCGCGATGATCGCCACCGTCCTGTCGGCGTCGAGCGTTTGGTCTGCCCAGGCTAGGATCGCCTCGCAGGCCTCGCGGGCGATGCCCTGGCCGTGAACCTCAGCCGCAAAGATGTAACCGAGTTCCGGCTCACCCTCGATCGAGGGAATGATTTCGCGGTGGTAGTCGAACAGGCCGACGTGACCGACGAGCCTGCCGTCGCTCTTCCGTTCGGCGGCGAGGAGGCCGGTTCCCTGCAATTGCCAAAGCCCGATGCCTCCGAGCAGCCGGCGGAATGAGTCCTCGCGGCCGAAACCCTGTGCGCCGAAATGCTTCATGACCACCGGATCCGCGAGCATCGCCGCATGTTCCGGAAGATCTTCCTCACGAAAGCCACGCAGCACCAGCCGCTCGGTCTCCAGCGTCGGAGCCGAGGTCAGCGGCGAGAATCTCATGCTGGACCCCGGATCAAGTCCGGGGTGACGGACTTGCGTCCGTCACTTTTTGGCGAGGGTGAGACCGCCGAATCGCTTGTTGAAGCGCGCGACCTGGCCGCCTTCCTGGACCTGGCGCGTGCCGCCGACCCACGCCGGGTGGACCTTCGGATCGATCTCGAGGTGGAGGGTGTCGCCCTCCTTGCCCCAGGTCGAACGGGTCTGGAACTTGGTGCCGTCGGTCATTTCGACGTTGATCATGTGATAGTCGGGGTGGCTACCGGACTTCATGTGCATTTTCCTTGGGTTAGCCACTGGTTTCCGACCAGCGGCAGCAAGTTGAGCGGCGCCTCTACAGGGAGAGGCTTAAACTTGCAACTTAAGCGGGCTGCGGCTGTCCCGCTCTTAACCGGGGGACCAGCCTTTCGGCAATCGCGAAGCCGCCGAACAGCAATGCAGCGTAGAAGAGATCTCCCGCAACCGTGTTCTGGAAGAACGGAACCGCCGCGGCGTAGCATGATGCCAGGCCGGCGAAGCTATGGGGATACATACCGCTCACGGCCCACGTGCCGAAGTTGCTCACCGCGAAAAAGAGGATCGAGCTCGCGAGCGAAGCTGCCCCGATCCGAGGTATCGACCTGCGCGGGAGCGCATATGCGCCGAGGATGACGATCAGCGCCACGCTGACGTATTGGAACTCCATCCCCTGATAGAATCCGAGCACTGCGTCGCTCAAAACGAGCGCAGCGAACGGCGCAGCGAATGCAAGCCAACGCCTGCCCAGATAAGCGCCGCTGAAGAGCGCCATGGCGTCAATCGGCGAGAAATTCGGCGGATGGGGAACAAGGCGCAACGCCGTGGCGGCGACGATCGCCGACAAAAGCGCGGCAAGACGGGCGTGATTGCTGATCATTGCGCCTCATTAACCGGAGGAGTGCGAATTTGACAGCCCGTCAGGCACGGCCCTAGCAGGGCCCGTGATCAGGGTGCTGTCCACCGACTTTCGTCGGGCGGGGACGGTTCAAAGGGAAGCCGGCGAAATTCCGGCGCTGTGCCCGCAACTGTGAGAGCCGATCTGGGTCGAGAACCCTTGGTGGCGAAGTCAGGAACCTGCCTTGGTCCGTCGTCCGTTTCCCCGGCCGGGACCAGCCGTGGGGCGTGGGTCCCGCTGCCTCACGGCCGCGCATCCCTCTGTGACGACAGGTTCGTCAACAGGAGGGTCGCATGCCTGCATTGCCTATCAACACAGACCAGATCGTCATCACCGCCTCGCGCGTGCCGGAAAAGGAGTCTCAAACTCCAGCCAGCGTCACGATCATCGACAGCAAGGAAATCGAGCGGCTCGACGAGCCACTTGTCCCTGCCCTCATTCGCCTCTCTCCGTCGGCTTCGGTTAGTACGTCTGGGCCGGGTGGATCGCTGGCTGAAGTGCGAATTCGCGGCGCCGAGGCGAACCACACATTACTGTTCGTCGATGGGATCAAGATCAATGATCCGGCTGGCGACGGTTCCGCCCGCTTCGAACTCCTGAACGCCGATCTCGCCTCGCGGATCGAGATCGTGCGCGGGCCCCAGTCCGCGCTGTGGGGATCCGACGCCGTCGGTGGCGTGGTTGCCTTCAATGGCTTGCCGGATGCTGGCGGCTACCACGCTACGGCGGAGGCCGGCTCCTTCGGTTTCCTGCGCGGCGGCGCCTCAGCGGCGGTCAACGCGGAGCGATCCAATCTTTCGGGTGCCATCGGCTGGCAACGTGCAACGGGAATCAACAGCGTGGCGGGACCGGGGGACAAGGACGGCTATCACAATCTCTCCGGACGGCTCAGAGGCTCATGGATACCGGTCGCCAACGTCGAACTTGGAGCGGCGGCACTCGCGCTTACGGGTGAGTCCGAATTCGACGGATTCGATCCGGTGACCTTTGCCCACGCCGACACCTTGGACAGCAATCGCAATCGGCTCGAAGCCGGCCGGGTCTGGGCGAAATTCGGTAGCGATTCCTCACCATGGTCAGGAGAGGTATCGGGCACTCTGCTTGGCTCATCGAACCGTAACTTGCTCGCGGGGCAACCGCTCAACCGAACTCGCGGCACAAGGCGTGACCTGGTTGCCCAGGTCGAACGCCAGTTCCGAACCGGCGCCGTTACACACAAGCTGATCGTTGCCGGGGAGCTTGAACATGAGACCTTCCACGCGCGAGGCACGCTCTCGGGATTGTCGACGGACCAGGATCGCACCCGCGATCACCAGTCGCTGACAGGCGAATGGCGAGCCGACGCCGGGCGGTTCACCGGCGATTTCGCCGTTCGCCGCGATCAGTTCAATCGGTTCAAGGATGCGACGACGCTTCGGGCCTCCCTCCTCGGCCGGATTGGAGGGGGATTTTCGGTTGCCGGGTCCTACGGCGAAGGGATCGCTCAGCCGACCTTCTTCGATCTCTATGGCTTCTTCCCAAACAATTTCATTGGCAATCCATCGCTTAAGCCGGAAAGCTCGCGCGGATTCGAAGGCTCGCTTCGTTTTCAGCGGGGCCGCTTGAATGCATCGCTCACCGCCTATCGCCAGCACCTGCACGACGAGATCGCGACGATCTTCCCGCCCCCAACCTTCCTTGGGACGACCATCAACCTGGATTCAGAGAGCCGGCGTCAGGGCATCGAGGCGGAATTCGGCTGGAAACTTGGAGAGCTGCTGCGCCTCGGCGCGGCATACGCCTATCTCGATGCCACCGAGCCCGATACCAGTTCCGGCGCGCAAGTTCGGGAGCATCGCCGACCCAGGCACAGCGGATCGGTGACAATCGATGGCGAGTCAGGACGGTTCGCTTACGGCGCATCGATTGCTTATGTCGGGCGTCATTTCGACAGCAGGGACACGTTCCCGTTCGATGCGGTGCCGCTCAGCGCTTACTGGCTGGTGGACACACGGCTCGGCTATTCAGTCAGGCCGGGGATTGAGCTGTACGCCCGCGTGGCGAATGCTCTGAACCGAAAATATCAGGACGTATTCAGTTACCGGACGGAGCCGCGAGCGGTTTACGTCGGGGTGCGCCTAAGCCGCTAGGCGGTCGGCGGGTCGGCGATCATGGCGGTGAAGTTCGCCTCGGCGGCGAGCTTCCCGTCGACGCTGGCCCGCCCCGCGAACTTGCAGACCGACGAGCGCTTCTGGACGAATTCGACCTCGAGCTTCAGGAGAACGCCGGGCTCGACCGGCTGCCGGAACTTCGCTCCTTCGATCGCCATGAAATAGACGAGCTTGCCCGAGCCGGCGAGGCCGAGCGATTCGACCGCGAGAACGCCGGCGGCTTGAGCGAGCGCCTCGACGATCAGAACGCCCGGCATGATCGGGCGGCCCGGGAAGTGTCCCTGAAAGAAGGGCTCGTTGATCGTCACCGCCTTGATTGCGACGATTCCCTTCTCGGGATCGAGGCTCTCGACGCGATCCACGAGGAGCATGGGATAGCGATGCGGCAGCGCCGCCATCACCCGCCGAATGTCGAGCGGGCCTGGGGCGCTGCCGTTCGCTTCCGTCATTCGCCTTAGCGGCCCTGCGGCTGCTATACCTCGATGCCGACGATCGCCACCGTGGCGATCGTCGGCATCGAGGTATTGAGCGCGTTCAGGACATCGTTGGTGACATCGACATTCGCGGCCATGGCGAGCGTGGCGCCGAGTTCGACCATGACGTTCGCGCCGCGGCGCTGCATGACCTGCTGATAGATCGGGCCGAGCTTATCCTGCACCTGCTTCTGGACGTAGGCGGCATTGGCCTGAAGCTGCGCGCGGCCGCGCCCCGCGCTCTCCTGCGCTTGCTGATACTTTGTCTGGAACGCCTTGATGCGGCCCTGGAGCGCGGCATCGGGTTCTTTCCCCTTCAATGCGTCGACCGCACCCTGGATCGATTCCTGCTCGGTCTTCAGGGGCGCGAGGAGCGCTTTCTCCCGACTTTCTTCAGCCGCGACCTGGCTCGTCAGGGCGGCCTTTGCTGTCTTGCAGGCGTTGCACTGCGAGGTCACCCGGTCGAGGTCGACCACCGCGACGACGGCAGCGGGAATGGCTTGAGCGCTCGCCGCGGAAGGAGCGATGACGGCGGCGGCAAATGCCGCGGAAATGAGCAAGGTTTTCATCAGAATGCAGTTCCTACGTTGAAGGTGAAAAGTTTTGGATCGTCGCCCTTTTGGAGGACGATCGCTTTGGCCAAATCAAGACGAAGCGGACCGAACGGGGAGATCCAGTTCGCGCCGATACCTATCGAAATTCGCGGCTTTGGCGAATTGCCGAAGAAGAACTCTTTGAATCCGGGGCTGAACACCGCTCCGGTACCGATGAGGGGAACGCAGTCAGCCGGGCCTTGGCCGGGAGTGAGCACCTTCGTCGTCTGGCCGTCGGCCGAGGTGCACACTCCCGGCCGGTCGATCAGACTTGGCTTGGTGACACTCCAAAGCGAGCCGGCATCGACATATACGGATGGCCGAATGCCCATGCTCTTGATGCTCGAACTGACCGGAAGCTCAAGCTCGGCGCGGGCAAGGTAGAATGCCTTGCCGCCGATGGCATCGTTGAAATCCTTGTTGATATCGAGCGTACCGAGGGTTCCATCGTTATTGTATGGAACGCGAACGACACGCGGGCCGATTCCGCGGATGTCGAAGCCCCGGATACTGGAATTGAAGAAGCGGTCCGTAATCCGGATGGCGTCCCTGCCGGGTCCCGGCGCGCTTTCCAGCGCATGGATGTAGCCCCCTTCGCCGTGCAGGGAGAAGACCCAGCCGCCGAAACTTTTGTACTTCGTGGCGAACGCCTGGAAGCGCGCATACCGGACGTCGCCGCCAAGGCCCGCGAAATCTGTCGAGAAAGTCAGCTGCTGGCCGCGCGTCGGATGGATTCCATCGGTATCGTCATAAAGAGTGGAAAGACCGATCAACGAGGTAAGCCGCCTGCCAAGCTCATCGCAGAGGTAGGTTCCCGCTTTCAGCGGATCGCATACCGCGGGCTCAGGTCCGGTTCCGTCGGGATCCGTGAAGAAGGTCCCTTTGTCGAGGGTGATCTTGTCCTGGCTGAGCAGGTATCGTCCACCGAAATTCCAATATTCGCTCAGCGGGAAGCCCAGCCTCAAGCCGCCACCGGTGCTCACCTCCTTGTAGGTCGTGTTCCGGTTGCTATCGATGAGGTTGAAGCTGCTGTAATCGCGGCGGAACAATTGGCCGCCGAACAGGATCGGCTTGTCGAGGAAATAGGGATCGGTGAACCCGGCTTCGATCGACTTGGAGAATTGCGACCAGTTCACATTCGCGTCGAGCGACTGCCCCTTGCCGAGGAAGTTGTTCTGCGAAAGGCCGAGCTGGATCACGAATCGCTCGAGGCTCGAATAACCGCCGGACAATGACAGCTGACCCGTGGGTTTCTCTTCGACGTTCAACCCAAGGACGACACGGTCCGGAGTCGAGCCTTCGGTCTGCTTGATCTCCAAATTGTCCTGGAAGAAGCCGAGACTCTGGATGCGATCCTGACTTCGCTTCAGCTTCTGCGCACTGAATGCGTCGCCTTCATTGATCCGGAATTCGCGCCGAATAACTTTATCGCGCGTGGTCGTGTTGCCCGTAATGTCGATGCGCTCGACATAGACGCGCGGCGTCTGACCGACCTTTATGGTCAGGTTCATGAGCTTCTTGTCGGGGTCGCGATTGTAGGCCGGGTTGATGTCCGCGAATGCGTAGCCGAGGTCGCCCGCCGCCGCGTTGAGATCGGTGACCGAATCCTCGACTTCCTTGGCGTTGAACCAGGTGCCGGGCTTGATCTTCGCGACCTCGAGAATCTTCTGGTTCGGGAAATCGCGGAGCGCGCTGTCCGCCTCGACCGTGCCGAAGTGGTAGCGAGCGCCTTCATCGATGACGTAAGTGATGACGAAGTCGCGGCGGTCGGGAGTGAGCTCGGCGAGGGCCTGGACGACGCGGAAGTCGGCATAGCCTTGAGTCAGGTAGAAGGCGCGCAGCTTCTGCTGGTCGGCGGCGAGCCGGTCCGGGTCGTAGGTATCGTTCGATTTCAGGAAGCCGAGCACGCCTCCGGCCTGCCGGGTATACATTTCCTTGCGCAGCCGAGCGTCGGAGAAAGTCTTGTTGCCGAGGATGTTGATCGCCCGGACCTTGGCGAGGTCGCCCTCGTGGATCTCGAAAACGACGTCGACGCGGTTCTGATCGAGCTGGACAATCTTCGGATCGACTCGAGCTGCAAACCGGCCCTGCCGGCGATAGAGCTCAAGGATTCGGTCCACGTCGGCGCGGGCGGCCGAACGCGTGAAGATCTGCCGCGGAGCGAGCTTGATCTCCGGCGTGATCTTGTCGTCCTTGATGCGCTTGTTGCCCTCCAGGACGATCCGGTTGATCACCGGGTTTTCGCGGACGTTGATGACGAGGTCGCCGGTCTCAGTGCCGCTGATCGTGGCGTCGGCGAAAAGACCCGTGGCGTACAGGTCCTTGACCGCCTGATCGAGCGTCGTCCGGGTGTAAGTCTGCCCCGGATTGAGGTTCGCATAAGCGCGGACCGTTTCCGGCTCGAGACGCTGGCTCCCGTGAACCTTGATCGAGCGAATGACGCCCTGGGTCTGGCCGGCAGGGGCCGCCGTGGCGGTCGCCGCTTCAGGAGCAGGAGCAGCAGGTGCAGGCGCCGGTGTAGAGGGCGCGGGCTGCTGGTCGGGGGCCGTCTGCGCAAATGCCGGGAAGGCGGTGCCGCCAAGGACGGTGCCAACCAGGAGCAGCGCGCCGGCTTGCCGGCTAAAACTCGTCGTCTTTGAAATCACCCGTTCCCCGCCTTTTGTGCAGTTGGCGCCGCGACGACCTCCGCCGCTGAGCCCCGTTCTTGCCCTGCCCCAACCCTCCTAACCAATCAAGCGTTGAAGCCGGTCCCAAAGTCCAATCGAGCCAAGATCGTTGATTGTCGTGAAGGCCACCAGTGCAAGGATGAGGGCCAGGCCCCCACGAAACGCCCAGTCGAGCGCCCGCGCGCTGAGCGGCCGGCGGAGAATGGCTTCCACTGCATAGAAAAACAGATGCCCTCCATCCAGCATCGGGACTGGCAAGAGGTTGATGAATCCGAGATTAATTGAGAACAAGGCGAGCAGATCGATGAACGGCAATACGCCCAACGATGCCGCCTGTCCGGCGACCTGAGCGATCTTGATTGGCCCCCCGACATCTTCGCGAGAACCCTCGCCGATTACCAACTTCGCGACGCTTTCGATCACCGCAGCAGTAATGCGGCTCGTATAGGTGATCGCCATCGGAATCGCTTCGGTGACCGGAACTGGCGCGGGAGAGATTCCCAATAAGCCAACCGTCACATTTTTTCCTGTAGTATCCTTCAGCGTCTCGGCACCGATGGTGAGTCGAACCTCGCTCGGCCCACCATCTCGTTCGAATACGACCGTGACAGAATGGTGGGGCAAAGGTTCTACTGCTGCGCGAATATCGTTGAAGGTTTCGGTTTTCGCGCCGCCCACGGCGATAATTCTATCGCCAGGCTGCAATCCAGCGGTCGCGGCTGCGCTCTTTGGCTGGATAGATCCTACCCTATTGCTGAGGGGCGCGGAATAAAGGGAGAAGAATGCAACGTAGATTGCGATCGCGAGGATGAAATTGGCGACTGGTCCAGCGAGAACAACCAGAAAGCGTTGCCAAACCGGGCGAATCTGAAATGCGCGGTCGCGCAGCTCAGGCGGAATTTCATCGAGGTCGGCCGGGTTGCTTGCCGGAGTCATGTCCCCGATGAATTTCACATAGCCGCCGAGCGGGATCCAGGCGACCTTCCACCGCGTCCCCTGCTTATCGGTCCATCCGATCAACT
>Ga0207694_10001103_pt1 | contig 23389 bp, 12 predicted proteins | sample KBSC34metaG_FD_184353 | JGI IMG/M metagenome (GOLD analysis project Ga0207694, IMG submission 184353) | Corn rhizosphere microbial communities from Kellogg Biological Station, Michigan, USA - KBS C3-4 metaG (SPAdes) (version 2) | ecosystem: Host-associated > Plants > Roots > Rhizosphere > Soil... | reverse complement strand
GATGGCTATCTTTGGGTGGGCACTCTGCACGGTTTGGCGCGATTCGATGGACTTCGTTTTACCCCGTTTGATGACAAAGACCTGGCGCGCAGCCGTATTTTGCATTTGTTCGAGGACAGCCACACGAACCTTTGGGTGGGGACGGATAACAACGGCGTTTGGCTATTCAATCGAAGTGGAGCGGTGAATCATTATTTTGTGGAAGGCGGCGGGCCACTGGATTCCGCGAGCGAAGATGATAGCGGAACCGTGTGGCTGAAATTCGGCAAGGGCGCTGGCGGGACAGTTGCGCGGTTATTCAACGGCAAACTCGTGCCGGTGGCGCAGTTCAATTTTGCGGTAGCGGAAAAGAATGGGCCTGTGTGGCTGGGCTCGGAAGCGGGGTTATTGCCGATCCTTTCGCCGGCGGGTTCGGCTGCGATGGTGTTGCAACAGGCATCGCCCGTACCGGTGAAGGATTTGAAATTCATGGTCGCCGGTAAAACGGGCGGTGTATGGCGCTTCGCAGGCGGCCGGGTGCAGAAATGGAGGAATAATCAACTCGAGCGCGATTTGGGGCCGTATCCGTGGGAGGCGGATATGTTGGTCATGGCGGCGTGCGAGGATGAGCGCGGGAATTTAATCGTGGGCACTTACGGCGATGGGATTTATTGGTTCAACGAAAGCGGCAAGCCCACTCACATTCTGATTGAGTTGACGCATTCTTCGATTCTGTCACTCACATTTGATAACGAGGGAAATCTTTGGGTGGGCACCAATGGACGCGGATTGAATCGTGTGCGGCGGAATCCGTTCGGCGTGCTTTCGGATTTGGTGGTGCAGTCCGTGAGCGCGGACACAAACGGAGGCATATGGGTTGGATACAACGGCAACCGAATCGAGCATTGGAGCGGCGGCAAATCCAGCGTGTTCAGTTTGGTGAGTCCGGAGCAGCAGAGTCTGGCTTATGTAAGGTCGGTTTTCGTGGATAATTCCGGGCAGGTGTATGCTGGAATTTTTCAATTGGCGGGGCCGCGACTGTTTCGACTTGAGAAAGATCGCTTCGTGCCGGTTGGACTAGAGATGGGAGGCGACGTTTCGGCGATTCATCAGGATCGCGCGGGCCGAATCTGGCTGGGGACGACCGCCGGATTGGTGCTGTTCAATGGACGTGATTCCAAACTGTATTCCACTGCCGATGGTTTGCCGTCGCCGGACGTGCGAGCCGTTGCGGATGACGCGGCGGGTAACTTATGGATTGGAACCAGCGCGGGGTTGGCGTGTTTGCGTGACGGAAAAATCACGGTGTTTCACACCGCCGACGGTTTGCCGGGCGAAGATGTTTCCGCGTTGCTGGTGGATTCCGAGGGCGTGTTGTGGGTGGGGACGCGTGGAAGCGGGTTGGGCAGGTTTGCCGGGAACCAGTGGGCTCACTATACCACGAGCGAAGGGTTGGGCGGCGACAGCATTGGATACCTGGTTGAAAACAACAAAACGAATTTGTGGTTGGGCTCGAACTCCGGACTCATGCGAGTTTCGAAGAAATCTTTCGCCGATGTGGCGAGTGGCGCGGCGCATTCGATTATTTGCCGCGTTTACGTGGAAGAGGACGGATTGCCGACGCGCGAATGCACGGAAGGCTCGCAGCCAGCCGCGTGCGCGACTTTGGATGGGCATTTATGGTTTCCAACCACGCGCGGGTTGGTTTACGTCGATCCATCGACGCTGAAGCAAAGTTCGCTGGAGCCGCCGGTAGTCATCGAATCCGTGTTGGTGGATTCAGCGAGGCAGGGAACCAATGTATTCGGCGGCAGCCCGGCAGAAATCATTGTGCCGCCAGGTAAACATAATTTGGAGATTCATTATGCCAGCCTGAATCTGGCCGGCGCTGACCGCTCGCGGTTTCGCTATCGATTGAGCGAGAGCGAGCAATCAAACGCGGGATGGATGGCGGATGCGAGCGGAAACCGCGTGGCATCCTATCCGAAGCTGTTGCCGGGGACGTACCAGTTCCAGGTCACGGCCTGCAATGAAGATGGTGTTTGGAATTCCAACCCGGCGTCGCTGACGGTAATTGTGCAACCGGCACTGTGGCAGAAAGGCTGGTTTCGCGGATTACTCGGCGCCGGGGTGCTCGCAGCCATTGCAGGGCTGGTTTATTATTTTTCGACGCAAAAATTGCAGCGGCAAGTGGCGTTGTTGCGGCAGCAGGAGGCGTTGGAGCATGAGCGCTCGCGAATTGCGCGGGATTTGCATGATCAACTCGGCGCGAACCTGACGCAGGTGGCGTTGCTCGCGGAAATGGCGGAGAGCGATAAAAATCTACCCGATGAAGTGGAGGATCACGCGAAACAAATCACCCAAACCGCGCGGGAAACGACCAAGGCGTTGGATGAAATCGTCTGGGCGGTGAATCCGTCGAACGACACGCTGGAAGGCCTGGTGAATTATTCGGGCAAATACGCGCAGGAATATTTCGCGCTGGCGGGTTTGCGTTATCGCGTCGAGTTTCCGAGCCAGTTGCCCGAGGTGACGCTTGCGCCGGACGTTCGACACAACGTTTTTTTGGCGTTCAAGGAATCGGTAAATAACGTGGTGAAACACGCACAAGCCACCGAAGTGCATATTCGGTTGCGACTGGATGAAGCGAGTTTCGCGCTGGAAATTGAGGACAACGGCAAAGGTCCCGCCGGCGCGGACCAAAAATCCGGCAGAAATGGATTGCGCAACATGCGAAAGCGCATGGAAGATGTCGGCGGAAGTTTTACGCTCGGCCCGGCGCCGGAAAAAGGAACGCTTGTCCGGTTGACCGCGCCCATCAGGAATCGCGCCAATGCCCATTAACGTTTCGATCGTGGAAGACAGCGACAAGTTTCGCGAAACCCTCGCCCGCGTGCTGAATCGCTCGGAAGGGTTTCGCTGCATCAGCCATTATCCGAATGCGGAAGACGCGATCCAAGCGTTGCCGAACGACAAGCCGGAAGTCGTGCTCATGGATATTAATCTGCCGGGCATGAATGGCGTGGAATGCGTGCGGCAATTGAAGCAGTTGATGCCGACTCTTCAGGTGATGATGCTGACGGTTTACGAGGACACGGAAAATATTTTCAATGCGTTAGCGGCGGGCGCGACGGGTTACATGCTTAAGCGGACGTCGCGGGATGAATTGCTGGATGCCATCCGCGAAGTGCATCGCGGCGGATCGCCGATGACAACGCACATTGCTCGCAAGGTCGTGCTGTCGTTCCAGAAGCCCGCGCCCACGGCGTCCCCCACGGAAACGCTGTCACCGCGCGAACAGGAAGTGCTGGATTGCCTGGCAAAGGGTTTTCTCTACAAGGAAATCGCGGAGAAACTGAACATCAGTTACGAAACGGTGCACACATACATTCGGCGCATTTATGAAAAACTGCAGGTGCGCACGCGGACCGAGGCGGTGGCAAAGTTTTTGAAAGGCTGAGTGTATGTGCAATCGTGTCGTGCAAAATGGAGTTGAGATCAAGCCCGGTGGAAAAGCCACTGTGCTAATGCGAGGCCCGCAGGGAGAGTTCGAACTGCCTTTCACCGAGGCGGTATTTGGCGGCCCGGCCAAAACGGAGAGTCGCCGCTATTGGATTCACCGCGAAGGCGCTGAGGAAGTTCGCGTGCCGAACATTTCAAAATTCGGCGAGAAAAACAAATCGACGGGAGGGCAGGGATGGGAGGAAGTCGCGCCGGGTTCGTCATTGGAAGGACTGCTGCTGCCGCGACCGCCAGGAAAAGAATATCGGTTATTAAAAATCGTCACGCAACCAGCCACGCCGGAGCAAGTGGCGAGATTGGGAAATGATCGCGCGCCAATAGTAATCACGCCGGACACACCTCTTTGAACCGGTTCGACTTCTGCATTCCGATAACTCCGCGGGGCGGCGGATTCTTGCGTTTGGGAAATATATAAGCCCGGAAGGCCCACGGGATTATATACTTTGCAAACGCAATCCAAAGCGTAGGATTTGGAAGGATTTATGAATAAGACCCGCGAGGAAAAAATGGCAGAACTTCAACGCAAAACTTCAACGGCTACAGACCGCGAAAAGGCATTAGAGGCGGAACTTGCGAAGTCGAAAAAAGAAACAGCGTATTTTAAAGCAGAGGCGGAAAAGTGGAAACGTGAAGCGCAAAAAGGCCAAATGTAGCTTTTCAATTCCGATTGCGATCTCAAGGCATCCGCACCTAAAGCACGAGGCCATTTCTAGGGCCATGTTATGGAATTCATTTTGCATAATTTGCCGCTCGCAATAGTTTCTGTCTAATCCACTCAGTTTTTGCTTCCCCAGAAGATTTAATCGCCTCATGGATTGCTCGGTATTCATCAGGTGAAACCCGCGTGGAAATAAACTTCCCTCGCTTTTCTTTTTCCAAAAGTGATGGCCTTCCGGCTCGCTTTGGCTTGCTCATAATAATTGTGTCACACTTATTATTGACACAATATAATTTATGTGTCACAAATATGCAACGTGAAAAATAAACAGACCTTCGCGGAGGAGATTGGGGAACTAAATTTAGCCACACTCGCCAAGAAGTATTCCAATGAGGATAAGGCGCGAAAACTTTTCGAGAAAATGCGCTGGCCGAATGGCCCCGTGTGTCCGCATTGTAAAAACAAGGGAGAGAAACCGATTTCAAAACTGAGAGCGCAAACCAAGAGCAAGCAACCAGTCCGCAAGGGTGTTTATTTTTGCGGTGCGTGCCGAGAGCAATTCACCGTCACCGTTGGCACCGCGTTTGAGGGTTCTCATATTCCGATTTCAAAGTGGCTAATGGCGATCTCCATTATTCGCAGCGCGAAAAAATCCATTAGTTCAAACCAATTGCACCGTATGCTTGGCGTCACTTACAAAACCGCGTGGTTTATGACGCACCGCATACGCTTTGCGATGACGCCTAATCATTGGGCAGAACCAAAGCTAACGGGAACGGTGGAAGTAGATGAAACCTTTGTTGGCGGAAAGGGAGAACACGCCACAAAACACTTGAGGCATACGCCAGTGGTTGCGCTGGTCCAGCGTGACGGCATTGCGCGGGTTAAAGTTGTTTCGAGTGTCACGCAGCATAACCTTGGCAAATGCCTAAACGAGTGCGTGGATAAATCCGCCGTGGTAAATACCGATGATAACACCGCGTATCGAAACCCGCTGAAAATGTGGAAAGCGCATCATGTGGTGAATCACACCAGAGAGGAATATCACCGCAAGAATGATGACGGCTCAATTGCTACCACGAATTCGGCTGAATCCTTTTTCAGCCTGCTAAAGCGTGGCGTGGTTGGTTCATGGCATCATGTTTCCCGTGAGCATTTGCCGAAATACGCGAACGAATTCGCTTTCCGATGGACACACAGCCACATAACAGACGGCGAGCGCATGGCCGTGTTTATCCCCATGATTGCCGACAAGCGATTAACCTACCGAACTTGCGGACTGCTCAAGCCTATTTGAAGGAATTACGACTGGCTGATAAAGCGGCCTAGCGTGATGAGACGGCCAATGAGTCGCGTGCGCGGCAAGGACACGTCACGGCGATTGATTAGGGAACTGCAAAGGCGCAAATGGATTGCTGCCATTACTTCGCACCGATCAGCCACAGATTTAGCCGTGGATAGGTTTTGCGCTTATATGCGGAGTGTGATTCAATCCCGCAATGGCGAAAAAGAGACAAACTGGCCTTAATTTTCACGGGAAAATGAGCGTCGAGGATGTAGTTAAAAAAATGCTCAATTCACCGCCGCACCCTGGTTCTAAGAAGGGGAAAGCGAAAAAATCTAGGCACGCCATCAAAAAGGAAAAATAAAACGCTATCGAATGCGCGTTCGATTGGAGTAAAAGAAACGGCCCAAAAGAAAAGCAGGTTCCCGATTAGGAATGTGGCAAAAAAAACCAATAGGTAAATGGGATGAGTGATGAATTGAACGCCGCGATCATTGGTGGGCTTGTCGGCGCTGCCGCTGCTGGCCCTATTGCTTATGTCCTGACCCGGTTGCAACGCGGGCGCGATGGTAAAGATAGATTTCTCGCCGCTATTGCGGAATTGGAAGCGGATTTCCCCGGCCCATCTTTGGGGCTGGAAAGATTCTACCACACTTCCCTTCCCAAATTGCGCCAAGCGATTTTCACCGTACAGCCATTTGTTGATAGCGTTCGCTTCGCTCGCCTCCGAAAGTGCTTGAGAGAATATGAGCGGCGCGGCACAGAGCAAAAGAATTGGCAGGCGAGCGGAATACAAATTGCAATCGGTGACATGCTGCAAAGTCAACCAACTGCGCTTGGTCAGAGTGGCCCTGATGAATGGATGCCAGAATTTTACAGCAAATTTAGAGACGTGATTGGATGACATAATCTTGACTGTTGATATTGAAATAAAATGAGCCACGACGTTTATACGGATGATAAGCGCCGCGCACTGGCTGCGGTTGCGGCTGAAAGCGATTTAAAAAAAGACACGCAAACATTGCTGCGAGAGATTCACGATTCTGCGCGTGCAACGATTGGCCCGGACGAAAGAAGTGCGGCGCTTGCAAATGCTGCGTTCGCTGCATTGCTCTGCCGTCTCGGTAGGAAAGCGGAGAAACAAACCCGCAAAATTATTTTGCTGACTTGGGGATTGCTTGGCTTGACGTTCGTTCTTGCGATGCTCACGGCATATCTCTGCTATGATGCAAAAACCCATGATAACCCAGACACAAAGGCCAATCAAACCGAACAGCAAGAGAAGTGATATAAAAACATAAAACATATCACAACTTCGCTTGCCAAGGCACCGCCGTAAACCGTTCGCAAGTTAATTTTCCCAAGTTTATTTCACACAAAACACCCCTCGTATTTCCTAAGAAATACGCACGTTATTTTTAGCACCTCCTAAATCCCGATTTCCCCGCGTGTCATCCTTGCCACGATGCTGTTTTGTCCAATGTTCACGGCCATATTGAAACCATTGGTGTTTATTGCCTTTTGCGCTTGGAAAGAATGTGCGTTTGGGAAGTATATAAGTCCGAAGGCCCATGTCCCCAGTTCTGGGGACTGGAGCCTCGGAATGGCAGTGCTATTCTGGCATTGTTATTAGATGCAGAAACGCAGTGTTCCGTGTGTGTAATGGGCGTATGTCTGCGGCGCCGCATCTGTGTGTGTTGTTCGTAGCGGGCGCAGCTACGGTAAAATAAAGCGCTTGTTCTCAAAGAGGCCGGAGTAGTGTCCGGCCTCTTTTCTTTTTTTGATCCTTCTCGTGGCAATCGGCTGGAGCCCCCCCTTTGCACTGATCGATTTCAAATTCTATACTTGCCTGTCCCGCGGTATCGGGAAAACAAAAAGCCCACGGCCGAAGCCGTGGGCTTTGCGTTTGTTATTCCGAAAGTGCGCTTATGGCGACACTAGTCGGAAGAAGACGTTCGATCCAGGCGCCAAGGTGACCGGGAAGTTGGTCACGGTGCTGGAGCCGGGGACGTTGAACCAATCCGCCGGGATGGCGATGTTGACCGAGTTGCTTTGCAGGATGTAGCCAAGGTGATCGCCCGGCCAAGTCAAGGTCATCGTGGAACCATTGCGGCTGACGCTGACGGTTGCGGGCGGCAGAACCGTCGCCGTTGAGACCGTCAGAATAACCTGTGATCCCACCACCGAGATGGCGCCTTGTTTGCCGGAGCCGATGGCCGTGCCGGTGACAGCCGGATAGACGCCGCTGCTGGCGATGCCACCGCTGGCTTGAACCACAACGTATGTGCCGTTAGCCAAGGGCAGGCCGTCAGCGGTGTTCACCGTGAACGCATTGCCGCCCATGGTCACAGAGCCGTTGATGTTCAGCGCCGGTTGCGGAGCGCTATTGGTGTCGTTGTAGGTCAGAACAAACGGATTGTTTGTCATGATAACCGCTCCGGCGCTAGCGATGAGAGCCGGGCTGGCCGCTGAGCCAATCGCAATGACCGATGACGTCGCCGGCCACACGTACGGGGTCGGGAGCTGCGTCAAGTCGAAGGTGGCTCCACGCCCGATCGAGACGCCCGTCGCGAAGTTGAGCGATGCCGTCGGCGCAAGGGCCAGCGTGCCGCTCTTGATGGCGGCCACACCCGTGAAGGTGTTGTTGGTGCCAGCCAGAGTCAGGCCCGGTCCGGTGGTGTTGCTGACCACCAAGGTGCCCGATCCAGCAAGGTTGCCGCTGTTGATCTGCGGTTGAGTGCTGGCGAAGACAAAGCTCGCGCCATTGCTGATGACCATGTTGCCGGGGTAAGCACCGGTGGCGAGTTGGCCGTCGCCATCCAGGAGAACCGAGCCGGCGCCGACGGTGATAGGTCCGGTGAAGATGTTCACCGCGGACATTTCCATAACACCGTTGCCGGTCTTGTTGAACCCGGCCGCGTTTTGGCTGTTGCCGGAGTTCACCATCACAGCAGAGATCAACAGGTCAGGGCCGCCCGAGCCGGTGGAGGCCACATTGATGGGCAATTGCGCACCTGCGGCGGCGTTAATGGTCAGATTGACGCCGGAAGCAGTGCCGGTGAACCCGTTGGTCGCGCTGATGTATGAGGGGCTCGTGCCACCCACGGTGAGGGACGAGAGCTCATACGGCGAGAACTGGGTGCTGGCGCTGGCGGCGATGCTGAGTGTGCCGCCGTTCAGCGTGATCGGGCCCATGGTGGCATTGCCCGCAGTGATTTGGATCATGCCGCCCTGGTTGACGACGAACTTCATCAACGGCGTCGTGGAGCCGTTGCCGAATTCATTACCACCAGCGGATTCCAGGAGGAGGAGGCCGCCGTTGTTAACGATGTTCGTCTTGCCATTTTGCGGATTGCCCAGGCCGCTGACGGTGGGCGCGTTGGCGTTTTGCGCGTTCGAATCATGCACTATGGCGCCATTGATGATGAGGTTGCCGGTCCAGGAGTTGGGGCCGGAGAACGTCAGCTCTCCGGGTCCGTTCACCGTCACCGAACCATTGCCGGAAATGACACCCGCGATGGTTTGATTCTGCGTGGCATTGAACACCAAGGCCCCGTTATTCGTGGTTCTGCCCGCGAAGGACGGGGCGTTCTGCGAATCAACCCAGGTGCCGGAGGCTCCGATCGTCAGCGTGCCGCCGCTGGCGATGGAGTTATTTCCCGTGTGGGCATCCAGACCGTTCATCGTGACGCCGCCCGCGCCCGGCGCAATGTTCAGCAGACCGGATCCGGTAAGAGTGTTGCTCAGCACCAGGTTGCCGGCTGCGCCGCTGAAGGGCACGCCGTTGATCGCGAGAGGCAGATCCAACACTTGCGGATTCGCGGAATTGTTCGTGACACCATCCGTCAAGGTCACGGAGCCACCGCTGGATTTCACTACAAACGTGCCGGCGCCGCTGGCGAATGTCATGTTGCCCAGCGTGTAGTTATGGTTGAAATTCGGGGTCAAACCATTGTTGCCCGCGAAGATCACGGAATCACCGATAAATCCAGGCGCGGCCGAGCCGACCCAGTTACCGTTGTCATCCGTGTTCTGGTTGGAGTTGAAATCAGAGCCGCTCCACGTGTCAGTCGTCGTGAGAACGTTGAGAGCCAGGGTGATTTCGCCATAGAGCGTGCCGTCAAAAGCAACGATCGGCAAACCGACCGGGCCAGGCGGCGTGCCTGCCGGAACGGTCAATTGACCCGTCCATGCACCACCTTGCAAGGTGAGGGGAGTCACTGATCCGCCAAACCCGGACAAGTCGACCGAGACCGATTGGATCGGGTTCGGACCGCTGATGGTGGCGCTTAAGGTGATCACGGTATTGCGGACCACGTTGGTGCCGTTAACGGCGCCGACCGTGACCGTAGCAGTGCCGCCAGGAGGACTATTTACGGAATTCATCAGGACAATGTTCTGACCGCTGGGTTGAATCAACCAATGCCCGGTGCCGGCATTGGCCGGAGCGACGTCGAAGACAGGATTCACATTCGGCAAGCCGACGGGGTTGTTGCCCGAATTGTTCTGGAAGAGAACGTAAGGCGTGCCGGTATCCAGCGAAGTAGATGTGTCAGGCGCTTTAATGTGAATCGTGTTGTTGGCGAACAGGAGAGTGCTGGTGCCACCATTGATCACGATCTTGTCATTGGAACCACCGGAGGTGGCGCTCAGGTTAAACGTCGCCGCAGAGCCGAACGCCATGTTCAGGCCGCCAGCGCTAAACGTGAGTGTGCCGATGACAGGATCCACACCCGGGTAGAGCATGGTGCCGGAGTTCGCGGTTAATTTGCCGCTAACGGTGCCGAAACCTTTGAGTAACTGGTTATTCATGAACATGCCGCCAGCGAGGCTGGAGTCCAGCGTGGCATTGTTCGAAAGGGCGAACACGGCCGAATTGCTGATGGAGCCACCCACGCCGAGTTTGAGCGTGCCGCTCTTGATCACCGTGGTGTTGGTGTAGCTCGCGGGAGCGACCAGCGTGAGCGAGCCCGCGCCCGCGCCATTTTGGGAGCTGTAGGTCAAACCGCCGCTTGCATTGGCGACGAGGGCAGTGTTGGTTGCTGCCGCGCCCGTGCCGCCGCCTCCGGTGAAAGTGAAGGTCAGTTTTTCACCGGTCAGGTAACCGCTACCCGGGCTGGTTACATTGACCGCGGTCACTTTGCCGCCGGAAACCACCGCGCTCGCGGTGGCGCCGATGCCGCTGCCGCCGGTGATGGCAATCGTAGGAGGCGCGAAGTAGTTGGCGCCGCCGGCAGTGACGTTGACGGTGTTAAGGCCGAAGCCGCCGGGCGCGATTAGCGGTTGATTGATGACGATGTTGCCGCCGCCATCATCGATGAAGGCTCCCCCCGGATAGACGTTTGCCGCCTTCAGGTTATACATGAAATAAGCCGGAGGAAGGCTCAAGAAATAGTTGATGGAACCATTATAGTTGGACAGCGATCCACCGTTGAAGTTGAAGATGGATGACGGCCCAGTGCCACCAGTGACACCCGCGGTGACCAGCGTGCCGCCACGCAGGTTCACGATGCCGTTTCCGAGGCCGGTAATAAAGATACCGTTGATCAAGCTGTTCACGCCGAGAGTCACGTTCGTTTCGCCCCAGGCGTTGACCACCGCGTTGCCCGAGATATTCAGAACGCCGGTACCATTTTCACCGACGAAGATACCGCCGCCCAAACCGGCGGTGATTTCCGAGTTCATTGTCGTGAAAGTGCCGCCGCTGATATTGGCTTCACCGACAGCGAAGGGCTGACCGGTGCCAGTCGCAATGCGCATCACGTTATTGCTGAGGGTGAATGTGCCTCCGCTCATATCGAAGCGAGAGTGGTCGCCCAGATCAGCGATGCGGAGGGAGTTATTTACGCCCACATTGCCGCCAGTCTGGTTGAAGTAACCATAGGATCCCAAGCCGCTGCCCAGGTTGAGCTGTCCACCCGGCACGCTGAGGGAACCTCCCGAAGCAACGCTCAACGCACCCGATGACGGGGTGGCAGCGCCGACAATAATGTTGGTCGACGCCTGCAAACTCCCGCCAGAAGCAATGTTCAACGAGAACGTGGAATTGGCGATGTCTGCAATGTTCAGCACATTTGTTACCGCCAAAGCCGAAGTCAAGGCCATGGTGCCGCGGCGCAAGACGAGCGGCCCGGTGAAGGTGTTAGGACCGCCCAGCGTAAACGTGTTGGTAACGGGACCATTCACCATTAAGCCGCCGTTAACATCAGCAAGTCCACCGACCATGGTGAGATTGCCGTTGGATGCATTGACGGACAGAGGGGTGGGTAGACTGCTCACGATGGGCAGGCTCAGCGTCTCTCCGCTCGTGGAGAGGTTGACAATGTTGCCGCCAGCCATAGTCAATATATTGCCGCCGCTGGCCGTGATGTTGAAGGCACCGGCGCCACTGGCGAAGCTTAGCCCATTGATGCTGTAAAGTTGGTTCATCACCGGGGTTAGATTTGCGCTACCCGCGAAGGTCAGCGAGTCGCCGGAAAGGGCGGGCGGGTAAGGTGCCGTTTGACCGGCTTCGATCGCCCAGTTTGCCGCGGTGTCGAAATTCGCGTCGCCGCCCAAGCCGGCCCATTGCTCGGTGGAGGCAACGACGTTGACGATCACGATGCCGTGGCCGGTGGTGAGAGCGGTGTCAACTGCGGTGGCAGGCAACAGATAAGCTCCGGGAGCCTGGTTGGCAGAGATTTGGACGCTGTTGGTCCAGGTGTTCGCCGCGCCGTTTCCGGCCAAGGCCAACGTGCTCGAACCGCCCAGCGTGCTCGCGTCGACAGTCACGCTGGTGACGCTCTGGCCACTGGCGGGGACGGCAGTAACAACCAGCAAGGCATTTTGATTACGCAAGACGTTCGCCGGGCTGCTGGCGCCGCCGGGGACTGGAATTTCCACAGTCGAATAGGCGAGCACAATGTTGTTGTTGATATTGGTGATGTAATAGTGATTGGCGTTGGCCGGCGCCACAGTCCAGATCGGTGCCGGACTGATGGTGCCAGTGATGCTGCCGGCAGGGACGAGAGTGTAGTTCTGAGTATCGAGGTTCTGAGCAGCGCTCGGGGCGGTAAGGCGAACCTGGGTGCCGTTGGCAACCAGAATTCCACTGACAGTCACCTGGCTGTTGGGGCCGGCGGCGCTGGCGCTGAGCTGCAAATCAAAAAGGGCTCCCACGGCCATCGTCAAGCCGCCGTTAATGGAGAGAGTGCCAATGGTTCCGGGTGTGCCGCCCTTAAACACAGCGCCCGCGGCGGTCGTGACGGTGCCGTTGATGGCTCCGGAGCCCATCACGGTGGATCCGATGGCGGCAGGGCTGGAGTCCTGGCTCACATCCAAAGTGGCTCCGTTGGAAATCACCATGGTTAAAGGCCCCACCGTTGTGGCATTCGGCCCAAGGGCGAAGAGGGTTCCGTTGGAAATTGTCAGGGTGCCCGCTCCGGAAATGCTCCCTTCAAAAAGATGCGCCTGGAGCGTGTTGTACTGGAAGGTGGCGCCGCTGCCGACAGTAATGTTTCCCAGGAAATCGCCATTCGCCAGGGTGGCAGGATCAGCCAAAACCAATTTTCCCTGAGTGACGCTGATGGGTCCCGTGAACGTGTTCGCGCCGTTCAATTGCATCGTGCCGCCGCCGCTCAAGGTGAATCCGGTGGCGGTATTGTTTTGACCGCTGTTGCGCAACACGGCATTCACAACCAAATCCGCACCGCCGGCACCCGAGCCGGCGGGAGTGGGGTTTACGATAAACGGCGTCTGGTAGCCGGCCGCGAAGTTAACGCCGAAGTTAAAGCCAGCACCGGAACTGACCAGGTAGGAAGGGAGTCCTCCGCCCGTGGTGACGGAATCCACCAGATAAAAAGATCCGTTGGTAGCGAGCACCGTGCCGCCGTTGATGAAGATTTTGGAATAAATGGAATTGCCGGTCGTGGCGCGTAAAAGACCGTTGGTATTAACCACGAAATAGAGACCATGGATATATCCGAAGTTAGCCTGCCCGAAAGCTTGGTCCGCATCTACTGAAGCGATGCCGCCATTAATTGTCACAGTGTGATTATTTCCAGGAGTGGTATCGCCAAATCCGCTGCGTCCGTTCGCCGGAAGAGGTTTCGGGTCCGAGAAGATACCGCCGTTGATCACCAGCGGACCTGTCCAGCCAGCGCTGTTGTTAGGGCTCGCACGATACATACCCGGGCCATTTACGGTGACTCCGCCAGTGCCGTCCGTCTTGGGGTCAAAAGTATTCGTTGAAGTGCTGGAATAAACGATCAAGCCATTGTTGATGAATGCTGAAGCAGCATATGTATAAGTTCCCGCGGAGCCGGCACCGAAACCTCCCGATCCGGTTATAGTAATGGTCCCGTTGTTGGTTAGGGATCCGGTGATACCGGTATTGGCGTTGGTGAGAGTAAGGTTGCCGGGTCCGACGACTGTGAACGGAGCGGAACTGCTCAGCGTTCCACCGATGGTGATGTCTCCGCCACCCGCGCCAGCTGCAATCGTGGCGCCGCCGGTCAGGCTTATGTTGTTGTTAAATGTCTGAACAGCGGAGCTGGAGTTCGTGAGGCTGTGGCTCACGGTAATGGGATTGTCGAAAAAGGTGAACGCACTCGCGCCGGGGTTGAACATTATGTTCGAGACGTTGATTCCGCCCGCGAAGGTATTATCCAAGAGGGCACCAGCAGTGCCGGCAGGACCAAAGACCCAATTATCACCTGCTATAGGCGGGTTATTACCGGTCCAGTTTGGACCCGAAAGATTAGCGGAAGTGTTCCCGATCCATCCATCTGTCGCATTCTGGCCGAATGCAGATGGGCCGGCTAATGCGGCCAAACAGACAAATAGAGCGTAAACGTAAGGGGCGACTAGGCTTCTTATTTGGTTTTTTAGGGTGTTCATATTTCCGTTCGGATGGCTGGGGACTTATTTATCTACGGCTGCTGACTGACGAAATCGTGAGCGCTAATTCTCCCGGGGCAGGATGGCGTGCGGCGCAGAAAAAACTGGGGCGGGAAACAAAAAAATGCAGCCTCCCCGAATTTGGGGTGCTGAATAGGGATTGATTCATGAGTGGTTGCGTTAGGGATTACGGCCGGTAAATCCCCTCTCGTGGCAATGGAAAAACGAGAACCTCCGTATCACATCCCGGGAAAACACCAGCACAGCTAAGTAACAACACTTTGCAGGCAAATGCATTAGGACCGCAGATACGCGGACAGGAGTCGTGAACTGGGCGCGACGAATCCAGTACCATAAATGGGAATCTATATATACTTCCGACGGGGCGGAATTTTTGGACAACGAACGCGCAAAAAGTTTGCTAATAATTCCCGACCGCCCGTAATTCCTCCAATTTCATAGAAAGCAGAAGAAACTTCCCTTGAAAAATTTCTTCGGCACCCAATATTCCAGCTTCGCGATTCCTCAAGCTGCCAGCCATTCAACCAAGCAAGCTCTCTGTGTCGTCAATAAATGTGCTTGCCTTAGCGGTGATGGCATTCAACTTTGCCCACGCAATGAATCATCCTCCACGGAATATTTTTATTGGCACCGACTGCGGGGCCACGACTTCGAAAATTGCGGGCGTTTGGGGCAATGGCGAAGCTATCACCACCAAACTGCTTCAACGTCCGACCAATTCTCAAAACGGGACCGATGCCGTGGTTGCCAGTTGGATTTCAGCCATCGGGGAATTCCTCGCCGAAAACAATCTCGCCTGGGCGCAGGTGCAAGGCGTCGGACTGGCGATTCCTGGACCTTACCAACGCTACGGCGTGCTCGATCATTCCGCAAACCTCCCTCCCGGTTTCAAGGGATGGGATGTTTACACGGCGTACAGCAGGGCGCTCGCCTTACAGGCTGGACGCGAAATCCCGCTGGTCGTCGGCAACGATGGCAAATGCGGCGGCGTAGCCGAAGCTCGGTTGGCGCGTGGCGAATCGAAAGCCTCCGTCTTAATGCTCATGCCCGGCTCGGGTCTTGGTTCCGCGTTCGTCGGTCCCAACGGATTGCCACTCGAAGGCGACACCCTGGCCGGAATGGAAACCGCCCACATGCCAGCCCCGCTGCATCTGCTGGGAATTTCCGGCCCGCCGTTTCCCTGCGGTTGCGGCCGCAACTGGGGCTGCATTGAAGCCTACACCACCATTTCCGGTCTCGGACGTTTGCTGGATGTCACGCTTCCCAAATACCCCGGCCATGAGTTGGCGAAATCATCTGCGACGATAAAGGAAAGAGTGCTTTCACTCCGCGGCCGTGCGCAAAAGGGAGATTTGCTGGCCGTGGAAATTTTTGATTTCCAAGCGATGGCGCTAGGCTTGCACGTGGCGAATCTGACGCTCGCACTGGATCCCAGCATCGTCATCATCGGTGGTGGGTTAATGGATCCCGAAGCCACCAGCACGGAATTCCGCGAACGCTACCTTGGAATTATCAAGAAGAGCGCCATGCAATATGTGTGGCCGGCGCAACAGGGAAACCTGCGGATTGTTCCCGCGGCGCTGGGTGATTTGTCACAAGCGATTGGCGCGGCATTGCTGGCGCTGTATCAGCCCGCGTGACGCTGCCGAATCAAGATCGGTGTCCAAATTCTCTCACTCGCCGGAAGTATAGTTAGATTCACCAATGCATTTTCCCGGATAGGCGAGCCCATTTCTGCCTCCTATTCGCAATTCCAAAGAACGATTTCATCTGTCGACAAATAGGATGGATGGAGACAGCGGGGTGGTCCCAAAAGGATCGCCCCGTCTTCTTTGGCGGTCGCCAGAATTAGCTTGTCAGCGGGTGCCGGTTGGGGGTCTATTCTGACAAAGCCTTTGGACGCGCAATGCCCGCATTGTCGCAACGGATGTCCAAAATTGCCAGTTGTACGGAAGTACTGACAGCAGTGAGTCTTTGACTAGTGCCGGCAGATTTCCAGCTACGGTTTGATGCTTCGAGCGTCGCGCAGCAGCAGTTTCTCTCGCTGTTTCTGCGCAGCGAACGGGAGATTTTTCGCTACGTCGCGGCGTTGGTCCCCAATGTGACCGACGCTGAAGACATTGTGCAGCAAACGGCAATGGCGCTTTGGGAAAAGTTCGACCTTTATGATCCCGCCCAGCCCTTTACCCCCTGGGCCTGCCGTTTTGCGCTGAACAAGACGCGGCAATGGATTGAGCGTCGGCAGCGCTGGCAGGCTCTGCTCGAAGGCGGCCTCGCCGAGGAACTGGCCCAGCGCCGTGAGGAATTACGGCCAGAACTCGAGATTCGCCTGAAGCATTTGGAGAAATGCCTCGGGAAATTACCGGAAGGACAACGACTCTTGGTGGAAGGATATTATTATCGCAGGGACCCGATCGAAGTTTTGGCCCAACATTCCGGCCGAACTGTCGCGGCCACCTATAAAATGCTCCAACGCGTGCGCCAAATGCTCCAAACCTGTATCAAAAACGCTTCGAAACCCGAACAGTTGCCATCATGAATTTTGTTTTCCCTTCCAGAGAATTTGATGAAGTCGTCGCGGCGGTTTGCCGCGGCCAGGCTTCGGAGGAGGAAAGCCGCGCCTTAAATGAATTGCTGCGAACGAGCCCTGCCGCGCGCGATGAATACATCCTGCGTGTCGAGGTTCATTCCCGCCTCGCCTCGGAACCGGAGATGTTCGTGTCTGTCGCGAACGAAGAAGCGAAAACTTTTTTGTCGGGCACTTGTGCAATCGAGCCTGCGGTCATTCCGTTTCCCACCGCGCACCGGCTCAAAAATCGGAAACTTGTCTGGGCGACGGCCCTGGCCGCCTGTCTCACCGCGCTGGCCACCGGGATATTGGTCTGGCAAAACCGGCATCCGGCCGTTTCGGAAATTGTTGGCGGCAAAGCAGTCGCCATCCTTAACCGAACCGTTGACGCACAGTGGAGCCAATCCGGAAAAATTCCCCAGGTCGGGACGCAACTGCAACCGGGGCGATTGGAACTGCGGGCCGGCTTGGCGCAATTCGTTTTTTACAGCGGCGCAAGAGTGATGATCGAAGGACCGGCGCAAATTGACCTGACTTCACCCAATGAAATTTCCTGCCGTTCGGGCCGGTTGATGGCGGAGGTGCCTTCGCCGGCGCGCGCTTTCTCGATTCGCACGCCGCACGCTGAGGCAACCAGCGTGACTGCGTCCGTGGGGTTGAATGTGCGGGGAAGCAGCACGGAGGTGCAGGTCTTCAAAGGCAGCGCGGAGGTTTCAGCCAACGGACGCGTTACGAAGCAGAATTTCACGGAAGGCACTGCCGCTCTGGTCGAGAAATCGCATCCACTCAAATCCATTCCTGCCGACGGCGCGGCGTTCACCTCGCTGATTGATCTCCAATCAAAATCTCTGGAGGCGGAAGCCCAGCGTTACACTCAATGGCACGCGGCGAGCGGCCGCCTCAATCACGATCCTTCCCTGATTGCGCATATCGATTTCGCGGGCATTGCGGATTCTCCCCAGTCGCCCCTGCTCAAAGCGACAGACCGTGGCGCGGTTTCTCAATCAATTGTGGGATGCCAAATGGTCAGTGGCCGTTGGGCGGACAAGGAAGGGCTGGAATTTCAGAATGTGAACGACTGCATCCGGTTGACTGTCCCGGGCGAGTACAATTCGCTGACGCTCACTGCCTGGGTGCGTGTGGAGGCGTTGGACCGCCAATTCAACTCGCTGTTTATGTGCGATGGCTTTGAACCCGGTGAGATTCATTGGATGATCGTCAATGACGGCGCTTTGGCACTCACGGTAAAAGGAGCCAATCGCGGATATTTTCAAGCCGTGCAATCTCAACCCGTCCTTTCGCCGGATATGTTCGGAACCTGGGTGCAGGTAGCCGCGGTCCTCAATGGAAGGACCAAGCGCGCGACTCTTTACTTAAACGGGCGGATGGTGCACGAACAACAACTCACCACCACCCCTCCGTTTCACATCGGTGACGCGGAACTGGGAAATTGGAATCCCGATGCGTTCCCGGTTGATAACCAGGAAATGTGGATTCGAAATTTCAATGGCGCGATGGATGAATTTTGTTTGTTCAGCCGCGCTTTGAGCGACCGGGAAATTCAGGAACTTTATCTCGAAGGCAAGCCTGAGGGTGGGAACTAAAATACGGGGCGAGCCAGGAGTGCAGGCGGTTTATTTTTAAATATTTAGGAAAACAACTTGCGCTTGAGAAAACCTGGTGCATTATTTAGCCCGCTTCTGGAACGCGGGGTGGAGCAGCCCGGTAGCTCGTCAGGCTCATAACCTGAAGGTCCTAGGTTCAAATCCTAGCCCCGCAACCAATTTACGGGCCTAAAACATACGTTTAGGCCCGTTTTCATTTCGGTTTTCTGGGCAATCCTACACTTTCGCTGGCGGAGTTGGAATAAAGTGAAATAGATGAAAAAGGGGCGAACAAAAACCAATACAACCGTTCCTTCGTGCTGCTATGGTTTTAGGAGAGGACTTAAGTTTGTTCGATACCCTGTTATCACGAGCTTTGCAGTCAGTTCTGAACCTGGTTTCAGCCCAATGGTGCGGCTCTCAATAGTGCCGCCTCCTGTGCCAACGCTGCTGGTAAAGGAAAACGTAAGCAAAGGCGGTTTAGCGTCATTGCCGTCGAAAAGAAAGAGGGAACCAGGCCGGAGCGCGACTCCCGGTTTGTCGGAGTGACTGACGATTACATCCACCCAAGAGTCATTCTTGCGTTCAAGCACAAGTTCGGCGTCCTCAAATCCTAGACCGGTAAGCTTCCAAATCTGCCGCTGATAAATCTCCTTGGCCGCAATTGGCAGATGCCCGCCATCTCGAAACACGAACGAGTTCTCTCGAGAATCCCACTTGATTTTGAGAGCGGATACGTCAGCTACAATTTTCTGCCAGGCGGGTTCTGGCGGTTCCCCGCAAGGCAAACGATTGCCATTTACGTCTGTAGGCAGGCGATACACGGAATCGAGAAGCCGGAGCAATTGCTCCATGAGCATAGATTTTTCACGTCGTGCATCTTCGGTTGGTCCGAACGAGATGCTAAAATCTGTTCGTTGCAGGTTGGTATCCCCATAGATCCATTGCTTAGAATTCGTCAAATGCGTGATGGCTGCGAGAGGATCATTGCTCGGGACTAACGGCGTCGCACGAATGCTACCTTTTGCCCGGTAGAAATCCACAACGTTTTCCATGGGAGTGGCCATTCCCTGAAACGTGTAGCCGCTCACCAGCATCAAGGGGATGTTGTCAATAATTGCAATGGGAAACCTTGGGATTCGACCAGGGTCTTTTGGTGGTCCCGGCGACGGCGCGCCGAAACCTCCGGCTTGGTCGGGGTAGATGCCATTAGGCAAATCGAAACAAACAGCGAGCACCAGAAACATGCCGGAGCGAGGTCCCCAAAAGTCGTACCATTCATCCGAAACACGCACGTATTCCGCAACGGCCGCCAACGCCTTTTCTTTTCCCAATGGTTGAAGGGTGTTTACGATTTGGATTACGGGAAGCGGGTTGTAGGAGTAGCCATCAAGCCCAGGTGCCGTATCCAGCAACCGGAGGAGACCACGCAATTCATCCTCTGTAAACATATCCGCTTTGGGCGGTTGACCGCTTCCACCGAAAACCTCCTGGCTTCGACCGTTCTCATCAATGTAAACACATCCGAGCGTGGGGAAGCTCAGATGCCCTTTCGCGCCGTAACACCAGATTTCCTTGGTATGCACGCGACTAATTCCACCTGGATCAGCCTGTGTGCGAACGTCATCTGGTTTGCCAAGGAGGTTCAGGATTTCCTTTTGAGTCGAGCCTTCATTAACTTTCGCCATTGCGGCGGCGAATTCCGCCCTGGTGCGAGACGCGCCTTGAGAATGCGGCAACCATAAGAAGAAGATAAAAGCGGCGATTGCAATTGAAGTCCTCTTGGGGTGCATATGAACAATCCGTATTGAAAGAGAACTCTCAAATTCGATAGCTGTCAACACATTAGCCAATTGGGGAGGCTTAATGTCAGAACTTTTCTCATAATCAAATGAGCCTCTCCGCAAAAAAGAACCGCTCGCGTCTCTCTTCAAATCCTAAGTTTCCCATCCGTGCGTCTATTCTTTACTCTCGTAGAAGGTAAGGCTGACGGCTCCTGCACGCATGCTTGGAGGGGTGCTGAGGTATTTTCCTGAATTCAACCAGGCGTATTTGCCATCGACGTTCGCTTCAAACACGGGTGCGAGGGAGGAGATGGGGCCACCATTGCGGACGATGATTACCTCGCCGTCATCGGTCTGCCAAAGATAGCGCGCGTCCAATGTCACCGGGTTGCCCAAATGCTGATAATCCGCGCCGCCGGCGAGCACTTTGCCGCTGATTTTTCCATGCAAGGTGCCGCCGGTGATGGGAATGATATTGCGACCGCCCAACTTGGTGGCACCGACGGATTGACTGGCGCCCAGCGTCACTTCCTCGGTGACAATAGCGTCGCCACGTTTTTCTGCGGAACCGGCATGGCGGAAATCCAGCGGTTGATTCGGAACGCTGTCCGGTTTTTTCACCCGAACGGAATTTGCGGTGTTCAATGAATTGGTGACGCTCGTCAAATCGAAGACGGTAAGCGTCATGGTTTGCGCGGCTTCGTCCAACTGGCGTCTCCCCACATAACGACCAGAATTGATCCATCCGTAATTGCTCGCTGTTGGTGCTTCAAAATCCGCAACCACGCGAAGGTCATTCGAATTGGCCGCGGTTCCCAGGGTTTTTAGGTAGATGAATTTTCCATCGTCCGTTTTCAGCACGAGCACTTGTTCCAGTTCCATGGCGCCATTCGCAAATTTGAGTTCGAAATCCAAACCGCCAGACATGATCTTGGCATTCAGCTTGTCTCCGGTGCCAGTGCCTTCGGAGAGCACGAACACCCTGCGTTTTCCAAAAGGCGTGGTTCCGAGATCGTGAGACTCGTATTTTAGCTTTGCCGTAAACACCAAAGTTCCGGACTCCGGAGTGGGGATACCGTCCGGCATCCCGCAGTTCCAGGAAGCGCTCGGAATCAAAACGAAATTTGTTCCGGAAGTAGCAGCGGTCATTTGTGATCGGGCGCTCAGGGATAAAGCCATGACGAACGCGGCAAGCGTGGAAAGTTTTTTCATGCTGTGCGCCACGTTTTCACGGACGACGTTCACCGTCAAGAGTTGACATTCATTAACGCGTTATCATGCCAATTGCAAAAGGTATAAATGGAAGAGCCCGTGCGTAAGATCATACCAAATCACCGGGCGCGACTGAAAGTGGGGGCAATTACTGGCAGAATCGGCTCCGTCTCCCTCGCCCCGCCATGCCCCCAATTTAGTTGCCCCGCCAAGTCACTCGCAATATTGACACGTGTGATATAAAAGGACGTGAAGGAGGGCAGGCAGGGAAAATGGTAAACGGGCCTAAACAAGCACTGTGCAGCCAACGACGCATATCACTCAGATTGCGGCCAGTCGGACGTCTCTGCACATCGCGGCAACCCAGAGGTGCCCCGCACATCGAAAACCGCCGCAAACAAGGTATCGACGCCAAAATAAACATACCAAAACACAGTAGAACAAAGTGAAACACACCAAAACAAAGTGAATCAAGCCCCCCCCCTACGACCACACCTTCAAATGTTTTATTGAACGTTTGGCGAAATTTCGCAAAATGAAGGTTCCGGTTTAGCAATCCGGGAAGTTTTAAAAGTTTCGGGACCTAAAATGAATATGAGATTTCACCTTCGCTCCAGCTTATTCGTCGGAATTTTAATGTTGCCGCTTTTTCACGCGCATTCCGCCGTGAGCGGTTTTAAGGAGCTAACGGACGGCGCGCAATTCGCGTCCGACAGCGGCACGCTGCGGATTCAATTCTGGTCGCCTGAAATTGTGCGGGTTACGTACATAAACTCAAACGCCTTACCGACGCTGAACAGCTTATCCGTGGTTGCCAAGCCGGAAAATGTGCGATTCAAACGACAGCAGAACAAGAGCGCTTACACGCTGGCCACGGCGAACATCAAAGTCCAAATCGATAAGGAATCCGGCGCGGTGAGTTTTCTAGATGCGGCGGATCGTGTGTTGCTCCGCGAAGCATCCAGCGGCAGAAAGATGCAGCCGGCAACCGTCGCGGGTACGGCGGTGAGTTCCTGCGCACAATTATTTGAAACAGCCGGCGACGAGGGAATATATGGGCTCGGCCAGCATCAACGCGATGCCTGGGACTACACCAGCGGCACGGGTGGCAGCGTGCGGCTCGCTCAAGCAAATACTGACGTGGCAATTCCGGTGATGACGTCAAGCAAAGGCTACATGCTTTTATGGGACAATCCGGCGGTGACGACGATTTCGACCGGTAAAGATGCCAATGGCGCGGGAAAAACCGTCCGATGGTCCTCCGAATATGGCAAAGCGATCGATTATTATTTCTGCTATGGCGATGGTTCAATCGACGCGGCAATGAAAGCCTATCGGCATCTTACCGGCGATGCGCCGATGATGCCTAAATGGATGCTCGGACTGTGGCAATGCAAGGAGCGTTACGCGTCGCAGGCGGAAATGCTCGAGGTGGCCGGCAAGTTTCGCGAGATGAAGATGCCGGTGGATGGTATCATCCAGGACTGGCAATACTGGCCGCCCGGCACGAACACGTGGGGCTCACATGATTTTGACCCGGCGCGTTATCCGGATCCGGCGGCGATGTTCAAACAATTGCACGAGATGAATTTTCACACGCTGATTTCGGTTTGGGCGAAGTTCGATCTCGGGAGCGCAAACAGCAAGGAATTGAATGATGTGGGCGGCATGTTCCCGAAAGTGACGCGGTATGTTTTCCCGCCTGGCCAGGGACAGTGGTATGACCCATTCAGCATTGCGGGGCGGCAGACTTATTGGCGGCAGATGCGCGATAAATTGTTCGCCAAAGGAGCGGATGGCTGGTGGCTGGATGCGCCCGAGCCGGAAATCAACAACATGGATTTTCGCAATTACGATACCCCGATCGGCCACGGTTAC
>Ga0207694_10001102_pt1 | contig 23399 bp, 15 predicted proteins | sample KBSC34metaG_FD_184353 | JGI IMG/M metagenome (GOLD analysis project Ga0207694, IMG submission 184353) | Corn rhizosphere microbial communities from Kellogg Biological Station, Michigan, USA - KBS C3-4 metaG (SPAdes) (version 2) | ecosystem: Host-associated > Plants > Roots > Rhizosphere > Soil... | reverse complement strand
CACCGCAGCGGTCGCGATGAACAGGTCGTGACGCGGCGCCGTGCCGAGCACCACGTCGTGCATCTGCTGCGCGGTGCCGATGTCGATGCGGCGCACGCCGCGCGGTGTCGGCAGATGCACCGGGCCTGCAATCAGCTGCACGGCTGCGCCTTGTTCCGCGGCAGCTTGCGCGACCGCGAAACCCATGCGTCCGGAACTGCGGTTGCCGAGGTAGCGCACCGGATCGATGTCCTCAAGGACGTGCGCGTGCTGGTCAGCGCCGGCCCGACCTTCGAGGACATCGATCCGGTGCGCTACCTCGGCGACGATGCTGTCCGCCTCGAGCAGACGGCCCGCGCCGAATTCGCCGCAGGCCTGGCTACCCGCCGCCGGTCCGAGCACGTCCACGCCGCGCCGGCGCAACGTATCGACGTTCGCCTGCGTGGCCGGGTGTGCCCACATCTGCTGATTCATGGCCGGCGCCAGCGCCACCGGCGCGGCGCTGGCCAGGCAGATGGTCGACAGCAGATCGTTGGCCATGCCATGCGCCAGGCGCGCAATCAGGTCCGCGCTGGCCGGCGCCAGCACGATGCGTTGCGCCCAGCGAGCCAGTTCGATGTGACCCATGGCCGCTTCGGCTGCTTCATCCCACAGACCGCTGCGCACCGGCTGCCCCGACAGCGCCTGAAACGTGAGCGGCGTGACGAAGCGCGCGGCGTTTTCGGTGAGCACGACGCGCACCTCGGCACCCGTATCGCGCAGGCGCCGGGTCAGCTCGGCGGCCTTGTAGGCGGCGATGCCGCCGGAGACTCCGAGCAACACGCGCAGGTTGGCGAGCGGATGAGAAGCCATGTAGGAATTCACTGACGCGTCGGCGGTGCGATAGCTTACCGGAATTCCACCATTTTCCGGCTGCGGGGCGTCGCCGCGCCGGCCATGCTGGGCCAGTCCGCCGCAGCGCTGGAGAACCAATGACGATTCGCGACTGGCCCGCCGCGGAACGCCCGCGCGAAAAACTGCTGGCGCGCGGCGCCACCGCGTTGTCCGACGCCGAACTGCTGGCCCTTTTCCTGGGCTCCGGCAACCGCGGGCAGACGGCAGTCGACCTTGGCCGCGAGCTTATTACGCGTGGCGGCAGCCTGCGCGGCCTGCTCGAGCTCGAGCCGGCGGCCCTTGCTGCGCAGCGTGGACTGGGCACAGCCGTGGCCTGCCGGCTGCTCGGCGCTCTCGAACTCGGACGCCGCTACCTGGCCAGCGAAATCGAGCGTGCCGACGCGTTGACCAACCCGCGCGCCTGCGCGCAGTACCTGCGCGCGCGCATCGTGGCGTATCCCTATGAGGTATTCGCCTGCGTATTCCTCGACAATCGCCACCGAGTGATCGCTTTCGAGGAGCTGTTTCGCGGTTCCATCGACGGAGCCAGCGTGCATCCGCGCGAAGTGGTGCGGCGCTGCCTCGCGCACAACGCCGCGGCGGTGATTTTCGCCCACAACCATCCGTCCGGCGTGGCCGAACCCAGCCAGGCCGACCGCGACATCACGCAGGAGCTCAAGCGCGCGCTCGGCCTGATCGATGTGCGCGTGCTCGACCATTTCGTCGTCGGCAGCGGAGCCCCGGTGTCGCTGGCGGAACGCGGCATGCTGTGAGGTCCTTGACGGCCCGGCGCTGGCTGGCGCCACGCCGCATCCCGGCTATACTGCCGCCGGAGGTGGATGGCACGCCGTGATCTTCCAGTACCCAAGAGAATATCCCGCAGACAATTGCGAGCGCATGGTGCCGGACGCCGCCACGGCGCGCCGGCTCGTGCGTGAGCGACGGCCGGAATTGCTGGCGCTGCTGGAACACCGGCGCCGCCGCTTCAGCGACCTGATCGCCGCGCGCGATGATTCGCCCAAGGTGCTCGGCGCCGAAGACGCGGTGCTGATCGCTTTCTGCCGGCTGGCCTATCGCCATGGCAGCTGGGGCAGCGATTACCACCACTACCACAACGAAAACCATATCTTCGAGATTCTCGGTCCGCGCATCGAGCGCGTCATCGACGCAATCGGCATCGGCGCGCTCAGCCTGCGCGACTGGTTCCTGCTGGCGCTGTTCGCCGCCGCACACGACCTGCGCCAGCGCGAAGCGCCGCTGTTCGCGGCCGGCATCGGCAGCAACGAGCGCGCCAGCATCGAGGAAACGTTCCGCATCCTCAAGCTGTGCGGCTTCACCGCGGAACGCAATGGCGAGATCTTCGTTTCGATCGAGCTGATGATTGGCGGCAGCACGTTCGACGCCCGTCCGCCGATGCCCGCCGAGGAATTCAACAGCGTCGACATCATCGTGCAATCGGGCGGCGCGCTGGCGCAGAAGCTCGACCTGAAGCTCGACAAGCACGTCACCGGGTGGCGCGGCGACCAACGCATCGTGCACGCGCAGGAGCTTGCGCTGATTGCCGCGGATCTGGATACCGCCAATGTCGCCGAGGCATTTCCGGTGTTCATGGCGAGCACCGAACGTCTTTGCCTGGAGCGCGAGATGCGCAGTCATCGCGATCCGGGCAAGCCGGAATCCGCGCAATCGGTGCTGAACTTCCTTACCGGCGGCCAGGAACACTATTTTTTCGACCTGCACCGTTTCAGTTCGGAACAAGGCCGGCGCACGTTTGGCGCCGCCAAGCAGGCCAACACCGAGCGCATGCGCCTGCTGATCGGCCGCCTGCGCGAGCGCGCGACCGCGGCGCATAACGGCAATGACGTGCTGCGCGAATTTCGCGCGATCGTCGCGGAGCTGTCCTGACGGCGGTGGCGCCATTGCGCCGCGCCGCCGCCAGAATGCCATTCGCCAAAGCGCTGAAAGAGAGGGATGGCGCATCCCTGCACCTGCCGCAACGTACGCATCCCGCACGCCACGCCGTTCCCTGCATCGAGGACAGCCCCTCGACACGCCCAGAATAGCGCCGTGGCGTTACAGATTTCTTACGTCGGCACAAGCACTTATGCCGTCGTCGATGTGAATTTATACACAATGCAGCATCTGCCGCATTTTTCTCATCGCCGGGCCGGAAGAGGCCGTCTGCCCATATATTTTTACCTAAATGAAACAATGAGTTACACGATAACTACTGGCGGTGTAAAAAGTTGCAATTGCCCAAAATGCGGCTTTTGCAGCCGCGCGAACCGGGGCTTTTCCACAAAGTTATCCACAGCTCGGCCGCGGGCGCGGTCCTACGGGCTGCAGGGCGCCAATTCCGGCACTGCGCAGCCGTTCCGCCACGCCGCGCTAGGCCCGCAGCAGGTGCCTCGCAAAAGGCCTTTTTCAGGCATGCCTTCTGCATTTGCGGCGCGCTCACTACAATACGCAGCGCAATCCGGAAATGCCTCGTTCGTGAAAGACTCACTTCGCAAGCTCATCCTGCAGGCCATCGAGCGCCTGCAGCAACAAGCCGTGCTTCCCGCCGACGCGCAGCCTGCGTTCGTGCTGGAGCGCACGCGCAACAAGGACCACGGCGACTTCGCCAGCAACGTGGCGATGCTGCTGGCCAAGCCGGCGCGCAAGAATCCGCGCCAGCTGGCCGAGGCGCTTGTCGCCGCGATGCCGCAAAATGAACAAGTGCGCAAAGTGGAAATTGCCGGGCCCGGCTTCATCAACTTCTTCCTTGGCGCCGGCGCCTATCACGCCGAGTTGCGCCGCGTGCTCGCCGATGGCGCGGGCTACGGCACGAACCACGCCGGTGGCGGACGCACTGCCGGCGTCGAGTTCGTTTCCGCCAATCCGACCGGACCGCTGCATGTCGGCCACGGTCGCGCCGCCGCGATCGGCGATTGCCTGGCGCGCCTGCTTGGCGCGAACGGCTGGAACGTCAAGCGCGAGTTCTATTACAACGACGCCGGCGTGCAGATTCAGAACCTCGCGCTGTCTGTGCAGGCGCGTGCGCGCGGCATCGCGCCGGACGCTGCCGGCTGGCCAGCCGACGGCTACCGCGGCGACTACATTGCGGATGTGGCGAAGGCCTATTTGGCGGGCGATTCGGTAACTGCCGACGGCGAAACCGTCACGGGTGCGAAGAATCCCGACGACCTCGAAGCGATTCGCCATTTCGCCGTGGCCTACCTGCGCCACGAGCAGGACCTGGATCTGAAGGCATTCGGCGTCGAGTTCGACGTGTACTTCCTCGAGTCCTCCCTGTACGCCAACAACAAGGTCGAGGAAACCGTGCGCGAACTGGTCGCGCATGGCCATACCTACGAGGAAGGCGGCGCCCTGTGGTTGCGCAGTACCGATTTCGGCGACGACAAGGATCGTGTCATGCGCAAGTCGGACGGCACCTACACGTACTTCGTGCCCGACGTCGCCTATCACCGCAGCAAGTGGCTACGCGGTTACGAGCGCGCGATCACGGAACTGGGCTCGGATCATCACGGCTCGCTGATGCGCGTCAAGGCGGGACTGCAGGCGCTCGACGCCGGCGTTCCGGCGGGCTATCCGGAATACGTGCTGCACCAGATGGTCACCGTGATGCGCGGCGGCGAGGAAGTGAAATTGTCCAAGCGCGCCGGCAGCTACGTCACGCTGCGCGATTTGATCGACGAAGCCGGCCGCGACGCGACACGTTATTTCCTGAGCGCGCGCAAGGCGGACTCGCAGCTCGTTTTCGATATCGATCTGGCAGTCTCGAAGAGCAACGAAAACCCCGTCTACTACATCCAGTACGCGCACGCCCGCGTGTGCAGCGTGCTGCGCCAGCTGGCCGAGCGTGGCCTGAATTGGAATCGCGACAACGGTCTGGCGAACCTGGCGCGCCTCGACAACGAGCACGAGGCAACCCTGCTGACCGAGCTGGCGCGTTACCCTGAGATGGTCGAGGCTGCCGCACAGAATCTCGAACCGCATCTGATCGCGCAATACCTGCGCGACCTGGCGAATGCGTTGCACACTTACTATCACGCGCACCAGTTCATCGTGGACGACGCCGCCCTGCGCGACGCGCGCCTTGCGCTCATCGTCGGCGCGCGCCAGGTGTTGGCGAACGGACTGGATCTGCTCGGCGTGTCGGCACCGGAAACGATGTGATGGCGAACAAACGCAACCAGCAACAGGCATTCCGCGAAAACGAGCGCAAGGCGTGGCCGGCGTGGCTGTGGCTGGGCGTCGGCGTGCTGCTCGGGCTGACCCTGTCGGCGATCATGTTGATCAAGGACTGGGTGCCACAGCTGCACAAGAAGAATCTGCCGCAGCCAAATCCCGAGGCGAGCGCGCCAAAGGAAAGCGAGCAGGCCGTTGCCGACGAAGCCGGCAAGAAACCCGCGGCGCCGAAAAAGACCTACGACTTTTATTCGGTGCTGCCGGAAATGGAAGTGGTGATTCCGGACGCGGAACTTTCCGCCAAGGCCAAGGCCGAGCAGCAGCGCCAGCAGCAGGCGCTTGCGCAAAGCCAGGCGACGCCGCCGCCGGCGACGGCCAGCGGCGACACCGGCCTGCGCTATTTCCTTCAGACCGGTTCCTATCCGGATCCCAAGGGCGCCGATGAGGCGAAGGCGAAGCTCGCTTTGCTCGGCTACACCGCCAAGGTGCAGCCGATCACGATCAACGGCAAGACCTGGAACCGCGTACGCGTCGGCCCCTACGCCAGCGCCAGCGATCTGGAAACAGCGAAGAAATCGCTCGCCGACGGCGGCATCAACGCGATTGCGCTGAAGGAAACGCCGACGCCCTGATCTTGCGGCGCACGATTACTGGTAGCCGTTTCGGAAAATCCCGTCGAGCAAATAGCTTTTCAGCTTGCCGCCGTAGTCGACAATGTATATATGGCTATTGACGACAATCGGGCTTGCCCAGTGCATTCCCGCCGGTGTGCTCGTGTCGCTCCATATTTTTGAACCAGTCACTGCATCCAACGCCGTCAAGTTGAAGCTGGCGACGTAGACGACCCCATTCGCTACGACGGGCGAGGTACTACCTGGGTTTTGCCACGTCCATTGCGGCACCAGACTGGGTTTGCCTGCGCCGTTGAGAACTATCTTGTATGCCACGACGGCGGCCCACTTGCCTGCGACGTAAACCCACGATGAGAAATCCGCCGGATTGACCCACACCGCAGGCTGCGCGATGACTACGTCACTGGCGCTGCCGCAGCTATTGTTGCCGGGGTAAAGATTCTGAGAACTCAGTTCTCCACCAACATGAGCCGGTCCACCCTGCCCGCTCAGATCGGCAATATTGAGTAGGCGCACGCACGCGTCCTTGCCCACTTGGACCGCGATATGACGATATTCCGGAGCGGTTCCGGGGGGCGGCGGTACGATCGCAATTGAGCCGGAGCCAAGATCCAAGTCACCTTGTTCTAGATACTGATACGTAGCTGGCGTGTAGCTGTCGACCGGCATGCCCCCGCCCGCGCCAGTGCCGTCGGGATTGAGTGCCAGAACGCTGTCACCCCAATCCCAACCACCATTGTTCGCATTGAACGGGCCGTTGGCGGTTGAAATGAAGACGCGGTTTGTACCGGGGTCGTAGACCGCCCCTGGCCGGCCCCAGATTCCGTCGCGCACCGTGGCACAATCGTTCTGACCTTGGCCACTGGTTTCGCCGTACGCGACAAAGTGAAATGCAAGATTGCTGCACGCGGCGTTGAAGACAGACTGTAGGGAAGTGGCCAGATTCACCGTCGTCAGGTGTCCTTGGTAGTCGCCCTCGTCGCCGTCGTTGCCGTTCGTCACCGCATAAAGGTATGTCGCACCGCCGGACACTGTGTTGATTGCGACGGCCGCGCCGAGCTTATCTGCTTGCGGCTTGATCGTAACAATTTGTGGCCAACCTGAAGTCTTTCCCGCAGTGGTGCCATTGGTGAGAGTTTCCGTTCCATCGTATGAGTCGTACTTGTGCACATTTCCATCGAGCCCGAATGCATAGACATAACGCCGAGCAGAGTCGGCGGCAGGCGACCCGGTAACGCCGGCGCGTATGTCGCTGGTAAATTGCCCCGGGGTTGGTTTTTGCGACCACAGCACGGCTCCATCCTTGACGTCCACCGCGATCGTCCTTCCATCGCGTGTCGTCAAGTAGAGCATCTGCCGGGGAGGCCGACCTCTTGCTTCTGAAACGGCGTTCAGCAATATCGGCGCACTGTCAAAACTAGAGTTTGGGAACATTACTCCCAAGCCATAGGCGGCAACCAATGTGTTGCCCGTCGCCGTCGGATAGCCTTTTTCTGCGGCGTTGTAACTCGAATGTGCTACGTCGTAGCCGAACTGCGGCCATTCTGCTGCTGCGGCACCATTCCACGCGCCGCACGAGAGGGTAGCGCACCATACGATCAAAAAGGTTCGTTGCATGCCTATTGCCCGACGTCGATCTAAGGATAGCATCGACTTGCCGACCGAAAATCGAATCGGACCATAGCGGCAGCGCACAGTGCCGCTGTTGACGCGCTTACTGGTAGCCGTTCTTGAAAATTCCGTCGAGTGGAAACGACCAGAACTTCGAGTTGTTGTCGGCGACGTAAATGTGGCCGTTGACCACGATCGGCGTTTGCCAGTTGATGTTGCCGATCGATGCCGACCACACCTGCGCGCCAGTCAGTGGATTCAACGCGCGCAGAATGCCATTGGACGCGGCGAACACGAAGCCGTTGGCGATTGCCGGCGAGGTGCCGCCGCTATTGTTCGTCCATTGCCGCGATATCGCCGGCGTCGCACCCGAGACATCCAGCTTGTAGCCATTGATCTTGGCATTGTTGTTGGCGACGAACGCCCAGGTCGCACCATCGGCGGGGTTGACCCATACCGCAGGCTGCGGGAACACGGTGCTGCCGATCGCATCGGTCGAACATGCTGTGGCGGCGTTCAGTTCGCCGCCGGCGGTGCCGGGTCCGCCGGCGCCGCTCATGTTGTCGAGATTGATCAGGCGCACGCAACCGTCCTTGCCGCTTTGGATGGCCAAATGCGGATAGCTCGCATGCGTCGACGGCAAGATCGCCGGCGCGGTCGAGCCGAGGTCGGTATCGAACTGATAGATTGCGGCATAGTTCGACGGCGTATACGAATCGAACGGCATGCCGAAGCCAGAACCCGTCCCATCCGGATGCAGCGACAGCACGCTGTCGCCCCATTCGTAGTCGCCCGCCATGTTGGCGTCGAACAAGCCATTGCCAGTGGCGAAGTAAATGCGATTGGTTTGTGCGTCGTAGATCACGCCGGGCCGGCCCCAGATGCCCGACATCTGCCCGTCACGGCCGCCAGGACCGTTGCCCGTCGTGGTGCCCAGGTTGCAATCGTTGCCACGCGGCGTACCGTTGTCGACGAAGTGCACGAACAGATTGCTGCACATCGAGTTGAAGACGACTTGCGCACCGGTCGAAAGATTCACCGTGGTGACGTGTCCCTGATAGTCACCGCCGTCGCCGCCGTAACCGTTGGTGGCGTGGTACAGATAGTTCACGCCGCCCGGCGGCGTCGCGATAGCGATTCCCGCCGCGCCTTTTTCGACGTTTGTCTTTAGCGTCGCCAGTTGCGGCCAGCCGCCGCTCGTGATTTCGGCGCCATCGCCGACTTGATACTTGTGGACGAAGCCGTCGAGCGCGTACGCATACACGAATTGCCGGTTCGGATCGATCGCCGCAGATCCCGTGGTCGGGCTGCCCCCGGTCGATGTCGGATGCTTCGACCACACCACCGAACCATCGCTGGCCGCGAACGCCACCAGCGTGCCGTTTTGCGTGACCAGGAACAGCAGGTCCCGGGTGCCCGCGGCGGTGACGACGTCGCTCAGATATACCGGCGTGCTATTCGAACTGATCGCAGTGCCGCTGCCGAACGCGTGTATCGTCACGCTCCATTGCGCGGTATTCGCGCCGTTGACCGGGTAGCCCTTCTCCGCCGTGTTGTTGCCGCTGTGCGCCTGGTCGTAGCCGAACTGGGTCCAGTCGGTGGCATTGGCTGCCGCACTCGCACCCGTCAACAGGATGAGCAGCAATCTGATCAGACGAGTCCGGCGCATGTCGTTCTCCGCAGCACAACCCCTGCGTTGCGCACGCTAGCACCGTGGCGAATGCATATCCGTGACGTCGCGCGCGCTGTGCGCGACGAATCGCGTCAGCGGTGCGAAAGGCCCGCCAGACGGCGAGCGCGCCGCTCCCTCATTCGTAACCGTTCTTGAAGATGCCGTCGAGCAGATAGACGTACAACTTGGAAGCGCCGTCGACGACGAAGATGCGTCCGTTGACGACGATCAGGGTTTGCCAATGGATGCTCGAGAGCGAATTGCCGGTCCAGATCGACGCGCCGGTGATGGCGTTGAGCGCCGTTACGCGGCCACCCGACAGGTAGTACACGGTACCGTTTGCGACGACCGGAGAGGTGCCGCTCGACGCTGTCCACTGCTGTGCCAGCGATGGCTTGCCGGCGCCGTCCAGCGTGATCTTGTAGGCAGCCGAACCGTTGCCGTAGCTGGTCACATAGATCCAGCTCGACAAATCCGCGGGATTCACCCACACCGCCGGCTGCGGCTTGATCTCCGGCCCGTCGTTGCCCGAGGCGCAGTTGCTGCCGCCCGGCAGATTCTTGGCATCCAGTTCACCGCCGGTATGTGCCGGGGCGCCTTGTCCGCTCATGTTCGCCAGATTGATCAGGCGCACGCAGCCGTCCTTGCCGGGCTGCACGCCGATGTGCTGATACGCCGCGGCCGTTCCCGGCGGCGCCGGTACGATGGCCACGGAGACCGAACCCAGATCGGCATCGGTGTTCTGCAGTTGCTGGAACGTCGATGGCGTGTAGCTGTCGACCGGCATGCCGCCACCCGAACCGGAGCCATCCGGATTCAACGCGAGCACGCTGTCACCCCAGTCCTTGCCGCCGGTGCTGGCGTTGTAAGGCCCATTGCCGGTGGAGATGAACACGCGATTGGTGCCGGCATCGTAAATTGCACCGGCGCGGCCCCAGATGCCGTTCTGCCGCGAGGAACAATCGTTCTGTCCGGCGCCGCTGGTCACGCCGTTGGCGACGAAATGAATCGTCAGCGCGCTGCATTCGGAGTTGAACACCTTTTGCGTGCCGGTAGCGAGATTGATCGCGGTGATATGTCCCTGATAGTCGCCGCCGTCGCCGATGTAGCCGTCCGTAACCGAATACAAATAAGTGCCGCCGGGTGCCTGCGCGATCGACAATCCCGCCGCGCCTTTTTCGACACTGGGCTTGAGCGAAGACACTTCCGGCCAACCGCCGCCCAGAGTCTCCGTGCCGTCGCCGACCTGATACTTGTGCACATTGCCGTCGTTGCCATACGCGTAGACGAATTGCAGACTCGGGTCGATGGCCGGCGCACCGGTGCTGAGCGTCGCATTTCCCGTCGGCCGCTTGGACCACACGACCGAACCCGTCGCCGCATCCAGCGCCAGCAACGTGCCGTTCTTTGCGACCACGAACACGATGTTCTTCACGCCGGAGGCGGTGCTCACGTTGCCGAGGTACAGCGGCGTGCTGTCGGCCGAGTTCGGCAGGCTCACGCCCGTGGCGAAGCCCGCCGCCAGCGCGTTGCCGGTTGCCGTCGAGTAGCCGTTTTCCGCGCGGTTGAAACTGCTTTGCGCCTCGTCGTAGCCGTACTGGGTCCAGTCCGTGGCGTGCAAGGAGCCCGTTGCGCCGCCGACTGCGAGCAGCAACAGCATCAGTCTGAAGAGTCGAGTCCGACGCATGGCAGTCTCCTTCGATCCGCACAACCCCTGGTCGGCGCAGCCTATCACCGCCGTCGATGCATTTTTGTGAAGATGCGCATGACTCGGAGCGAGGATGCGTCGCCGCAATGCACTACTCAAACGCGCCGCGAAAGATTCCGTCCAGCTGGAAGGTCCATAACAATCCGGATTCGTCGAAGACGTAAAGACGTCCATTCACCACGATCGGGCTCTGCCAGTGGATGCCGCCGATGCGGTTGTCGACCCAGATCTGGTTGCCGGTTTCCGCGTCCAGCGCGCGCACTGCGCCCGACGCGACGTAGTACAGCGTGCCGTTGGCGATGACTGGCGAAGTACCTGCATTGTTCGACGACCACTGTGCTTCGAGTGAAGGCGTGCCGTCCTCATCGATCTCGACGCGATAGGCGACCATGCCCGCTGCGTGGCCGACGAATACCCAGGTCGATGCATCGCGCGGGTTCACCCACACCGCGGCCTGTGCCTTGAACGTGCCAAGGTTGCCGCCGTCCATGCAGTGATTGGCCGTGCCGGGCAGGTTGGTCGCCTGCAACTCGCCACCGACATGTCCGGCGCCGCTGCTGCCGCTCATGCGCTCGAGATCGAGCAACCGCACGCAACCGTCCTTGCCGCCCTGCATCGCCAGATGCGCCACGCTGCTGCCGGCCGGCGCCGGCAGCATGGCGGGCGACGTCGATCCCAGGTCGGCGTCCGTAATGAGCAGATTGGCATAGGTGTCCGGCGTATAGCTGTCCAGCGGCATGCCCGCGACGAACGATCCGCTACCGTCGGGATTGAGCGCCAGCACGCTGTCGCCCCAGTCGCGGCCATTGCCGGACGCGTTGCCAGGATCGAAGGCGCCGTTGCCGGTCGCGACGTATACGCGGTCCATGCCGGCATCGAAGACGGCACCGGCGCGACCCCAGATGCCGCTGCCCGCTGTCTGGTTCGGCCGCGGACTTTGCACGATCGCGCAATCGTTCTGCGCAGGTCCCGCAGTCACGCCGTTGGCGACGAAATGCATGCCGAGGTCGCTGCACTGCGCGTTGAAGACATTCTGCGTACCGCTGTCGAGATCGATCGCGGTCAGATGCCCTTGGAAATCGCCGGCGTCGAAGTAGCTGTTCGACACCGCATACAGGTAGTTGTGGCCATTCGCCGCCATGGCGATCGTCAGCGCCGCGGCATTCTTCTCGATATCGGGTTTGAGCGTGGCGATTTGCGGCCACGCCGCATCGACCGTCTCGCTGCCGTTGGCAATATTGTACTTGTGGATTTTTCCATCCATGCCGTACGCGTACACGTACGTGCACAGCAGGTCGATCGCCGGCGAGCCCGTGGTCAAGGTGCCGAGCCCGGCAGGTCTGGCCGTCCACACGATGGAACCGTCGCGCACATCCAGCGCGAGCACGGTGCCGTCCTTCGCCACGGCGATGAGCAGGTCGCGCACGCCGCCGGGCGTCAGTACCTGCTCGACGAACACCGGCGCGGCATCGACGGCCGATGGCAACGCGACGGAAGAAAAAACGACTCGATTGCCTTGAGCCGTCGAGTAGCCGTGCTCGACGCGATTGAAACTGCCGTGCGCGGCATCGCCGCCGAATTGCAGCCAGTTGGCGCCATGCGCCGGCGCGGCCGCGACCGAGATCGCGATCGCAACAGCCGCAGCTGCGAGAAAATGCTGGTTGAGCATCGGATCCCCCCGTTGCGCGCAAAGTCTAGCGTACGAGCCTGCCGTGGGAGCACGGCTACTGGAATTCTCGCGCAGCGACGCCACCGCGGCGGAACGCGACGCGCGCTGCTAGCCCCTGCGCTTGCGCCTGATCAGCGCCGAAATCTCCTCGTCGCCGTGGCCTTGCGCCATCAGTTCGGCGTAGTCGTGCAACGACTTGTCGACGATGCTGTGGTCAGTGCCGGCGGCTTGCGCCAGCTCGCGCACGATCTTCAGGTCCTTGTGCAGCAGCGACAGCTTGAAGCCGCCCATGAATTCGTTGCGCAGCATGGTGGCGCCGCGCTTTTCCATGAACCAGCAACCAGCCGCGCCGCTGAGCAGTGTCGGCAGCAGCACGGCTGGATCGAGCTTGAGAGCTTCGCCGAGCGCGAGTCCTTCGCACACCGCCTGCGCGATGCCGGCGACCAGCACCTGATTGACCGCCTTGGTGTTCTGCCCGGCGCCGACCGGGCCCATGTGGCCGATGCGCGCGCCGTACGCTTCGAGCACGGGTTTCGCGCGCGCCAGCGTGCCGGCGTCGCCGCCGACCATGATCGACAGCTTGCCGTTCTTGGCGCCTTCCACGCCGCCGGACACCGGCGCGTCGAGAAAATCGCCGCCGGCTTTTTGCATCAAGGCGTGCGCCTGCTTTGCGGTTTCCGACGACACCGTGGAATGATCGATCACGATCGTGCCTGGCTGGGCATTCGCCGCAATCTGCCGCGTCACGTCCAGCACGTCGGCGTCGGCGCTCACGCACAGCGCGATCACGCTACACATCTGCGCCAGCTCGTCCGGCGTGCGTGCCCGCACGTCGTGTCCCTCAGCGAACATCTGCGCCTTCGCCATCGAGCGATTGCCTACGCCAACCAGCAATCCCGCGCGCTTGAGATGTCCCGCCATGTGCAGGCCCATGTTGCCGAGGCCGATGAACCCGGCGCGAATCTCAGACATCGTCGTTCTCCGCAAGATAGGTGTAACCGGTGAGTCCCGCTTCGAGCGCCTTGCCGACCGTGTCCGCATCGCCCGCGGACAATTTCGCGTCGCCGATCTTCTGCGCATACGATGCGCGTAATGCCTTGAGATCGTAGCCGACATAGTCGAGCATCACGTCGGTGGTGTCGCCGCGGCGCAGGTGCGAGAACTCGAAACCGCCGTCGTGCGTGAGGCGCACGTTCACCGCATCGGTGTCGCCGAACAGATTGTGGATGTCGCCGAGCGCTTCCTGATACGCGCCGACCAGGAAGATGCCGAGCCGGTACGACTCGCCCGGAATCGGCGCGTGCAGCGGCAGGCTGACGTCGACGCCATCGGAATCGACGTAGGCGTCTATACGGCCATCCGAGTCGCACGTCAGGTCGGCGATCACGCCGCGCCGCTCCGGCGCGCGATCCAGTCCGGTGATCGGAACGATCGGGAAGATCTGGTCGATTGCCCAGGAATCCGGAATCGATTCGAAGATCGAGAAGTTGACGAAATACTTGTCGACCAGTTTTTCATTGAGCTCATCCAGCGCCTGCCGGTGCGACCGCTCCTCCGGCTTGAGCAGGACACGCAATGCGTTGACGATGGCGTAATAAACGTCATCGAGCCGCGCGCGCTGGCGCAGAGTGAGCTGGCCGAGCGCAAACAACGAATGGCCTTCGCTCCACTGATGCTGCGCCTCGTGGTACAGCTCGATCACGGCGCGCTGGCCGATCTCGGCGTGAATCTCGCGCAGGCGGCGCAGCACCGCGGGTTCATCCGCGTCGACGGACGGCACGTCGCCTTCAGGCGCGCGCTCGATGTCGCTTACATTGGTGATCAGCACGGCGTGGTGCGCGACCATGGCACGGCCGGTCTCGCTGATCACGTGCGGATGCTGCAAGCCATGCTCGGCGCAGGCTTCGGCCAGCGGCTGCACCACGGTCGAGGCGTATTGTTCCAGGCCGTAGTTGATCGAGCAGGCCGAGCGCGAACGCGTGCCCTCGTAGTCCACGCCGAGGCCGCCGCCGACATCGACGTAGCCGATCGGCAATCCCAATTTGCACAATTCCACAAAGTAACGCGTCGCCTCGCGCATGCCGGCGGCGATGTCGCGCACGTTGGAAATCTGCGAACCCATGAACACGTGCAACAGCTGCAGCGAATCGGTCAGGCCGGCGGCCTTCAATGCATCGATCAGGGTGAGCAGCTGGCGCGGGGTCAGGCCGAACTTGGATTTCTCGCCCCCGGTATTTTGCCACTTGCCTGCACCGAGGCTGGTCAGACGCATGCGCACGCCGAACAGCGGCTGCACGCCGAGCGCTTTTGCTTCTTCGAGCGCCGGTTTCAGTTCAGCGGGTTTCTCGATCACGATGAACACGCGCAGGCCGAGCTTGCGGCCGATCAGCGCCAGGCGCAGGTATTCGCGATCCTTGTAGCCGTTGCAGATGACGATGCTGTCGGGCTTGGCCAGCGCCAGCACCGCCATCAGTTCCGGCTTGGAGCCGGCCTCCAGGCCGAAGCCCGTGGAGCCGGCTTGTGCCAGTTCGCCGGCCACGCCTTTCTGCTGGTTGACCTTGACCGGGTACACCGCGCTGTAACCGCCGGCGTAGTCCGCCTCGCGCATTGCCTGCGCAAACGCGCCCTGCAGGCGCCCAAGCCGGTGCCCGAGGATGTCGGAAAAGCGCACCAGCAGTGGCAAGCGCTGGCCGCGCGCGCAAGCGGCGTCGACAATTTCGGGCAGAGCCAGCGCCGGACCTTCCGCGCCGCGCGGTTTCACGAGCAGCCGCCCGGCGGCATCGACATCGAAGTAGTTTTCGCCCCAGTGCGGGATGGCGTATTGCGCGCGCGCGGAATCGACGTTCCAAAGCGCGGCGCCGACGTTCTTTTGAGTCGTCATGGAACTCTCCAGCAGACAACCGGATGAGAACGTCGCAGCGGCGGGCCTTGACGCAAATCCCGAGCCGGCCGGAAGCCTCGCTATACGCCGCGGGGCCGGTTGGGTCGGCATATTGTAGCGTCAGCTGTTACGTCATGTTTACTGCGCGTTAAACCGGTACAATCGCCGCCCCTCTTCCCAGCGCATCCGCGGAAATCCCCATGTCGACCCCGGCAGAAAACTGGTTCAACGAGCAGCACGACTATTCCGGCTCGTCGATCGGCTTCCGCGTCAAGCAACTGCTGCACGCCGAGAAGACGCCGTTCCAGTCGATCGAGATCTACGACAGCACCGACTGGGGCAAGTTGATGGTGATCGACGGCTGCATGATGGTCACCACGCGCGACAACTTCTTCTATCACGAGATGATGTCGCACCCGGTCCTGTTCACGCATCCGCGCGCCAAGCGCGTCGTGATCATCGGCGGCGGCGACTGCGGCACGCTGCGCGAAGTGCTCAAGCACGACGAGGTGGAAAGCGCGATCCAGGTCGAGATCGACGAGCGCGTCACGCGCCTGGCCGAAAAATATTTCCCGGAACTGTGCGCCTCGAACAACGATCCGCGCGCGCAGCTGCTGTTCATCGACGGCATCAAATGGATGGCCGAATGCGAACCCGAGTCGCTCGACGTGATCATCGTCGATTCGACCGACCCGATCGGCCCGGCCGAGGGCCTCTTCAACGAGGCGTTTTACCAGACCTGCCTGAAGGCGCTGCGCAACGGCGGCATCCTGGTGCAGCAAAGCGAGTCTCCCTTGGTGCACCTGCCGCTGCTCAAGTCGATCCGTTCCGCGCTGAAGACCGCCGGCTTCAACGCGGTGCGCACGCTCAACTTCCCGCAGCCGTGCTATCCGAGCGGCTGGTGGAGCGCGACACTGGCGCGCAAGGGCGTGGACCTCGGCGAATTCCGCGAACGCGGCGCCGCGACCAAGCAGTTCGACACGCACTATTACAATGTCGACACGCACCGCGCCGCGCTGGCGGTGCCGGAGTTCTTGAAGGAAGCGCTCGGCGAATAGGCTGCGCTACTCTTCCCAGCCGTTGAGGAAGATGCTGTCGGCGCCGGGAGGATTGACGCGTACGAGGGTCCATGACGGCAAATCGTCGCCAGCCGCGTAATCGGCCGTGACGAATGCACCTCCATCCGGCGCCGGCACAATGCCCGCGCCAACGTCGTAGATGACGGCCGTGTCGTTCGCCGACCAGCGCATGCTTCCGTTGGAAGCATCGAACGATGCGACATGCAGATTCAAGTAGTTCCCCAGTGCCGAACCGGTGGCGAGCACCTCGCCTGTCGCGCCAACGGCTACATCATCCAACCTGGCGCCGCGACCGCCGGCGTCGTCGAGCGTGGTCCAGGCCGGAATGCCGGAATTGCCGTGCAGTTTGCCGATCGCGTCACCGGCGACGAAGTACAAGTCGTCGTTGGCGTCTTTCGCCAGCGCTCGGACGCCCGGCATCGTTGTGTTGGTCCAGCGGATGTTTCCGGTCGACGCGTACAGTCGCCACGCGCTGCGCGCCCCAGAGGCGAAGACATCGCCATTGGCAAACGCCATGAGTGCGTCCGCGTGGTAACTCGCACCTGCAGGTGGATCGAAATGCTGCGACCACTGCGGCATACCGTCCGACGCGCGCAGACTGTTCACGACCATGCTCATGAAATCGCCGCTCACGGGCAGACTCGACGAAACCGCGACGTTGGCGCCGGCCACCGCGACGTACATCGCCGACCCGCCCAACCCTGTCGAGCCTCCCTGAGTGTGGCGCGCCCAGCGGACCGCACCGGAATCGCCCGCATACTTCACGGTCAGTTGATTCTCCTCGGTGGCGTCATCGCACCACCCCGAGGCGTACACATCGCCCGCTGCATCCGCATCGACCGCATACGCGCCTGCACGCAGGCAAGTATCGAGATTGGTGCCCATCCACAGTTGCGCACCGTCGCTGCCACGATATTTGACGGTCACGGGAGTCTGCTCGCAGTGGCCGGCGACGACGACGTCGCCGTTCGCATCGACCGCTATCGAGGCCGGCTCGCACCGATCCAAGCCTGCGTCGGCGACCGCGCGCCACAGCAGATGTCCATCCTGGCTCGAACGCTTGACGGTCATGATGCGCGCCGAGGTATAGGAGAACGAGCTGCCGTACTCGCCCAGAAAGGCCATGCCTACGGCGACGATATTGCCGTCCGGCGTCAGCATCGTGGTCTTGTGGTTGAACATCGGCTGGAAAACGTCCGCCCACACATAGGAGTTGCTGGGTCCGAGCCCACGATCGGATGCTTGCCAGAGGATACTGCCGTCGCTGACGTCACCCATTGCCAGCAACGCATGATCCAGCTCGCAGCAGAAACCCGAGATCGCCTGCAACGATGCAAAATGGCCCGCTGCATCGATCGCGATCACCTCGGAACCATCCCAGTAAGGCACCGTGCCGAGCGGCAAGCTCGAGGTCCAGCGTTGCGAACCGTCGAGGGGATCGAGCGAGAAAAAATCCATCTTGCGCCCGCTGGAAACGTTGGGGTCGGTGGCGTCGTTCTGCGCCACCAGCAGATTGCCATTCCCATCCAGCGCCAGCGCTCCGGTGTGCGGTGCCGGCGCTGACCACATCGCATGTCCGTCGGCTGCAGCGTATTTCTGCGTTCCGGAGGAGGAAAGCAGGGCATTTCCCGCCGCGTCGGCGACCAGAAATCCGATTCCATAGGGCAAGTTGTCGTCGGCCCATAGAATGTCGCCGCTGGCGGCGTCGAACTTGATGAGTGCTCCTGTCAGGCTGCCGCCATTGAGCGGCGCATACTTTCCGAACGCCAGCACATTGCCGGATGCATCGAGCGTCAATGCGGCGACTGCCGAGCCGCCGACACCCGAAGCCGGCACGAAGCCGCGCGACCAGAGCACGTCGCCGTTGTGGCCCGCCAGCTTGATAACGCAAAACACGACTGTTTGTCCGCTCGAATAATAAATCGATTCACCAGCGACCAAGACGTCGCCGCCCGGATCCACCGCGGCGGCGGTCAGCGTGAATGTCCTGCCACCGCCGCACGACGTGGCATCGATCGTGACCTGCCAAAGCGCGCCACCGTCGCTGCCGCGATATTTGCCGACGCGACCCGACACGTCGTAGCCCGTATCGATTCCGCTCGATCCGGCGGCGACGATGTCGCCAGCGGCATCGACCGCGATGGCGTCGTAGCCGACGGTGACTGCCCCGGCATCGGTGGCGCGCCAAAGTACCGAGCCGTCGTTGCCTTTCAGCTTGGTGACCTGCCCCCGAAACGCGCTGTCCGCTGCGATCGTGCTCGCGACAGCGACGTCGTTTCCGGCGCGCGCGAGCGCCGCACCGGCAGGATCGAAGCCGATTTCCCAATATCCGGGCAGATAGGCAGAAGCCGGCACATCCGTCTGCCAGACGCGATTGCCATCGGCGACCGCGTAACGCCCGACGCGCGCCCGAATTCCATCGAACGCGGCGATGTATTCGAGTGCATAGACGCCGCCGTTTCCGTCAAAAGCAAGCGACTGGCGCGCGATGCCCGCCTGTTCGGATTCCACGCCGTAGTTCGTCATGCGCCAGGAGAAGCCCTGCGCCGAGGCTTCGCCGATCGTCAACAGCGCGACCATCAAGGCCGTCGCTCGAACAAGAAAGCGGAATATCATCTGGTTTCCCGGGAAATTGTGTGCGCATTCTACTAGGAGCCACGCGGACGGCATCGGACGGCACCGACACCGTCGCACCGGTTGACTCGGGCCACGATTCCTCAGACCGGTCCCGGATTCGTCACAATTCGACCCCGATTCCCGTGCATGATCGTTGCAAGGTCAACAGCATCAATCGGAACTTGGCCATGAAACGGATCGTCGTTGTCGCAATCTGCCTCATCACCACCGCCGCGTTCGCCACCAGCAGCGAACTGCGCCAGATCGCGATCGAGCAGTTGCGCTCCATCGCGCAGCCGTTGTTCCAGCGCGGCGAGACCATCGATCCGCATTTCGACAGGTTCTATACCGACATGGTCGAGGCGCTGCCGCCACAGGAGCGCGCCGAACGCGCGCTGGAACTGGCGATCAACCGCTACGCCGGCGCCTCGGAATATGTCACCGAGCATGCCGCGTCCTGGGGCGGCTCGATCAAGGCCAGCGAGCGCCTGACGTCGCTGGTGCGCACCGCCGTCGAATCGCCGCTGATGGAAACGCGCATGGCGGGCTTCGAAGCACACCTGGCCGAATACAACATCGGCAAGACGCCGGACAGCGTGGCCGCGTTTCTCGATTCGGTCAATCGCGACCCGCAGCAGTTTGGCGCGTGGTCGCTATGGAATCTTGCGGCGATCGGTGCGCGCGGCATGGAACGCGAAAAGATTTTCTCGAACCTGATCTTCTTTGCGCGCGCCACCGACGCCGACATGCGCCGGCATGCGGTCGACGCCCTGGCAAAGTTCGGCGGCGTCGAAACCGTGCCGGCGCTGCTCGACATCGCCGCTCACGACAAATCGAACGAAGTGCGCGAACGGGCCTTTTGCGGGCTTGCCGAATCCGGCACGCTGTTGCTTGCCGAACGTTACACGGCGCTGCCGGGCTTGCTGGCGATCGCGCAGGATCCGGCGTCCGACCAGCAGATCCGCGATTGGACCTACCAGGCGCTGCGCGAAATCACCAGCTTGCGCGGCGTGCCGAACGATCCACAGCTGTGGCGGGCGCAGCTGGAGCGCGTGCATTTACTTTAGGCACTGGTCGCAAGAACACGCTTTGCTAGACTGACTACGGCTGCAAAGGAGCTCGTCGATGCTGCGCTTCGCGTCTGTTGTTGCCACAGTCATGGCATTTGCGGTTGCCGTGGGAAGTTTCGTGAGCACCGCTTCCGCCGAGGAAGCTGCCTCGTCGTCCAGCAGCGAATCGTGCACGCGGCCCGCCGATCCGCCGACGCCGGATTCGCCGGTCGATATGCCCGACTATCAGGCGGATGCGGAGCAGCCCAATCCGCAGCAAGAAGCCGCAATGTCCGCCTGGCGCGACTATCACCAATCCGTATTCGACTCTCTGAGCCGCAGCGGCGATCCCCGCGACTGGGCGCTTGCTACATTGACGATGGCCGTGCGCTTTGTGGCGAACAAGCAGCCGCAGGATCAGGACCGCGTGACGGCGTTGCTCGAGCGTGCAATCCGCGTGGCTCCTGACGATTCCCTAATATTGTGGATTGCCGCCTACGCAAATCCCGCCGCCGATCACCTCGCGCTATCGAAATCCGCGGCGCAACGATTGCAGCACCTCGAGCCGCAAAACGCCGCTGTTTGGCTCGATGATTTGAATAGCGCGGTGCAGCGCAAGGACGAGCGCGCTATCGACGCGGCGCTGGCGAGGCTGGCGGCTACCACGCGCTTCGACACGCATACCGTCGAGCTGATGAAGGCCCTGGTGGACGTTTATCAGCGTTATCCGTCACCCGATTTCAATGCCGCACTGGAAGGCGCAGCCAGTCAGGAAATCCCCGCGGAATTGATGCCCTATGCGATCGCGATGTCGGTCACCGCCATGGCGGGGCCACCGCCCGTTCACCAGATCATCAACGCTTGCCGCGCCAAGCCGGGCCAGACTTCCGTGCGCGCGGGCGACTGCGCCTCGATCGGCCATGTGATGATCGGCCACGGCGACACCATGCTCGCAAACAAGCTCGGCTACTCCGTGCTGCGCGTCTCCAACACGTATACGGATGAAGACGTCAGCAGCGCGCGCAACGACGATTGGGCTCAGGAAAAAGTTTTCGAACGGATGCTCGGCAAGGCGGATCCTACATCCGCACAGGCGATCCTGGCCTTTCAGAGAGATTGGATCAGCACAGGTAGCGAGCTTGAGGCGATGCGCCTGCAACTCGACCGTATCGATTTGCCGCGTACACCGCCAAGTGACTGGGCCGACGCTTCGTCGCCATTTTCTTCCGAGCGCCTGCGCAAGGATGCCGAGTGGGCCGAGAAAGCGGAGGCAGCTCCAAAGTAGTCCTCTGCAAGAAGACGAAAGCCGGCGCTGTCCGCGCCGGTCGCAATGCTCCGTTGTATGCTCGCGCAAATAGCGGAGGATCGCGCATGACTCGTCTGTTCGTGGCAGCGCTTGCCACACTCGTCACCTGCCTCGCCCACGCCGCCGACCGCATCACCGGCAAACCTTTCGCGACGCGCTCCGAAGTGATCGCCGCGCACGGCATGGTAGCGACCTCGGTACCACTGGCCACGCAGGTCGGCCTGGACGTGCTGAAGAAGGGCGGTACCGCGGTCGATGCGGCGATCGCGGCGAATGCGGCGCTCGGCTTGATGGAACCGGTGTCGAACGGCGTCGGCGGCGACCTGTTCGCGATCGTCTGGGACGCCAAGACGAAGAAGCTGTACGGCTACAACGGCTCCGGCCGCTCGCCGAAATCGCTGACGCTGCAGTATTTCGTCGATCACAAGATCGACGCGATTCCGGCGCTCGGGCCGCTGCCGGTGAACGTGCCGGGTGCGGTGGATGGCTGGTTCGCGCTGCACGAGCGCTTCGGCAAGCTGCCGATCAAGGACGATCTGGCCGGTGCGATCCGCTACGCGCGCGAAGGTTTTCCGGTCACCGAGCTGATCGCGTACTACTGGAAGTTGTCGGTGCCACGGTTGAGCCAGTACCCCGGCTTCAAGGAGCAGATGACGCTCGACGGGCGCGCGCCGGAAAAAGGCGAAATGTGGAGAAATCCCAATCTTGCCAACACGCTGCAGGCGATCGCCGACGGCGGGCGTGACGCTTTCTACAAAGGCAAGATCGCGCATGTGATCGGCGACTACTTCAAGGCCAACGGCGGTTTCCTGTCGTACGAGGACATGGCGGCGCACAAGGGCGAATGGGTCGAGCCGATTTCCACGAACTACCGCGGTTACGACGTCTGGGAGCTGCCGCCGAACGGCCAGGGTTTGGCAGCGCTGGAAATCCTCAACACGCTCGAAGGCTACGAGCTGAAGAAGTTCGGCTTCGGCAGCCCCGAGCACATTCACCTGTTCGTCGAGGCCAAGAAGCTGGCCTGGGAAGATCGCGCGCACTTGTATGCGGATCCGGATTTCTTCAAGGCGCCGATCGCGAAACTGCTGTCGAAGGATTATGCCGCGGCGCAGCGCAAGAAGATCTCGATGGATCACGCCATGCATTCGGTACCCGGCACGAGCGCGCTCGAGCACGGCGACACGATTTACATGACCACCGCCGACCAGTGGGGCAACATGGTGTCGCTGATCCAGTCCAACTATCGCGGCATGGGTTCGGGCATGACGCCGCCGGGTCTCGGTTTCGTGCTGCAGGATCGCGGTCAGTTGTTCGTGCTGAAGGAAGGCCACGCCAACACGTTCGCACCGGGCAAGCGGCCGTTCCACACCATCATTCCGAGCTTCATCACCAAGGACGGCAAGCCGTGGATCAGCTTCGGCGTGATGGGCGGCGGCATGCAGCCGCAGGGACACGCGCAGATCGTCATGAACCTGATCGACTTCGGCATGGGCCTGCAGGAAGCCGGCGACGCGCCGCGCATCCAGCACGAGCGCGATACCGAGCCGGAAGGCCAGAACACGCCAATGAAGGACGGCGGCGAAGTCGAACTGGAAACCGGCTTTTCCTACGAGGCGATTCGCGCGCTGATGGAGAAGGGCCACCTCGTCGTTTATGCCGATGGCCCCTACGGCGGCTACCAGGCGATCGAATGGGACGACAAGCACCACGTCTGGCTGGGGGCCTCGGAAAGCCGCAAGGACGGGCAAGCGGCCGGCTATTAAGGTTCTGCTCACCGGCAATGCGGCTAAACTGCGCATCCTCGACCGCGATCAGGATGCCTCGAATGCCGCGTTGTATACTTTTTCTGTGCGCACTGCTGCCAGCCGTGTTGACGCTGCCGGCAAGTGCGCAGCTGGCCGACCCGCAGGCGCAACCCGCGCCCGCCACGGCCGCCGAGCCGCCGGCTGCAGCCGCTCCGGCGATGACCAACGAGCAGAAGCTCGAGCAGTACCGGCGTGACCAGATCAATCTGCTGGCGCTGCGGCCCGACGCCGAATCGCTGCTGGCCGCCACGTTGCTCGCGGATGCCGATGCCGACGACAAGCACCGCCCGGCGTCGTTAAAATCGCCGGCGCTGCTCAAGCGTGCGCA
>Ga0207694_10001100_pt1 | contig 23436 bp, 24 predicted proteins | sample KBSC34metaG_FD_184353 | JGI IMG/M metagenome (GOLD analysis project Ga0207694, IMG submission 184353) | Corn rhizosphere microbial communities from Kellogg Biological Station, Michigan, USA - KBS C3-4 metaG (SPAdes) (version 2) | ecosystem: Host-associated > Plants > Roots > Rhizosphere > Soil... | reverse complement strand
CCGGCCTGAACGAGATATAGGCCAGGTGCGTATGGATCTCGGTCAGGCCGGTCCGGATCGCCGCCGGCTGCGGATAGCCCTGGCCGGCCAGGCGCTTCATCAGCTTTTCGCCGACCAGGGCTTGCGTGACCTCCTGATTGAACTTCACGTCGAACCACTGGACCAGCCGCCGCGCTTCGGCCCGGCTGACGGAATCGCCGCCGATCAGCGAGCGCTCGGGATAGGCCTCGTCGAGATATTCTGAGATGACGTGGCTGTCGGCATAGATGGCGCCGTCCAGCTCGATCAGCACCGGCACCTCGCCCATCGGATTCATCGCCAGGAACTCGGCGCGCCTCTCCCAGGGCTTCTCAAGCTCCAGCTCGAAAGGCAGGCCTTTTTCCGCGAGGATCATACGGATCGCGCGCGAGAACGGGGACAGCCAGAAATGATATAAAATGCGCATTCGGATTCAGGCCCGACTGTCTCAGATTCGCGGAAAAGCGCAACCCGAAGATGCCAGTTTGACCGGATTCGTTTCACGCCGAATCTCTTCCATCTGTTCGAAATCGTCCGGCGTGTCGATATCGAACGACAATCCCGCCCGGCGGACGACATTGAGCGTGAGGCCTGCGGCATGCGCCGCTTCCTGATGGGCGGCGAAGCTGCCGATGCCGTAACGGTAGGGGATGGCCCCCACAGGCGACATCATCAGCGCATTGGTGCCGGTGCCGGCCCTGTCGCTGGCGATGGCCAGCCCGTCGCCCTCGTGCGCGACCTCGATCAGCGCCCTGAGCTCATCCGGGATCAGAAAGGGCAGGTCGCAGCTGACCGATAGCACACCGGTGGCGCCACGCAACCGGACGGCGTCGGCGGCCTGGGTCAGGGCTGCATTGAGGCTGTGCGGCGGGGCCTCCAGCATCGTCTCGAAGGACAGCGACTGGGCAATGGCGAGCAGCGATTCCGAGCGGCTGATGACCAGCACGCGCTCACGCCCGACCACGGCGGCGGTGACGTCCAGCGTCTGACGAAAGAATCGCTGATTGAGCCGCTGGCGCTCGGCCTGGGTCAGCGCATCGGCAAGCCGGGATTTGCCTTCCTCGAGCGGCCGGGCGGGAACGATGGCCCAGATGCTCATCGCTGGGTCAGGCCCCGGGCGAAGGCCAGCACTTCGGTCGCGACGCGGCGACGGTCTTCGGCGTTTCGCATCATGGTGTCCCCGACGAGCAACTCTGTTCCGTCGATTTCCGGCGCAAGATGAGCGTCGACCGTGTCGATCATCAGCCCGTCGAGCAGGCTACCATAGAATCCGGCAACGCCTACCGATGAGACGGTCCACCCCATCTCATCCATGATCTTCGCCGCGGGCCCCTTCACCGCCTCGCCGCCGATGATCGGTGAGACAGCGACCAGCGGCGCATTGCGCGCCTCCAGCGCCAGCCGGATGCCTGGGATCGACAGGATCGGCAGGATGCTGAGGAACGGATTCGATGGGCAGATAACGATGGCTTCGAGGTCTGCCGCCGACAGGGCTGCAAGGAACCCGGCGCTCGGTTTCATCCCCTCGATGCCGGGAAATTCGAGCTTTTCGACCTTCGGCGCGCAGCGCAGGCGGACGAAATAATCCTGGAAGGCGAGCACCCCCTGGTCGCTCCGCACCATCGTGCGCACCGGGTCGTCAGAGACAGGCACGATCTTCTGCTGAATGCCCAGGCGCTTGGCGAAATCGGCGGTAACAGCGGACAGCGGCTCGCTTTTCAGCCGCCTTGTCCGTTCGATATGGGTGGCGATGTCCTTGTCGCCGAGGCGGAACCAGCTGTCGCCGCCCAGCCGCTCCAGCGCGGTGATGAAATTCCAGGTCTCGCCTTCCAGGCCCCAGCCCTGTTCCTTGTTGTTGAGGCCGGCCAGCGTGTAGGTGACCGTGTCGATGTCGGGTGAGATATGCAGGCCCAGATGCTCGAAATCGTCGCCGACATTGACTGCGACAGTGAGTGCGCCCGGCGGCAAGATCGCCGCCAGCCCCTCGGCCAGCTTCGCCCCGCCGACGCCGCCTGCCAGCGCCAAAACGCTCACGGCAGCTTTATCCCGCGCACGATCTCACCCATCGGCTTGCGCTCGCGCACCTTGCCGGGTTCGGCCGGATAGCCCAGCAGCAGCAGGCCCTGCGGTTGCCATGAGGCGGGCAGGTCCAGGGCGTTGCGCACCGTCTCGGCGCAGAACAGCGGGGCGCACATCCAGCAGGCGCCGAGCCCCTCGGCCTGGGCCTTCAGCAACAATATCTGCGCCGCCATCGCCGTGCTCTGCACCGCCATCAGGAATTCGGCCTCGCCGCGGCGGGCATCGGGGTAGGAGTCCATGTCGTCCAAGGTCAGGCACACCGCGATCAGCGCCGGCGCGCCGTTGATGCGGGCGGAGGACCGCTCGACATCCTGGCGGATCGCCTCGGTATCGTCCCCGTCTTTGGACCGATCAGCCCGCAGTCTGTCGCCCATCGCCTTGGCCAGCCGGGCCTTGCCCTCGGTGTCGCGCACGACATGGAAGCGCCAGGGCTGGCGGTTATGGGCCGAGGGGGCGCGGGTCGCGGCCTCGATCATGCCCAGGATGGTCGCTTCGGGTACGGGATCGGGCAGGAAGCGGCGCACGGTGCGGCGCCCGAAAACGACGCCGTCCAGGTCCATGAAATCCGAAATGTCGTGCGCTAGCGAAATAGATCGATCTCCTTCGGGCGGATCAGCTCGTGCGCGTTGCCCTCGCGGCGCGGGTAGGGGACGCCGCGCGCCAGCACGATCGGCCGGCCTTCGCTGGCCTGGCCCATCACCAACGATGCGGCCGATGCCAGCTCGTCGGCAAGGCCCAGCTCGCTGGTCTTCAGCGGCCGTCCGAACATGTCGGGCTTGGTCCGCAGGTCCAGCAGCCCGGCCATGCCGCTGAGCCCGATGGCAGTGCCGACCGTGCCGTTGCGCCAGGCACGGCCGATACTGTCGATGATCATCACCACCACATCGGCCCCGGTCTTCGCCTTCAGCTCGGCGCGCAGGCGGTTGCAGGTTCCGTCCGGGTCCAGCGGCAGCAGCAATACGCGATCATCTTCCGGCCCATTGCCGATATTGGATTGATCGATCCCGGCATTGGCGGCGACGAAGCCCAGCCGATGGCCGACGATGACGGCGCCCGGCCGTACGCGCAAGACCTCATCCGATTCCTCAAGAATCAACTCTACGACACGAGGATCCTTGTCGGATTGGGCAGCGATCTCGACAGCCCTCGCAGACGGCTGGATGCCGTCCAGATCGATCAGGCGGCCCTCGGCCTTCGAAACGATCTTCTGCGCCAGGATGACGACATCGTCATTCCGCAGGGTCTGATCGGATACCGAAAGCGCGTCGAGAACGATGGCGGCCAGATCGTCGCCCGCCTTGACCGCCGGAACGCCGTCGAGCGCGCGAAGCGTCAACTCCGCGGCCACGGCACCTACTCCGGCAGGCCGGTGATGCGGATGCCGGCGCCCGGAATCTTATAGCGCTGGTTGATCGTAATCAGCACGGAGGTCAGCGCCTCGGCGACCACCGAGTTGCAGAGCGGGCCGGCATGGATGCCGCGCAGGCCGACCGCGTTGGCCAGCTCGATCACCTGCTCGCGGGCGGGAATGTCGTCGCCGGCAACCAGAACGTCACACTCAACGTCATGGTGCAAGTCCTTCAGATGATGGGCGGAAACGTTCTGGAACGCCGATACGACACGCACGCCCGGTCCGAGCAGCTTCTGGATCGCCTCGACCGCCGAGCCTTCGGCCGGCAGCTGCACCCGGTTCACCTTGGGCGGCACCAGAGGCACGGTGACGTCGACCAGGATCTTGCCCTCCAGAGCCTCTGCGAGGGCGCTGATGGTCGGCTTTTGAGCCGAATAGGGGACGGTCAGGATAGCGATCTGGGCTTCCTTGGCGGCGCTCAGATTATCCATGCCGCGGACGATGTCACGGCCCAGCAGCTTGTTCAACTCGGCGGCGCCTTCCTGGGCGCGCTCGGCCGTGCGGCTGCCGATGATCACCGGATAGCCGGCATGGGCCCAGCGGAAAGCCAGCCCGCTGCCCTCGGCGCCGGTGCCGCCCAAAACTGCCAAAGTCGGTTTGTCGCTCATCGTGATGCTCGTTCTTTCGGGATCAGGCGTTCGCCAGCTTGCGGCGGGCGAATTTCGGTGGGGTCTGGATGACGGGGGTCAGCGGGGCGGCTTCGCGGCCAGCCGCGTGGCGCTCGGCCGAGACCGGACCGTAGACGGTGTTGCGCTGGCGGGGCGTGCGGCCCAGCGAGCGGATCAGCGCCTCCATCTCCAGCGGCGGCAGTTCCTGCCCATGCTCGGTGCCGGCGGCGCGCGAGATGCTTTCGTTCATCAGGGTGCCGCCCATGTCGTTGGCGCCGGCATTGAGGCAGATCTTGAGCCCTTCGCGGCCGAGCTTGACCCAGGAGACCTGGATGTTGGTCAGCACCGGGTGCAGCGCCAGGCGCGACACGGCATGCATCAGCACCGCCTCGCGGAAGGTCGGGCCCTTGCGCGCCATGCCCTTAAGGTACATCGGCGCTTCCATATGGACGAAGGGCAGGGGGACGAACTCGGTGAAGCCGCCCGTCCGCTCCTGCAGCGCGCGGATGCGCAGCAGATGGCGCGCCCAATGCTCCGGCCGCTCGATATGGCCGAACATGATGGTGGAGGTGGTGCGGAAGCCGACATTATGCGCCGCCTCCATCACCTCGAGCCATTCCTGGGTGTTCAGCTTGTCGTGGCACAGCACGTCGCGGACCTCGTCGTCGAGCACTTCCGCCGCCGTGCCGGGCAGGGTGCCGAGCCCGGCGTCCTTCAGCCGCTGCAGGAATTCGGGGATCGGAATGCCGAGGGTCGCTGCGCCCTGCTGCACCTCCAGTGAGGAGAAGGCGTGGATATGCATGTCCGGCACCGCGCGCTTCACCGCGCGGCACAGCTCGATATAGGTGTCGCCGGTATAGTCGGGGTGGATGCCGCCCTGCATGCAGACTTCGGTGCCGCCGCGCTCCCACGCCTCGACGGCGCGCCGTGCAACCTCTTCGAGGTCCAGGTCATAGGGCGTGCCGCGCAGCGCCTCGTGCGTCTTGCCCTTGGAAAAGGCGCAGAAGCGGCATTTATAGCCGCAGATATTGGTGTAGTTGATGTTGCGGTTGACCGCATAGGTGACGACGTCGCCGCTCACCTTTTGGCGCAGGCGGTTGGCCGCGTCGGTCACATATTCGAAATCGATGCCGCGCACACCGAACAGCGTGGTGATCTCGCGCTCGTCCAGACCGACGCCGTCCATCGCCTTGGCGACCAGATCGACGACGACCGGGTCGGGCCGCTCGGCCGATCCGGCCTTGGCCGGCGCCATCGGCTCGACCGACAGGCCCGGCGCCCACAAATCGTTGCGGCCCCAGCCATGCGAATCCGCGGACTTCAGGAGATGCGGCACCATCGCCGGGTCCTGCCAGCGGGCATTGTCGTGGTAATAGGCCGGATAGACCGGCAGGCGGGCGGTCAGGATCTTTCCGGCGCTCGCGGTCTCGCGGCGCAGTTCTTCCAGATGCGGCCAGGGCGCCTCGGGGTTCACATGATCCGCGGTGACCGGGGAGACGCCGCCCCAGTCGTTGATCCCGGCCTCGATCAGGACGCCGTACTCGCCCGGCGTCAGGTTCGGCGGGGCCTGGATGTTCATCTCGGCACCGAACAGGATGCGGGCGACCGCGATGGTCCACAGCAGCTCGTTGAGGTCCGGCTCGGGCGCGTTCGCCATGCGCGTGTCCGGCTTGGCGCGGAAGTTCTGGATGATGACTTCCTGGATATGGCCGTATTCGCGGTGCAGGTCGCGCAGCGCCAGGATCGACTGAACCCGCTCCGCCCGCGTTTCGCCGATGCCGATCAGGATGCCCGAGGTGAAGGGCACGCGCTGCTCGCCGGCCAGCCGGATCGTCTCCAGCCGCCGCGCCGGGTTCTTGTCGGGGGAGCCGTAATGCGGCCCGCCTTTCAGCGACAGGCGCTCGGCCGCGCTTTCCAGCATCAGCCCCTGGCTCACCGATACGCGGCGCAGCCGGGCGATATCCTCGCCGCTCATGACGCCGGCATTGATATGCGGCAGCATCCCGGTCTCGGCGATCACCGCCTTGGCGGCTTCTTCCAGGTAGGAGAGGGTGGTCTCGTGCCCCAGCCGCTCCAGTTCGTCGCGCGCCGCGCCATAGCGCAGCTCCGGCTTGTCGCCCAGGGTGAACAAGGCCTCGGTGCAACCTGCAGCGGCGCCGGCGCGGGCGACGGCCAGCACCTGGTCGATCGTCATATAGGCGGTCTCGCCCCGCCTGGGCGGGCGGGCGAAAGTGCAATAATGGCAGACATCCCGGCACAGATGCGTCAGCGGGATGAAGACCTTGGGCGAATAGCTCTGGATGCGCCCGTGGAAGCCATCGCGCAGTGCAGCGGCCCGCGCCATCAGGGCGCCAAGCTCACTGTTCATCACGTCCTGAACGTCGTTCGGCAAAAGGACATCCATTAACCGCTACCCCGAAACCTGACCCGGCTGCTTATGGCCCGGCCTTTGGCTGCTCAGAAGAGAAGGCCTTTATCGGCGATAACCGGCATGTTCGTCCACTGCCCTGCGGGGGTGCGGTACCAGCCGGCCGCGGCCAGGGCGCCGCCGTCCATGTGAACAGTGGTGCCGCTCACCCAGGCCGACAAGTCGCTGGCCAGGAACACCGCGCATCCGGCTGCGTCCTTGGGCACGCCGAAGCGGCCCAGCGGGATCCAGCGCTCGGTATGATCCATGTATTTGGGGTTGGTCCATTTCGTGACCTTCACCTGCTCGGTATCGGTCGTCTCCGGCGCGATCGTGTTGACCCGGATGCCATCCGGCCCAAGCTCGACCGCCAGGCTCTGGGTGAAACCGGTGATCGCGGCCTTGAACGAGCCGTAGACCACGTTGTTCGGGATGCCCCGGAAGCCTTCGATCGACGACACGTTGATGATGCTGCCGCCATCGCCGGACTTGCGCAGCAGGGGCAGCATGGTGCGGGTGACCAGGAACATCTGCTTCAGATTGATCTGGTAGAGCATGTCCCACTGCTCTTCGGTCGACCTGGCGAAGGGACCGGAGACGCCCAGGAAGTCGCCGACATTGTTGACCAGCACGTCCAGCCGGCCATAGCGGGCCTCGATCTTGCCGGACAACGCCTCGACCTGCGCCTTGTCGCGCACGTCCATCACCTCGACCAGATGATCGACCTTGGCCTCGGTCAGCGCCTTGCCGACCGCATCGGCCCATTCCGGTTTGATCTCGGCGACGACGACCTTCATTCCGTGCGCGCCGAACGCCTCGGCGATCGCCCGGCCCATGCCGGCCCCGCCGCCGGTCACCAGCGCGGTCTTGCCTTCGAGATTGATCATCCTGCTTCCCCCAAACCCGCAGTTCAGCGCCGTGCGTCAGCCGCCCGACATCTCCGGGTGGCCCCACAGGCTGAATATCTCGCTCTTGGTCGGGACGTAATCGCTCCAATCGACCTGCCAGCCGTCCCAGCCATATTCGATGTCGAAGCCCGACGGGGTCTTGATATAGCTCGACACCATCAGGTCGTTGCTGTGGCGGCCCATATTGATCGCGATCGGGGTGCCGTTCTTCTTGCAGCGGTCGATGCAGCGGCCCAGATCGTCGAATTCCTTGACCTCCAGCATCAGGTGCACCAGCCCGCCGGGGATTTCGGCCTCGAACAAAGCCAGGCTGTGATGGCGCGGGTTGTCGCAGTGCAGGAAATAGAGGGCGAGGCCCGGATGGTCGGGCACGCCGATCGGCACCCGCATCTCGTCGGTGTCGCCGAAGCCGAAATGCTTCTTGTAGAAGGCCCGGGTCTCCTCGACCTTGGGCGCCGGCAGCACGACATGGCCCAGGCCCATATTGCCGGTGACGAAGCCGCTGACCGCGGCGGGGGAGGCGAAAGGCGCGTAGTCGTAGACGCGGCCGTGATAGATTTCCAGGCTGTTGCCTGACGGATCCTTGCAGCGCGCCAGCTCCCGCACCTTGCGGTCGGCGGCATCGGCGGCGGTGCCGCGCGCGACCTCGACGCCGGCATTGCTCAGCGATTGCAGCACTGCCTGATAGGCCTCGACATTCGGCATTTCCCAGCCGGCGGCGACGAAGCGGTCTTCCTTGGCCGGAACGACGGCGATGCGGAACGGCCGCTCGTCCATGCGGAAGCGCAGGCCCCCGTCGGCGGTTTCGACGGCCATGAGCCCCAGCACGTCCACCCCGAACTTGCGCCAGGCGGCGATATCGGTGGCTTCGATGATTGCGTAACCGAGCGATGAAGTCGTCATCCTGCTTCCCTCGACCCTTGGAGTCCGTATTCTACGATGAGGCGGCGCCTCTGCTACTGATCTTAGCAATCAGAGGCCCTGAAACAAGGGATATTCGTGAAATCGGATGCCAAAATTTACGCAAACTGCAAAACGCAGTCTGTCGTTGACCGTCCGATCGCGCACCCTCTAGTTTCGATGGCAGCTTCATTGCGCCGTCTTGCGATCAGGCGTCAATCAAATCGTTGCTCTCGGGCAAATCATCACAGTCAGGGGAACAGGAATGCTCAGCCTTCAGGAAATTTCCGACAAGCTCGAAATCCAGCAGCTGATGACCGACTACGCCGACGCGCTGGATACGCTGCAGATCGACAAGATGGACAAGGTCTTCACCCCCGACGCCTATATCGATTACCGCGCCATGGGCGGCATCGACGGGAAGTATCCCGAGGTGCGGGAATGGCTGAAGAAGTCGCTGAAGGAATTCAGCAATTACTACCACATGATCGGCAACGTCTCGATCAAGGTCGACGGCGACAGGGCCACCAGCAGGATCGTCTGCTTCAACCCGATGGGCGTCCCGATGAAGGACGGCTCGACCCAGATGATGTTCCTGGGTCTCTGGTACAATGACGAGCATGTCCGCACACCCGATGGCTGGCGCATCTGCAGGCGGGTCGAGCAGGAATGCTATCAGTACAACGTGCCGGCGCACATCAAGGTGATCGACTAACGGGCCTGAACCGCTGCCCCCTTCAAGCGGTATCGGTCGAAAAAGGACCGGAAATAGCCGGCCATGATCCGGCAGCCTTCGGTGAGGTCGATCGGCCAGTCGAAGATCGCGACTTCATAGCAGAAGTCGTTGAGCTGCCTGAGCAGCAGGCGCGATTCGATATGGGCGCGCATCGCCTCGGTGCCGGAGAGGCCGGTCAGACGGAAGGCGGGGATGCGCTTGGCCCAGCGCAGTTCCGTCTCGCGGATGATGTTCAGCATGATCGGGTGGAATGCGGGCTCGATCGCCAGCATGTGGGCGAAGGTGACGATCAGGTCCCGATTTTCGCGATAGAGCGCGACCACCTGCTTGACCCAGTCGATGAGCTCGGCCTCGGTCGGGTCGTCATGGGCCAGCAGCACGTCGTAGACGGAGGTCAGGCGCGGGGCGAATTCGGCATGCAGTTCGCGGCCGATCGTGAACTTGCTGTCGAAGTACTTATAGAACGTGGCGCGGCTCACCCCGGCGCGGGCGATCACGTCCTCGATCGCCATCGCGGCGTAGGATTTCTCGGCCAGGACGGCCTTGGCCGCCTGCAGGATGCTCTCGCGGCTCTTCTGCTTCTGCCGCTCCTGATGGGTCAGGGTTTGGATCTCGGCCATCAGGCTGCGTATCCCTTGCGAGCGTTCATAAACGCATTTTGAGCAGTTTTGGGGGCCATTGGGGTCAGACTCGTAAATTTCACTGTCTTGCTGCCATTGACGATGGGCGACAATGCTCGTACATCATCCGTTAACGTTCTTATACCCGATGTATAGACACCGTGTATAGTGATAACCTGCATTCGATGCTCGGATGATGCGTGCTGCGGCCGCTGGGGACGAAAAGGAAGGTAGAATGTCGAGTCTTACGCACCTCCAGCGTCTGGAGGCGGAAAGCATTCACATCATGCGGGAGGTGGCGGCCGAGGCCGAGAACCCCGTGATGATGTATTCGATCGGCAAGGACAGCTCCGTCATGCTGCGGCTGGCTATGAAGGCCTTCGCGCCGGGCAAGCCGCCGTTCCCGATGTTGCACGTCAATACGGGCTGGAAGTTCCGGAACATGATCGAGTTCCGCGACCAGCAGATGAAGGAGCTGGGGCTGAACCTGATCTCCTACACCAACCTGGAAGCGCAGCAGCAGGGGATCAACCCGTTCGATCACGGCTCCGCCTATACCGACATCATGAAGACCCAGGCGCTGAAGCAGGCGCTGGACAAATACGGCTTCGACGCGGCCTTCGGCGGCGCGCGGCGTGACGAGGAAAAGAGCCGCGCCAAGGAGCGTATCTTCTCCTTCCGCTCGGCCAACCATGTGTGGGACCCGAAGAACCAGCGGCCCGAGCTGTGGCGCCTCTACAACGCGCGCAAGAACAAGGGTGAGAGCATCCGCGTGTTCCCGCTGTCGAACTGGACCGAGCTCGACATCTGGCAATACATCTATCTGGAAAACATTCCGATCGTGCCGCTGTATTTCGCGGCGCCGCGCCCGGTGGTGGAGCGCGACGGCCTCCTCATCATGGTCGATGACGAGCGCATGCGCCTGAAGCCGGGCGAAGTCCCCGAGGTCAAGAATGTCCGCTTCCGCACGCTCGGCTGCTACCCGCTGTCGGGCGCGGTCGAGAGCAATGCAGCGACGTTGCAGGACGTCATCCAGGAAATGCTTCTGACCACCACGTCCGAGCGCCAGGGCCGAGCGATCGACCATGACAGCGCCGCGTCGATGGAGAAGAAGAAGCGCGAGGGGTATTTCTAATGGCGCACGTATCGAACCTGATCGAGACCGATATCGAGCAGTATCTGAAGTCGCACCAGTATAAGAGCCTGCTGCGCTTCATCACCTGCGGTTCGGTCGACGACGGCAAGTCCACCCTCATCGGGCGGCTGCTGTACGAATCGAAGATGATCTTCGAGGACCAGCTGGCCGCGCTCGAGGCGGACTCGAAGAAGATGGGCACCCAGGGCGAGCAGATCGACTTCGCCCTGCTGGTCGACGGCCTGGCCGCCGAGCGCGAGCAGGGCATCACCATCGACGTCGCCTATCGCTTCTTCTCGACCGACCGGCGCAAGTTCATCGTCGCCGACACGCCCGGCCACGAGCAGTATACCCGCAACATGATCACCGGCGCCTCCACGGCGGACCTGGCGGTCATCCTGATCGATGCGCGCAAGGGCGTGCTGGTGCAGAGCCGCCGGCACTCGTACCTGGTGTCGCTGATCGGCATCAAGCAGGTGGTGCTGGCGGTCAACAAGATGGATCTGGTCGGCTACAGCCAGGAGAAATACGACGCGATCGTCGCGGAGTATCTGGAGTTCGCCAAGCAGATCGGGCTGACCAACATCACCCCGATCCCGATGTCGGCGTTCAAGGGCGACAACATCACCGAGAACTCGCCGAACATGCCCTGGTACACGGGCTCGCCGCTGATGCCGCATCTGGAGACGGTGCCGATCGCGGCCGAGAATCCGGACGCGGCGTTCCGCCTGCCGGTGCAGTGGGTGAACCGCCCGAACCTGGACTTCCGCGGCTTCTCCGGCGTCATCACCGGCGGCACCGTGCGCAAGGGCGACAAGGTGAAGGCGCTGCCCTCGGGCAAGGAATCGACCGTCGCCTCGATCGTGCTGGACGGTGAGATCGACCAGGCCGTGTCCGGCCAGTCGGTCACCATCACGCTGGCCGACGAGATCGATGTCAGCCGCGGCGACATATTGTCGGCGGCAGGCTCGCCGCCCGGCGTGTCGGACCAGTTCGAGGCCACTCTGGTGTGGATGAACGAGACGGCGCTGCTGCCGCACCGGCCCTATCTGCTGAAGATCGGCGCCCGGACGGTCACGGCCAATGTCTCGGCGATCAAGCACAAGGTGAACGTCAACACGCTTGAGCAGCTGGCGGCCAAGTCGCTGGAGCTCAACGAGATCGGCGTCTGCAACATCAGCCTGGAACAGTCCGTCGCCTTCGATCCCTATACGGAGAACAAGGACACTGGCGGCTTCATCCTGATCGACCGCATGACCAACGAGACGGTCGGCGCGGGCATGATCCATTTCGCGCTCCGCCGTGCGCAGAACATCCACTGGCAGGCGGTGGACGTGCACAAGGATGTCCGGGCGGCCCAGAAGGCGCAGAAATCCTGCGTCCTGTGGTTCACCGGCCTGTCGGGCGCGGGCAAGTCGACCATCGCCAATCTGGTCGAGAAGAAGCTGTATGCGATCAACCGGCATACCTATCTGCTCGACGGCGACAATGTCCGCCATGGGCTGAACCGCGACCTCGGCTTCACCGATGTCGACCGCGTGGAGAATATCCGCCGCGTCGGCGAGGTGGCCAAGCTGATGGTCGATGCCGGCCTGATCGTGCTCACCGCCTTCATCTCGCCCTTCCGGGCCGAGCGGCAGATGGTGCGCAGCCTGCTGGAGGGCGGCGAGTTCTTCGAGGTCTATATCGAGACCCCGCTGGCCGTCGCCGAAAGCCGTGACGTGAAGGGCCTCTACAAAAAGGCCCGCCAAGGGCAGATCAAGAACTTCACCGGCATCGACTCGCCGTATGAAGCGCCCGAGACGCCGGACATCCGCGTCGACACGACCAAGATGTCGGCCGAAGAAGCCGCCGACTATATCGTCAAGGTCCTCGAGGACCGCGGCATGCTCACCGGAGGGACCTTCTGATGCTGAACGACCTGATCGCCAAGCTGCGCCCCGTCATCGAGCAGGCGGGCCGCGAGGCCATGCGCTTCTACGACGTGCCCGAGGCGACCTGGAAAGAGGATGGCAGCCCCGTCACCGCCGCGGACACCGCGGCGGAGGCGGTGATCCTGCCGGTGCTGCGCCGGCTGACCCCCGACATCCCGGTGATCTCCGAGGAAGAGGCCGCGGCCGGCGTCAGCCCCGAGGTGCGGGGCGGCAAGTTCTGGCTGGTCGATCCGCTCGACGGGACCAAGGAATTCATCAAGAAGAACGGTGAGTTCACGGTCAATATCGCGCTGATCGAGAACGGCGTGCCGGTGCTGGGCCTGGTCCATTCGCCGGTCACCGGCGACACCTACACCGCCGCCGGCCCGGGCACCGCACAGCTCGCGGCGGCCGGTGGTGCACCGAAATCGATCGCCGTCCGTCAGCCGCCCAACGAAGGGCTGACCGTCGTCGCCTCCCGCAGCCACGGGGGCGGGCAGGAGATGGACGACTTCCTGGCCGGCCTCAAGGTCAACGAACTCCGCTCCGCCGGCTCGTCGGTCAAGCTCTGCCTGGTCGCGCGCGGCGAGGCGGACGTCTATCCGCGCCTCGGCACCACCATGGAGTGGGATATCGCCGCCGGTCACGCCGTGCTCCTGGGCGCGGGCGGCCGGGTCGAGACCGTCGACGGTGCGCCTTTCCTTTACGGCAAGCCCGAATTCCGCAATCCTCACTTCGTCGCCTATGGCGATTGGAGTCGCTGACCGGGCAGGAGTTGTGGACCTAGGGCATGGCGGGCAACGGGACAAAGACAAGCCGATACGAATTCGACGACACCGACCGCAAGATTCTCGAGCTGCTGAAGGCCAACGGCCGCGCCACCAATCAGCAGATCGCGCGGATATTGAAGATATCCGCGGCGACGGTTTCTGCCCGTATCCGCCAGATGGAAGACGCCAAGGCGATGAAGGTCGTGGCCGCGACCGACTTTGCCGCCTTCGGCTATAACATCCTGATCGCCGTCGGGGTCGAGGTGCAGGGGCGCCCGGCCGAGGCGGTGGCGCGGGAACTCGCCGAGCTGCCGCAGATCCTGTCGATCAATCTCGTCACCGGCGCCAAGGATATCGAGATCCTTGTGGCGGTGCCTGAGTTTTCGGACCTGTCGGACTTCCTGCTCAACGACATCGCCGCAATCAAGGGGGTGCGCAACCTGGCCCCCGCCATCGCGGTCGATATCGTGAAGTTCGACTTCGACATCGCGCCGCTCGCATGAGCCCGACGCCCATGACCCGCTATCAGCTCGACGAATTCGATCACCAGATACTGGAGGTCCTGTCCGGCGACGCACGGCTCAGCAACCGCAAGATCGCCCAGGCCCTGGGCGTCACCGAGGGCACGATCCGCGGGCGGTTGAAACGTCTGCAGGAAGAGAATTACCTGCGCTTCACCGCGATCACTGCGCTGTCCTACCTCGGCAACCCGCTGCTGATCTTCATCGGCGTCACCGCCGAGCAGGGGCGTGTGAAGGAAGTGGCGCAAGCCATTGCCGAGATGGATGGAATCCGCAGCGTTATCATCACCTTGGGCCGCTTCAACCTCCATGTCGTCGGCATGTACGGGTCGCTCGACGAGGTGCTGAACATCGCCAACAACGCCATCCTCGGCGTTCCCGGCGTGCGGCATGTCGAGACGTCGATTTCGGTCAAGCAGCTGAAATACGATTCCCGCCTGGCGAAGATCACCCGCCCGTTCGTACCCACGGACGACGACGAGGAATAGCTCCGCGGCCGATCGAAGGCGCCGCCAGGGCATGGGGACGGCCGGTGACCGAGAAAAGTGCACCGGAATCCACACAACTCGAAAACAGCCCGCGCTACCCGTCGCGATAGTCATCGAAGAACTATCGTGTTCGTTTATCGGCGAGGCCGGTCATGGTGTTTTGTGCTCCCACCATCGCGCAGCAGAATTTCGCGAGAGATGCTGTCCGCTGGCTGATGGCGAAGGCGCCCAGCCGGTCGAACCCGGTCAGGGCAGCCGTCGATGCGCTGGGACTGCAAGCCGACGATGCAGTCGTGGAGCTTGGCTGCGGCCCGGACAAGGCGATGGCGCTGCTGGCGTCGCGCGCGCGGCAGGGGGTCGTCTACGGTGTCGATCTCTGCCCGAAGCGGCTCGAACACACGCTGCGAAACAACCAGGCCGGTGTAGGGCAGGGTATCGTCCGGCTTTATCGTACCAGCTTCAAGCGTCTACCCTTCGCCGCCGGCTCGATCGACAAGATAATCGGCGTCGACGGAATCCACGCCTGGGAGGATCCGGTCGCCGTGGCCGTCGAGATGCGGCGCATCCTGCGGTGCGACGGCCGCCTGGCGATCTACGCACCCGGAGACGGCCGGGGCCGCTGGCAGTTCGCCGGCCGCGATGCGTTTCCCCGGTCGCTGGCCTTGGAGCTGACGCAGTTCCTGCAGATCGGCGGGTTCGACCCCGATCGCATTTCAGTGCGCGTCGTGGCGGGACGGGGCGGGCGCAAGGGTGTCCTTGCCACGGCTTTCTCGTAGTCCGTCGCCCTTTGCCGTCGCTGAGGTCAGACCGGCGGAACCAGGGATCGGCCGGGCCCTTGCGCCGGCGCTGAAAAACATGTCCTCAATGTTTCTCCATACAACTCTATAAAACCCCCAGCATATCTTGCTGCTGCCGTCCGGACGTTCGCGCCGCGCCGCGATGACGCGGTGCGGCGCGGCTCGGAGTGACCAGGACCAAAACCGTGCACCGAATCCTGATTATCGACGATGACGCGGGGCTTACCGACCTGTTGCGCGAATATCTGGAAATCGAGGGATTTTCGGTCGAGACGGCGCATGACGGAGCGGCCTGCTTGCGGATCGACATGGAGAAGAAGGATCTCGTCGTCCTCGACGTCATGCTGCCGGCGGTTTCGGGTTTCGAGGTCCTGAAGCGCCTGCGCCGGCGCTCCAACATCCCGGTCATCATGCTCACCGCTCGCGACGCCGACGTAGACAGGATCGTCGGGCTCGAGCTGGGTGCGGACGACTATGTCCCCAAACCTGTGAACCCGCGGGAGCTCGTCGCGCGGATCCGTGCGATCCTGCGTCGCGTGGGCTCTCCGGACGGCCTGCCGCCGGCCGGTGAGATCAAGGTCGGCGCAGTCCGGCTCGACGCGGCGTCGCGCAATGCCTGGTCCGACGGGCGAAAGCTGGACCTGACGACAGCCGAGTTCAACCTGCTCCAGCACCTCCTGCGCAACGCCGGGCGCATCGTCGCGCGGGACGAAATCTCGATGGTCGCTTTCGGCCGGCGCCATTCCAACATCACCGACCGGAACGTCGACACGCTCGTCAGCAAGGTGCGGCGCAAGCTGGGCCGGATCGGCGATGAGGAGGGCTGCATCAAGACGATCCGCAATATCGGCTATCTCTACGCGATCTCCTCGCCTTCGCCCCAACATGCCGCGGCCGGCGGGGATGTCTAGCGGACGCGCCGGATGGGCGGCCGCCGTCTTGCTTGCACTGATTTGCAAAGCGGCTGTGGCGCAAAGCGAATACGAGCCCGGCCACGGCTATAATTTCTCAGCCTTCAATGTCGGCGGCTTTGCCGACGTCACCGCCGCCGCGGCGACGGACAGCGGCCGGAAAGCCTTATCGGTCAATGCGGTCAGCGTGTTCGCGACCGGCCATATCGCATCGGTCTTCAATCCGTTCGTCGAGGCCCAGCTGACCGGCTTCGATATCGTGCAGAGCGGCGGGGTGGGCGGTGGCCGTAACGGCACGCTCGGCATCGATCGCCTCTATGACGATGCCATCCTGAACGACAATCTCACCTTGCGGGTGGGAAAGATGCTTGCCCCGGTCGGGGAATGGAACGAAATTCACGCTGCGCCGCTGGTGCTGACCGCTACGCGGCCCGCGGTGACATTCTTGAATTTCTCCCAGTACGCGACCGGCTTTTCGATGCTCTACAGCGATTCGAGCGGCGATCTGCCGGACCTTCAGCTTTATTGGCAGCCGCATGGCGAGTTCCTGGAGAAGCCGGTCACGCCTTTCGCCTTCGCAACCTATCGGCTCGTGGAGGGTGTGCATCTCAAGTTCCCGGTCTCGCTTCTCGACCAGGTCGGTCTTTCCTTTCAGCAGACGACGGATCTGCGCGGCACTACCCAGTCGCTGGGCGGCATCGATTTCCAGCTGAATTTCGGCCGGATCGGGCTGCAAGGCGAAGCGTCCTATTCCGGCCTGGGCGGCGAGACCCGGGGATTTGCCCGCCGGAACGAATGGGGTGGATACCTGGCCGTCTCGTACGCGCTCACGAACGAGGTGACGGCCTATAGCTGGTATGAGCAGTTCACCGGCCGTCTGAATATGTCGGCGGCGCGCGATCTTCTCTGGGGCGTGTCCTTCAAGCCCGATCCCGCCGTCGTCTTCAAGCTGGAATACCTCCAGAACGTCGGCGGGCGCCCGGTAAATCCGACGGGGGTGATCGCCTCCTGGTCCGTGTTGTTCTGAGCCGCCAGTGCCGCGGCTGATCGCCCTGCTGGTTTGCCTCCTCGCAGCCGGCCCCCTTCATGCGGCGCGCGCGTCGGACCTGCTGGTCATCGCCAATCCGGCTGCCGGCGATGTGGGGCCGCTGTCCGCGAATGCGGTCGCGGCCATGTATCTGCTGAGGGTAACGGCCTGGCCCAACGGCACGCATGTCGTTCCGGTCAATCGCGAGCTCGGCAGCCCCATGCGCACGGATTTCACCGCCATCGTCCTCAAGCAGGATCTGACGACCCTGGCGGCCTATTGGAACGAGATGCATTTCAAAGGGAAGGTGCCGCCGCTCATCCAGCCGTCGGAAGCTGCGATGCTCGCTTTCGTTCAGAAAGTCCCCGGTGCCGTCGGCTATATCGACGCCGCCACGGCCCCCGTGGGGGTCAAGGTGATCGGCCGCTTCCCGAACCCATCCAGCCGGACGACCCAGCCATGATCGATGTCCTGAAACGGTCGATCCCACACCGGATTCTCGCCTCGCTGCTGGCGATCTATGTCATGACCTATCTGGTCACCGCGGTGGTGGTCTATTCCGGCGCGCGCACATCGGTCATCGATTCCGCGACGAGCACGCTGCAGCAGCTGGCGGAAGTCAAATACGAACGGCTGGCCAACGACATCGAGGCGCTGGCCACGGATGTCTCGGCCTGGTCGCAGCTCGACGTGATGAACGATCTGGTCTCGGGCGACCTCGATAAGCGCGTGGCCCGCACGCTCGAACAGCTGAAGGCCCAATACGCGCTGCCGGGCGATCTCTATGCCTTCGACGCGGCCGGCGCCCTTGTCGCGTCGACGCGGGCGATCCCTTTGCAGACCCGCCAGGCGATTCCGGTTGTCTGGAAGGACCCGGGCAAGGGTGGGGTCATCCTGCTGGGCAAGCAGGCGGACCCTATCGGCGGCGGCGAGGTCCTCGCCTTCATCATTCCCGTCGAAGGGGCCTTCGATAAGAGCTTCAGGATCGGGACGATCGTCCTCTCCTATCCATGGCCGGCGATCGAGAAACAGCTCTTCAGTCCTGAGACCGGCACGGTCCTGCTGGACATGCGCGAGGGCGGCCGGGTCCTGGCCGTCGATCCTGCGGTGCTTGCCAGGCGGCACCACGATCCGGACAGCCTGTCCGCCGGCGCCATCCGGCATAACGTCGTCGTCGGCCGCTCCACCGCCAGGGCGGGTATCGTGGAAGGGTGGGAGGTGCAGTCGCTGCGCGACACGCGCGCGGTGACGCGGCCCCTGCGGCATGTGGGGATCGAGCTTGCTCTGCTGGGCGGGGCGCTGGGTATCCCGATCTTCTTTCTGGGGCGCTGGTTGTCCAACCGGCTGACCGCGCCCGTCATGGAGCTGACGCGTGTCGCCCGGGAGATCGCCGACACCGACAAGCTGGATGCCCGCGTGCCGGTAACCTCAGAGGACGAGCTCGGCATGCTGGCGCGATCGTTCAACCGGATGACCGAGAACCTCGAGCATGCGGCCAATGAACGAGAGCACTTCGTCGGAGAGCTGGAGGCGCTGAATCAAAGCCTGGAGGCCAAGGTGGCCGCCCGGACCGGCGAACTCGAAGCGGCCGTCGCCGCCCAGAAGCGGCTGATCGGCGACATCTCGCATGAGATCAAGTCTCCGCTCGCCCGCCTGGGCGTGGCGCTGGGCCTGGCACGCCTGTCGCGGAAGAACGCGGCGAAGCATTTCGACCGCATGGAGCGCGAGATCGACAATGTGTCGGCGCTGGCCAGCGAATTGCTGACCTTGGCCAGCCTCGAGGATGCGTCCGGTTTCGTGCCGCTCGGCGAGGTCGCCATCAATGCGCTCGTCGCGCGGATCGTCGCCGATGCGCACTATGAGCTGCCGGGGCGGGACGCCGACGTGCGGGTTCTGGAGCCGGACGGGCAGGTTGTCGTCCACGGGAATTGGGATCTTCTGCGGCGCGCCATCGAGAATGTCGTGCGCAACGCGTTGTTCTACACGGGGCAGGGAACGCCCATCACCCTCACCTTGGCGGAACGCGGCGCACATGTACTGATCGTGGTCACCGATCAGGGGCCAGGCGTGCCGGAGGAGGCGCTCGGCCATCTCTTCGAGCCGTTCTATCGTGTCGATGAGGCACGGGCGCGCAAAACCGGGGGGTCCGGTGTCGGGCTTGCGATCTGCCAGCGCGTGGTGGAAGCGCATGGCGGCACGGTCCGCGCCCGTAACAACGCGCCCACCGGCCTGATCGTGGAAATCGAGATTCCGCGGCTGGCTGAGTAAGGCCGCCCGCACAACACTTCAGCCGACTCTACACAACTCCATTACCACGCGGGCGATAACGTCTTCGGCCCCCGCGACCGTCTCGGCGTGGAACAAGCGTCCCGCAAAGGGAGCAGGGGATCGCCCGCGCCGGCTGTATCGCCGCGCCTTCAGGACCGGTGCATGTTCAACAGGGGACCCAACCTTATCATCCACACCCTCGTCAGCGCCCTGGGCGGCGCTGTGGCCTTGTCGGCCGGGATCACCGGGGGGCCAGGATTATCCGCGGCGGAGGGCTGGGGCAGGGGTGCCGGTTACGCGGTCGATGCGCTCAGCGTCCTGATCGTCGCCGCGCTCGTCGGCGATCGCCGGGTGAGGGCGGCGATAAAGCGTTTTGCCTCCGATGACCCGCTTATCGCGCTGCGCGGCCTTGCGAAGAGCTGGCTTCGCTACCCGCGCGCGGCCACGGCCGTTTTCCGGGCTCGCAATCGCCATTTCCGCACCTGACGGACGCCTCAACTGCCCCGCATCGGGCTGTTCAGCGTCGCCACCCAGATATCGACCAGGGTATTGAAGATCGCCTGGCGGTCGTCCTTCCAGCCGGCATAGTGATAGGCGTCCATGCAGCGTTCGAGCTGGAAGATCAGCAGGGCTGCGCGGCGGCGGCCCTCGGCCGGGGTGAAGCGGTCCCACAGCGGGTTGTGGCTCATCAGCGCCTCGACCCGGTGGTCCATCTGCGTCAGGAAATCGGCGCGAAGCTCGGTCGGCATCTCCTGGATCACGATATAGGTCGTGTCGGCGTTCTGGTCCCAGGCGTCGAACAGTTCCTTCATCCAGACGCCGATCGTGGCGTGGTTCCACTCGGTCAGCCGGCCGAAGTCGGTATAGACGGTGAAGGCGGTCTCCCACATGCTCCGGGCGAACTCGCGGATCACGTCCTGCTTGTCGGTGAAGTGGGCGTAGAATGTCGCGCGCGACGTTCCCGCCGCCCGGGCGATATCGTCGATCGACGTGCCCTTGGTCCCGTTCTGGCGGAACAGCTCGCGCGCCGCATCGACCAGCCGCTGGCGGGTGAAGTCCCGCTGCTGGCGGCGGAGCGGGATGGGTTTTGCTTGATTCATCAAGCGGGCAACTCGCCTGTGGAAAACGCCATCTTAGGGTCTTTCAGCTATTTTTTTCAACGCGCCGCCATAACGGGGTATCGCCATCCCTGCGGAACTTTGATACAGTGTGTATCGTTTCAAACGCCCGTTAATTGACTAGACATTTGTAAAGCATAGTTCCATATTCATTTTCAATCGGACGTTTTCCTGTTTTGGCGTATAAGCGATCGGTTACGCCAAACCTTGGAACGTAGGGAGTTGATTGATGGGTCAGGGTAATTTTTCGCGGCGGAGGGTTCTCGAGTCCGGTCTGTTGCTCGTTCCCGCTGTCGCGTTTGTTCCTTCGTTGGCCAAGGCCGCGGGCGCTTGCGCCGATCCGGCCGATGGCCTGCGCTCGTCCTTGCATTACGCGGAACTGGGGCCGGACGCAAAGCAGACCTGCGGCGACTGCGGCTTTTTCGAGCCCGCCGGCGACGCGACGGCATGCGGCAACTGCAAGATTTTCAACGGCCCGGCGAATCCGAAGGGCCATTGCGATTCGTGGTCGGCCAAGGGCTGATCTGATCTGAGTTAGAGAAATAGCCCCGGGAGGGGCTGGGGAGGTGGGCATGATTCGGTTGCATTCGGTTACTAGGCCGCTCGCTTTGGCGGGCGGATTGGCTTTGATGACGGCAGCCGGTCATGCTTCCGCCGAAACCCGCGGCTATGTGGTCAGCTGGTTCGGCGTTTCCACCTATTATGGCGGGGAAAGCGACTGCCCGGACGGGCTGAACCCGATGTCGACGGAGTTCTACAAGCGCGAGCTGCTGCGGCTCGGCTATCCCGAGGCTGAGGCGGTCAAGCTGCTGAAGGATTTCCCGGGCAATCCCGGGCAGCCCGACGGCGAATATATCAAGATCATGGGGACGCGCGGCGACAAGAAGACGAACGTCTACGCCCATCCCGAGTCGTCCTACGACCCCGGCCTGCACGAGGTCCATGGCAAGTTCGCCTATGGCTTCAACTTGGACGGCAAGGCCGATTCGCCGATTTCCTTCACCGATCCGGACACGGGCGAGAAGGGGATCAAGAACCAGTATTACCGCACGCTAGGCTGCATCCGCAGCTTCCGCGCGCCGCCGCCGGCCCATCCGACCTTGGCCCAGGCCCAGTGGGACGTGCTGCGCGACGAGATGCCGGCCTGGCTGATCCAGATCGACGGCATCACCGATCCGAAGAATTCGGACAATGTGACGGTCACCATCACGAAGGCTACGGATCATGCGTCGCGCGACGCGACCGGCGCCATCCGTGCCGACATGTCCTTCGTCTCCGATCCCGATCCGCGTACGCACAGCGTGCTGCACGGCAAGATCAAGGACGGCGTGCTGACCACCGAGCCGGCCGATATCCGCATTATCGCCGATCCGTTCCTGATCCCCGAGTTCCATTGGACCAAGGCCCAGCTGAAGCTGAAGATGGGCGACGACGGCTCGCTGAAGGGCATCCTGGGCGGCTATCACGACTGGTATGCGCTCTATTGGTCCTACGCCGAATCGGGCTGGGTCGAGGAGCACAGCGCCTCGGTCGACATGCCGGCGCTGTATTATTCGCTGAAGCGCAATGCCGATGCCTATCCGGACGCGACCGGGCAGAACACGGCGATTTCCACCGCCTATGAGGTCGAGGCGGTGCCGGCGTTCGTGCTGCACACGGACGACAAGAACGACAAGAAGGTCTCCGACGCAGGCAAGGCAGCTCAGCCGCAGCAGCGCGTCGAGGCGAACATGGGTGGTTGGTTGAGGAAGCTGGGATGGTAATGCTGAATAAACCGGCGCGCATCTTCGGTGCGCTGGGCTTTGCCGCCGCGATCGCGCTGGCGGGTTGCGGCCAGAAAGACGACGCTCCGACGACCAAGGGCGGACCCGTCTCGCTGCGCCGGCTGACCGAGCCGGAATACCGGCAGATCATCGCCGATGTCTTCGGCACGACGATCAAGGTGCCCGGCCGCTTCCAGCCCGATACGCGCGACAACGGCCTCATCGCCGTCGGCACCTCGCGTGAGAGCGTGGCCGGCACCGGCTTCGAGGAATACGATCTGACGGCCCGCGGCATCGCCGCCCAGGTGGTCGACGAGGCGCATCGCGACACGCTGATCCCGTGCAAGCCGGCCAAGGCAACCGAGCGGGACGATGCCTGCGCCACACAGTTCGTCACCCGCACCGGGCGGCTGCTGTTCCGCCGCCCGCTGACCAAGGACGAACTCGCCAACATCGTCAATGACGCCGGCGATTCGACCGCCAAGCTCGGCAATTTCTACAGCGGCATCGAATCGAGCATCGTCGGGATGCTGGACTCGTCGCAGTTCCTGTTCCGCCAGGAAGCGTCGATCCCCGATGCGGACAATGCCGGCCAGCGCAAGCTGGACCCCTATTCGAAGGCGTCCCGCCTCAGCTTCTTCCTGTGGGATACGACCCCCGATCTCGATCTGCTGGATGCCGCCGACAAGGGTGAGCTGGACAGCGATGCCGGGGTCGCCAAACAGGTCGACCGGATGGTGAAGTCGCCGCGCCTGGCATCGGGCGTCCGCGCCTTCTTCACCGACATGCTGGGCTTCGATGGCTTCGCCGCCCTGCAGAAGGACCCGCAGATCTATCCGAAATACGGCTCGGCGGTCGCCGTCGATGCCCAGGAGCAGACGCTGCGGACCCTGGCCGACGTGCTGGTCACGCAGAACGGCGACTACCGGGATATCTTCACCACCCGCAGGACCTATCTGACGCGCCTGCTGGGCTCGGTCTATGCCGTGCCGGTCAAGGTTTCGACCGGTTGGGAAGCGCATGACTATCCGGAGGGCG